>WNFM01311059.1_pt3 | contig 11664 bp, 9 predicted proteins | sample 5400271 | NCBI WGS metagenome assembly WNFM01 (sample SAMN13153352, study PRJNA577476) | soil metagenome | isolation source: 60 cm saprolite on Douglas fir-dominated hillslope | place: USA:California | collected 2013-09-17 | reverse complement strand
TACACGACGCCGGTCAGCACGCCGGCCTGGCACGGGATGACCTGCGCCTGGGCTTCCGCCGTGCGCATCTTGGCCCACTGCAGCATCGGCTCGACCGAGGATCCATAGCGCCGCCGCTCGCGGGGCGCCCACAGGTGCTGCACGTAGCGATACAGCTCCGCGTATTCGGCGAGCACGGGCCCGTGCAGGGATGGATTCTTCCGTTCGCCGCGGATCAGCGCCAGGTTGTGGTGATCCATCGCCGGGCACCGCTCGTACAAATAGGTGGTCAGCCGCCGGATCTCGTCGAGGTTCTCGCCCGTCGCGGTGGAAATGGCGTGGAGCCGCAGCCGCGGCTCCCGGCGCTGCAGCTCCGCGAGCGCGTCATAGGTCGCCATCGACCGCTCGAACGCGCCCTTCATGCCGCGGAAGCGATCGTGATAGGCGTGCAGGCCGTCGAGCGAGAACTCCACGGCGAACAGCTCGAGGCCAGGCTCGCGGAAGACGTCCTCCAGCGACGCCACCGTCCGGTCGAGCATGGTGCCGTTGGTCGGCACGTAGATCTCCCGCACGCCGTTGTTGCGGATGAAGGTGCGGCAGATCTCGCCGAACTCCTTCCGGATGAACGGCTCACCCCCCGACAGGTTCAGGTTCTCGATCGGGCCCAGGCTTTCCGACAGCCGGCGCAGCTCGTCCACCGTGAGGTCGTCGCGCCGGTTCAGGTTCCGCCAGTAAAAACAGTGCTCGCACGTCTGGTTGCACGTCGAGTTGATGAACAGGATCAGGAACGGCGGAGTGCCCGGCGCATCGCGGCGAGCGAGCGTCCGTCGCACGAGGCGGACGTGGCGCCGGACCCGCGCGAGGGGATTCATGGAAGGATCAGCGTAGCACGGGGTTGGGTTGGCATGTCGGGGAAGGTGCGCCCGACCGCGATCCGGAGGGCCTGCGGCACAGCACAGGGTCTACTTAGCGCTGCTGCCTTCCGGCCCTGACGCGGTTCGTAGGCTGAACTTGCACAGGTTCCGGACCGCGATCCGGCGCACCTAGATCCATTCTAGAACATATCCCACAAACCGCGACGCGGCTGACAAGACTAGTGCATTACCGCGAGGGTGCCGCCTGCCGGCACCTCGCCAGATACGTGTCCACTTCGCGATAATCGGGCCGCAGCTCGAGCGTTCGCGCGAACTCGGGAAGCGCCTCGGCGCAGCGGCCTTTCGTCATCAGGGCGTACGCCAGATTGAAGTGCGCCTGGGAATAGTCCGGCTGGAAGGCCAGAAAGCGCCGATACGAGGCGATCGCCTCGTCGACCGCGCCCGTCTGCTGAAGCGCGAACCCTTCGAGGAAGCGCGCGAGCCCGTACCGCTCGTTGCGCGCCACGACCGCGCCTAGCGGCGGCAGGCTGTCGGCCAGGCGCCCGGCGGCCTGCGCCCGGCGCGCCGCGTCGTAGGCGTATTGCAGGTTGTTCGGCTCCAGCCGATACGCGAGGAGCGCCTCGTCGGCCGCCGACCCCGTCATGGACACGCTCTCGTACGCCACCGACAGCCAGTAGTGCGACTGTCCCCAGGCCGGAGCCAGGCGGACGCCCTCGCGCACTTCGGCAAGCCCCTCATTGACCTTGCCGAGGTTCATCAGCAGCAATCCGTAGTCGATGTGCGCGAGCACGTACCCGGGCGCCAGCGCGAGCGATCGCTCGAGGTTCGCCTTGACGCGCGGATCCCGCCGGTCCGCGATCGCCATCGCGAGGTTCAGGTGCGCGACGGCATCGCCGCCGAGCGCGGTGCTGCGGGTCCAGAGCGACTCCTCGGTCCGCCACGTCCGGTTCATCCGGATCGACGTCGCCGTCAGCGCGACCACCGCCGCGACGGCGGCGGTGAGCCAGACCGCGCGCGGGAGCCTCGTCACCGCGACGAAGGCGAGCGCGGCGAACAGGAACGCGCTCGACGGATACGGCCGGTAGTCGGAGCGCAGGTGATACAGCGGCACGACCGACGACTCAGGAGCCATCAGGACCCAGTACGCGACGATACAGAATGCGACCAGCGGCTGCGTTCGGCGCAACCGCCACGCGACGATCAGGGACGCCGCGACGATCAGACTCGTCAAGGCGACCGCGGGATCGACCCAGCCGGCGGGCGGCGTCAGCAGCGGCATCTGCCGCATGTTCACCGGCCACGCGAAATTGAAGAAGTACACGAGGTGCGCCCGGGCCTGCGCGAGCGCATACCCGGCGGGGCCGCCGCCCTCGGCACCCACGGTGTTCTCGAGATCCGAATATCCGATCACCGCCCGCGTCCACAGCGCCCACGCCAGCGGCACGGCCGCGAATGCCCCGATGCGCAGCCAGAACCCGGGCGCGCGCCACCGCGCGCTCATGAAGATCAGCTCGAAGGCCGCGATGAGCACCGGCAGGACGGCGGCGTTCGTCTTGGAGAGCAGAGCCAGGCCGGCACAGGCGATCGCCGCGACCCATCCGCCGATCGCATCGCGCCCACTCAGCCTCATGCGTGTATACGCCACGAGCGATGCCAGTAGAAACATCTGGGACAGCGCCAGGTCGCGCGCGCTGATGTAGTTGACGACGATCCCGCTCAACGGGTGCACCGCGAAGAGGAGCGCCGCGATGAGCGCGGCGCTCCGCCGCTTCCCGAGCTGCAGGAACAGCACGTACACCAGGACGCTCGACGCGGCGTGCAAGGCGAGGTTCACGGCGTGATAGCTGGCCGGCGCGTCTCCGCCCCACCAGTAGTTCAGCGACAGAGTCAACGGCAGAAGCGGCCTGAACGCCGTGATGCGCGGCAGCGTCGACATCGTCGACGGATCGATGAAGTGCCGCCAGATCGGGTGGACCTGCTGGATGCCCGGGTTGCCGGCGACGCGATAGAAGTCGTCGAGGTGAAAGGCGTTCGGGAAGACGTTATGAAACGCGACGGCGGCTGCCAGGACGATGAGGCAGGCGCTCGCCGCGTGCTGCTGACGGGCCGTCATTCCCGGGCATCGTATCGCAGGGGGACGGCGCCTTGGTGCGCGGTGTTCGCCACTCGCCCGGGAGGCCGAAGGCGCAGACACGCCTCCGGGAACTTCCATCGCGTTCACCGTCCTCGATCGCGAGGGACGCGGCGTGCCACTCGCTCTTGTCGAGCGCGCGCGAACGCCGCGGGCGTTCATGTGCGGGGCGGCTGCTTCTGCAACTCGGGCGCCGCGGAAGCGGCGTTCCAGTTCGACGCGAAACAGGATGTCGCACTGCCGCGCGCGCGATCTCGTGGCGTCATTCGCCGCGTAGCGCCGTGCGGCCGTGGTAATCTCGGGCTCATGAGGCGCTTTCTTTCCGCCGCAGTGATCGCGGCCGTCACTTTGTTCGGGGCCGCGCCGCTCCAGGCCGTCGCCCAGGCGCCCGACGCGTCCGCGCGCGATCGGGTGGTCGTGTCGGCGGCGTGGCTCGCGCGGCACGTGAACGATCCCGACCTCGTCCTGCTGCACGTCGGCGCGAAGCCGACCTACGACGCCGGGCATATCGCGAATGCCCGCTACGTCAACTTTCGCGACCTGGCTACGGGCGACGGGACCGCGCCTGGCCTGACGCTCGAGATGCTCCCCACGGATGTGCTTCACGATCGCCTCGCCGCGCTGGGGATCTCCGACCGCTCGCGCGTCGTCGTCTATCAGTCGGACGATCAGTGGACGCAATCCACGCGCGTGATGCTGACGCTCGACTATGCGGGGCTCGCCGGCGTGTCGTGGCTGGACGGCGGACAGAAGGCGTGGACGAAGGCGGGCCAGCCGCTGTCGACAGATCCGCCGGCGGCGAAGACCGGAACACTATCCCCCTTGAAGCCGCGCCCCATCGTCGTCGACGCCGATTTCGTCAAGGCGCACCTCAACACACCGGCGTTCGCGGTCGTGGACGCGCGGCTGCCGGCGTTCTACGAGGGAAGCCGGACGGGTGGCAGGGCGCCGGCCGAGCACAAGACCGGCCACATCGCCGGCGCGCTCAACGCGCCGTTCGATTCGTTCACCTCCGCCGACGTCCAACTGAAACCCGCCGAGGACATCGCGGCGGTGTTTGTCAAAGCGGGCGTGAAGCCGGGCGACACCGTGATCGGCTACTGCCACATCGGCCAGCAGGCGACGGCGATGCTGTTCGCCGCGCGGAGCCTCGGGTACCGGGTCCTGCTGTATGACGGCTCGTTCGAAGACTGGTCGACGCGCGATCTCCCCGTCGACAATCCGAGGAAGTAGAACCGACTGCCGGATGATTCGTGGAGTCTCGACTGTTGTGACCTCTCCTGTCACGCCTTCGTGTCATGATAAGGACCCGACGGAAGATGCAAACGGGGGGTAAGGAAATGAAAATATCGCCGGAGGAGATCACGAAACGCTGCGCAGACCTCGTGGACACTCGAGGATCGGGCGGGGGTGCTGCGCTGGTGCTATTCGGAAGCGTGGCGCGGGGCGATGCCGACGTCAACTCAGATATTGACCTCCTGTTTGCAGTTGATGGCACCCGTTTGCATGCTGCGGAACCTGTGACGCACTCAATTGCGTCCGGTATCGGCCCACGCTGCTCCGTTGTTACCCGCTCTTTCGAGCAGCTGGAGTGGATGGCGGCGAGGGGCAGCGTCTTTATGCTTCATCTCCAGCTTGAAGCTATCGTCCTCAACGACCCTGCGCATCGCCTGCGGAAGCTTCTCGCATCGCCCAATATCGTTGACTTCAACTCGGAGAAAGAAGGGCTGCGACAGAGCTCGGCGGTACTGTACGCCCGTGATCTCGACCTGCGGCTTGCAGTCACGCTCCGTGTCGTGAAACACCTCCTGCGTCGTGCCACGATGCTCGAGTGCGCAAGACGTGGCCGCCCTGTTTTTTCGACGCACAGCGTATCGCTCGAGCTCGGAGATCAGCGCCTGCCGACCATGCTGGCTTCCAATAGTTGTCAATATCGGTGCGCGGCCTCGATGAGATCGGCCTTGGCGGATTACGTCGGCGTTCCTTCGAACGCCGGCGAGGCGCTCAGTGCGCTGGCTTTACGGCCACATACCCGCAGCCTCGTCCGTGATCTGCTTTCTGCGGCAGCGACTATTGCGTACGACGGGTTTGTCGAACAAGCGCTTATAGCCGCTTAGTCATGCGGCGCGCTGAGTCGATTATTCAGGAGCTCCAGGGTCTTCGCGGCCAGGCAGGCGCAATCTACGCGGTGCACTATGCCTGCCAGCGGCTGTCCGATCCGGTACCAGCCCCACCTGAAATATCGGCAACCGGATTCCGGGACCTCTACTCGGACGAGGCCGTCGTGTTTTCGCGGGTTGATCGGCCAGCCGATCAGGAACGCTACGTGCTTGAGAGTTATTTTCAGTTCCTTCAAGAGCATGTGGGAAGCCGACTCATTCACTTCAAGATGAACGCGGCGCTTTTCAGCTTCACCGTGCTGCGCAATCGCTATTCCCACGTCGTCAATGTGAATCCGCCGGAACTTCCAAGCCCCGAACGCACGTTTGCGCTTAATGCGTTGATAGAGGAGTCGATCGACAGCAACTTTGCCGATCCTCCTCAGCTCAGGAGCCTGATCGACTTGAATCGATTGCACACCCAGTATTTCCTGCCAGGCGACGAAGAGGCAAAACGATTTGACGTGAACGATCACACAGCGATCAAGCAGTCAGTTGCCGAGAAGCTGGACCTCATCGCAGAACTGTCTCGCCGCGTTATCGATGGGGACCTCCAGACCAAGAATGCGGGCCGTCGTGTGCAATTTGCCGAGGGTACACTGGATTCCATTCGCATATCGATCAGCGTAGCCGAAGGCCTTCGGAGCGCTTCGCGACCGCTGAGAGTAGGGCGCGGCTCGAGGCCGATTCTGGCTCTTGACGATGAGAGCGATTATCAAGACCTCTATCACGCGATGCTGAGGATATTCTTCCGCGACGTGCGCACCGAGGAGTTTGTTCCTTCCCATGCTGGCTCGAACTCGCGAATTGACTTCATCGTACCTGAAGTGAATATCGCTATCGAGTTAAAGGACGCGTCGAGGCTCACCGATAAAGATGTTGGCGAGCAACTGGCCATTGATGTGCTCCGATACAGTAGACATCCATTAGTCCGCCATCTCGTCTGTCTGGTTTTTGACTATGGCGCCCGGCTCGCGAATCCTGCAGGGTTGGAACGAGATCTTAGCAAGCGACATGGTCAAATCGGGGTGACCGTTCGCGTCGTTCTCAGTTAGACAATTTGACCTTGCGCAGGAGGTCAGGTGATCTGCTCCCGCAGCGCCTTCAGCTGCGACGCGTGCACCGTCGTTTCCCGCGACGGGTTGTTCGCCAGATCCTCGCCGAGGATCGTCTTGTAGGCGCCGCAGTCGCGGTGATCCAGCACCATGACCTTGCGCACCTGATGGAGCTGGATCGCGATGTCGACGTGTTCCCAGAACGTCCGGCCCCAATCGGGATACTTGTCGGTCAGGGCGCCGAGCGACGCGCCGGCCAGGACGATGTGATCGTATTTGTTGCGCAGCCCGCGGCCGGTCATGTAGCGCTCCGTCTCGTCGATCAGCCGGTAGTCCATGCAGCTGAGGAGCAGCGCGTCGACCGCGCCAGACGCCATTACCGGCCGGTGCGGAAACGCGACCTCGAACAGGGCGGCGCCGCCACCGAGCGCCGCGAGTCGGCAGAACTGCCGGCGGTTCACAGCCATCATTGCAGGTGTCTTCGCCCCGCAGCATATCAGGCATCCGAGCGGCATGTACTTCCGAAGGTGGCCCCGCGCTCCGGCCGCCCACTCGACTGGCCGAGGAGCGGCGCTGGGCCCCACAACCTGGGGGAGGAGGCCGACGGATTGGCCGGGACGGAGCGCGCGTCACATGAAGCCGCTCCGCGTGGACACGTTGGCGCTGACGGCATCGTTCAGCGGATCGTCGAGCGCGAGGAGCTCGCGGAGCTCGGGCGACAGGCTGTCCTGCACGTCCGGCCGAAGCAGCTGTTTCTGGTATTGCTGCTGCGGCTTATCGCGCCGGCAATAGAACGCGTGCATCGCGAGGCGCGGCGCCGGCGTGCGATTGGCCGTTCCGCCGTGCCAGGCGTGCGCATTCATCACCGCAATGCTGCCGGCGCTGCCGAGCACCAGGATCTCCTGCGGATGCGGCGCAAGGGGATGCTCCAGCACGTCCTGCGGCCGGCGACCCCATGTGTGCGAGCCCGGAACGACTCTCGTCGCGCCGTTCTCGGTCGTGAAATCGTCAAGCATCCAGATGGTGTTGCAGACCCAGTAGCCTTGGTCGTCCGCGAGCGCCGACATGTCGACGTGCAGCGGCTGCGGCACGTCGCCGTTCGGATCGGCAGCACGCGCGTTCAGGCTGCTCAACTTCACGTGCGGCCCGAGCACGTGCCGGACGCACTCGACCACCCGCGGCAGCACGATCGCGCGGCGGAACACCTCGCCCTTGTCCACGAGGTTGGCCAAGCGGCGCGCGTGCGCTTCGGTCCGGAACTCGTACCCGGCGCGATCGCGTTCCACGTCGAAGACATCGTGGATCCGCTCCCGCAGCTCGCGGAGCAGGTCGCCGCCCATGCAGTTCTCGAGCACGACGAACCCCTGCTCGTCGAGCTGACGCCGTTCTTCGTTCGTCATCGCCGGGGCCTCCCGCGGGCCGCTTTGGCGGCCCGGCACCGCGTGCGATGACCCGCCGGAGTCAGGCGAGCTCCACGGGACGGCCCGATTTCGCCGAGGCGTAGATCCCGTCGATGATCTTCATGAGCGTGTGGGCCTCGTGCGGAACGTTGAGCGGGGCTTCCGCGTCCTCCAGGACGAGGGCGAAGTTCTTCGCCGACCGGGTGCGTCCCATGGTCTCGTCCGCCTCCACGATGATGGTCCGGGTCACCGGGACGCCGTGCTCCTGGGAATAGACTTCGCAGCTGTCGATGCTGGTGGCGTCGATGCCGTCGACGCGGAACAGGCGCTGGATCTTGCCGCCGGCCTTCTGTCCCTGGAAGACCACGGAGACGATTTCGCGCTCGTTCATCTCGGCCCAGGAGTTGCGAATGGACAGCACCTGGCCGGACTTGAATGTCACGAAAGCATGGGCCGACGCTTCGACGTCGGTGACGCCATCCTTGACGTCCGGAATGCCCCAGGGCCCCTTGAACTCCTGGTTGTCGATGAAATCGCTGAAGGTCTGTCCCAGCACGAACCGGGGCTCGGGATACTCCATGAAGTGCAGGGCGAGATCGATCATGTGGAGCAGATCGATGACCGGGCCGCCTCCGGACAGCTTCTTCGTCGTGAACCAGCCGCCGAACCCGGGGATGCCGTTCCTGCGGATCCAGGTGGCCTGAGCCGAATTGACGCGGCCGACCGCGCCGCTGCGGAAATACTCCCGCATCACATAGGCCTCGGGACGGGCGCGATTGTTGAAGTTGAACATGAGCGTCTTGCCGGCCTTCTCGGCGGCCCCGATCATCTGTCCCACGTCGACGGCGTTCAGGGCCGGGGGCTTCTCGCAGAAGACGTGCTTCCCGGCGGCCAGGGCCTCCATGACCAGGGGATGATGGAAGGCGTTCGGGGTGATGATGGAGACGGCGTCGAGATCCTTGATGGCACCGTACAGGTCCGTCGTTTCGCCGAAGGTCTTGTCGACGCCGTACTTCTGCGACGCCTCTCTGGCGGCGGCAGGGTTTCTGTCCGCAATCGCCACGACTTCCGCTCCGGCGGCGCGGAACCCGGCCACGTGATAGGCCGCCATCCAACCCGCTCCGACGATCGCAATCTTCTTCGCCATCGATTCTCCTTGACGATCCCCGGCAGCTCTCGAAATTCGAAGGTGTAATCATAATTCACAAGCTTCGAATGCCGCCGGCCGGTAAGTGTTAGATTCTAAAGACGGAGAGATGTCCGAGTGGTTGAAGGAGCACGCTTGGAAATCGACTCTGGTCGCGCGTGCTGACGCACACCAAATTCCACCAACGCACGCCCGAATCAACGACTTCCGCAACATCGATGTGTGTCGGCGCGTCCTCGTAAATGACGGTGTTCCCCTAGGGTTTCGGGGGGTATGTGACACAGTTCTGACACAGGAACCGATCGAACTTACGGCGCGCGACGCAGTACGCGCTCGTACGGGTCACGCCGGTCCAGCCCGACCGCGCATTTCGTATATACTAAATCAGTGTTCGAGTGGGACCCGCGGAAGGCCGAGGCCAACGCGGCGAAGCACAGCGTCTCGTTCGAGGATGCCGTGACCGTCTTCCTGGATCCCGAAGCACTCGATGGCCCGGACCTGCAGCATTCGTCCGCGGAGTCGCGTTTCTTGCGGCTCGGTCGATCGGCGAGCGGACGCGTGCTCATGGTCGCCTACACATTCAGGAGAAGGGGCGATGCCGAAGCGATCCGGATCATCAGCGCGAGGCGGGCCAGCCCAGGTGAGCGGGCCGCGTACGCAGCGACCGATTGATTTCTCTGACATCCCCGATTCATCGAAGCCGCAGTTGAAGGCCATGCGGCGCGTCGGCCGCCCGCCGCTCGGGGATGAACCTCGCCAGCTGATTGCGATCCGGCTCGATACAGGTGTCCTCGACGCGTTCCGCAAGGAAGCACGCCGGCGTCGTGTGGGCTACCAGTCGCTCATCAACGACGTGCTGGCCAGGCACATTCGCAAGGACGTGGCGTAGCTCAGACCGCCGCCGACTCACCGTTTTCGTGAACCGAAAAACCAGGGGCCCCTTACGGTCTCGCGGGCAGCCCATTGCGAGTGGGGACATGTCGATGCCGATCTCGGATACCAGCACCTCGGCCGACCGGCGATAACAATCGACCCTAAGGTGCGACGACCGCCACCATCCGTGCCGTTCCAGACTTGCCAGATTTATCCGTCACCGTCAGAGTTATTACATGAGTTCCCGGAGATAGGTGATTCAGTTCGAGACGGCCGCCATTGCCCAGTTCTCCGTCGAGGCTGGAGCGCCAATCAAGCGAGCGTCCGACCAAGACGCCGTCTTCGACATCGTAGCCCGCGCCTTCAAGCACAACCGTCGCCCCCACTTTAAGACTTGTGCGTTCTCTTGGTTTCAGAATGCTGGCGACCGGAGCCTTGTCAGCCACGATCAGTGCCCCTCGTGTGACGGCTTCCGCCGTGTTCACGCCGTCGGTCACACGGACTCGAAAGCGTCCCTCGCGCGAACCCGGCAAGAGACTCGTATCAATCGCCACCGAATGGCCCTTAACATCGTACGCAACGGGTATCCACGTTGCGCCCTTGCGTTCACTATAGAAGACGCTGAACGTTAGAGGATCCTTGTCCTCATCGCTCGCCTCCCAGCTGATGCGCGCCCTGTCTGTCGTCCCAAACCTTTCGCCGCCAATTGGGCTGGTAATGTGCAGTCGAGGCGTGTGAGCGCTGACCACGCGGTCGGCGATGACCTTGTCGTCCCTCTTCAACACGATTCTGTGTGTTCCGCTCTTCCAAGGAACAAACTCGCGGAACGTCAGGAATGTCGCGCCTTCCGATTTTTGAGTGTTGAGCCGGTACGACAGTCTCCGTTTACCCGACGCATCCAGAAGCTCCACGGTGAAAGGTCCCGACGACGCTGGCTGAGATCTGGCGCGTGTAGTTATCCTGCGAAACAGACGAAAGCTCGCCGTTCCGTCCGGCATAATGCGACCGGACACTGTCAGCATCTCTACCGGCTCCCGCGAGGTTGGCATCTGAGGGGCGCCCGTTATCGCGAGTTGGTTGTAAAGTCCCTGATAGGTAAATGGCGAGACCCAGTTGTGCGTGTGGTCCGTCGTGGTGTCCCCGTACGACATGAAGTCGTGCGCATGCTGTTGACCACCGGCGGCAATACCCGGATCGATGACAAAAGGCGTGCTATTCCACCACTCTGTGGTCACCGCCAAGCCGGGCACGCCGATGCCGCCATGAGGATACGGAAAACTCGAGTCGTAGCCACTGCCACTATCCTCGCCGTGATCATTGCCCGCATGTTGCCGTCCAAATGTGTGTCCGAGCTCATGTGACCAATACTTCCCGTATGTCTCGATGCTCGACTCTGGCACAGGCATACCGGTCTCAACATTCCACACATCGGCATAAGCCTGGTGACCGGATTCCTTCCCTCGGCCGCCGCAACCACAGGGCGTGATGGCCAGAACGCGAAAATCCGAGGGCCACATTCCATCATGTTGGTCTCGAAGATCGTCCCAGAGATCGCCGAGATCGTCTATAAAATCATTGCCATCGTCGCAACTGGTGCACAGATTCTTGTCCGTCGAATTCATCGGTAGGATGCCCAGGAGCTGAATACCAGAACCGTCAGCGGGAAAATCGCCGCGCACCGGATACACGTTGTTCATCCATTGGAGCGCGGCCATCGGCGTCAAGAAGACGTCCGGTGTCAGGCCGTTACGATAGATGTAGGGCGCCAGCACCAGACTGACCGGCTTGGTCGGGTTGAAGTGCGCGTAGCGCGGAGCGTTGATCTCGTCGAGATTCTGGCAGCCGTTGCAGGGCAGATTCGCTTCGAGGCCCTCGACGTAGAGCTTGGACAACTCGAAATGCAGCGTCCGATCATTGGTCCAGTCCGGCGGCAGAACGAAATTGAGCGTCGAGTCGATGTCGAGCGGCGTGGAGGGCTGACCCTCGGTCACCGTGATCGTATTTGAAGAAGGCAGCAACGGAGGAATCGGCGCGCTCATCGGCGG
>WNFM01347725.1_pt6 | contig 11666 bp, 11 predicted proteins | sample 5400271 | NCBI WGS metagenome assembly WNFM01 (sample SAMN13153352, study PRJNA577476) | soil metagenome | isolation source: 60 cm saprolite on Douglas fir-dominated hillslope | place: USA:California | collected 2013-09-17 | reverse complement strand
CGCCGGCATCGGTACGGCCCGCGCCGTGAACGCGAACCTGCTCGCCGCAGATCGCCTTGACCGCATCTTCGATCGCGCCCTGCACCGAGGCGCCATTGTTCTGGATCTGCCAGCCGCAATACGGCGCGCCGTCATATTCGATGATGAGTTTGTAGCGGGGCATCAAATGAGCCGCATCGGCGGCTTTAGCGGCGTGCCGCGCAGAAATTCGTCTGCCTTCATCGGTGCCTTGCCGGCGCGCTGCAGTTCGAGGATGCGCAACGCGCCCTGCTGGCAGGCAATTGTGAGATGATCGTCGAGCACTTCGCCCGGCGCGCCCGAGCCGTCGGCCATCGCGCAGCGCAGGATCTTTACGCGGACCTGCTCGCCTTCGAGCCCCATCTCGCACCACGCGCCGGAAAACGGCGACAATCCGTGGATATGCCGCAGCACCGCACGCGCCGGCTTGTGCCAGTCGATCCGCGCCTCGCCTTTTTCGATTTTTGCGGCGTAGGTGACGCCGTCTTCGCTCTGTTTTGTCAGTTGCAGCGTGCCGCGTTCCAGTGCGCTCATCGCTCGCACCATCAGGTCGCCGCCGAGACGCGCCAGTGCATCATGCACATCGGCCGCGGTCATGGCATCGGTGATCATCATCCGTTCGGCCATCGCCACGTCGCCGGTATCGAGGCCCACGTCCATTTTCATCACCATCACGCCGGTCTGGTCATCGCCGGCCATGATGGCACGGTTGATCGGTGCCGCCCCGCGCCAGCGCGGCAATAGCGAAGCATGCAGGTTGAAGCAGCCGAGCTTTGGGGCATCGAGAATGCTTTGCGGCAGGATCATGCCATAGGCGACGACCACGGCGACATCGGCGTTGTGTGATCGAAACGTCTCAAGCGCTTCCGGCGCCTTCAGCGTCGCCGGCGTGAACACGGGAATGCCGAGCCGCCGCGCCTCCTGCTCCACCGGCGTTACCTGGAGCTTCATGCCGCGCCCGGCCGGCTTCGCGGCGCGGGTGTAGACGGCCGCGATCTCATGGCCGTGGGCCACCAGCTCGAGCAGCGTCGGCACCGCGAAGTCGGGCGTGCCCATGAAGATCAAACGGAGCGGCATTAATAAGTGTCCTAAGGCAGAACGATATCTATCCGTCATGCCCGCGCTTGTCGCGGGCATCCACGTCTTTCTTTGCCGGAGCTAAGGCGTGGATGGCCGGGACGAGCCCGGCCATGACGGCAGAGGGAGCCCTCAAATTACTCCACTGCGCGCTTGGCGGCTTTTGCAAATTTCTTCAGCACGCGGTCGCGCTTCAGTTTTGACAGATAATCCACGAACAGCACGCCGTTGAGATGATCGATCTCGTGCTGGATGCAGGTCGCAAACAGGCCTTCGGCATCCTCTTCGTGCACCTTGCCGTCGAGATCGGTGAAACGCACCCGGACCTTGGCCGGCCGCTCCACTTCTTCGTAATATTCCGGGATTGACAGGCAGCCTTCCTCGTAAACCGACATTTCGTCCGACGAGGACAGAATCTCCGGATTGATGAAGACGCGAGGCCGCGGCTTGGTCTCGCCGTCCTCCTCTTTCTTGGCAAGATCCATGGTGATCAGCCGCACCGGCTGCGCCACCTGAATGGCCGCAAGCCCGATCCCCGGCGCGTCGTACATGGTCTCGAACATGTCGTCGGCGAGTTTTCGTACCTCTGCCGTCACCTTTTCGACGGGTTTCGACACCAGCCGCAACTGCTTGTCCGGCAAAATGATGATCTCTCTGATGGCCATGGCGGGCGATTTAAGCTGCTGATTTGCCGGGGTCAATGCGCTGTTCCCGCCCGTCAAGGGTTCGTTAACCAGGTTTTTTAAGCGATGGTTAACCACGAAAATCAAGCTTCCATTAACCATAAATGTTCGCTCTTCGTTCGCGTTCAAGACCGAATCGGCTACAAGGGCGGCCATGAACGAGATCCTCTTTATGGCCGGCGACCTGCCGGTCCGAACCGGCGCCGCGCTGATCGGCTTTGGCGGCCTAGCGCTATTTCTGTTGCTGATTATCGCGATCGTGATCGCGCGGTCTGGCCGGCGCGGCGTGGAACTGGCGATGGCGCAGGCCATGCGCGCCGACGAGCTCGAAGACCGCCTCTCCGAAATGCTGCGCGCCCAGAGCGAAAACTCCGTCCGCGTCGATGCGATGGGCCAGGCGCTGGCCGGCCGCCAGGCCGAGATGGCACGCGCCGTCAACGAGCGGCTGGATTCGGTGACCCACCGGGTCGGCCAGTCGATGGAACAGACCACGCGCCACACGATGGATTCCTTGCGCGTGCTGCACGAGCGGCTCGGCATCATCGACAACGCGCACAAGAACCTCACCGACCTGACGTCGCAGGTGACGACCTTGCGCGACGTGCTCGCCAACAAGCAATCGCGCGGCGCGTTCGGCCAGGCACGGATGGAGGCGATCGTCCAGGACGGCATGCCGAAGGGCTCTTACGAATTCCAGCACACGCTCTCGACCGGCAAGCGGCCGGATTGCGTGGTGTTTTTGCCGGACCAGCGGCCACTTTGCATCGACGCGAAATTCCCGCTGGAAGCGATGACCGCGCTGCACGACGCGCGCACCGACGAGGCGAAAAAAATCGCCGCGCAGCGGCTGCGCGCCGACGTCATGAAGCATGTCAGCGATATCGCCGAAAAGTATCTGATTACCGGCGAGACCCAGGACACCGCGCTGATGTTCGTGCCGTCGGAATCGGTCTATGCCGAGATTCACGACAGCTTTGACGACGTGATCCAGAAGGCCTATCGCGCCCGCGTGGTGCTGGTATCGCCGTCGCTGCTGATGCTGGCGATCCAGGTGATGCAGCAGATCCACCGGGACGCGCGGATGCGCGACGCCGCCGACCAGATCCGCACTGAAGTTCTAAACCTCGGCGACGATTTAGGGCGCCTGCGCGACCGCGTCGTAAAACTGCAAAAGCATTTTTCCGACGCCAACGAGGATATCAGGCAGATCCTGATTTCCGCCGACAAGATCGAGAAGCGTGCCGGGCGGATCGAGGAACTGGATTTCAGCAAGGAACCCGCGGAAGCGCCGCGGCTGGTCAAATCGGGCGCGCCGGAGTTGTTTCCGGTGCCGCGGAAGCTGCAGGCGGGGGAGTAACCCCACCGGTGTCGCGTCGCAAAATGACTGTCATCGCCCGGCTTGAGCGGGCTTTTCTTCCCTTCTCCCCTTGTGGGAGAAGGTGGCGTGGACAAAGTCCGCGCCGGATGAGTGGTCTGCATCCGCGGAGAGAAACCCCTCACCCGGCTTCGCTTCGCGAGGCCACCCTCTGCCACAAGGGGCTAGCGCATGCACACATCTCGAAAACCGACTCAAATACAGGGACTTAGATGACCCTCGGTTTTGGAAGTGCCTACACGTCGGTACCGCAGCCACTATCACTGATCAAAAGATGTGTGCATCCACTAGCCCACAAGGGGAGAGGGTAAGGTAGCCGAATCTGCTAACAACGTTTCATGACCACACCAGAAGCCGCGTCCGCGCAAACAGAAAAACCCGCTGCGCCCCACGCCTCCTGGCGCGATGGCCTCGGCGTCTATCTGCAGCGGCGCGTTCTGATCGTGTTGCTGCTCGGGTTTTCCTCCGGGCTGCCGCTGGCGTTGTCGGGGTCGACGCTGCTCGTATGGATGCGCGAGTCAGGGGTCGATCTCGGCACCATCGGGCTGTTCGCGCTGGTCGGCACGCCCTACACGCTGAAATTCCTGTGGGCACCGCTGGTCGATGCGCTGCATGTGCCGTTCTTTACGCGCGCCTTCGGCCGCCGCCGCGGCTGGCTGGTGTTCTCGCAACTGCTACTGATCGTCGCGATCCTGCTGCTGGCACTGACCGACCCGGCGCGCTCGCCATTGTTCGTGGCACTTGGCGCGCTGGCGGTGGCGGCGATGTCGTCGACCCAGGACATCGTGGTCGATGCGTTTCGTGTCGAGAGCCTGCCCGAAAGCGAGCAGGCCGCCGGAATGGCGTCCTATGTCGCGGCCTACCGTATCGGCATGCTGGTCTCGACCGCAGGCGCGCTGTTCCTGGTGAGCGCGTTCGAATCGACCGGCCTGCCGCGCGCTTCCGCCTGGATGTGGGGCTATGCGGTGATGGCGGCGCTGGTGCTGATCGGCACTGTTACGGCGCTATCAGCCACCGAGCCCGAGCAATCGGCACGCGCGGAAGCCGCTGTTAGCACCGAGACCGCGTTTACCCGCGTGATGCACGCCGCGATCGGCGCCTTCTCTGAATTTTTAGTCCGCAAAGATGCGATCGCGGCGCTCGCTTTCGTGGTGCTCTTCAAATTCACCGACGCGTTCTCCGGCACCATGACTGCGCCGTTTGTGATCGACCTCGGCTTTTCCCGCAACGATTATGCCGCGATCGTCAAGGGCGTTGGGCTGGCCGCGACCCTGATCGGCGGATTTGCCGGCGGCTTTGTCGCGCGGCGCTATTCGCTTGCCGCTAGCCTCTGGATCGGCGGCGTGCTCCAGGCGGTCGCCAATCTGTCATTCTCCTGGCTGGCGCTGGTCGGCGTCAACGAATGGGCGCTGGCGCTCGCGATTACCGCGGAGAATTTCACCAGCGCCATCGGCACCGTGATCTTCGTCGCCTATTTGTCTGCGCTCTGTCAAAACCCGCTGCACACCGCAACCCAATACGCGCTGCTCACCGCGCTTGCAGCGGTGGGGCGAACCTATTTGTCCTCTGGCGCGGGTTATGTGGCGAAGGCGACGGGCTGGCCATTGTTCTTCGCGATCTGCGTCGTGGTCGCGGTGCCGAGCTTCATCCTGCTGGCCTGGCTGCAGCGGCGCGGGCATTTTGCGGAGCTGGAGACGGGGAAGGATTAGCGCTCTCCCGTCGTCCCTGCGAAAGCAGGGACCCATAGCCACCGCTGTATCACGTTGGGGAAGCGGCGGCCCCATCGAGTGTAACGACAAGGGCCTGTGGTTATGGGTCCCCGCTTTCGCGGGGACGACAGGGAGGTCAATGCTTCGTCACCACGCTCCATTTCGTCACCACGGCTTCGCTCATCTCGCCGGCGTCCTGGGCGCAGGCGACTTCGTCGACTTTGAGCGAGACTTCCTTGCCGACAAAATTTTTCAGTTGCGCCGCCTGGGCGTCGTTGCTGGTGACAATTTGAAATGTCTCCGGTCCGGTTTCCAGACCGCACAGGCCGTTCGGCGGCGGTAATCGTCGCGGCTCGCTGGTGAGCTGATAGGTGGCGGCGCGCTTGCCCTTCTTGGCCCCGTGCAGGCGCATGGCATTGAGCTCGCCAGAAAGCACGTCACCGGCGTTGATCAATTTGCCCGCCTTCGGCGGAGCCTCGGCCTGCTGCGCCATAGCGGCGGACGCGGCTGAACTCGCGACCAGGACCGCGCCAAAGCGAACCGTATGGCGAAAAGTCGTTTCGTCATGTCACCTATTTCCGTGTGGGATGGCTAGAACAATGTCCGCTGCCGCATCGCAGCCGACAGCGTGCCTTCATCGAGGTAATCGAGCTCGCCGCCGACCGGCACGCCGTGGGCCAGCCGCGTCACCTTGACGCCCGCCTCCTGCAGCAGGTCGGTGATGTAGTGCGCGGTGGTCTGGCCGTCGACGGTCGCATTCAATGCGAGGATGATTTCCGTGACGCGGGGGTCATGCGCGCGGGCCACCAGCGCATCGATGGTGAGGTCCTGCGGGCCGACGCCATCGAGCGGCGACAGCGTTGCGCCGAGCACGTGATAGAGACCGTTGCTGGCATGCGCCCGCTCCAGCGCCCAGAGATCGGCGACGTCGGCGACCACCACGATGATCGAAGGGTCGCGCCGCGGATCGGTGCACACCGTGCAGGGATTTTGCGTGTCGATATTGCCACAGCTCTTGCAGACCTGGATCTTGTCGATCGCGACCTGCAGCGCGGAGGAAAGCGGCGTCATCAGCGCTTCGCGCTTCTTGATCAGATGCAATGCCGCACGCCGTGCCGAACGCGGACCGAGCCCGGGCAGCCGCGCCAACAGCTGGATCAGGCGTTCGATTTCGGGACCGGCAACTGCAGTGGCCATCTCAGGTGAAGCCCAAACCCGGCGGCAGGCCAGGCAGACCAAGCCCGCCGGTCAGCGCCTGCATCTTTTCCTGCATCGCGAGTTCGGCCTTGCGCCTGGCGTCGTTAAGCGCGGTGACCAGCAGATCCTCGAGGATTTCGCGCTCCTCCGCCTTCATCAGCGAGGGATCGATCTTGACGCCCTTGACTTCCATCTTCGCGGTCATGCGCACACTGACCAGGCCGCCGCCGGAGATGCCCTCGACCTCGACATGGCCGAGCTCTTCCTGCATCGCCTGCATCTTCGATTGCAGCTCCGCCGCCTGCTTCATCATGCCGAGAAAATCAGCCATGAACCAATTCCTTGAAATTGCTATTGATCGTCGCTGTCGAAATTTTCAGTGTCGGAGCTCTCGACAGCGTCTTCTCCATTAAGATGGGATTCCGGCGGCTCGGGGGCAAGCTTGCGCACCTCGACCACCTTGGCACCGGGAAAGCGCGCCAGCACTTCCCTTACCCGCGGATCGGCTTCGGCGGCGCGCTCGCGCTGGCTGCGCTCGACCTCGTTCTGCGAACGCAACGTCGGCTGGCCGGCCTCGTTGGAAACGATCACGGTCCAGCGCCGCCCGGTCCATTGTTCGAGTTTGCGCGACAGGTCGTTGATCAGCGTGCGCGCGGCGCTGCGCTCCAGCGCCACCTCAAGCCGCCCGTCTTCGATGCGGACCAAACGGACATCGGACTCCAGCGCGCCTTTGGTCAGGAGATCGCGCTTTTCTGCGGCAAGCGCCACCAGTTCCGGAAAGCTCGCGATCCGAAGCGCCGCGGGCGCGGAATGCGCCTCCGGCGACGGCGCGACCATCTGCGGGCGCGCGGAAGCCTCGGCGCCGGAGCGCTGGGCCGGTGCGGCGGCTCGTGGGGCGGAGGATTGCATGGCGGACGCGGATGCCGCCGGCGCGCTGCGCGAGGCGCCATTGCCGCCGACGACCGGCGAGGCGCCGCCATTCTGCTCGAGCATTTTGATGGCTTCGTCCGGCGTCGGCATGTCGGCGACATAGGCGATCCGCACCAGCACCATTTCGGCGGCCGCGGCCGGCCGTGTCGCGACTTGCGCTTCCGTGATGCCCTTGAGCAGCATCTGGAACATCCGCGACAACACCCGCATCGACAGTTTTGCGGCAAAATCGCGCGCGCGCAGGCGCTCGGTCTCGCCGAACGCGACATTGTCCGCCGTGGCCGGCACGACTTTTACGCGGGTGACGAAGTTGACGAATTCGGCGAGATCGGACAGCACCACGATCGGATCGGCGCCGGTGTCGTACTGCTCGCGGAATTCCTTGAACGCGCTCGCGATATCGCCGCGAACCAGCGAATCGAAGAGATCGATCACCCGCGTGCGGTCGGCAAGACCGAGCATCTGCCGCACGGCGTCAGCACGCACCGGGCCTGCGGCATGGGCAATGGCCTGATCGAACAGCGAGAGCGAATCGCGCACCGAGCCTTCCGCGGCGCGGGCGATGATGCCGAGTGCTTCGGGCTCGGCCTCGACATTCTCCTTAGCCGCGATATTCGCGAGGTGCTTCATCAGCACATCGGCCTCAACCCGGCGCAAGTCGAACCGCTGGCAGCGCGACAGCACTGTCACCGGGACTTTGCGGATTTCGGTGGTGGCGAACACGAATTTGGCGTCATGTGGACTTCGTCGATGATGTAGACCTTGTAGCGGGCGCTGGCCGGCGCATAGCGCACGCTGTCGTTGATCTGGCGCACATCGTCGACGCCGGTATGGGAAGCCGCGTCCATCTCCAGCACGTCCATGTGCCGGCTTTCCATGATCGCCTGGCAATGCACCCCCGGAACGGGCATGTGGATGGTCGGCCCCTTCGCCGAGCCATCAGGCAGTTCGTAATTCAGCGCACGGGCGAGAATCCGGGCCGTCGTGGTTTTGCCGACCCCGCGCACCCCGGTCAGGATCCAAGCCTGCGGGATCCGTCCGGTCTCGAACGCATTCGAAACGGTGCGGACCACGGCGTCCTGGCCAATCAAATCCTCGAAACTGGAGGGGCGGTATTTGCGCGCCAGCACCCGATAATGCTGGCCGACCGAAGGCGGGCCGCCAAGGTCGAAGCCGCCTTGATCGGCGCTCTGGGGATCGTTGGGGGACATTAAGGAAGCGCCAGCGTCGGTCATCGATCGATCCGCAACTCTGATTGTCTCTCGAAGCCGGCGTTGCGGAATGAAGCGGCGAATTCGAGCGCCGGACGGGGCTAGGAGACTGACGAGCGACCCGATCCGGACCTCGTTAGGGCTGCTTCCTTCCGGACCTGACCCGGTTGGCGAGTGGCTCGTCCACCGCCAATCTCCCGGCCCTTATTTGGGGCCAAAAGGCGCGGAAAGCAAGCGGCTCCATCCCGTCATACCCCGCCACCGGGTCTCGCCTTCGGCGAGCCCGATGACAGGCTCCAGCGGGGTATCCAGTACGCCGCAGCCTCACCACTTGATCACAACTGCTCGGGAATACTGGATCATCCGCTTTCGCGGATGATGACGCCTTGGTATGAGGTTAAGAGCGAGGTCCATTTCAGGCCACTTCAAACCGAAGCCATCGGTAATAGATGGACGCACCAGGGAACCCACATGCCTTCCGACGCCCCCGCCTGGTCGCTGCACTCACGGCTCAAGGAAGATACCATCGACATCGGCGACCTGCCGCTGTGCCGGGTGCTGGTCATCAAGGACGCGCATTACCCGTGGCTATTGCTGGTGCCGCGCCGGCCTGACATCGTGGAAATCATCGACCTCGACGAGGTCGAGCAGGCGCAGTTGATGACCGAGATCAACCGGGCCGCGCGCGCGCTCAAGGAAGTCACCAGATGCGACAAGCTCAATATCGCAGCGCTCGGCAATCTGGTGCCACAACTTCACGTCCATGTCATTGCCCGCCGCTCCAGCGATGCCGCCTGGCCGCGTCCGGTCTGGGGGGTGATGCCGCCGCTCGCACATGATGCCGAGGAAGTGCAAAATTTCATCAGCGCGCTTCGCCGCAAAATCTGGCTTGGTTGAACTCATGACAGCATTTGATTCGTTTCCATTGGGGCGACCGGCCTTCGTCAGCAATATTCTCGACCGCGCGGCGCATCTGCGTAACGACGATGCAAAGCTCATGGCGCTGGAAGGGCACCGCGAGGCCCGCGCCTATGTGGTGTACCGCGACTCGCTGGTAGTGAAACAGGAGGCGGGCGCTCCGCGTGCGCTGCTCACCGTCGACGAGGCGCTGAAATTCGGCGCCAATCCCGGCACGATCTTTTTGGGCCTGCGCGACGGCGCTCCCGTGTTCGGCATGGGCATCTCGGCCGCTGCCGCGGAGAAACTAATCGCCCGCGACGATGTCGCCGTCACCGAATTGCGCGGCATGGCGATGCAGGGCGTGGTGCCGCCCGACCAGCTCTCGGCGATCGCGATGGCGAAATCGATGGTCACCTGGCATCAGCGCCACGGCTATTGCGCCAATTGCGGGACCCGCACCGCGATGAAGGAAGGCGGCTGGAAGCGCGACTGCCCGAGCTGCAAGGCCGAGCATTTTCCGCGCACCGACCCCGTCGTGATCATGCTGGTGACCTCGGGCGACAAATGCCTGCTGGGGCGGCAGAAGCAGTTTCCCGCCGGCATGTGGTCGTGTCTTGCGGGCTTTGTCGAAGCCGCCGAAACCATCGAGGACGCGGTCCGGCGCGAGATTTTTGAGGAATCCGGAATCCGCTGCACCGACGTAAATTATTACATGACGCAGCCCTGGCCCTATCCGTCCTCTCTGATGATCGGATGCGCCGCGCGCGCCACCAACGAGGACATCGTGGTCGACCGCGCAGAGCTTGAAGACGCGCGCTGGTTCGACCGGGCGGAGGCCACGTTGATGCTGAAGCGGGAACATCCGGACGGCCTCGCCGGGCCTCACCCGTTTGCCATTGCCCATCATTTAGTCGGCCGCTGGCTGCAGATCGACCTCGGCACGCGCGCATAGCTGGAACCTCACCATGGCTCATCGATTAACAGCGCATCTCAGGTTCCGTCAGGGGGCAGGACGGACATGATGAGCGAGCCCATGAACTTTCACGCTGCTGCGCCCAAAATTCCGCCGCGCATCCTGTGCATCGGCATGCCGGTGCGCGACCTGACCTTTCGCGTCCCCGGCCTGCCCGCACGCGGCTCCAAGGAGCACGCCACCTATTTCGATGAGATCTGCGGCGGCAACGCGCTTAATGGCGCGATCGGAATCGTGCGGCTCGGCGGCCGGGCCTCGATCGGCGGCCCGATGGGCGATGCCAAGGAGACCTCGAGCCGTTACATTTTCGATAAGATGGCGCATGAGGGCATCGACACCAAGCACATCGTGCACATGCCGGGCCTGGTGACGCCAATTTCCAACATCATGATCGACCCGAGCGGCGAGCGCACGATTGTGACGTTCCGCGATCCGGAATTGTGGAAAGTCCAGTTGCCCGATGCTGACGAACTGCTCGAAGATTGTCACGCCATCCTGACTGAGAGCCGCTGCGCGCCATTCTGCACTAATCTTTGCGTCGAAGCCCGCCGGCGCGGCATTCCAGTCATTGTCGATGTCGATCGTGCGATGTCGCTGCGCGAGGGGCTCTTGACCGCATCATCGCATCTGGTGTTCTCCGCCGAACCGCTGCAGGAGACCGCCGGCGTCGCCGACGATGGCGAGGCGCTGAAAAAGATCGCAAAACTGACCCCGTCATTCCTGGCGGGCACAAGGGGCGCGCAAGGCACGATCTGGCTCGACGAACATCAGAACCTGCAGCAGACCCCGGCCTTTCCGGTTCATACGGTCGATACGCTGGGCGCCGGCGACGTGTTCCACGGCGCGTTCGCGCTCGCCATCACCGAGAATCAGGACATCCCGAGCGCATTGCGGTTTGCTTCAGCCGCCGCCGCTCTGAAATGCACCCGCTTCGGCGGCGCTTTTGCTGCTCCGCAACGTGCTGAAGTCTCAGAACTTTTGAGCCAGAACCAGCCGGCCAGCCCGCCGCCATTGCATCGATAATGGGCTTGTCTTAGAAGAATTTTCTATATATGAGGGTATTCGACCCCATAATTGGAACAATTATTCCCATGTCCGACCTCGCCGTTCAGATTCACGAGCATAATCGCCGCCTCGACGCCATCGACCGCAAGATCCTCACCGTGCTTCAGGAAGACGCTTCCCTCTCGGTTGCCGAGATCGGCGACCGAGTGGGTCTGTCATCGACGCCATGCTGGAAGCGCATCCAGCGGCTCGAAGCTGACGGCGTGATCCTGCGCCGCGTCGCGCTCGTCGACCAGAACAAGATCGGCCTCGGCATCACCGTTTTTGTTTCTGTCGAGAGCTCCGATCATTCGGAGGCCTGGCTGAAGAAATTCGCCGACGCCGTCAGTGCGATGCCGGAAGTTATGGAGTTTTACCGGATGGCCGGCGACGTCGATTACATGCTGCGCGTCGTGGTCGCGGACATGCAGAGCTACGACGTGTTTTACAAGAAACTGATCGGCGCGGTGCCGCTGAAAAACGTCACCTCGCGCTTCGCGATGGAGAAGATCAAGTCGGTCACCGCGTTGCCGGTGCCGGCGGTGGCTT
>WNFM01326706.1_pt2 | contig 11667 bp, 13 predicted proteins | sample 5400271 | NCBI WGS metagenome assembly WNFM01 (sample SAMN13153352, study PRJNA577476) | soil metagenome | isolation source: 60 cm saprolite on Douglas fir-dominated hillslope | place: USA:California | collected 2013-09-17 | reverse complement strand
CTCATTTGCGTAAGAAATCAGAACGTGTGTGATGAACCGGCGGAGTATCTCTTCGCGGAAAGGATTGTACAGATAGAAAAGGCACGGTCCGGGCGGGATATTGAATTCCGTTGCATCCGCTTGGTCCACCCGGACCCGGCCGGATCCATCGGCCAAACCGAGATCGGCAAGATAGCGGTTGGCCTGGGCACAAAGCTCACCCGCGAACTCGATCCTGTTGCGCAGCGGAAGCCTTGGCTCGCTGCGGCGATGACAATGCGTCCCTTGCCAGCCCCGACGTCGATGAAGGTCCACACGCTTCGATCCTTCGGAACGATTTTGCGTACCAACCACATCACGAGCATCGGCGTCGGTGTTGGTCCATACTCGTTCGCAAGGGCAGTATTTCTGCTTTCAATGACCCCCATGTCCGCGATCGCGACGTGGTCTTTTGTTTCAGCAGCAATAGCGCGGCCGACCATGTGGTCTTCCAGGACGTAGAGCCCCCGGCGCAAAATGGACTTGCATGCATGCAATGTCGTGGCCGCGAAGCCTTGCTCGCGACACCTCGCAAAATATTTTTTGACGATGAGTTGCAAAATTTGTCGCGACGGGCCGGATCATGGGAGTTTTGAAGAATGAAAGTCTAGCGGCAGCCCGCAACGCCAGGATGAGGATGACAACGGCGTTTCAACTGTCACGTATCGAGGGACGTCAGCGTGACGTTCCCCGGCACAAGAGGGTTTAAGCCGAGGCGCCGATCGTCTAACCTAGCGAAATGCTCACCGAAACCACCGACTACGAAAAGCTCTACCGCGACTTCCGCTGGGATATCCCTGAGCGGTTGAACCTTGCGACCGTCTGCTGTGATCGTCATGCCGACGGCTCCAAACGCCTGGCGCTGATCTATGTTGACGAGGACGGGACTGCGACGCGGACCTCGTTCGATGAGGTCGCCGAGATGTCGCGCCGCTTCGCCAATGTGCTGAAGGCGGATGGTCTTGCGCGCGGCGACCGCGTCGCGGTGTTTTTGTCGCAATCGCTGGAACTGCCGATTGCGCATATGGCGGCGTTTCGTTCGGGCATGGTGTCGGTCCCGCTGTTTGCGTTGTTCGGTGAGGATGCGCTGGAATTTCGCCTCGCAAATTCAGGCGCCAAAGCGATCGTGACCGACGGGAGCGGATGGCAGAAACTCGCCAAGATACGCGACCGGCTGCCCGATCTCCGAAATATCTATGTGATCGGCGATCGCGCGCCGGCCGGCACCAAATCGTTCTGGGCCTCGCTCGAGGCGGCATCTGGCGAGTTTGCGACCGTCGACACTTCGTCCGACGATCCGGCCTTGATCATTTACACCTCGGGCACCACGGGCAACCCGAAAGGCGCGCTGCACGCGCATCGGGTGGTGCTCGGCCATCTGCCGAATATCGAGATGTGTCACGATTTCTTTCCCAAGCCGGGCGATTTGATGTGGACGCCGGCCGACTGGGCGTGGATCGGCGGGCTCATCAATGCGCTGTTCTGCGCCTGGTATCACGGCGTTCCGATCGTCGGCCACCGCGCGCGAAAATTCGATTCCCAGGCAGCGATGCAGGTGATGGCGGAATACCACATCCGCAACGTGTTCCTGCCGCCGACCGCGCTGAAACTGATGCGGCTCGCCGGCGTCAAGCATGACGGCGTCAAATTGCGCAGCATTTTCACCGGCGGCGAATCGCTCGGCGGCGAATTGCTCGACTGGGTGCGGGCGACGTTCGGCATCGATGCCCACGAAGTGTTCGGCCAGACCGAGTGCAATCTCGTGATCGGCAGCAACTCAAAGCTGTTTCCGATTAGGCCCGGCTCGATGGGCAAGGCTACGCCGGGATTCGACGTCCGTATCGTCAACGAACGCGGCGAGGAGCTGCCGCCGGGAAGCCGCGGCATCATCGGCGTGCGCCAGCCTTGTCCGTGCACCATGATCGAGTACTGGAAAAATCCGGAAGCCACGGTGAAAAAATACGCTGGAGAATTTTTGCTGACCGGCGATCTCGGCGTGCAGGATGAGGACGGCTATTTCTGGTACGTCAGCCGCGAGGACGACGTGATCACGACGGCCGGCTACCGCGTCGGACCCTCCGAGATCGAGCATACCTTGCTAAAACATCCGGCGGTGGCGATGTCGGCGGTGGTCGGGATTCCCGACCCCGTACGCACCGAGGCGATCAAGGCCTGGATCGTGCTGCGCCCGGGCTTTGCGCCTGATGATGCGCTGGCGCGCGAGATCCAGGAATTTGTCAAGGTGCAGCTCGCCGCCCACGAATATCCGCGCTTCGTGCAATTTGTGGAGAGCCTGCCGATGACCGCGACGGGCAAGGTGCTGCGGCGGGAGTTGCGGGCGCTGGGGTAAATCGCTGTCGTCCCTGCGAAAGCAGGGACCCATAACCACAGGCTTTAATTTTTGCGCGAAAGCCGTCAGACAGCATCTTTCAAAACGAACGCCGCGGCGTATGGGTCCCTGCTTTCGCAGGGACGACGAGAGCGGGATCGCTACGGCGTCGCGATCCCCATCTTCTTCAGCGCCGCCAACATCTTCGCCGGCGGCTCCATCTTGATGACGAGCGGCTCGCCGGTCTCCAGCAAGCTCTTCAGGCTCGAGAGGATCGCGGGCCAACCCTGACGTCCGCCTTCGAGGATATCGTCGTCGAGCGGCCGGTCGTGCGCCTCGGTCAAGGTCAGCCGGACCGCGTTGCCGGCGGGCTCGATCTCGTAGGTCACGAGCGTCGGGCCGAGCTTTTCGATCAGCATCGGCCAGTTGACGTTGAAGGTGACCGTGAGTTTTTTCGGCGGATCGCACTCGATCACCTCGCCAGAGATATGCAGCGAGCCATCCGGCGTGCGCACGATGTAGGCGCCGCCTAGTCTGAGATCGACCTCGACTGAATTACCGAAAAAGTATTTCCGGCTGAATTCGCCAGTCGTCAGCGCTTGCCACACCTTTTCCGGCGTCGCGGCGATATAGATCGTGTAGACCAGCGTGGGCTTGAAATGATCGATGTTCATGACATGCCCTCGATGCCGAGCGCGGAAACGGGGATTGCCAACGCGGTGTCGCGTTCCAGCAGGCTCTTGAGGCTCGATATGATAGCAGGCCATCCCCTGGAGATGCCGTCCAGCAGCTTGCTTGCTTCCGCAAAACCTTCGTGGGTGAGCGTCAGCTTTACGAGTTTGCCGTGCGGCTCAAGAACGAACACGACCTTGGTCGGCCGCTCGTTGCGCATCTTGTCGTCAAGGACATGGCGGAAGGTGTAGGATAGCCGCCGCGGCCGATCGAACTCGAGAACTTCACCGTCATCGGTGGTAGTGCCGTTCGTGACCAGCGCAAAGGGCGAGCCGACCTTCCAGTCGGTCTTCAACTCGGTGTTGAACCAATAACGTTTTGAAAACTCGCTGCTGGTCAGCGCCTCCCACAACTTTTCCGGTGTGGTCTCGATATAGGTGACGTAGACGAACTCTGGCTTAGGCATCGTTGCTCTCCAACTCATCAACTATCGATTTATGCCGCGCCTTGCTGGGCGTGCTCGTTTTCGTACCAGTGCGCGCGCAGCACCCTGCCGGCCTCCAGATAGCTCTTGAGGCTCGACAGCACGAACGGCCAGCCGCGGCTGATGCTCTCGAACGCCTTGCTGCCGGGCTCGAAACCGTCGTGAACGATGGTGAGCCGGACCTGATCCTTCTGCTGCTCGATCTCGAAGGTGACGCGCGACGGCGGCTCAGTGTCCATGCCGTCGTGCTGCGGATGAAACGAATAGGCGAGCCGGCGCGGCGGATCATATTCGAGCACTTTTCCGGTGATATCGGTCTCTTCACGCTTGAGTTTCAGGGCGAACGCGGCGCCGATCTTCCAGTCGGAGACGATTCGGTTGCCGGCCCAATATTGCTCCGACATTTTTGCATCCGTCAGCGCCGCGAAGACTTTTTCGGGCGTCGAGGCGATGTAGATGACATAGACGAATTCCGGCTTACTCATCGCGCTTCTCTCCAGTTGTCGTTTCGGTGGGACAGAGATGTCAGCCGGCCTTCTTCCAATTCCGGCGTGTCATCGGCAGCGAGGCTCCGGTTTCCAGCAGGGTCTTCAAGCTGGACAGGACCGCCGGCCAGCCCGCGCTGATGTTGCGCAGCGTCTCGGGCGTGAGATCGCTGTGGGTGACGGTCAGTCGCGCCGAGCCCATGAATTCCTCGATCTCGAAGGTGACGCGCGAAAAGGCCTCGCTATCGGTCTCGTTCGGCTGCGCCCAGGTCAGGACCAGGCGGCGCGGCGGATCGCTTTCGACGATGTGGCCGGCGACCGCAATGTCGGTCGCATCGTCGTAGTTTTCGTGACGCCACGCTGAGCCGATTTTCCAGTCCGACTGGTTGCGACGACGGCCCCAAAACTCTTTCGTCATTTCGGGGTCCATCAGCGCCTGCCAAATCTTTTCCGGCGCCGCGTGAATGTAGATGACATAGACGAATTCCGGCTTACTCATCGCGCTTCTCCAGTTGGCGTTTCAATTCGCTGAGCGCGACAAGCTTGGCGCGCTCGAATTTCCGGATCCACCGCTCGCCGATCTGATGGATCGGCACCGGGTTGAGGTAGTGCAGCTTCTCGCGACCATGCTTGAAGGTCGTGACGAGGTTCGCGTCTTCCAGGATCACAAGGTGCTTTGTCACCGCCTGTCGGGTCATGGCGAGGCCGTCGCAGAGTTCGTTCAGGGTCTGTCCGTTTTTGACGTGAAGCCGGTCCAACAGCGACCGCCTGGAAGCATCGGCCAGNNNTTTGAAGACCTCATCCATGGACGAGATAATACGCAACCAAATGGTTGCATGTCAAGAGGGTGTTTTTGCGCGCGCATTTCGCTGTGCTAGCGTTGTCAAGACCAGCCAACGAAGATTGGTTTTCGCAGTCCGGGTGCAAAAAAATGAACCGTTACGTCATATCGGCAACCTGTCTCTCGATTTTCCTAACATGCAGCGCCAGCGCCTACGCGCAGAGCCAGGTGATCGGCGCTCCGCCCGAAGCGTCCAACATGAAACTGGTCGGCTATAACGACCTTCAGGCGCGCAGCGCGTATCAGCCGACCATTCATCATCAGGGCGACCGCTGGATCGCCTATATCGGCCACCACGGCGGCACCGACGATATTCCCGATCCGATCAATCCGTTGACTGAGCGGGCCGAGCCGAACGGTACTTCAATTGTCGATGTCACCGATCCCGCATATCCCCGATATTTGCGTCACATCCCGGGGCAGGAAGGAAAGTATGAGGCCGGCGGCGCGCAGATGGTGCGCGTCTGCGACGGCAAGGCGCTGCCGAAGGGCGAGCGCAACGCGGTCTACATGCTGCGCACGTTTGGCAGCGAAGCGCATGAGATCTGGAATGTCGCCGATCCCTCAAATCCCGTGCTGGTCACGCGGATCGGCGGCTTGAAGGACACCCACAAGAGCTGGTGGGAATGCGACACCGGCATTGCTTTCCTGGTGTCGGGCGCGCCGGACTGGCGCACCCGCCGCATGACGCAAATCTACGATCTCAGTGATCCCGCGCATCCGGCAAAGATTCGCGATTTCGGGCTGCCCGGTCAGGAGCCGGGTTCAACCGGCGCGGTGCCGACCGAATTGCACGGGCCGATCTCGACCGGGCCGCAAGGTAATCGCGTTTTTTTCGGATACGGCACCGACAAGGGCGGCGTGTTGCAGATCGTCGATCGCGACAGACTGATCAACGGGCCGAAGGAGCCGACGCCCGAAAATCTTCGGTTTCCGGAAATCGCGCGTATGCCGATGTCCGCCTTCAACGGCGCCCACACCACCTTCCCGATGCTGAAAATGCCGATCGCGGAATTTTCCCACGACAAGGACGGCCGGACCCGCGACATCGTGATGATCGTCGATGAGGCGATCATCAACGAATGCAACGAGCCGCGGCAGATGGTGTGGTTCGCCGACGTCACCACCGAGAACCGGCCGATGATGATCTCGAGCTACACGGTTCCGGAAGCAAGCGGGTCGTTCTGCGGGCGCGGCGGGCGGTTCGGCTCACATTCCTCCAACGAGAGCATGGCGCCGGTCTTCTACAAGAAGATGGCGTTCATCGCCTTCTTCAATGCCGGCGTCCGCGCGCTCGACATTCGCGATCCCTATCATCCGACCGAGGTCGGCTATTTCATCCCCTCGATCACGGCGGCGACCGACAAGCGCTGCGTCACCATCGACGGCAAGGATCGCTGTAAAGTGGCGATCCAGACCAACAATGTCGAAACCGATGAGCGCGGCTATATCTACATCGTCGACCGCGCCAATACCGGTCTGCACATCCTGGAATTGACCGGCGCCGCGCGCGCGGTCGCGGGCCTGCCGTGAGGCGGTGATCTCAGATGCGTCAATTGCTGCTGAGCGCGTTTGCGATTGCGATCTGCACGTTGTCCGGCTCGGTCGGTTACCAGCGCGCAGGATCCGACCGCGCAGGTTGGCGCGAAATCGCCTGGCCGTTTCCGCGCGACGGCTGGCCTGCGGGACGCGCCTTCCGTTGCGGCGGGGAGGCGTGCGGTGAAAATGTCGAATTATACGTGCGGCCGAAGATCGGCTTTTGCAATTGCGATACCGGCGTCGCCGATGACGACGAAGTCGACCGCGTCGCCGATCTCGATTTGATCAGCGAACATTTTGCCCCGCTGGAAGCGGGCAGGGTGATCCGGATCGCCGATATCCCGGGGCGATTGCGGGCCTATGATCTCAGGATGTCCGATGGTTCACAGCATACGGCTATCGGCATCGCCGTGTCTCATCGCTGCGACCTCCTGGTGGCGGTGGCGAAAGGCAACGGCGGCGCGCGCAACGTCCAGCGCGTGGCGCTGGAGTTTCTTGGCTCGAACGAGATGGCGCGGTGGATGGTGTCGGCCGTGGAAGGCCGTCCTTAACCTCGCCCCGCTCTTCGCGGGGAGAGGTCGGCGCGCAGCGCCGGGTGAGGGGACTCTCCACGAGTCCAGCTCGTGGAGACAGCCCCTCACCCCAACCCTCTCCCCGCGAAGGGCGGGGCGAGGTAGAACCCAACTACTGCCCGTGGTTGACCAGCACGTAGCGGCACGCGGGCGAGAGTTTTGGGCGATTTTCCTTGAGGCAGGCGAGAATCGTAAAATCGCCTTGATCCATCAGCTTGCGGCAGAAGTGCTGCACATCGCGGGTGCAAGCCTTCTCGTCTTGCTCCGTGCCGCTGTGCGCGAGGACGGCGGTTGAAATCAGGATGAACAGCAGGATCAGCGCCAGGGAAATTTTTTGCATGGTGTTGCCTCCACTAGACGTCAGACAAGTGCAACGCGACCGAAGCGCGAGATGCCGTTCACTCCATTGCCATCGCATGGTCGCTTCCGGCGTCCGCGGAAGCTCGCCGCAGCAGCAGGACAAGCGGAATGGCGGCAAGTGGAAGGATCATCATCAGCTTGAAATCGTCGATGTAGCTGATGATTGAAGCCTGGGTTTGTATGACCTGATCGAGCGCCGCGCGTCCGCTCGCGGTCCAGGGGCTCAAGGCGTGCCGCACGATGCCGTTGTCGAATGCGTGATTGAAGGCCGTGACATGGCTTGCGATGGTCGCATGATTGACCTGATTGTTTCTGATCAGCAGATAAGACACGATCGATATGCCAACACTGGAGCCGACGTTACGCGAGAGGTTGAACACACCGGTGCCGTCCGCTCGCAGCTCGGGCGCAAGTGTGGCGAAGGTGACCGTGTTGAGCGGAACGAACAAAAATCCAAGGCCGGCGCCCTGGATGAATCCGGTCACAGCGATCGTCCATTGCGAGACGTTCGGATTCCATCCCGTCATGTCGTACATGGCCCAGGCCGTCAGCAGCAGGCCGGTCAGGATCAGCAGCCTTGTATCGATGCGCCCGACGAGGCGGCCGACCAGGAACATGCAGGCCATGGTGCCCAGGCCGCGCGGGCCCATGACGATACCTGCGGTCACCACGGGATAACCCATCAGGGTCTGCAAATAGGGCGTCAGCAACGCCAGTGATGCCAGATAGGTTATTCCGACGATGAAGATGAACAGCACTCCGACCGAGAAATTTCGATCGAGAAACAGCCTGGGATTTACGAAGGAATTTTGCGCCGTAAAGGTGTGGACGAGGAAGATGTAAAGTGCCGATGCGCAGACGGCCGCCTCGATCAGAATTTCGAACGAAGAAAACCAGTCAAGTTGTGCGCCGCGATCCAGAAACACCTGCATGGCGGCAATAGCGAGGCTCAAGCTGCCAAATCCGAGCCAGTCAAGCTTCGCCGCCGCGCTGGTCCTGGTCTCCGTGAGAAAGAACGATATGCCGGCGAATGCGAGCGCTCCCAGGGGCACGTTGATATAGAATACCCATCGCCAGCTGTAGTGGTCGGTCAGCCAGCCGCCGATCACCGGCCCCAGCACCGGCCCTACCATCACCGATACGCCGAAGATGGCCATGGCGGACCCGCGCTCTTCCACCGTATAGATGTCGAGCAGAACGGACTGGCCGAGCGGAACCAGCGCTGCACCGAAAAATCCCTGCAGCAATCGGAAAACCACGATCTGGACCAGCGATTGCGCGACGCCGCACAGCACCGATGCCAGCACGAAGCCGACGACGGCCGCCATCAGGACGCGCTTGCGGCCGAATTTGCTGGCAAGAAACCCCGATGGCGGGGTCATGATGGCCGCGGCGACGATATAGGAGGTCAGCACCCAGTTGATCTGGTCCGCGCTCGCCGAGACGCTGCCCTGCATGTAGGGAAGCGCGACATTGGCGATCGTTGTATCGAGCGCCTGCATGATAACGGCGAGGATGACGCACAGCGTGATCGCCGGGCGGTTGATCGGCGGCAAAGCATTGGGTGCGTTATCAGCCACGCTCGGAATCCGATGATCCGAAGAAATCGGTGATGAAACTGGGCAGCCCGCGCTCATGCCCGGTGTCGACATTCACCTCCACGCTCATGCCGACGCGGAGCGGCGGCTTGCCGGGGGCATTGCTGACACTCACGCGCATCGGAATGCGCTGCACGACCTTGACCCAGTTTCCGCTGGTGTTCTCCGCCGGCAGCAGCGAAAAGCTCGACGCGGATGCCGGGCTTATGCTTTCGACCGTGCCGACCCATCGCTGACCCGGAAAAGTATCGACCTCGACCGTCACCTTCTGTCCCGGCTTGACGTAGGTCAGTTCGGTTTCCTTCGGGCTCGCCTGAACCCAGACGTGATCGGTCGAGACGATGTTGAATGCCATTGCCGCGGCGGCAAGGTACTGACCGGGCTGCAGCGACGGCACGTTGGTCACGATGCCGGCGAAGGGAGCGCGCACGATCGTGTGCGCAAGCTGGCGCGCGGCCTCATCGCGCGCGGCCAGTGCATCCTTGTATCGCGGATGATCCTCGATCGGGGCGTCGGGGTTGCCGTTGAGGTTTGCGGCAATGCCGGCAAGCTGCGCATTCAGCGAGGCAAGCTTTTGTTGTGAGCCTTGCAGGGTATTGCGGGCGGCGTCGAAGGTAGCCTTTGGCGTGAAGTTGTTGGCAATCAGTTGCTCCTGGCGCTGGAAGTTGACCATGTTGAAGTCGACGTCCTTCTGTGCCTGCTCAACCTGGGCCTGCATGTTGCGATAATTGGTCTGGAGCGCGACGAGATCGTTCCGCGTATTTCCGATCTGGGCCTCGGCGCGATCCAGCGCCAGCCGAAACTGCAGATCGTCGAGCTTGAACAGAACGTCGCCCTTTGCGACCTTCTGATTGTCGTGAACCGAGACTTCACGGACGATACCGGATACGTCGGTCGACAATCCGACCATGTCCGCCTGCACATAGGCATTGTCCGTCGACATCACGGCGCCGCCAGTCACATAGAAATATCCGCCAACGACGAGCGCCATCGGCAACAACGCGAACAGCAACGGCCGTCGCAACGATTTTTTCGACGTCACGGAACCGGCCGCTGCAGGGGCGACAGGCGGTTCAGCCGGTGGCCTCGCCTCGGGCCCGACCTTCGATTGGGGTTCGACCACCTCGCGCGTGTCGGAACCCTTGGCCTCCGACCGGCGGCGCGTCAGTCGGTAGACCCTGTCGTCACGGACGCGAGGGCCGCCTTGTTCGAAATCGGCATCGCGAATATTCGGATTGATTTCATTCGGATTAGCCATGGCTCACTCTTCTTTTCTTTTGTCGTGTCGCACCACGCGCGTCAGTCGGGTTTCGCGTCGAACCTGCGCGCGGCGTTGCAGCGCGTGAGTCCGGCGATGGCCGGGTGCGCGTAACCCGCATTTTCAGGACTAACTTTACAAACCGCGTTCATACCGCTATTTATAAAACCAAACCGTATCGTTTATATAATACCAATTCCGACGGGTGGCAAGGAGCATTTTGGATGACGAAGGTGAGAGTTGATCTCTGGGCCGAGGCGACGACATCGGACGATACCTTGCTGAGCGGTTTTCGCTTTCGAGGATCGACAACGCCGCAATGAGAGGCGAGGCCGGCGAGACCGCCGCGAAGCGCTGTGCGTTGGCGATCCTCGGCGCATTCGATGAGGCCGACGCGCAGCTGGTCGGCAAGGCCGTCGTCCTCACAAACGGAAAGGCGGGGACGGTAGAGGCCGTCTGGCTTGACGAAGTCCACGGCCTGCGAATCTCGATCGAAGGCCATGTTGGAAAGTGGCCCGTCTCAACCGTCAAATTCGCACAAAGCTAAGTGGTAGCCTCAGCGAGGCCTCACGCCGTTCAGGAACAGTTTGACGGCAGCCTGCCTCCGCTGCTCCTGAATCTTTGGCCGGGTCGCGATGCCGTGGTGTTTGTCGGTATTCCCCAGCACCAGACTGAGGAAGAGGTCGGCCGCAATTGCGGGGTCCTCGACCTTGATCTGGCCGCGGTCGGCAAACTGCTGAAGCAGACTTGCGACGGCCCGAACCCCACGCAGCCAACCCTCCTCGTGTGCGAGCGTTGCCAGTTCCGGAAACTGAACGATCTGCGCCGCAAGAGTTCGGCGCAGCATGACCACCTCAGGCGTCCAGGCGTGGGCGAGCATGTGCCGGCTCAGATCGTGCAGCGTCGTCTCGACGCTCTTGGGGTTGAGCTTGGCGGCCTCGGCCGCCGCCGATAGCGGAGCAAGCCAGCGCTGGATCGTGGCTCGCAGCACGGCCGTGAACAGATCGCGCTTGTCACGATAACGTGCGTAGACGGTCGGCTTGCTGATGCCGGCGGTTTCCGCGACCGCATCGATCGATGTGCATTCAAAACCTCGCTCCATGAACAGCTTTGTTGCGACGTCGAGCAAGCGCGCGTCACGCCGCACGGCCTCCTCACGCGTGGGACGGCCGCCGCCCCCCCGCCGGGCAGGGCGCGTCGCCAAAATTGTTGCTTCCTTCGCCATCCAAAGTCCCTTGTCAGCCCGCCGAAGTTGGATATATAAACGATACAGTATAGTTTCAATGCGACCAAGTATCGATGCTGTTCGTAACACGAGTCTCCAAAGCGCCGAATAGCCGCCGCGTCTGGCAGAATCGGTCACAAAGGACGGTACCGTTAAAACATGTCGCCGCATCATGCCTGAAGCGCCCTTCAACTATTCATCGTTAGCGCCGGCGAACAACCCCCGTCCCAAGAACGGTCGCCGCGCGAGAGCCGCCGAGCAGCCCCCTCGGCGGCTCTTTAGCGCG
>WNFM01060932.1_pt2 | contig 11667 bp, 13 predicted proteins | sample 5400271 | NCBI WGS metagenome assembly WNFM01 (sample SAMN13153352, study PRJNA577476) | soil metagenome | isolation source: 60 cm saprolite on Douglas fir-dominated hillslope | place: USA:California | collected 2013-09-17 | reverse complement strand
CGCGATCCTGTCCATCGGCTTCCTCGGATTCGTGGTCTGGGGCCATCATATGTTCATGAGCGGCATGAGCCCGTACTCGGCCATGGCGTTTTCGGTTCTGACCATGACCATCGGAGTGCCCTCGGCAATCAAGACGTTCAACTGGATTGGGACTCTCTGGGGAGGCCAGATCCGCTTCACTACCGCCATGCTGTTCGCCCTGGGTTTTGTCTCCCTGTTCGTCTCCGGTGGAATCAGCGGCATTTTCCTCGGCCAGCCCGCGCTCGATCTGTACCTTCACGACACGCCTTTCGTAGTCGGACACTTCCACATGATCATGGGCGTGGCGGCCATCTTTGGAATGTTCTCCGGGACGTTTTACTGGTTCCCCAAGATGTTCGGCCGCATGATGAACGAGACGCTCGGCAAGATTCATTTTTACCTGACGTTCATTGGGGTCTACGCGATCTTCACACCGATGCACTTCCTGGGCATTGTCGGCAATCCACGACGCTACGCGGACTTCAAGGATGTCGAATTCATGGGCCAGTTTATGCCGGTCCATACCTTCATAACCTACGCCGCCTTCTTCACCGTGGCAGCCCAGATCATTTTTGTAATCAACCTGTTCTGGAGCCTGAAGAAGGGCGCCAAGGCGCCGGCGAATCCTTGGGAAGCGACGACACTCGAATGGGGCATCCCATCCCCGCCGCCGTTCGACAATTTCGCCGGCGTACACCCGGTGGTGAATCACGGCCCGTACGAGTACAGCGTCCCCGGCGCTCCGAAGGATTACGTGATGCAGACCGATCCGCCGTTCGTACCGGGAACTGTGAAACACTGATTCTGAGCCGCGCCAGTAATGGCGCGGTCTTGCACAAGAGTAGGAAACTAGAAGTATGGCAAGCTCAATAACCACTGACATCTGGAAAGGCGGCGGCGACCCGCCCGGCAGCGGTGACCGAGGCGGCGACCCCAGCCGCGGCGCCTCGCGGCGCGCGTCCCTGACCGGCCTGATGGTTCTGCTGGCGGCGGTGGTCATGTTCTTCGCCGCCCTGACGAGCGCGTTCATCGTCCGCCGCGGCCTGTCGAGCGACTGGGAACATACCGCGATGCCGCGGATGCTCTTCCTCAGCACAACGATCCTACTGGCTTCAAGCGCAGTCCTGGAACTAGCCCGCCGAGCCCTCAAAGCAGGTCAGCGGGAGCGCTTCAATCGCCTCTGGACGGCGGGCTCGATCCTGGGCATCCTGTTCCTGGCCGGCCAGTACACGGCCTGGCTGCAATTGCGCGCGCAGGGGATCTACCTGGCGACCAATCCCAGCAGCTCATTCTTTTACGTTCTGACCGCCGCGCACGCTGTCCACCTGATCGGCGGCGTGCTGGCGCTACTGTACGTGAGCGTTCAAGCGTTCCGGCTGCGACTCGGCCCGGGCAAGCGTACCGCCATCGACGTAACGGCAATGTATTGGCATTTTCTGGACGGACTGTGGATTTATCTATTGATCTTATTTTTGCTTTGGGGGTAAACGACATTGACGCCTGATGTAAACGTGGCCGTAGGATCGGCCTGGAGCGGCGGCGGATCGCCTTACGCCGTAAATTCGAAGAAGTTCGGGATGTGGCTGTTCATCATCTCGGACGCGCTGACGTTCTCGGCGCTGCTGATGGCCTACACCTATCTGCGCCTCTCGACGCCGAACTGGCCGATGCCGTTCCACTTCTCCCCCAGCATCATCTTTTCAAGCATCATGACCTTCTGCCTGCTGTCGAGCAGTCTGACGATGGTCATGGCCGTGCACTCCATGCATCACGGCAACCGCAAAAGCACGGTCGGCTGGATCCTGGCCACCATCGGCGGGGGCGTGGCGTTCATAGTCCTGCACGCCACAGAATGGCTGAACCTGATCCGTAACGAGCACATGACGCCGTTCTCGAATGAGTGGGACGTGCCGCTGTTCGGCGCGACCTTCTTCGGGATCACCGGCCTCCATATGACGCACGTGGCCATCGGCGTGATCTATCTCACGATCATCATGGTCGCGGTCTCCCGCGGCAAGTTCAAGTACGAAGACGTCGAGGTGGCCGGCCTCTACTGGCACTTCGTCGACCTCGTATGGATGTTCGTCTTCCCGCTGGTCTATCTGATGTCCGCGAAAATTTGAGGAAACCATGAGCGCACACGCCACCACTCACGTCGAGGAAGCCGAACACGGCACAATCAAGTCCTTTTCCATCGTCTGGATCCTCCTGCTGGTCTTCACCGGGATCGAAGTATTCCTGGCCTACATGCAGATCCAGCCCGTCATCATGCTGGTCGCGTTGATCGGACTGTCGGTCGTCAAGGCGGCCATGATCATCGCCTATTTCATGCACTTGAAGTTCGAGCGCTTCAGCCTTTTTCTGACTCTGTTTCCGATGTTGATCTTCTGCATCCTGATGATGCTGGTGTTCATGCCGGATTCGATGCGCGCCATGCTCTTGAGAACGCAATGAAACGTCTGCTTCCGCTCCTCGCAATGGCGGTGTCCGCCGCCAACGCGCAGTGCGTGATGTGTTTCCGCACAGCGGCCGCCCAGCAAATGGAGCGTGCCCGGGTTCTGAACATCGGAATCGGCATCATGCTGTTTCCGCCAGTGCTGATTCTGGCGGGCTTCTTGTATCTTGCATACCGGAGAAACACTTCCTACGCGCACACAGATACCGATACTGAGCCGCGACAGTAATGGCGCGGTCTTGCGACTGAGCGGAAGATTTCCGGTCGCTGTCCTTTGTCTCCTCGCAGCCGGTTGTGGACGAAGCGTCAGCTACTACCTCGATACAGGCGCCAAACAGTACGAGGCCGGCAAGTACGACGACGCGGTCATCAACTATCGTAAGGCTATCCAGAAGAGTTCCAACTCAGGCGAGGCTTACTACGGCTTAGGCCGGTCGCTGCTCAAGCAACAGAAAGCCGGGGAAGCCTTCGGCGTTCTCAAAAAGGCTGTAGAACTGGCGCCCGACAACATGGACGGCAAACTACTGTTGGCCAATGTTGCCCTGTCCGGTTACCTCGCCGACAGCCGCCGCCCAAAGGTTCTCTACGATCTGCTGGGCAGTCTCGCCGCGCAGTTTCTGACCAAGGATCCAAACTCCTTTGACGGATTGCGCCTGAAGGGGCATCTCGCGCTCAGCGATCGCAACCTCGCCGGCGCGGCGGCTTATTTTCGCCACGCCAACCAGGTGAAGCCGATGCAGCCCGAGGTCGTGCTGATGCTCGCCCAAGTGCTCTTTCGAGACGAGAAGACCGCGTACGAAGGCGAGCAACTCATCGTCGAGTTGATCGCCAAGCACCCGGAAAGCGGACAGGCTTACGATGTGCTGTATAGCCGCTATTCCGCGGCGAACCGGCCGGCGGACGCGGAAAAGATCCTGCAGGCGAAGGTGGCCGCCAATCCCCGCCAGGCGCCGTATGTGGAGCAGCTCGCCGAGCACTACCGGCGCGCCGGGAAGCCCGAGCAGATGGCCGCGACACTCGCGCTGATGCTCGATAACCCGAAAGACTTCCCCCAGGCTCGCTTGCAGGTGGGCGACTACTACAACATGACGGGCGCCCGGGAAAAGGCGCTGGCCAACTATGAGGAAGGCGCGCGAGCTGAAGGCGCCGGCAAACTGGTGTATGGCCAGCGCATGGTGGGCACGATGGCCGCGCTTGGCCGGACGGATCAGGCGCTGGCGCTGGCCGAGCAGACGTTGAAGGATCAACCCCGCGACCCGGACCTGCGGACGCTCCACGCCGTGTTGTTGGTCCAAACGCGGAAGTTCGACAGCGCCGTCCAGGAGTTGCACGGGCTGATCGCCGAAAAGAAAGACGATCCCGCGCTGCATTTCCAGCTTGGGCGCGCGCTGCTGCTCAAGGGCGACGTGACGGCGGGCCGCACCGAGCTGCGCGAAGCGGCCCGCCTCGGTAAGCGCTACATGGAGCCGCGGTTGGCGCTGGCCAGCATGGCGGTGGATACGGGACAGTTCCAGGAAGCTCTGACCGAGGTGGACGAGGTCCTGGCGATCGCCCCCGATAATCCAGGCGCGCTGGTGCTGCGGGCCGCCGCGCTGCAGGGCCTCGGCAGGTTTCAGGAAGCGCGCTCCCTGCTGACCGCGTTGCAGACCCGCTTCCCGAACGCCGCGGGTCTGGACGTGGAAATTGGGTTCCTCAACCTGCATGAGAAAAAGTTCGTAGAGGCGGAAAAAGTATTTCGCAAGCGCTACCAGCCGGGCCAGGAGAATCTGCGGGCGCTGGTGGGGTTAATGCAGACCCTGGCCGTGCAGAAGCGGGGCGCCGAGGCTGTGCGCATCCTGGAGGCTGAGTTGGCCAGAGTTCCGGACCGGCCGCAAGTGCAGCTCATGCTGGCCGATGGCTACCACGCCGGCGGCGACTCAGTCAAGGCCATGCAGGTCTTGGAGCAACTGACGGCAACGCATCCCGACCTTGCCTTGGCGCACCTGCGGCTGGGCGACCTGCAGATCCGCAAGGGCGAGCTCGACCGCGCCATCGCCACTTTGACCAAGGCCAGGGATCTCGCCCCCAAGAACATCGAGCCGTTGCTGCTGCTCGGCGGCGCGCAGTTGCAGTCGCAGCATTCCGAAGAGGCCATGCAGAACTATCGCGCCGTTTTGAAGCTCGACGCGGGAAATCTGGAGGCCTTGAACAATCTTGCCTTCCTCACCGCGGACACAGGTGGCAGCCTCGAAGAAGCGCTGAAGCTGGCGACGGAGGCCTCGCAGAAGGCGCCCAAGCAGCCCAACATCGCCGACACCATGGGTTTCGTCAGACAGTATCCGTCGAACCCCACCTTCCGCTACCACCATGGGCTGGCCCTGCTCGAAACCGGGGACAAGGCCGGCGCCAAGGCAGAGCTTCAGGCTGCCCTGGCCGATAAGCCTGCCGACGCGTTGGCCGCCAAGATCAAGGATGCCCTGGGGCGGACAGGTTGAAGGGTGGCGCGGTCTGGACGTTCGCGCTCTTTTGCTCCGTGAGCAGCGCGCAACCACGGCCCTATGCAGGAGTGCTCGGAGGGATCTCCACTCTTTCAGCCGATGCTAGATCCGTGGTAACTGCCGGCAGCGCGTCGGCCTCGTCCTATAAGCCGGAGAATGGCGCAGTCGTGAACGCGTTCGGCGGCGTTCACTTCAACGACTATCTGAGCCTTCAGGCCAACTACACCTGGAACCGAAACGATCTGACGCTGTTCGCGATCAGGAACCCCGGCGACTCCTATGCACAGCGCCGCGGCAGCTCGCAGCACAGCGCCGGCGTGGATGTGCTCGTATATTTTCGCGATCGGCGCAGTTGGGTCCGGCCGTTCCTCTCGGCTGGCCCCGCGGTAGTGCGATTCAAAAGCAATTCCACCACGGACTCTTTTTCCTCGGTCAAGCCTTCGCTCCGGGTCGGCGTTGGAATCGACGCGCGAATCGCGCCAGGATGGGCTTTCCGTTACAGCTTCCTCGAAGCGATGCAGGCGAACCCAATCAGCCGGCGCCTCTCTCCACCCGGCGATCGTAGACTGGCGAACTTCCAAAACCTGTTCGGGATTTTGAGGCTCTTCTGAAACTAACTCACTAGGCAAGGCTGTCGCCGGCTGGCGCCATTGATATCCCGTGCAGCTACCGGGACCGCGCCATTACTGTCGCGGCTCAGAATGCCGGCCATGAGCGCTAACTAATCGCCGATTCTGAGCCGCGACAGTGATGGCGCGGTTCAATCTAACGAGAACAAGATTCTCGTTCGATGCGTACAACCGTCTAACTCACTAGGCAAGACCCGTGCGCTACCGAATCGCTCCATGACGGAGCGGCCCCAATGTAACGAGGACAATTATCTCGTTGCGATTCGCATAACGGTCCAACCGCTACCGGTTTTGGAACGAAACGTACGGGCAACCGGGCCAGTAGATCGGCGCGTTTTCGACCCGCTCCGCCAGCACGCGCGCGTGGCAGACACGGCAGTAGTTGACCGACTTGATCGTCTGGCCAACCGGAGCGATCTGAACAAGCTCTTCGAACACGCAGAGCGCCCGCCCGCCTTCTTTGCATTCTGGCAAGCTCAACAACGGCCCCGTTTGGGCCTGCGCCAACATTAGGGCGGAGTAGATTCTCGATTTTAGCTGCGATGGAGCGGCCGCGGCCGGAGCTTCCGTCACCAACTTGTCGAAGAACCGGTCTTGTTCAAGCGAACCGCCCATGAGTGCGGAGAAGAGCTGCTCTTTCAGCCGATCGGGCGCCTGAGCATCTTGGCTACGCGCCGTCTCCGCGGCCAGTTCTTCGAAGAATGCATCGTCCGGGAGCTGGTCAGGCATCGTTCCATCTCCGCTTGAACTCCGCCCGCGCGCGAGCCAAAGTCCGCTCTATCGCCTTTACGGACTTGCCACTCTCGGCAGCCATTTCCTGCGCGCTTTTCTTCTCCCAGTATCGCCAGAGGAGCACCAGACTATAGATCTCCGGCAAGCTCTTCAGTACAACCGAGGTCTTCTCTTGCACGCGTTCGCGATCGAGCAGCTCGTCGGTTTGCGATTCTATCGCCGGTTCCGGGTCCGGAGATTCATCGAGCGCCATCGGTTCACGAAGGCGGCTTCTATAGTAGTCTTCGACCTTATGCCGCGCGATACCCAGCAGCCACTCCTCCAGCCCGGAGTCTCCACGAAAATCGTGTAACCTTCCCAGGCCCACAAGGAAGACTTCCTGAACCAGGTCCTCCACCATGTCGGCGCGAGGTATCAGCCGGTACCGTACGTAAGAATAGATCTTGTCGGCATAACGAGAGACAAACTCGGCGGCCGCCTTTCGATCTTTCCGTAGAACGGCGCGGATGAGGTCGCGCTCATCGGTTTCAATCGCACTGGATACCGGAGCCATCGTAGTTGAAGTCGCGATCGGGGCTGGTTTCCCCCTACCCGCCACCGAAGCCGCTCTTTTTGGCGCGGAACTTTTTTTGGCGTGAAACAAGGGGGATATCGAAGCTTCCCACGACCCTAGTCTACAGGAGACCAATGCATGATATTTACACCCACGAAATACGCCGTCGCCGTGCTCGCGCTGCTGTCGCTACCGGCTTTCACGCAGACCGCAACAGGCCCCGGCTGCAAAATCGATCCGGCCGCGCCTTCGGTTGGCGCCGACATTCCACTCACGTACTTCGGTCCGCCGCCCAACACAGTGGACAAGCGGCTGGTCGGGCCGTTGGGGAACGATCACCTTGCCGCTGTATCAGGGAGCGATGAAAGACGGACGCCTGGTCTGGTACATTCTGACCGATACGACCGACCAGGGAAACGCCGACGCGCTGGGATTGAACTATGCTCCGAAACTCAATTACGCGGCCACCGGACGGGGCGTTCGCACCGCCACGCTGACCAGAGGAGGCATCCTCATCTTCGATCAGGGGACCGTGGACTTCAAGCCGGAGCGCGGCGTAGTTCCAGCCACCGGCAGCAGTCCTTTTCCGCCCGTCACGGCGGAGCCAGGCTCGGTGGGCGACAGTCAATACTCTCCGCTAGTCCGCATCGTCAACTCCGGCGGGCACATTTACAACGCTCCCATCATCGCCTTCAACGTCACGGCGGACCAAATCAGCTTTCCGAAAGGCAATCCGAACTATGCGCTGGTGCATGACGAGGTCGTGAGAATCGATCCGAAGGGCGGCAATGGGGGTGGCACGGTGACGCTGGCGCTCGCGCCTGGATTCAGTTTTGGAAAGCCCGTGCTGTATTTGAGCCTAGACGCATCCGCTCCCGTGGCGGCCGCTCTGGAGGGGGCGACTTATGCGCCGGGGATGGAGGACATCGATGTCGGCAAAGACGACAGCGCGTTCAGCGCGGTCGAACGCCTCTTTCTCACTATCAATGGCCCGAGAGGCTGCGACAACCCGCAGCGCCAAGGGATCGAAAGCGCGCTGCTCGATGGGCGCCGTCCGCTGAACGTTCTGGGCGGCATTCCCTTCGTCGCCACCGATTACAGCCCTCTGTGGGACGTCAACGTCGGCGCATGGACCGACGACGCCATTTCGAAGGGCTACCGCTCGCGGTTGATCGACGAGTTTCAGGTCCTCGGCATGGTGCAAGGCGGGTTCATTACCGGTCCGAACGGGACCAAGTACGGGTCGGCGGGATTCATTGTGAACTGTCCCATCGTCTTCAAGTTCCTCTGAAGCGCCGGGCGGAGCAGCTTCCAGCCGGCAACGTCGGCTATCGGGCCGGCGTGGTTGTGGACCCAAAGACATTCCGGCTGGAAGCCCTGCAAGCGCCACTTGTGTTCGCGCCTCAACGACCGCGCAAGAATAGGGCAGATGGAGCTTACACGCGAAAGAACCAGCCGCGGCGATACATCCCGTAGGCGAGAAGATACATCAACAGCGTGTAGGCGATCGCGTAGAAAAGCGACGCGTTGATGGGGGACCCGAGCGGGACGAACAGGCTCCGGTACAGCCAGTCGTGCGCCGAGATCGTCGAGTCTCCGACTTTCCAACGAATCGTCACCAACGCTCCATCCAGCAGTTCCGACACCATGTACACGACAATCGCGTTCATCCCCATGATCACCAAAGGCCGCGCGGCCCGTTTGTAGCCGAGGCCGTCAATCCACCACACGCAGATAGCGAGCATTACGAAATCGAGACCGGCCATGAAGATCGCAAATGAGCTGGTCCAGATCTTCTTGTTGATCGGCAACCAGATATCGCAGATGAGACCGGCAGCCATGAGCAGATTCCCGGCGATGAACAGCCACGTGGTTCGCTCGGCCAGTTCGCGCTTCATGCGAAGGATGCTGCCCGCCAGGATTCCGAACAGGGCGGTGGCGATAGCGGGAAGCGTGCTCACGATGCCCTCGGGATCCCATGTCCTGGTGTGCGCGTAGTTGTGCCGGCCCAAAACGATGGAATCGACGTAGTGCGCGAAATTCCGTTTGACGTCCAGGTAGCCGGCCCCGTATCCGGGAACCGGAGCCAGCATCATGATGAGCCAGTATCCGCCGAGCAGGGCGACGATCCAGACGATCTGTCCGCGCACTCCGGTGGTGAGGTAAATGGCGGAAGCGATCGCATAACAGATAGCGATGCGCTGCAAGACTCCGAGCACGCGCTGCGTGGAGAGGTCGAAATGAGGAAAGGCATAGAGGAACAGCCCCAGCCCGTAGAGGATCGCCGCCCGTAGCAGCGCCTGGGTGAAGATTTGCGAGCGGGAAACTCCCGCGGCCAGACGCTTGGCCATCGAGAACGTCATGGCGACTCCGACGATCCAGACGAAGGACGGGAAGACGACGTCAGTAATGGTCCAGCCGTGCCAGTCGGCGTGTTGCAGCGGGGCGTACACGTGGCGCCCGTCGCCGGGATCGTTCACCAGTACCATGAGCGCGATGATCGCGCCGCGAAATGCGTCGAGCGATACGAGCCTGCCCGGGGAGGGCTGCTGTTTCAACGCCGCGGAGTTCGCGGATTTTGCTTGCGCCGTGGCCATAAGGGACTCGCCGTCCAAATTACTACATTCCGATGTGAAGGCGCCTTGCGGCCTCGCCCAGCCTTCGGTCGAGCGTATAGAGTTGGCACTGGCCGAGCCGGGCGGCGGCCAGCAGATGCATGTCGATCCAACCCAGGCCGAGGCCATGCAGACGATGCGCCTCTACAAATTCCATCACCTCGTCATGCCGCGCCGCCGCAGCGGACGGCAACTGTTTCAGATACTCCAGCGTCACCGGCCGGTTATGCAGCGACCCACAAGCGAGCTCGCCCACAACGAACTCGTGGGTTACGACCTGGCCTTCGTCGAGTAGGGCTTGCAGCGTTCTATCGCCTCGCCGAAATAGCTCGATCCAAACCGAGGTGTCGGCCAGAATCATTTCGCCGTAGACCGCCTGCGTGGAACACGCTCGACGCGGGGCATCGTACCCGCCAGCGCGGCCAACCGGCGCGCGCTCTCGCGCTCGATCAGAAGTTTGAGGCCGGCATGCAGAAGAGCTGTTTTTTCAGATATGCCGGTCAACCGGCGAGCGTTGTCCACTAAGTCGTCCCGTAGATCGACAGTCGTTCTCATATGTACTATTATGCATGAATCGTTTACTACCTGATCCTGCACAGCGGGTCGCCCACGACGATGTTCTGCCAGCTCAATCCGCGAATCGACAAATAGTAGCTTTCGGCCAGGTTCCTCCCCGAGAAGTAAGCCGGCAGCAGCAGATCCGGTCGCGGAGTCGCCACCAGATAAGGCTCGGCCACATGACCCGAGCAGCCCGTGGCGCCTTCATGGATGTAATCGGCGGTCAACGATTGCGGAGAGCCCGCAAAGAAGTGACTCGAATCTTTCCACGTCGTGATCGTCCAGGAATCGGGAGGACGCTGGAAGGTCCTGCCATCGCTCGAAACATACTCCGTCGCGATCGCTCCCGGCAGCCAGTGAAATCCTGGAAAGCGGCGCTTCCGGTTCTTATCGTTCGATCCCCAGGCCGCGTATCCGATGACGTCGCGCTGATCGTACAGCACGCTCGTCGAGGTATCCAGCACAACCCGATCGGCAGGCAGTAATCGCGCGGCGGCGCGCAGCCAGTCATTTCCGGGCTCGTTGTCATTGGCTTTCAAATCGATCACAAATTTGCCGCGATTGGCCGCCTGCAGCGACCGGTCGATCGTACCCTTCACGTCGTCAAAGTCATACCCTGCCAGCCGCGTAACCAGGTAAATCGGAAACTGCGGATGCCGGAAAGGCTCGTCGCGCTTGCCGAAGAAAGGGTTGGGAACCATGCCCTCGGCCTTGAACTTTTCTCCGCGCATTTTCGCATACAAGAGTGTCAGCTCGGAGTCCACCGCGCAGGTTGTGGTTTCCATTGCCGAACCCACGCCGTCCACACGCAGCGGCAGTCCCAGGGTCGTTACGATGTACAGGATCTTCTCGCGCAGCCCGTGCGTCGAGAGGTATACCGCGATCGGCCCCTCAATGGTCTTTTCGTACACTTCGCGCGAGATCCCTTCGTCGATCGCGGCCTTCAGGTGGCACACATTCGCCAGCGGAATGGACCTCCTGTGAACGTAGTAATCGGCGATGCGCCTGGAGAACAGCGAGGAGTCGTTGACGATCACGAGCGTGTTATCGGGGGTTTGCGCCAACAGCGCGGGAACCACGGAGAGGAGCAGGACCGCTTGCTTCACTTCAATGATTTCAAGTAATCGACAATCGCTTCAGCGTCGTCCTGCGACATCTTGTATGTCGGCATGGGCGCATCGGCGGGCTTGCCGTTCGGCGCATTTCCCGTCGTCAGAAATTTGATGAACGCCAGATCTCCCCATTTCGCCCATAGCTTTCCAGCCCGGGTCAGATCGGGCGAGGTCTTGTGCCAGCCCTTGACCGGCTCGATAGGCTGAACGTTCAGCACCGCGCCCTTCATCCACTTTTCCTGGTCGAATGCGCCGTCCGGCGCCTTGGGCGTGTGGCATTCCTGGCAGCGCGCCACCTCTTCCGTCAGATACTTCCCGCGCGCGATCTTACCCGATTGCGCCCAGCCCTGGCAGACGAACAGGCAGGTCGAGACAAGTAGCAGTTTGCAGAACCTCATAGAAGCTAATGGTACTACGGAGAGGATGTCGGATTTCGGGTGGCTTTACGGACCGGCGGACGGGTTGACGGCGAAGCGCCGACGCGCTGCGGAGTGGCTGCCGCTCTCCCGAAATCC
>WNFM01359315.1_pt2 | contig 11670 bp, 11 predicted proteins | sample 5400271 | NCBI WGS metagenome assembly WNFM01 (sample SAMN13153352, study PRJNA577476) | soil metagenome | isolation source: 60 cm saprolite on Douglas fir-dominated hillslope | place: USA:California | collected 2013-09-17 | reverse complement strand
CCCCACACACCCCACACACCCCACACACCCCACACACCCCACTCCCTACACCGTGCCGAGCAGCCGGTACAGCGCCGGGTAGTCCACCTTGGCGTTGTGGCGACGGTCCACTGGGATCTGCCGGAGCGGCAGCACGGCGTCTAGCTCTGCCCAGGCGAGGTCGCTCTGCAGCACGCAGAGCGCGGCGGGGTCGGCGCCCGGCTCCAGCTCCACCGCCAGCGCGCGCCGGCCGCCCCGCGCGACCAGCGCCGAGCGGTGTACCACGGGATGCGCCGAGGCGGCGCACTCCACGGCGAAGGGATAGAGTGTGCCGTGCGCGTCGTGGACCTTCGCCGCGCAGCGCCCCAGCAGCCAAAGCCTGCCCGCCGCATCCACATACCCCGCGTCGCCCGTGCGGTGCCAGACCGTGCCGTCCACGCGGAACTTGCTCTCCTCGTCGCCGCGCCCGCCGACGTATCCGGGCAAAACGTGCGCGCCGCTCACCACAATTTCCCCCGGCTCGCCTGCCGGCAGGCAGCGCGCCCCCAGCTGCGCCGCCGACAGCGGCGCGATGGGCACGCCCCACGCGTCGCGCAGGATGCGAAGCTCGATCTCGGGGACGGGCTTCCCCGCCAGCAAGCCCTTGCCGCCCAACATCGCGGGCACGTCATCGGCGGCGGCCTCCGCGCGAGCGATATGCGTAATCGGCTCCGCTTCGGTCGAGCCGTATACCGCGACAGCCTGCGCCGCGGGGGCGGCCGCTGCCAGCGCGTCCAGCAGCCGGGGGAACACCGGCGCGCCGCCCGCATACACGAAGCGCAGCTGCGGCAGGGTAACGTTGCGTGCCTGGCAGTGCGCGACGATGCGCTCCCAGAACGCGGGCGAGGCGCCGGCGCGCAAGGGGCGGTGGCGCGCGATCTGGCCGATCACCGGCGCGGCGTCGATGCGTCCCGGGTGCCGGAGGTCGCCTGCCGCGATCAGGCTGGTGACGCCCGAAGCGAGGTCTGCCAGCACGAAGATCGGCAAGGTGGTGAGGCTAACACTGCCTGGCGCGGCGGAGAAGCTGTGTTCGAGCACGCGGTGCTGCGCAAGCAGGAAGCCGTGGCTGCGCAGTGCGGCCTTGGGAGTGCCGGTGCTGCCGCTGGTAAAGGTCAAGAGCGCAGGCGCCTCGGGTCCAGCATCGCGCACCTCCTCGCGCGGCGCGAGGCTGCTGGCACGCGTCCATGACACAGCGCCCGGCAGCGCCCCGCCGATCACAAACTTGCGCGGGATGCGGCGTAGCGCGGGCGACGCCAGCCGCAGCAGGTGCGCCTTCGGGCTGCCGATGAAAGCGCGCGGCGGGTTGAGCGCGCAGCACTGCTCGACATGCGCCATGCCCGAGGACGGGTCCACAAACATGGCAACGAGGCCCAGGCGGAAGAGCGCGATCAGCGCCACATAGAGCTCGGCCGACATCGGCTGGAAGACCAACACGGCGTCTCCTGGCCGCAGGCCCGCCTCCCAGAGCAGCGCCGCCGCCTGCCCCACCTGGCGCTCCAGCTCGGCGAAGGTGATCGTGCGGTCCTGGCCGCGGTGAACGTCGATAATGGCCGGCGTGTCCGGCATCTCGTCGGCGTGCGCGCGCAGCACAGTCGCGATGTTCATGGCGTGCCTGCGACTGGCCGCGCAAAGAGCGTATAGCGGCGGATGATGTGCCCCGCGAAGCGGCTGCTGATGCGGCGCGAGGTGTTGCGCTCGTGCATCAGCGCATGGATGGCATGTTTGTAGCCAAGCTGGCGAGCCGCGTCCTGCACGCGGGCACTCAGCAGCGTCGCCAGGCCGCGCCCCGCATAGGCGGGCGCCACGGCCAATGTCTTGACGATCACGGCACGAACATGAAGCCGATGGTCTCGCCTTCGCGCTCGGCCAGCAGCACGAGCTCTGGGCGGACGAACGGCCGCACCTGCGCATACTGCTCGATAAACTCATCCTCGGCGATGGGCGTCGCCAGGAAGTTCTCGCTGAAGCTCGGCGCGACAACCATGTAGATGCGGCGTAGCTCCGCGTCGAAGTGATCCAGGTCCAGCGGGCGGATGCCGACCCCCTCCGCGGCAAGGCGCGCGGCGATATCCGGCAGACGCGGATCGCGCACCTCCAGGCTGTCTTGTAGCGACGAGTAGTACTGGGCTAGCGGCGTGAAGCCGGCGGACACGAGTTGCCGGGGATACGCGTCGGGATTCTCCGGCTCGAGAAAGAAGGGCGGCTCGGCGCCGCGCTCGGTCACGAAGCGGTAGCGCTGGCTGGTGCTGCCGTCCATCGGTCCGATCACGAGGGTGCAGCCCTGGCTCGCCAGCTCAGCGCAGGCCAGCCGCAACAACTCCGCCGCGGCCCGTTCGCTCACCGCGCCGTAGTGGCCAAGCAGCCCCACCTGGTGATCGAGATAGCGCGGCGCCGCCGTCCACCAGAGCGAGCAGCGCGCGACAACGGCGTCGCCCGCCAGCAGCAGCCACGACGCATCGGCATGGGCACGCGCGACCGCCCCGGCGTCGAGCACCGGCAGTTCCGGCGCCGCCAAAAAGCGCTGAAGATCGCGCTCGTCCGCGACACGCAGCCGCTCGAACATCGCTGTGCTCCTACAACACATGGGCGGGCAGCGCCGCCAGCATCACTACCGGCGCGAGCCCGGCGACCGAGCCGACCGCCGCACAGAGCGCCTCCCGCCGCCAGCGCGGCCAATCGGTTGGGTAGCCGCCGAGATTCGGCTGGCTGGCATAGAAGGCCAGTGTGGCAAACGTGAGGCCCACGAGGCCCGCCAGCGAGTGCAGCGCGAAAGCAAGCGTCGGGCCGTCGAAGAACATGTATGCAGCGGCGAGCACCAGCCAGCCCTTGGCGATATTCGTCACCAGCAAGCGCGCGGGCGAGACAGTGGGTACCGCATATTTGTGCCGCACCATACCAATGATCGGTAGGTGCGCCGCGAAGGCGATGGTGAATGGATAGAAGAAGTCCGGCCGGGCCAGCGGTCGCGAGAGGTAGAGCCAGAGAATGCCTGCGCTCGCCACGCTGAAAACGGCGTAGATGTTAATCAGGCGCTCGCGGTCGAAGGTGGTCTTGTGGAGCAGCGTGGTGTAGCTCATGAACACCACGAAGGGCACGAACAGCCACTGCCAGCCGCCCAGTGTCCAGATCATGTAGGCGCCGAGGATTGCCCCCATGATCGCGCCGCCGTTGAGGGTCGTGCGCCGCTGCCAGACGTAGGCGATCAGCGAAAGCGCCACCGCCACGGCAAGCTGGAGCAGCAGCGCCGGCACGTCCAGCCGCAGGAGCGTCCGCAAGAGGAAAAAGCTGGTCAGCGGAATGAACAGGTTGTCCAGCCCGCGCCAGGCAATCGCCTCACTCATCATCACCAGCAGGCCCAAGATCACCGCCACCACCAGCGCCTGCGTGCCTCCCGTGTTGGTGAAGACGAGCAGCGGCACGAGCACGCTCAGGAACGCCACGATGAAGAAGGCCGCCGAGCCCTCGGCGCTCTTGTAGCCGTCCATCGCCTTGTACTTCACCTGGCCGTAGCGCACGCCAATGGTCGCCGCGACAGTATCCGCCAGCGCCAGAATCAGGATGGGAATGCTGAAGAGCAGTGGATCGCCCTTGGAGAGCACGAAGAGCAGGCAGACGCTCAGCGGGAAGTAGACCTCGCCGAACGATGGCCGCTCCACGCGATACAGCACGGCGCCCACGCTCCCGCGCAGCGCGCGAATGTACTTGACGGCTAGCAGCGATGGAATGGTGATCGCCGCGAGCAGCACGACGGGCCAGACGCTCGAAAAGACCCAGGGAAACGTCAGCGTGGTGAGGCCACCGCTGATGTGATAGAGCTTGCGCGAGGTTTCGGGCGCGAGCGGGCGCACCAGCTGGAAGAGGCGCAGGCCGACCATGAGGCCCACCAGGAGCGCCAGCTCCAGCGCCATCGCGACCCAGGGATTGAGCGGGAGCGGTTGCGGTTGCGGCATCAGCAGACCTCCTCGACAACGAAGTCGCTGTAGAAGAAAGCCTTGTCGGCCTGATGCAGCCGCCGGGACTCGTCCTCGAGCGGCCGCAGGCGCGCGGCCAGCGACACTGGCCGGTGGCGTGGCACCAGCATGTTCCAGTAGGCCAGCCGCGCGCCCGGCCGCCCGGCTGCGAGCAGCCGGTCCAGCAGCGCATGGTAGCTGGCCGCGGACATATACTCGAAGATGTCGCTGAGGTTGAAGCGATCTATGCTGCCGGCCGGCGTCTCCGCCAGCAGCGCCTCGACAGACTGGCAGCGCCACTCCAGGCGGTCGAGATTGGCGCGGATCGCCGCGAAGCTCTCCGGACGCAGGGCAAAGGGCAGGGCCGCGCCGTGCGTGCCGGTGAGGATCCAGTGCACGTAGGGATTGGCGGCCGGGTCCAGCTCCGTCAGGGCGTAGCGCGTGCGCGTGAGCAGGCGCTCGGCAACGCTGCCTTCGACATACTGAAAGAAGCGCGGATCGCGGCCGGCGCGCGCCATCACGAAGCGCGAGAAAAACAGGCGGAACAGTAGCCGCCAGCGCCAGGTGTCCCAGGTGCGCGCGTAGAAGGCACGCCGCTGGTCCACTGGTCCGCCAGCCAGCAGGCGCGTCACGTCGGCGCGGCTGTGGACGAATGGCAGCACGCGGCGGCGGAAGAGGGCGAAGTAGCGCTCGAACTTGCCGGCGCTGCCGATGCCGGCGGCGATGGCCTCTGGTCGCGCATCCCAGAAGCTGCGCGCCGCGGGCGCGAGCGCCGAACGGCAGCGGGCGTAGAGTTTCTCGCGTTGGTGGCTGGGCCGCGAGCCGATAAGCTCGAGGAGCTCGGCGTGTTCGAGCGTGCGGTATGCGGCGACACGCAGCTCCAGGCAAGCCAACTGGGCGGGGCTGAGATCCACCGCGATGACGCGCGCGGGCGCGCGAGCGAGCAAGGCGAGCGTATTGTCGCCGGCGGACGCGATGGAGAGGCAGGTATCGCCGGGGCGCACGTCCAGCGCCGCCAGCAGCACGTCCGCATCCTCCCAGCACTGAGCGTAGCGAATCGCGGAGAAGTCTGCCCCAGCGGCGACCTCTGAGGCGAGGCGCGCGCCCGTCGTAACAGAGGTGGCAGACGCGGCATCGGCTTCACGCATCGGCGGCCTCCCCTGCCGGCGCGGCGAGTTTCACCACGGTGCCCGCGCCGCCGTCCATCTCGACGGTGTCGCCCGTCCGCAGCCACGACGTGACGCCGACCAGCGCGACGATGGCCGGAATGCCCAGCTCGCGGGCGACGATGGCCGAATGCGACAGCAGGCTGCCACGCTCGACGAGCACGCCCGCCGCCGCGGGAAAGAGCATGATCCAGCCAGGGTCGGTGCGCTCGGCCACCAGAATCTCACCGTGGCGTACCTCCGCCGTCTTGGGATCGCGGACGACGCGCACCCGCCCGCGCACGACGCCGGGGCAGCAGCCGATGCCGTGCAAGGTGTCGCCCGCCGGCGGCGCGGAGCGCTGGCGCGCCTGGAAGCTGTTGCCGGCGTAGACGATGCCGCGCGTCTCGAAGCGGTCTGCTGGCGGCTCCTGCGCCCGGTACCGCGCGTATTCGGCCTTGCGCACCGTGACAAGCCCCTTGAGGTCGGTCGTGGTGGCGGTGCCGGCTACCATCCCCAGCGCCTCCTCGACTTCGAGATAGAAGATGTCGCGCGGCTCGGCGAGCAGCCCCTCGACGGCGAAGCGGCGGCCTAGCTCGACGAAGATGCGGCGCACGCGCCCGAAGACGCGCGTGCGCTCGAAGCGTAGGTTCTCGCGGTCGCGCACGCGCTCGCGCGCATTCCGCAGCACCCAGCCAAAGAGCGCGCGCCGCAACGGCCGGCGCCCGAGAGCGGCATAAGCGCGCCGCTCAGCCGCATGGCGTGCGTCGTCTTCACCGGAGCGCCCAGGCGCATCGCCGGTTGGGAGGTCGTGCTGCCGGCGCGCGAGGTACCCCACCGAGCGCAGCAGCGGCAAGGGATGATCGCGCAGCGTCGGCGACTCTAGCTTGAGCTCTTCCAGGCAGCGGTCCGCGAACGTGTCGAGATAGGCGGCGTAGGCGTCCGCGAGCGCCGGCGCCTGCGCGACGGCGTCCAGCGCTTCTTCCATCGGAGCGTCGCACAGCGCGTCCACGAGGGCCGGGTGCGCGGAGGCGAGCGCCGCCATCGCGCGCACGCGCGCGGCTGGCTCGGCGCTGATGATGTCGCCCCCGCCGCGCAACAGATCGTTTTGCAGCGCGCCGCTGGCGTCTTTACACCAGGCGACCACCAGGCGGCGCAGCGACCCGAAGAAGATCATCGCGAAAAGGTCGTTGACCAGCGGCGCGTCCCAGCGCATCAGCAATTGCCGCTCGAGTGCGCGATAGTATGCCGCCAGCTCATCCGCGCGCATCGTCCCCAAATCCAGTCCGGCGTCGGTAAGTGCGGCGTCCAGCCGGGCATTGAACCGCTCGATGTCGCGTGGCAGTGTGCGGTAGCTCGCCACGAGATGCGCCACGGCTCCTACCAACCGGCGGCGGTCGCGCAGCCGATCACGCCAGGTAGCCTTGCCTAGCTCGCCGACGATCTCATCCGGCAGCCCTTCCTTCACGCCCATCATCTGCTCCATGAAGCGGCGGTTGGAGGCGAAGCCGGGCGCCAGCGCCAGCAGACGATACCAACCAGCTCAGCAGGTTGTAGTAGACGCGCCCGCAAATCAGGCCCAGCATGCGGCGATACGTCTCATCGTGGGCCGCGATGACCTGCTCGCTCACGCCGAGTAGGCGGCACAGCTGACGGTACACCTGCTCGTAGACGCGCCGCGCGAAGGAGAAGGTGAGTGGCGTGGTGACCCCAGCATAGCTTTCAGCGATGTTGCTGTTGTCCCAGAGCGTGTAGGCGCCGTCGGGATCCGCTACGCCAGCGAGCGACGTGATCGGGCGCGACTGGAGCAGGTAGAGCTTGCCCTCCGCGATGGCCCACTCGATATCTTGCGGCCGGCCGAAGTGGCGCTCGCAGGCGCGGGCCAGGGCAGCCACAGCGCCGATCTGCTCGTCGGCAAGCGCGGGCAGCGCGATCAGCTCATCCGCCACGGGGGCGGCGGTGACGAGACCGTCCGTGGCCCCGCCCGCATCGCTCACGTCCGGGGCGCGGTAGCGGTGCGCGCTGCGCTTGGTGGCGATGGCGCGGCTCTGGATGCTGCCATCGCGGCCAACGAGCCAGGTATCGGCATCCGCATCTCCTGAGACCAGCGCCGTGCCGAGGCCATACACGGCGCTGACGACGGCGACCCCGCGGCGACCGCTGACCGGATCGGCGCTGAACGCGACGCCGGAGACGGCGGCATCGACCATGCGTTGAATCAGCACGGCAGGCGGAGACGGCACAAGCGGCAGCCCGTGCTCGCGCTGGTAGGCCAGCATACGCGCGCTAAAGGCCGAGCGCCAGACCTGGGCGACGGCGGACGGCACACACGCTGGCGCTACGAAGAGCAGCGAGTCGAGCTGGCCGGCGAACGAGTGCTCCGCGCCGTCCTCGTCCACCGCCGAGGAGCGCACCGCCAGCCGGCTGCCCGGCGTGACGAGCTCGGCCAGAGCCGGCGCCAGCTCGCGGCACAGCGCGGCGGACGGCGCGAGACCAGCCAGCGCCGTGTCGACCCGGGCGGAGTCGCCGTCCAGGCAGGCGGACGCAAGCGCCGCCTGACCTTCGGCGCCCAGGCTTGCTGCGAAGGCCGCGGGTGAGATGGCGAGCCAGGCGGGAATGGGCAGCCGCGCGCGACGGAGAGCCGCAAGCGCCGCGGCCTTGCCGCCGAGCTGCCCACGATCTGCTGCCTGCTCAGGCCGGAGCACATAGCCCACGCCGGGTCTCCTCTCGCCGCATGTCAGTGCAGCCGCGCCGCCAGCGGGACGGCGCCTAGGCCCAGATACATCACCAGCGTCCAGCCGCCAGAGATCGTCTCGATCAGCTTGGCGCGGGGCGAGACGGTCCGCCGCAGGAAACGCTGCGCGGCGACGCCTGCTGCAATCAGCAGCGCTACGAGCACAACCGCCAGCGGCACGGCGAAGCGAATCTGCGCCGCTGCCAGCAGCGCGCCCGCCGCCGTGACGAGCAGCGCGCCGTACCAGAACGCGACCGCACGGCGCCGCCCCCACACCGCGCTATAGGTTTCGACGCCCGGCTCCTCGTCCTCCGGTGCGCGAATCTTGCGCCCGACCTCGACGACGAAGCCATTGCAAAAGCTGACGACCAGCAAGAAGATCAGCCCCACCGGCGGCGCCACGCCAGCAACGCGCCAGTCGCAGGCCGTGCCATACAGGTCTATCAGCGGCAGAATCAGCATGTGCGACCACATGTAGGTGAAGGGATGCGCCTTGAGCCAGTGAGAAACGAAAAACTCCCGGCTCATGAGGCCGAGATAGCCCCACACGAGCAGCAAAAAGGGCACGAGCGCCGGCGCGAGCCACAGCGCCAGCACCAGCTGGATGGCGCCGCCCACGAGCGCCACGATGCCCAGCTCGCGCAGCGTGATCAGGCCGCGCGGCACCGGCCGGTACGGGCGATAGCGCGCGTCGTCGTCGAAGTCTTTGAATTCGTCCGCGATACGCAGTTGCAGGAAAAAGATGAACGCGGTGGCAAAGGCGACGAAGACGGCGCGCGGGTCTGGCAGCCGCACCACTCCGCGCGCCAGGCTCGAATAGCTCAGCGTGCAAAAGCTGAAGGCGGCGATCAGCGGCACATGGGTCGTCAGCGGAAATCGCTCGCGCTGGTAGACCCACCACCTGCGCACACGTCCTGGAACGGGCGTCTGTGCCCGTTCCGTTGGTGCCTCGCCGACCCGCGGTTTAGCCATGGCGTGCTTGTCCCGTTGCGATTGGGCCTGGTGTGGCGCGCGCCAGAGTTTGATGCGCGCGCGCGAAATCGCCGGAGCAGAGCGCCGCCGTCAGCGAAAGCTCGCCGGCCAGGCACAGCCCGGCAATCAGCTCGGCGAGCGCCTGAGCATTCCCGGGGCCGAACAACCCGAGCAGCTCCAGACAGGCGCGCTGGCTCGGCAAGCGCGTGCCGCCGCCTACGGTGCCGACGATGACGTTCGGCATCGTCACGGTGCCGTAGAGGTTGCCCTCCGGCGTCACCTCGAAGCGCGTCACGCCGACCGCAGACTCCGCCACACAGGCGGCATCCTGCCCGCAGGCAATGTAGAGCGCGGCCAGCCCGTTGGCGAAGTGGCCCTGCACGCCGAGGGTCCCGCTCAGGACGCCGCCGAGCGCACCCATCTGGAAGTACTCGGCCATGCGCTGCGGCGTGGTGTGCAGCCGCTGCTCCACCATGCCACTCGGGATGACGACCTCCGCCGACACCTTCTTGCCGCGCACGCTGAGGAACGACTGCGCGCTAGCTTTCTTGTCACCGGAGAAATTGCCTTCCACGAAGTAGTAGCGTGGCCGCACCGGGCTGTGCGCATCGATATAGGCGCAGATCGCTTCCGTCGCGATGGTCACCATGTTCTGCCCGGCGGCGTCGCCGGTCAGATACTCGAAGCGCAGGTAGACGTGATTGCCCTCGACGGAGATGCTCATGTCCGCAAGCCGTCCGTAGCGCGTCGTACGCTCGGCCACCTGGTGGAACTCGTCCAGCTGCGACGAGGCCCAGCCCACGAACGCGCCACACTCAGCCAATGTCTGAAACGCGAAGGCCGGCGCGCGGCTGACGCCCTCTTCGAGCAGCAGTGCGCTGCAGCCGCCAGCCTCCGAGATCACCTGCGCGCCACGGCTGTAGGAGGCGACCAGCGCGGCTTCGGTGGTCGCTAGCGGCACATAATAGTCGCCGTGGGCGAACAGTCCGTTGACGCGCAGCGGCCCGGCCAACCCTACCGGCATCTTCAGCGTGCCGATGAAGTTCTCGATGNNGCCCTGAAAGGCTTCTGCTTTATCCAGGGTGTGCCAGTCCGCCAGGACCTCCATCCACTCGAGATGATTTTTCAAGATGCGCCAACGGCGCTCGGTGTCGTCGCGCGAGACGGTAGCACTATAGGGCACCTTTGGGGGCAGATCGTCGAGTCGGGGCGCCAGGCGCTCTTGCAGCGTGCCCGTGCTCCGGGCGGCGGGCGGCGAAGGTTGCGCGCCGGGGGAGTGCCGGTAGTTGATCGTCACGAATGCGAACTCCTTTCGAGGCGATGACTCGCCACGTGCAAGGATTACAGAGATGAGCCAGAATGCCCCCGATCTTCAGTCAGGGGATGACTGGCCCGCTCCGCTTGCCGATTTCTGCCCCCTGCGTGAGAATAGATCGGTAGCACCTTGACAACTCCATCCTGTTTGGGCGTTCCGTGGTAAAGCGGTCCCACGGGTACAAGCATGACCGTACCTATGTCGCGGTGCAGCACCGCAGGCGAGACGTACAACTCGTCGGAGACTTCGGTAACGAGGTCCCCACACAAACACCTCCTCACAGCCGAAGGGCTGGCCCTGCTGGTCACAGGCAGGGTGCCACCGGAACTTCGTGTTCTGCCGGTGGACGAGCCACCTGAGATGGCCCTGGGGAAGCCGGACACCTGGCCTCTCTCAACTGTGAAGCGTTGATCCCGAAGGCGAAAGCAAGTGAGGGGGAGCCGATCAGAACCTCCCGGATGTATCCGGGGGAGTCTCAGAAGTGATACGCTTTGGTTCCTCGTATTCTCTCCCACTGCGCCCGCAGCAATGACTTGTACACCGACGCTGGTGTTGGGGCGGGTGGCTCCGACGGCGGACTGAACGTGGCGGGCGCGGCGGCGATCATGCCGCACCCTGCCTTGAGTGCATAGTACATGGCGGAGAGACAAGCTAGCAACGCCATCAATCGGACGGATTGCTCGCATCTCCATCTGTTACAACGCATGAGCAGCACGAAGCGTGCGGGGCGTCAAGCGGGACTCTCCTGCGGCGCGCATCCCCCGAGCGCTACGGCGCCGGGTGTTGCGGCAGCAGCCACGCCAACAGGACCGGCAGCAGCACGAGCAACGCGGTTGCGCCGAGTGACCAGAGCGCCACTGCCGCCGGCGACGCGTCACCCGCCCGCTGCCACCCGCCCACCTGCCGCAGCGCACCCACGCACCCGGCGCCAAACATCACGGCGGCGAGCAGCAGACCCGCCCCCAGCACGAGTACACTGACCTCCTGCTGCGTGAAGAAACCCAAGCTGGCGGTCAGCGCCCGAGCCAGCGCGGTCAGGAGCAGCGCCACGCCTGCGATGATGACGAGCCGTACGAGCGGCGTGAGCCCAACGAGCAGCCCGCGTCGCACATCGCCGCGTAGTGCCCGAGTAGCCTTGAAAGGAGCCGTCTGCATGCGAGGTCCCTCACTTTCGGTATGGCACGGCTGAGCTCACGCTCCACCGGCATCTGGGCCGAGCGCGGCGGTAAAGAAGGTCACCAGACGGGTGACGTATGCGGTCCCTTCGACGTGGAAGCACTGCGCATGATGCTTGACGCCGGGGCAGAGCCACGACTGCACCTGTGCGTTCGGCGCGCTGCGAGCCGCGTCCACGAGCAGGCCCATGTTCGGCGGCGGCATGTAGTCGTCGCCATCGCCGTGCAGGAAGAAGATGGGGCGTGGGGCGATACTGGCGACCACGTCCACCGGGCGCACGGCGTAGTAGTCCATGCCATAGAGGGCACGTGCGGCCAGCAGCGCGCCGGGCGTGAACAGGGGCGGGAGGCTGGCGCTCTT
>WNFM01240963.1_pt4 | contig 11670 bp, 13 predicted proteins | sample 5400271 | NCBI WGS metagenome assembly WNFM01 (sample SAMN13153352, study PRJNA577476) | soil metagenome | isolation source: 60 cm saprolite on Douglas fir-dominated hillslope | place: USA:California | collected 2013-09-17 | reverse complement strand
GACGGCGGATGGGCCGCCTGGGACGGCCCCGAAAGCGGTGATCCCGCAGGCGAAAGCCACTGAGGGGGAGCGGATCAGAACCTCCCGCTTGCAAGCGGGAGACTCTCAGTTCTCGGCGTTGGAAAATATTCGCCCGCTCGTCATCTCCCAGGGTCTGGCGGATGCCGAGAGCCACGCGGCGGCGCTGCGTGAGGCGTGCGAGGAGGTCGCTCGTGGCGGATGCTCCGTGGCCTACTACGTCGCCTATGGGCAGCGCGTCAATTAAACGCGGCAATACGGACCAGCACGCTGGTGAGCCAGGGCGCTCGGCCGACGCCCCGTACGCCATGGTGGCGCGCGGGGAGGCAGCGGCGACGCCGCTGCAGCCGGCGGCAGACCACGACTGGCGGGAGGCCCCTTTCCTGCAGGGCGCACACGCCTCCCCCCGCGGCGCACACGCCGCAGAGCCGTCGCGGTCCGCGCCAAGCTCATATCCTGATGGGTCGTGACTCAAGGAAGAGGCAGGCGCAACCATGCGTACCTACGAGGCGGCGTTATCGCGGGCGGAAAACATCGCCCAGGTGCGGGCCGCGATACGAGCCATCGAGCGTGTCGGGGGCAGAGTATCCATCGGGCCGCCCGCCCCCACAGGGGTGGTGGTCGTGGAAATCACCTTGCCCGAACCGTACACGCCGGACGCCTTCGTGCCCGGGCTGCCGTTCTATCCCGTATGATATCTGGTGCGTGTCGGGAGGCGGACCTGATCGCAGGGCGAGGCGATACTCGCGGGAATGGTGACGATCGCCGGCGCACTTGTCACGCGGCGGTCTCTGGGCGCACGATGGCGGTATGATGGCTGCGCGAACGGCAGATAGTGGAGGTGGCGCGTATGCCATGACGGCGGTGGATGGCGTCCAGGCGGTGGCAGGGCGTGGTCTCATCGGCGACCGCTACTACAACAGCAACGGCTTCTACTCCTACCATCCTGGACCCATCCGCGAGGTCTCCCTGATCGAGGACGAGGTCATCGAGGCGCTGCGCCGCGACCACCACATGGACCTTGCGCCAGGCGTCACACGGCGCAACATTCTCACGCGCGGCGTGCCGCTGGGCCACCTCGTCGCGCGCGAGTTCCGCGTCGGGGAGGCCGTGCTGCGCGGGGTGCAGATCTGCGAGCCCTGCGAGCATGTCGTGGGCGTCACGGGGATCAAAGGGCTGCTGCCGAACCTGATTCATCGTGGGGGTCTGCACGCGCAGATCGTGACCAGCGGCCTGATTCGCGTCGGCGATCCCGTCGTCCCCATCGCCTGATGCGCTCCGCGGCCAGCAACGGAGGTGTGAGATGCCCGCGGGCCGCTTCGTCGTGCCAGCCAGCCTGATGAGCGCTGGCGCGGACATCGAGCTGCCAGGTGCGATCGCGCACCAGGTCCGCGACGTGCTGCGCCGCGCCGTGGGCGAGACGCTCACGCTGCTCGACGGCAGTGGCGGGGAGTGGCCGGCGACCCTCACGGAAGTCAGCCGGGCGCGCGTCCGGGCGCGCGTGGGGGCGCGGCGGGAAAACGCCGCGGAGCCGAGCGCGCGGGTCGTCCTGTATCAGGGCATGCTCAAGGCGGCCAAGTTCGAGTGGGTGCTGCAAAAGGGCACGGAGCTTGGCGTGGCCGCGTTCGTGCCGCTGCGCAGCGAGCGCGCCGTGACGGGAGTGGAGGACACCGGGTCCGCCAAGCGCGCCCGCTGGCAGCGCACGCTGGAGGAGGCCACCGAGCAGTGCGGCCGGGCGCGCGTCCCGGAGCTGGCCGCGCCCGCGCCGCTGGCGGAGGCCCTGGCGAGCCTCACCGCGAACAGCATGGCGCTCATTCCCTGGGAGGAAGAGCGGATCACAGCGTTGCGCGCCGCCATCACCACGGCGCCACGCGCTCACTCCAAGGCCAGCCAGCTGCGTGCGCCAGCGCCCGACGTGCATCTCTTCATCGGGCCGGAGGGCGGCTTCTCGGCGGGCGAAGTCGCGCTGGCCCGGCAACACGGCGCGGTGTCCGTCACGCTGGGTCCGCGCATCCTGCGCGCCGAAACCGCCGCCATCGCAGCCGTGGCGCTGGTCATGGAGGCGCTGGGGGAGCTCGGCTGACGCGCTCCGCACTGCCCAACGTACAACGCCTATGACGAGCCGAAGCCACCGCGGCTCGGCCCATCTGGCCGCTCCACTTCGCGCCAGCGCGCCCGCGCCACCGGCACGAAGAGGCCCTGCGCCACGCGCTCGCCTCGCGCCACCGTCACCGGCTCTTGCCGAATATTCTGTACCTGGATCAAGATCTCATCGTCGGGGCCGCAGTAGTCCTGATCGATCACGCCGAGGGAGTGCGGAAAGATCAGCCCCGCCCGCCGCGCGGTGCTGCTGCGGGGCGCGATGAGCAGCGCGTAGCCTGGCGGTGTGCGCACGATGATGTTGCTGGGCAGCAGGCCAATCGCCCCCGGCGCGATCGTGGTGTCTTCCCGGCAGAGCAGGTCGAATCCGACCGAGCCCGGCGTCGCGTACGCCGGCAGCGGCAGCGAGGGATCAACCCGATGGATGAGGACCTCGAGAGGCTCGGGAAGATCCGCCACGGTTTCCTCCAACGGACGGGGAGTTGCAGGTATCCCGCCACTGCGCTGATTATAGAGCACGCGCGGCATGTCGGTTGGAGCGACCGAGTAGCGTGCGCGCAGCCACACGGCGCCGGTGACGTGCGCAGAGGAGGCGAAGATCATGCGCGTAGTGCTACTGGCGGCGCTGACCGTGGACGGGAAGATCGCGCGCGATGCCCACGAGCGTACGGATTGGTCTTCGCGGGAAGACAAGCGCCTCTTCGCCCAGACCTCGCGGGAGGCGGGCGTGCTCATCATGGGCCGCCACACGTATGAGACGCTCGCCGCGCCGCTGCCAGGGCGATTCCACCTCGTGCTGACGCGCCAACCGATGCGCTCCGCCGCGCCGCCCAACGTGGAGTTCTCGTCCCAGCCGCCAGATCGGGTGCTGGCGGAGCTGGAGCAGCGTGGCTACCGCACGGCGGTGCTCGCCGGCGGCGCGCAGACCTATCGCGCCTTCCTGGCGGCGGGTCTGGTGGACGAGCTGTGGCTGACGATTGAGCCGCTCGCCTTCGGCGCCGGTATCACCCTCTTTGGCGACGACCCGCTCGATCTCCGCCTCGCGCTGCTCGAATGCCGGCAACTGAATGCGGACTCCGTGCACCTGCGCTATCGCATCCTGCGCTGAGGCCCCCTCCGGGCGCGGCGCGACTCCTTCCCAGCCCATGCGCGCTGGGCGGCGCCCAGCGCCTATGACGCCTGGAGTGCCCGGCGGCCGGCTGCGCCGCGGCAGATGAGGCGTCAGGGGTCCGGCGGCATCTCTGGACCGGCGCCGTGGGCGGCGGCGGACGCGCGCGCTGGCTCGGGATGCGCGCTGCTGTAGGGATGCTGCCGCATGGCGATGCCCGACTCACGCAGCAGAGTCTGGTAGGCGACCTCCAGCTCGGGGCTATAGTCGAACGGCTGGTCGTACACGACTTCGTGGATGCCCGCCTGGACCAGCTCTTTGAGGCAGCTGAAGCAGGGGCGCAAGTTGACGTAGACGCTGCCGCCTTCGGTCGCCGTGCCCTGCCGCGCGGCTAGCGCGATCGCGTTTTGCTCGGCGTGGACGCACAGGCACCAATCGTAGCCGCTCTGCCGGGGCACGTCTGAGGCGCAGCGGGGACAGCCGCCCTCGTTGCAATTCTTCACCCCGAAGGGCGTGCCGTTATAGCCCGTCGTAATGATGCTGCGGCGCACCACGACGAGCGCCCCCACTGCCCGGCGTAGGCAGTTCGAGCGGCTGGAGACGACCCAGGCGATGTTCATGTAATAGTCGTCCCAGGAGGGACGCGTCTGTGTGGCCATGGGCGACCTCCAATGCCCTGAGTGACGTCGAGCGCTCTCCCGGCGCACCGTGGTGCGCGGACTGTCTCTCACTATACCGTGCATGACGAGCGCCCGGCTATCAGACGTTGCGCCCAAGTGTCACGCTGCGCCATAATCCAGAGGGCGCGCGCCTATGGACGCGCATTCTTCCGAGCAAGGACCTGGTGAGCCACTCGCGCGCTGGCCTGGCCGACTCGATACGAGGAGCAGGAGATGAATCTCTTCCGCATGTTCAAGGGTGACTCGGACCAGACCGCGACAACGACTGAAGGCGAGGCGACGGAACGTGACCGCCTTCCTCCTGGCCAGTATCTGACGAAGAAGTGGCCCGTGCTCAGCTACGAGTCCACGCCCAAGTTCGACCCTGCTAAGTACCGCTTCAAAGTGTGGGGGGCCGTCGCGGAGCCCTTCGAGCTGACGTGGGAGGAGCTGCTGGCGCTGCCGCGCGTCCAACTCACGACGGACATTCACTGCGTGACGACCTGGAGCCGCTACGACAACGCCTGGGAAGGCGTACACGTGCGGGAGATCATTGCCCGCGCCAAGCCCACCGAGGCCACGCAGTTCGTGGTGGCCCACTCCTTGACCGGCTACACCACCAACATGCCCTACGCCGACTTCAACGACGACGACGTGCTGATCGCGCTCAAGCACGATGGCAAGGATCTGGAGCCGGAGCACGGCGGCCCTGTGCGGTTGGTGGTCCCCAAGCTCTACTTTTACAAGAGCGCGAAGTGGTTGAGCGGCATCGAGTTCCGCGAGAACGACCGCCCGGGCTTCTGGGAGGTGCGCGGCTACCACAACCACGCCGATCCGTGGCGCGAGGAGCGCTACTGGTAAACGCGGACCCCCATCAGCGTATGAGGCCGCTCCGTTGGGAGCGGCCTCTTCGTTGTCGCGGCGGCTGGATCGTGGCCGAACGGCGCATCCCGCGCCGCCGTGCCGCGCGCCATGCGGTCGCGAGTTAGCTGGCTTTGCGCGCCTGCTGGTACTCAGCACTGAGCTGGACGATGACCTGGCGGGCCTGGGCATACGTCAGTCCGGCCTCCGGCTCAGGCTTGCCGAGCGCCGCGCAGAGCTTGCGAATGCTCGCCATCTGCTGGTCGGTCGCGGGCTGCTGCTGTTCGCTGCCGCTTGCTGGGGCGGAGCGGAGCGCCGGCGCGGTGGCAGCCGCTGGCTCGCGACGCGCCGGCTCGGGACGCTGGCGCTGCGCCGTGGGCCGGCTCACTGAGCTATCCACCACCCGCTCGCCCTCGTCGTTGCCTGTGGCAACAGAACTGTTGGCGGGGCGGGGAAGCTTCGCTCTCAACTCGGCGAGAACCCCTTCCGAGATGGGACCGCCTCGCTCTACCGATACCCAGCTCATTGGCAGATCGTAGAGGTAGCGTCCGATGCCCCAATGGACGGCTGCCCGCTTGAAGCAGTGAGAGACCGCTCCTAGCGTTTGCTCGAAGTTGCTGGCAGAGCCAGCGTCCGCCTTCGACACTCCGTACACCGTGAGCACGCCCTTCGCCACCATCACTTCGCCGTTGTCGATCACCAGTGGCGTCCAGTCGAAGGACCAATTCCCGGCGCCGACCACCTCGTCCAATCGGTCTTGCACGGCGCGGGCGTCAATATAGGCAAACACCTGCGCTCGTCCGGTCTGCTCATTTGGTCTGCCTTGCACACGAAAATCCACATGCTTGGTCTCAAATGGCTCGCGTAGCCGGTGAGATATCTCGTTCCATGCCTCGTGAGTCAATGTCTGCGAATGGAATGGTGAGTCAGACTCACTGTGCCGAAGCTCTTGTTCATTCACGCAGGGCCTCCTTCAGCCTGAGAGTGACGCACTTCCGAACGTCCACTAGAACATTCTTTCTCATGGGCCTCAATCCGGCCGTAGCGGCCCTCGCCACACCTCGTCTACTCACGCGCACCCGCGGCTACTCCGGGGAGCTCATGGTCTCTCAGAATAGAACAAATGTTCTAAACAATGGTAGCACATACCGCTACACTTGCGCAAGCCAACACGGGTCAAGCATCCGTCACCGTTTCACTGCCAAGCAGCGCAAAACGTAGAAGATGGCGTCGAGGATGGTGCATAAGCTGTGGCGACGTGGCCGGCCGCGGCGCGAGACAGCATCTGGGAGCAACGACTGGAGCAGCTCCCACTCGGCATCGGTGAGATCGGGGAGATCGGGGAGGTAGGTCTGGGTAGCCATACCTCCGAGCCTATCCCACATCAGCGTATGCCTGATGCCCGATTTGTCAAACGGTTTCTCACTGGGTCTCAGCCCACTTTTCGAGACCTGCAGCAAGAGTGGGACACCCCTCCAGCCAACCCAGAAGATCACCGCCGAAGCCTCAGGACGGTCCCGTTTGCCCGGCACATCTCCTCCAGAGGGCTGAGAGACCCTGCACAGATGTGGCGAAGAGGTGGCAGCACGACACACTGCTGGAGTGAAAATGACACACCACTGGCATGGCCGTGCCATACCTACCGGGCATACTAAAGATGACCCCTAAAAGAGGGGCTGGCATTTATCAGGAGAAGAACCATGAAATTACATATTGAAGATGTCGGAAAACGCTATCGTGGCAATGTCTGGGGGTTACAGAATTTTAGCCTGGAACCGGGACCTGGCGTGCTGGGTCTGCTGGGACCCAATGGCGCAGGCAAATCCACCTTGATGCGTATCCTGGCGACGATTACCAGGACCAGCACGGGAACCGTCATCTGGGACGGGGAGGACATTACTCGCCACCCTGACGCCTTGCGCTCCGTGCTGGGCTACCTTCCCCAGGATTTTGGCGTCTACCCCCATCTCACTGCCGTCGAGTTCTTAGAATATATGGCGGCCATCAAAGGCCTCGATGGCAAAGCTGCTCGCAAGCGCATCGAGGAACTGCTCCTGGTGGTCAACCTCGTTGAGGCCCGCAAACGCCGGCTCGGGGAGTATTCGGGCGGGATGAAACAGCGCATCGGCATTGCCCAGGCCCTGCTCAACGACCCACAATTGCTGATCGTCGATGAGCCGACCGTTGGCCTGGACCCCGAAGAACGCGTTCGCTTTCGCAATCTGCTCTCCGATCTTGCCGGTGAGCGCATTGTCATTCTCTCCACCCACATCGTCTCTGATGTTGAGGCCACGGCCAGCGATATTGTGATCATCCACAAGGGGAGGATGCTGGCCCATAGCACCCCTGAAACGCTCTTGCAACGTGTGGCAGACAACGTCTGGGAATGGACACTCAGCAGCGCCGAGTTGCCCCTCATCCGCGAGCGCTACCTGATCAGCAGCACCCTGCGCCGCAGCACTGGCATCCAGGTTCGGATTATCGCTGCTCTCTCTCCCGGCGCCAATGCGACCCGCGTGGTGCCAACCCTGGAAGACGCCTACCTGTATTGCATTTCTCAGCAGACGCCAGCGCAGGATGCTGGCCCCAGTCAGCCAGGGCTAGCAGGGGGAGTTACATGAACACGTTACGAGCCATTTATCACATGATGCGAGCCGACTTCCTGGAACGCACCCGACGCGCCAGCTTTCTCGTCACCCTGGCCATGGGCATCTTCGTGGTCCCCGTGTTCTTGCCAGCCGCAGATGTTAACTACAGCACCTTGGCCTTCCACGGACCGCCTGTTACTGACGCGCAAGGCAACGTCAGCTTTCTTGAGCACGTCTGGTATCGCGGCGTATTCAATTCTGCCTGGATAGGTATTGCGGTAGCGTTGCTCACATCGACGTCGTTCAGCCTCATCGGTTTCTACCTGGTTAAAAACACCGTCGAGCGTGATCTGCATACGGGAGTAGGACAAATTCTGGCCACCACGCCTCTCACCCGGGTTCAGTATACCTTAGGTAAGGCATTGAGCAATTTTGCCTTCCTGACATGCCTGGTCGCTGTGATGGTCATGGCGGCGGGGGCACTGCAAGTGCTCCGTGGAGAGGACCTGAACATCGATCTGTGGATGCTGGTCAGTCCCTTCCTCTTCATGACCCTGCCGGTCCTGGCGCTGGTCTCTGCCATCGCCGTGCTGTTCGAGACCATCGCCTGGCTGCGCGCAGGATGGGGCAACATCCTCTACTTTGTCCTGTGGGCTGTAGGTTTCATGGTCTCGATTCTCACTGCTGATACTGCTAGACCAGCGACTGATCTGCTGGGTTTTGCAAGCGTCTTCCGGCAGTTGAACGTTGCTATGAAAGCTGTCGCTCCTGCTGCCGACAGTCCTGGCCTTCATGTCTCCATCGGATTTTCGCCGCCGCTGCATGTGCCTCTGCAAACGTTCCATTGGCAGGGTATGTCATGGGCAGGGGATCTGCTGGCAGCGCGGCTGATGTGGAGCGTGATAGCGGTGATGATTGCCTCTGGCGCAGCCATCCTCTTCTCGCGCTTCGATCCGGCCAGAGACAGGCGATGGAAGTTTGCGTGTGCGACTGTCCCGCGTCATCCCTCGGTCGAGCAGGAAGCACCGGCAGTCCTTGCGCCTGTGAGCCTTACTCCGTTGCCAACGAGTCCGCGCAGGCTGCATTCCATCCTTATTTTGATGGGAGAAGCACGCTTGATGCTCAAGAGCACCCCATGGTGGTGGTACCTTGTCGCGGCAGGGCTGGCTCTCGCGACGCTCTTTGTACCACTCTCTGTCGCGCACGACTACCTGTTCCCCCTCACCTGGGTCTGGCCTCTGCTGCTCTGGTCGCCGCTGGGCAATCGGGAAAGGCGCTACGACGTGAGGGAGCTAGTTTTCTCGGTCGCTCACCCGCTTGCGGGACAACTCCCAATGCAGTGGCTGAGCGGGGTGCTGCTTGCTCCGCTCACCGCAAGCGCCATGATGGCGCGTTTCGCGTTGATCGGTGACTGGCCCGGGCTGCTGGCGTTGCTGGCTGGTGCCATCTTCATTCCTTCACTGGCTCTGGCGGCTGGCACCTGGACGGGGAACAGCAGGTTCTTCGAGGCCTTGTACCTGCTCTTATGGTATGCCGGGCCTCTAACCCATGTCCCTCCCCTGGATTATATGGGAGTGACAGGCGCCGCTCTCACGATGCATGTGCCGATCGTCTATGCCCTCGCTGCGGTGATCCTGCTCGTCCTGGCCTTTCTCGGACGTCAGAGACAGCTTCAAGTGTAAAAGGGGGTACGAGAAGGCTTCACATCTGAGCCCGCGTCAAGCGTTCGAGGAGAAGACGGATGCTGGTCAGGTAGACCAGCGCCTCGCTGGTGGATGGCAGCTGTTCGTAGTCTTTACTCATCCGGCGATGCCGACCGATCCACGCCAGTGAGCGTTCCACGACCCAGCGCCTAGGTAAGGGCTCGAACGTCGCGGGCAGCATGACCCGCTCGAACTGACCGCCAGGCGTGACCCGGAAGCCGCGCCGCGGCGAGCGTTCCACGATCGCGACACTCCAGCCCAACTCCGTCGCAATCCAGTCGAGGATCGGGCCGATGCAGCCCTGATCTGCCCAGAGGTGGCGCAGCCGCGGGAACTGGCGCCCCATGTTGGCGCTGTTCTCCCTCGTCTGCTCTCGCGGGCACTGGGACAGTCCCCGGCTCTGGGCTCGACGCTGCGAAGCATCAGGCGGGGGGAGAGAACCGAGATCGACTATCTGAACGGGGAGATCGTAGCGCTTGGGCAGAAGGTTGGCGTCGCCACTCCCTCCAACGCCGTGGTCGTGAAGCTGGTCCACCAGGTGCAGGCGACAGGCAAATTCTTGACGCCTGAAGAGGTGGTCGCTGCCGTCACGAGGGAACAACGTTCGCCGGCGGCCAGTCACAGCACAAGATCCTGAAGGCTGAGCGACACAGGATGTCCTCGGGCTGGCCGGGCCTTCCCCGGTGAGGAGATGGCGACGACCAACCCGAGTATCAAGGCGCCACGTGACCGGGCGGGCGCCGGCCTTAGTAGTACAGGTACGAGGCGCCCGGGTAGTCCACCCGGATGTAGCGGTAGTCAACCTTGGCCCAGCCGGCGCCGCGCCAATACATGTTCATCTCGGAGATCAAGATCCAGCCGCTAGGTCCGATGCTCTCCACGAACCCGTAGTGGCCGGTCTTATCGCCAGGCTGTGGCGCCCAATAGACGGGCACACCCACCCGCGGCGCCGAGTGACCAGGGCGGAAGATGGCGTTCGGGTCGCGCAGCAGCGCTTCCGGCCACCAGTTGCACCAGCCGAAGCCGGGTATGACGTGTCCGTTCACCAGAAAGTTCTGGGGATTGGGGCTGTACACGCCGCCAAAGCAGCCGGGCGGAACAGCCCAGCGCGAGACGGGCACCGTCCACACGATGGAACGGCTATCGGTGCACGGCTCGCCCGCCGGCAGCGCGCCCTGGGCCGGCGCGGAGCTCGCCGGCGCGGAGCTCGCCGGCGCGGAGCTCGTCACGGCGAGCGTCTTTGACTGCGGCACTGCTGGCGCGCTGGGGGCCGCTGCCCATGTCGCGCGCGGGATGCACAGCTTCTGTCCTACATAGATACGATTGGGGTTCGCGATGTGGTTGGCCTGCGCAATCGCCATCGCATTCGTATGGTGAAAGTAGCCCAGGTTACCGAGCGTGTCGTTGCGCACCACCGTGTGCCAATCGCAGGCCGCGGCGGCATCGGCGGGCAAGAAGCGCTGCGCCGTGACGCCCAGCCCCACCACTGCCAGCATCGCCAGATTGATGAGAATCCAGGCGGGCCACCGCCTGCCCGGCGCGGCTGCCTGGCCGAGGCTGCCGTGCGGTGACCTCGTCGGGATGGCGGTGTCAGCCGCGGCTTCCTTGCCGGGCTGCACCGCCGCGGAGTGGGATGGGCGGCCGATAGGCGCCCGCCCCGTCTGCCGCGACTCCATGCGCCATACCGGCTCTGTGTCACGGCTCACAGCGTGCTGCCCACGCGTCACCGCGTCCATCAGCGTGCGCGGCCGCTCGACTGTGTGCGCTACCGCCTTGTGCGCGTTACTCAACGCCCGATCAGTCGTCAGAGGGAATGTGGGCGCAAATTCCACCCCCTCTATCCATTCGACATCGTCTGCCATCGTGTTGTAAGCTGACATGTCTTGCGCGGAACGGGGTACGGTGCGGTCCTCCCGTACCGCACCCACCCGCGAAGATCGGGGTGTCAGAGTCGGTTGGGTCGTTGCCATGCATCCTCCTTCAGATGTGCGTGGCTTAAAAGCTAACAGTCATCGCCAAACGTCCGGCCAGACGCAAGCGCAACTGTAGCAGACCCAATCGGCTCTGTCCCGTCTTTGCAATCAGGTTTGGGACTGAAGTACTGAGGCTATCCTCACCCGCCAGGCCGCTTCAGCGCAGGGCTGGCTGCTTTGCCGACCACGCTGCCGCTCCTGATCCACCGTGGCGATCGCCCGCATGGCGAGCGTGTGGCCGGCCTCCCGGCATGCCCCCCCTCGCGCCTGCGACTCTGGCGGCCTCTTGGCCGTTCCGTGTACAATGGATAGGCTCGCGACCGCGATGACCCGTTCGTCCAGCAACGCACCGCTACCCCCCGCGGGGTGCGCTGCCCCCTCGAAGAGGAGCTGTGTCTGTGTCCGACGCCGCCACATCCGGTATCCTGGTGCCACCTGGCATGCGCACCATCGAAGGCGGGATCACGGCCCCAGCGGGATTCCGCGCGGGGTCCACCTACTGCGGCATCAAGACAGACCCGACCGCGCGCGATTTCGCGCTGCTCGTCGCGGATGCCCCGTGTGTCGCGGCGGCGACCTTCACCACCAGCCGTACCCCGGCGCATCCCGTCCTGGTGTGCCAGGAACACCTGGCGGCGACGAACTTTCATGCGCAGGCGG
>WNFM01052377.1_pt1 | contig 11672 bp, 9 predicted proteins | sample 5400271 | NCBI WGS metagenome assembly WNFM01 (sample SAMN13153352, study PRJNA577476) | soil metagenome | isolation source: 60 cm saprolite on Douglas fir-dominated hillslope | place: USA:California | collected 2013-09-17 | reverse complement strand
GAAGCGCCTAGGCTGCCGGTTTCGCGGTAGCGATCGACTTGGTTGCCTCGATACCGGGCTCGAAATCGGAGAACTCCGGCACCCGGCGCGCGAGCCGCGCACGTTTCACCCCGGCCTTGACGAATTCCTCGATATGGGCCGGCACCAGATGCAGCCGGCCGAGATCTCGGTTGAGCGCCTGGTGCAGCCGGCGGCGGGTGACATCGTCATTGACGCCGAAGCGGTCGAGATAGAGGTCCAGGATGCGCTGCTTTTCCTCGTCACTCGGGTAGCCCATGCGGACATGCGCATCGAAACGTCCGGCACGCTTCGCCAGAGCTTCGTCGATGGCCTCGGGGTGGTTGGTCGTAGCGATCGTGACAATGTCGCCATAGGCGGAGCCGCCTGACAACACCTGCAGCAATTCACCGGTCACATCGTCCTTGGCGACCGACGCATAGGGGTTCTGCCGGCTCTTCGTCATGAGGTCAAGGTCCTCAAGAATCACAACCGCCGGCGCCAGCATTTGCGCGAGGTGATATACGGCGCGGATATGCTCGACAGCCTCGACGATGATGATACTGGCCTCGCCCGCGATACTGTTGACGAAGCACTCGATGGCCGTCGACTTGCCATCTCCCGGCGGACCCGACAGCAGGAGACCGCGTTTGATGCTCAAGCCCTCGGACTTGAGCATCTCGCGATCACGAATTGACGCGGCGATGAAATCGAGCTCCTCGCGTACCCGCTGATGCGGAATTATGTCGTTCCACGACCGGTCCGAGACACGCGAACGTACCGTGCGCAGGTCGCGGTTCATCAGCACGACGCGGTTCTTGAATGGGTTTGCCTCCTGCAGAAGGCGGCGGACGAGAGTGATAACGGCCGCCTCGTCGGGCTCGCTATAGACAAGTCCGACGCTGTCGGCCGCGTAACCGTAAGTCTGCCGAGTTGAGGACTGCATGATCAGCATGAACTGCGCACCGCTATCCGGTACGGTGCCGCGGAACACGGTACGGGATCGCAGTACTTGCAGCTCGCCGTCGATGTTCAGCGTCACCTTGCCCGGACGCATGCTCGGTATGACGATGTTCTGCTCGGCGATGCCAAGGCCGGTGAGCTCGCTGAGCCATATCCAGCCGGGCATTTCGCCGAGGCGGCGGCTCAACAAGGCGATGGTCGCGTCATCCGCCGATAGCGATAGAATATTGGGATCGCCGGCGCCGCAGAAGATGCGGAACAGGGTCGCGTAGCTGATCTGCGGTTTTGCCGAGCGCTTGATCTCCTTATGCTGAGCGACGAGGTAGCCGAGGGCCGCGGCCATTGAGGCGAATCCCTTGATGGCGTCCTCCGGAATATCCGCGAGCAGTTGGTCCTTGAGCGTCAGTGAGGCCGCTGCGGATTCCGCGAAGAGGCGTTTGATCAGCGGGTTGTTGGCCTCCGAGGCGCCGCCGGACACTTCGTAGACGCCATAGACAAACTCGCCGTTGGCATCTTTGCCATATACCGTGGCGGTCATGTTCAGGCTGCCGGCGAGCACTTCGGCGGCCTTGCGCGCCGCCGCAGCGCCTTGGGCGGGGCGTTCCTCCACGACGTTCTTGCCCGCAATCTCGGATGTGCAGCGCACGATGAATTTCTGGCCAATGGAGGAGCGCTTGTCCTCGATCTTGAACCACATGCTGCCGATTCTCCCCCTCACGATCGGTACGACTTCAAGGACGCTTCCGATGCGGCCTCATTTTATCCTAAGTCTGTCCCTGCGGTAGAGGGCGCGCGTGGTTGGAATAGGCTGCCCTGTCATAGCATCCGAGACAGGACTGGCCGAGACGGCGGTTAACAGACCGCGTCCCCGTCGCTATGATCGCTCCAATCCCACACGCCATTCTCTGGAGGAGACCGCCATGAAGCTCTCAGACGCGAAGCTGTTCCGCCAGCAATGCTACATCGACGGCGCCTGGGTCGATGCCGATGGAAGCGGCACGATCGCGGTCGAGAACCCGGCCAATGGCGAGCGTCTCGGCACGGTGCCGAAGATGGGCGCCGCCGAGACCAACCGCGCCATCGCCGCGGCCGATGCCGCCTTGCCGGCGTGGCGCGCCAAGACGGCGAAGGAGCGCGCCGTGATCCTCAGGAAATGGTTCGAGCTGATGATGGCGAACCAGGAGGATCTGGCGCAGCTGATGACCGCCGAGCAGGGCAAGCCGCTGACCGAGAGCCGCGGCGAGATCGCCTATGCCGCCTCGTTCATCGAGTGGTTCGGCGAGGAGGGCAAGCGCGTCTACGGCGACACCATCCCGTCGCACGGCGCCGACAAGCGCATCGTCGTGCTGAAGCAGCCGATCGGCGTCTGCGGCGCCATCACGCCGTGGAACTTCCCGGCGGCGATGATCACCCGCAAGGCCGGCCCGGCCCTCGCTTCGGGCTGCACCATGGTGCTGAAGCCGGCCTCGCAAACGCCCTTCTCGGCGCTCGCCCTCTGCGAGCTCGCCGAGCGCGCCGGCGTGCCCAAGGGCGTCTTCTCGTGCGTCACCGGCAGCGCCAAGGAGATCGGCGGCGAGATCACCTCGAACCCGACCGTGCGCAAGGTGACCTTCACCGGCTCGACCGAGATCGGCAAGCTCCTGATGGCGCAATGCGCGGCGACGGTGAAGAAGACCTCGATGGAGCTCGGCGGCAACGCGCCCTTCATCGTCTTCGACGACGCCGATCTCGACGCCGCGGTCAAGGGCGCCATCGCCTCGAAATACCGCAATGCCGGACAGACCTGCGTCTGCGCCAATCGCATCCTGGTGCAGGACGGCGTCTATGACGCCTTCGCCAAGAAGCTCGCCGAGGCGGTGAGCGCGATGAAGGTCGGCAACGGCACCGAGCCGGACACGGTGATCGGTCCGCTGATCGACATGAAGGCGATCGACAAGGTCGAGCAGCACATCGCCGACGCGCTGAAGAAGGGCGCAAGGGTGGTGGTCGGCGGCAAGCGCCATGCCCTCGGCGGCAGCTTCTTCCAGCCGACCGTGCTCGCCGACGTCACCACCGACATGGTGGTGACGCGCGAGGAGACCTTCGGTCCGGTGGCGCCGCTCTTCCGCTTCAAGAGCGACGCCGAGGCGATCCGCATGGCGAACGACACCGAGTTCGGCCTCGCCGCCTATTTCTACAGCCGCGACATCGGCCGCGTCTGGCGCGTCGCCGAGGCGCTCGAATACGGCATCGTCGGCATCAACGAGGGGATCATCTCGACCGAGATCGCGCCGTTCGGCGGCGTCAAGGAAAGCGGCATCGGCCGCGAGGGCTCGAAATACGGCATCGAGGAGTTCCTCGAGGTCAAGTATCTCTGCCTCGGCGGCGTCGACAAGTAAGCGCGGCGGCCGGCTTCTCTCTCGTGGGCGGGCGAGGGGCCGGCGCGTGCTCGCCTCGATAGAGCGGGCCGGCAGGTAGGCTCGTCGCGCAGGGAGCGCGAAAACAGCCGAAAGCGCGCTGGCGCCGGCGTGATATTTCTTGCTCACAACCTTGACCGCGCAGGCTTGGATATTATCGCGGTTGTCTGCCGGTAGCCGCGCGGCGCTGCAGGAAGCGGCCTCGTCGCCCCGGCAACTTGGCCGCGGCATCCGATCCGCATGAGCACCTTATTTCCAGGGGGATTCCCCATGAGCACGACGACCACCTATGAGCGCAGGCCGCTCCGGATCGGCATGGAGAGCCTGAAAGGCCCGCTGCTTATCCTCATCGTGTCGATCATCGGTTTCGCCGTGTCGCGGCATTCGATGACCCATCTCGGGAGGGCATCGGAGCTCTGGTCGTTCGTCGCGGTGCTCGCCGCCTTCGCTGTCGCCTTCGCCTTCATCGCGCTCCGCTACGCGGACATCGCGGCGCCGCTGCGCATAACCATGCGCGGCATCGGGATCATCGTGTTCGTCCAAGTGCTGTTCGACGCGCTCGGGCCGTTTCCCGGACCCGCGAACATCCTGTTCGCCGATCACGGGCCGACGCTGTATTTCCGCTATGCCGCCATTCTCGGCGTGGTTGCGGGGACGGCGGCGCTGTGGCGACCGTCCTTCCTCGTCCCGCTCTTCCTCTATTATGTCGGCTGGCGCGAGCTGATCGGAACCCTGTCGGGCATTGCCGTCAGCGACACCGATTATCTCGGCATGCTCGATGTCGGGTATTTCAGCACGGTCGGCACGCTGATCGTCATCTGCGTCACCTCGCCCTGGGCGCTCGACCGCTTCCCGGTCCTGCGTTCGCTGCTGCCGGGCGCCGACGGGGTGGCGACCATGCGGCTGCGGGCGTTCGGCCTGATCTGGGCCTGCGCGGTCGGTGCGCATCTCGGCAGCTATTTCTGGTCGGGCGCGATGAAGATCCGCGTCGGCGGCGACGATCCGCTGACCTGGATCCTGCAGAACCCGACCCAGACCGCCATCGTGCTCGGGCTCGAGCGCGGGGATAATCCGCTGGCGCTGTGGCCGGGCCTGCTGCAGTCGGTCTGGGACGGCATCATCGGCGGGCAGCCCTTTCTCAACACAATTGTCTTGGGGCTGCAGCTTCTGGCGCCCCTTGCCGCCCTATCGGCTCCCATCCTCTCGGCCTTCTGCCTGCTGTTCGATGCCTTCCACATCGGCGTCTATTTCACCTTGGGCGCCCTCTTCTTCTTCTGGATCGCGGTCAATCTGGTGATCGTGGCGGCGGCGGGATCGCTGCCGCGCGACGGGTTCACGCCGGCGATGAAGATCGTGATGGCGCTGACCGCCGTGTTCGGCCATTACGTTTTCTACACCAACTATCTCGGGTGGCTCGACAGCGGCAAGCTGGTCAGCCCGCAGTTCTACGCGGTGACGCGCGACAATCACGAGGTCGTGATTCCCTCCAACTATTTCGGCATCTACTCGTACACGATCGCCCAGGCGGCGATGTACATCCCCGACGACCACTTCAAGTTCAGGCTCGCCGGCAACAGCCGCGACGTCAAATCCTGGCAGGACGCCCGGACCTGCGATCCTCAGACGGTCGCTCATCAGGACAGCGGCGTCAGTCTCGCTGCCGTCAAGGCGATGGTGCTCGATACCGATCGGCTGATGCGCCAACATCCCGAGGTGAAAAACCAGAACCTCTATTATTTCTATCCGCACCACATGTTGCCGAATCCGTTCGTGTTCACCGAGTTCAACAACCTTCGGATCGACGACATCGTCGGCTACCGATATGTCGTGGAGTCGGTGTGCCTGACACTTAAAGAGGGTAAGCTCGAGCGCGACGTGCACAAACACTCGGCATTTCCCATAGACCTTCGGTAGTCGTCCGCGGCGGAGACGAAAAAGAGCACAATTAAGTCACGCCAGGCGTCCCCAAAACCTTGCGACGTTCGGGCCCCGCTCGATAGCCGTTCAAAGGACCAATCATGGGATAACGCAAGATCAACAGCCAGCCACGCGATCACCACGGACGCCGCCACGGACGGTCGTGGCAGACCGGTCGATCGTATCAACCACTCATCGCTTCAAACCACATCTGCCGACCGTTCTGCTGAACCCCAAACAGGGGCTGAGGCGCCTCTTCGAGAAGCTCACCGGTACACACATCTTTCGCACGCTGCCCCGCGGCGTCGATCGCTTCGCCGACATCAGAACCTGCCTGCCGAACCTTCACATCAGCACCGTCTTCGACGTCGGAGCCAATGTCGGCCAATCGGCGAGAAGCTATCTCGCCAATTTCCGGCGTGCCCAAATCTATTGCTTCGAGCCCGTCGAGGCGACGCATCGGCTGCTTGAATCGCGGCTGCGCGGTTACGACAACGTTCGGGTCTTCAAGCTGGCGCTCGGCGCGGAAGAAGGGATCGGAACGATGGTCCTCGAAGGACAATCCGATATGTTCTTCCTTCGCCGCGGGACAAGCGAGACGATCGTCCCCGACGACACGCCGGTCGAGCAAGTCACCGTCGAAACCCTCGACAATTTCTGCGAAAGCAACGGCGTCGCGCATATCAACTACCTCAAGATCGATACCGAGGGCGCGGATCTCGAGGTGCTGAGAGGCGCCGAAAACATGTTGAGCCGGCAACAGGTGGACGTCGTCGAAGCCGAATGCGGGATGAGCGGGCGGAACAAGCGACACGTCGCCCTCGACACCCTCGCCAGATTCCTGGAGGAGCGGAACTACCTCCTGTTCGGCATATACGAGCAGGTGAACGAATGGCCGACGCGGGCGCCCAACCTGCGGCGCATCAATCCGATCTTCATCTCCGACAGCGTCATCAGGGAGAATATCGCGTCGTAGCGTTGCAGTTCGGAGTTTCAGCCGTTCTTACGCCGTCATCCACGTTGGTCGGCGCTCCCCGCGAGCGTCGCCCGGCGCTTTGGATGCGGCCTTGCCGTTGCCCGCCCCGCTCTGCCACAATCCCGCGACTTTGCGAATGAGGCTGCGGCGGCGCTGCGGAGGCTGTCTCGAATGCCCAACAAATACGATTTCGACCTCTTTACCATCGGTGCCGGCTCGGGCGGGGTCGCCGCGTCGCGGCGCGCCGGGTCGTACGGCGCGCGGGTCGCCATCTGCGAGGAGAGCCGGGTCGGCGGCACCTGCGTCATCCGCGGCTGCGTGCCGAAGAAGCTGCTCGTCTACGGCTCGCAATTCGCCGATGCCTTCGCCGATTCGGTCGGCTTCGGCTGGGAGCCGCATTTGCCGTCCTTCGACTGGGCCAAGCTGATCGCCGCCAAGGATGTCGAGATCGACCGGCTGAACCTCATCTACAAGAAGCTGCTCGCCGATGCCAACGTCACCCTCATGGAGGCGCATGGCCGCATCGTCGACGAGCATACCGTCGAGGTCGGCGGCGAGCGCTTTCGCGCCAAGCACATCTTGATCGCCACCGGCGCCCATCCGGTCGTGCCGGACGTGCCGGGGATCAAGCACGTCATCACCTCGAACGAGGCGCTCGATCTCGCCGCGCTGCCGCGCCGCATCGTCATCGTCGGCGGCGGCTATATCGCCGTCGAGTTCGCCGGCATCTTCGCCTCGCTCGGCAGCGAGGTGACCTTGATCATCCGCGGCGAGGAGCTGCTCAACGGCTTCGACGACGATGTCCGCGTCGCCCTCGCCCTCGAGATGCGGGCGCGCGGCGTCACCATCCATGCGCGCTGCCACGTGACCGGCATCGTCGGCGAGCGCGGCGACCTCGCCGTCACCACCTCGCACGGAAACGAGATCGCCACCAACGAGGTGATGTTCGCCACCGGGCGGCGGCCGAACACGCGCAATCTCGGCCTCGCCGAGGCCGGCATCCGCTTCGACGCCAAGGGCGCCATCACGGTCGATGAATGGTCGCGCAGTTCGGTACGCAGCGTCTATGCGATCGGCGACGTCACCGATCGCCTCAACCTGACGCCGGTGGCGATCGCCGAGGGCAGGACGCTCGCCGAGACGCTGTTCAATAACAATCCGATGACCGTCGATCACGAGACGGTGCCGACCGCGGTGTTCAGCCAGCCGCCGATCGGCACGGTTGGGTTGACCGAGCGCCGGGCGCGCGAGCGCTACGCCGCCATCGATGTCTATCGTACCCGCTTCAAGCCGATGAAGAACATCCTCGCCGGGCGCGACGAGCGCACGATGATGAAGCTCGTCGTCGATCGCGCCAGCGACCGCGTCCTCGGCTGCCACATGGTCGGCGCCGACGCGCCGGAGATTACCCAGGGCCTCGCCATCGCGCTGAGATGCGGCGCCACCAAGGCGCAGTTCGACCGCACCATCGGCATCCACCCCTCGGCTGCCGAGGAGTTCGTCACCCTGCGCGAGAAGGTGCCGGAGCCGGTCGCCAAGGCGGCCGAATAGGACTTTACGCGGCGGCGAGCCGGCGCTCCAGGAGGCGCGCGGCGGCGGTCAAGGGATAGCACAGCGCGAAGTAGATCAGCGCGACCAGCGCATAGATGACAAAGGGCCGGAAGGTCGCGTTGGTCAGGATCTGGGCGGTCTTCGTGAGCTCGCTATAGCCGATGATCGAGGCGAGGGCGGTGCTCTTCACCAGCTGGACGAGGAAACCGACAGTGGGCGGCACCGCGAGGCGCAGCGCCTGCGGCAGGATGACCAGGCGGAGCTGCGCGAGGTAGCGCATGCCGAGACTGGCGCTGGCGTCCCACTGGCCGAGCGGCACGGATTCGACGCAGCCGCGCCAGATCTCGACGAGATAGGCGCTGGCATAGAGCGACAGGCTGACCGTGGCGGCGAGCCAGGGCGAGACCTCGACGCCGAGCAGCGGCAGGCCGAAGAAGACGAGGAAGAGCTGCATCAGCAGCGGCGTGCCCTGGAAGAGCTCGATATAGAGCTTGACCGCTTCGCTGCCGCCGCCGGCGAAGGCGATGGCCGAGAGCAGCAGCGTCCAGCGCGCCGCCAGCAGCAGGTTGCGCACGAGGTCCCAGAGGGTGAACTCGATCACGCCGCACGCCCGGCGAGGAGCCGCCGACCGCAACGCGCCAGCAGGCGGCGCAGCAGCACGGCGAGCACGAGATAGACCACGGTGATCACCAGATAGGTCTCGAAGGCGCGGAAATTGCGCGACTGGATGAAATCGGCGACATGGGTGAGATCGACCACTGCGATCTGCGACACCACGGCGGATTCGAGCATGGTGATGACGATCTGGCTGACCAACGCCGGATAGACATTGGCGAGGGCCTGCGGCAGCACGATGAGGGCGAAGATCAGAGTCGGGCTGAGGCCGAAGGCGAGCGCCGCCTCGCGCTGGCCCAAGGGCACCGCTTCGATGCCGGCGCGCACGATCTCGATCGCATAGGCGGTGAGGTTGATGGTCATCGCCAGCACCGCGGCCGCCCCCGCGCTCAACCTCAGGCCGAGGCTGGGCAGGCCGAAATAGACGAAGAACATCTGCACGATGAACGGCGTGTTGCGGATCAGCTCGACATAGGCGGCGATCAGCCGCCGCGCCCAGGCGAGGCCGCCGCTCGCCGTCGCCGCTCCGGCGATGCTGAGCGCGATGCCGCAGGCGGCGGCGACGGCGGTGAGGCCGAGCGTCACCGCCGCGCCTTCGAGGAACAAGCTCACATACTGGAGGAGCGCTGCGAAATCGAGCTCGTAGCCCATCCCGGAATCAAAGGTCGCCCAGTTACAAGTCGCCGGGCAGCGGCAGCATCAGCCATTTCTTCGAGATGTCGTTGAGGCTGCCGTCCTTCTTCATCTGCGCGACCACCTCGTCGAGCTTGGCCTTGAAACGCGGCTGGCCCTTGTTGAGCGCCATGTGGTCGGGCGAGTTCATCAGCTGGAACTTCTGCTCCGGCTCGATCGCCGGATGCTTGGCGAGAATGGTGGCGCCGACATCGTTGCCGACCACCATGAGCTGCACCTGGCCCGAGAGAAAGGCCGAGATGACGCCGTTATAGTCGCTGAAGCGCTTGATGTCGGTGCCCGGCGGCGCGACCTCGGTCACCGAGGTGTCCTCGAGCGTGCCGCGATTGACCGCGACCGACTTGCCCTTGAGGTCGGCGGGACCCGACACAGCGACCGATTTCGGCCCCATCACCGCGATGTAATAGGGCGCGTAGGCGGCGGTGAAGTCGATGATCTTCTCGCGCTCGGCGCTGTGGCCGACGCTGACCAGCAGATTGACCTTGTGCTCGGTGAGGAACGGAATGCGGTTCTGGCCGGTGATGCCGACGAGCTCGGGCTTGACGTTGAGCGTCTTGGCGAGAGCATTGATGACGTCGATGTCGTAGCCCTGCGATTTCATGTCCGGCCCGGCCGAGGAGAAAGGCGGGAAATCCTCGAAGATGCCGACCTTGATCACGCCCGCCTTGGCGATGTCGTCGAGCTCGTCGGCGCGTGCCGATCCGGCGGTGGTGAAAAGGAGCGTCAGCGCCAGGAGCAATCCCGGCACGAGAGCGAAACGTCTCGGCGTCGTCGTCATGTGAGTCCCCTTTGAACTGGTCCCTGTGCGCCGGAAGCGCGGCGGCCGGTCGATCCGCCGTTGCCATCCCTGGTGCGATGTTATGGGAGCGTTCCGCCCGGCGCCACGGCTTTGTGCAGTGCACCCGGAACCGCCCGCTCTGGAATTACCCCCGGAAACCCGCTATTGGTGGCGCCGATGCGGGCCCGTTGCCCGCCGATGAGGAGACTATGGGACAGCACTGGACGCCCGATACCTGGCGGGCCAAGCCGATCCGCCAAGCGCCGGATTACCCCGACGCCGCCGCCGTGACGGCGGTCGAGAAGACGCTGCGCAACTATCCGCCGCTCGTCTTCGCCGGCGAGGCGCGCCGACTCAAGACGCTGCTCGGCCAGGTCGCCGAGGGCAAGGCCTTCCTGCTGCAGGGCGGCGATTGCGCCGAGAGCTTCGCCGAGTTCCATCCCAACAATATCCGCGACACCTTCCGTGTGCTGCTGCAGATGGCCGTCGTGCTGACCTTCGGCGCCGCCTGCCCGGTGGTCAAGGTCGGCCGCATGGCGGGGCAGTTCGCCAAGCCGCGCTCCTCGGATGTCGAGGTGCAGAACGGCGTCAGCCTGCCCTCCTATCGCGGCGACATCATCAACGGCGCGGAGTTCATCCCGGACTCGCGCCGCCCCGACCCGCAACGCATGATCCAGTGTTTCAGCCAGTCGGCGGCGACGCTCAATCTCCTGCGCGCCTTCGCCCAGGGCGGCTATGCCGATCTCCATCGCGTCCATAGCTGGAACCAGGGCTTCGTTGCCAACTCGCCGCAGGGCGAGCATTACCGCGAGCTCGCCGACCGCTTGACCGAAACCCTCGATTTCATGGCGGCGTGCGGCCTCAACTCCGAGACCACGCGCGAGATCCGCGAGACCGATTTCTTCACCTCGCACGAGGCGCTGCTGCTGCCCTACGAGCAGGCGATGACGCGCATCGATTCGACGAGCGGCGACTGGTACGACTGCTCCGCCCATCTCGTCTGGATCGGCGACCGCACGCGCCAGCTCGACGGCGCCCATGTCGAGTTCATGCGCGGCGTCAAGAACCCGATCGGCCTGAAATGCGGGCCGAGCCTCGATCCCGCCGATCTCCTGCGCCTCGTCGACCGGCTCAACCCGGCCAACGAGGCGGGACGGCTGCTACTCATCGCCCGCATGGGCGCCGACAAGGTCGAGAGCAAGCTGGCGCCCTTGATCCGCGCCGTCGCCCGCGAGGGCCGCAAAGTGGTGTGGTGCTGCGATCCCATGCACGGCAACACGGTGACCTCGTCGAATGGTTACAAGACGCGGCTCTTCGACCGCATCCTCGCCGAGGTGAAGGGCTATTTCGCCGTGCACGAGGCCGAGGGCACCTATGCCGGCGGCGTGCATTTCGAGATGACCGGGCAGGACGTCACCGAATGCGTCGGCGGCGCCCAGGCGATCAGCGAGGCCGGCCTCGCCGACCGCTACCACACGCATTGCGACCCCAGGCTCAACGCGAGCCAGGCGCTCGAGCTCGCCTTCCTGCTCGCCGACGCGTTGAAGAAGAAGCGCAACGCCCTGCTGCTCGCCGAGCGGACCCACCACGTCAGCGCCGCCGAATAGGCGGGGAAGCGCGCCATGAGCCCCGCCAGATGAGCCCGGACGGTACGCGCGGCAAGCGCAACGGTCACGAGCGGCCGACACGGCCCGAGGACGTGCCGATCCTCACCGACCAGTATTTCCTCAAGACCAAGGAGGTGGTACGGCGCTTCGGCGACCGCCGCGCCACCTATGCCGTCTTC
>WNFM01271175.1_pt2 | contig 11673 bp, 14 predicted proteins | sample 5400271 | NCBI WGS metagenome assembly WNFM01 (sample SAMN13153352, study PRJNA577476) | soil metagenome | isolation source: 60 cm saprolite on Douglas fir-dominated hillslope | place: USA:California | collected 2013-09-17 | reverse complement strand
TCGCCACGTGTACTGCGTCGGCCGCAATTACGCCGAACACGCGAAGGAGATGGGCGGCGACGCGACGAAGGAGCCGCCGTTTTTCTTCTGCAAGCCGGCGGACGCGGTAACGCCCGTCGCGGCCTCCGCGGTGGGCGCGGTGCGCTACCCGCTAGGTACCAAGAACCTTCACCACGAGATCGAGCTGGTCGTGGCCATCGGCAAACGCGGTGCACAACTCGCCGCGGAACAGGCGAACGAGCTGGTCTTCGGCTATGCGACCGGTCTCGACATGACGCGGCGCGATTTGCAGAACGACATGCGCGAAAAGAAGCGGCCGTGGGACCTGGGCAAGTCGTTCGCGCAGGCCGCGCCCATCGCACCGATCCATCCGGTGACGTCCACCGGAATCCTTGCCCGGCGATCTCGTGTTCACCGGCACGCCGTCCGGCGTCGGCGCGGTCGTCGCGGGCGATCGGCTGGACGGGCACATCGATGGCCTGACGCCGCTGTCCATTGTGATCACGTGAGCATGAGCGCCGCCGGGCCGTCCCAAGGCGCGAATTGCTCCCCCTCTGGGGGCAGCGAAGCGGCGAGAGGTGTCTTCGCCGCGAGCGTGGGGGTCCTATGACCGATCCCGTGCTGACGCCCGAGTTCGTCGAGCGCGGCTACAACAACCGCGCCGCGGTGGCCGAGCATCCGCAGTGGTTCGCGAAGTACCCGCAGCTCTCGGCCGCAACGCGCGAGCGCTTCCGGCACGCGCTCGACGTGCGCTACGGTCCAGGTCCGCTGGAGACGCTCGACCTGTTTCTTCCCGAGGGCGCTCCGCGGGGCACCTTCGTATTCATCCATGGCGGCTACTGGCGCGCGTTCGACAAGGCCGACTTCCAGTTCGTCGCCGGCCCGTTCGTCGAGCAGGGCTTTGCCGTCGCCGTGGCCGATTACGATCTCTGCCCGGCGGTTTCGGTCGCCAGGATCGTCGACGAATGCCGCAGGATGTTGGTGTGGATCGCCAAGGACGGGCCGCGCCACGGCACGTCGTCCGACAATGTCGTCGTCGCCGGCCATTCGGCGGGCGGCCACCTCGTTGCGATGATGTTCGCGACCGATTGGGACGCGCTCGGGCTCACGCGCGATCCCTTCGTGGCGGGCGTCACGCTCTCCGGCGTCCACGACTTGAAGCCGCTCGTGCTGTCCTCGTATAACGCGGACCTCAAGCTGACCAACGCCGAAGCGGCGCGCATTTCGCCGGTCAATCAGGTCAGCCTGTCACAGGCGCCTCTGCTGATTGCCGTCGGCGGCGCGGAGACGTCGGAGTTCGTCCGCCAATCGCAGCTCATGTGGGAAGCGTGGCCAGACAATCGGCGCCCCGCCGCCGGTCCGTTGATCCTCGCGGGGAAACACCATTTCAGCGTCATCGCCGACTACGCCGATCCGGAAAGCGAATTGACGCGGGCCACGCTCGCCCTCTTCGGCTGACTGGCAATGTCCGTCGCGATTGACTGCTGACCGGCGGTCATTTACTCTCCTTTGATCGACTTGCATTGCTGGTCGGGAGAGGACTTCGATCATCGCCATTCGGCAGCGCGCCATGGAGGCGGAAGCCAAAGAGGAGCGGCACCACGCCATCCTCGACGCCGCGGAGCGCGTGCTCGCGCGATCGCCGGACGGCCACGCGAATGTCGCGGACGTCGCGCACGAGGCCGGCCTCGCCAAAGGGACGGTCTATCTCTATTTCCGCAGCAAGGAAGAGCTGCTGCTGGCCGTCCACGAGCGCAACATCGACGGGTTTTTCCGCGCGCTGATCAGTCGCCTCGAAGGTGGGCGCGCCGTGGCCATCGATGACATCATCGAATTCATGAACCGGCACATCGTCCTGCCGCCTTTGTTCCTCCCGCTTGCCGCGCGGTGTTTCGGGATGATGGGGGAAGGCGTTTCCGTGGAGGCGATGACCGCATTCAAGGACCGGATGGCGGCGCGGCTGCAACGGGCCGGTGCGGGCCTCGAACGCCACTTTCCGGACTTGGCCGCCGGCGAAGGCGTCGGGCTCCTGCGCCATAGCTATGCGCTGATCACCGGACTGTGGAACATGGTCGGTGATTCCAACGGCGGCAGTTGCGCCATCGGAATCGATGCCGCAAACGAAGCCGCCTTCACGCAGGCGTTTTCCGACGATCTCGATCGTGCATTGCGTGCACTATGGGAAGGCACGGCGGGGCAGAGGCGCGCGCGATGAAAGTCCTGGTCATCGGCGGCACTCGGGGCGTCGGACGCGAAGTCCTGGTGACCGCGCACGCGGCGGGGCACGAGCTTACGTTGCTCGCGCGAAACGCCGAGCGGATTTCGCTGCCGGTCACCGGCGTTCGCGTCGTGGCCGGCGACGCCGGAGACGCTGCCGATATCGAGCGCGCGGTCGCCGGTCAGCAGGCGGTCGTCTGGACCGTGGGCGTCGGGCCGACCCGCCTTCGCGTCGACCTCTTTTCGCGGGGCACGCAGTTCCTGCTCGCGGCGATGGCGAAACACGGTGTCAAGCGGCTCATTTGCGTAACCGGCATCGGCGCAGGCGACAGCCGCGGCCACGGCGGCTTTCTCTACGACCGGGTTGTGCAGCCGCTGTTCATGAAGTCGGTGTACGAGGACAAGGATCGGCAGGAAGCGCAACTTCGCGCGAGCGACGTCGATTGGACCATCGTTCGTCCCGGCCCGCTGACCAACGGACCCGCGACGGGCCTGGTGCGCGCGCTGACCGACATCGAGGGCGTCCGTGCGCGGAGGGTTTCGCGCGCGGACGTCGCGGGATTCATCGTCGAGAATCTTGCCACCGATGATTTTCGCAAGACGGCGGTGATGCTCACCAACTGAACCGTGCAGCTGCAACTCGACCTTTCACGAGCACCACGGCGCCAGTTCTTTTGCAACGTGAAACTAAAACGTCGCCTCCGGGCGACGTTTTCGCACTTCGGTGTTGCGTGTAGACTTGGTTCATCATGACTCTCGCCCCGACGCCCGAAATCATTGCCGAGTTGAAGGCCGGCCGCATGGTCGTGCTGGTCGACGAGGAGGACCGCGAGAACGAGGGCGATGTCGTCGTCGCGGCCGAATTCGTCACGCCCGACACGATCAACTTCATGGCGCGGCACGCGCGCGGCCTCATCTGCCTCACGTTGACCGAAGAGCGCTGCCGGCAACTGGCGCTGCCGCTGATGGTCTCGGCCAACCGTTCCGGGCACGGTACCAATTTCACCGTGTCGATCGAGGCTGCCGAAGGCGTGACGACGGGCATTTCCGCGGCCGACCGCGCGCGCACCGTGCGTGCGGCCGTTGCGCCGGATGCGAAGCCATCGGACATCGTGCAGCCGGGCCACATCTTTCCGGTGATGGCGCAGCCCGGCGGCGTGCTCGTTCGTGCGGGCCACACCGAGGCCGGATGCGACCTGGCGCGGATGGCGGGCTTGACGCCGGCCGCGGGTATCTGCGAAATCATGAAGGACGACGGCACGATGGCGCGCATGCCCGATCTCGTGGCCTTCGCCGCCACGCACGGTCTGAAGATCGGCGCGATCACCGATCTCATCCACCATCGCAGCCGGACCGAACGTATCGTCGAGCGCATCGCCGAGCGCCCGCTCAACACCGCCCATGGCGCGTTTCGTTTGGTCGTCTATCGCGACAAGCTTTCCGACGCCACGCACTTGGCTCTCGTTCGCGGCCCCATCTCGCCCGACACCGAGACCCTGGTGCGCGTGCACGAGCCGCTTTCCGTCATGGACCTGCTCGATGTCGAGAGCGCATCGCATTCGTGGACGATCAAGGAAGCGCTGGTCGCGATCGTCGCGGCAGGCCGTGGCGTCGTCGTGCTGCTGCATCGCCCCGAATCGGCGCAGGAATTGAGGCAGCGCGCGATGGCCGACACGCCGCCGCCGCCCGCCAGGATGGATCTTCGCAATTACGGCATCGGCGCGCAGATTCTGCGCGACTTGAATGTCGGCCGCATGCGCCTCCTTGCCCGGCCGCGCAAGATGCCGAGCATGGCCGGGTTCGACCTCGAAGTCACCGGCTATGAAGTCGATCCGCCGGCGCGCAAAGCTACGTGACCCACGCACTCGCTGATGCGGCGCGGCGTCGCCGCTGGCTCGCGTCCATTTTTCCCGACGAACCATGACCCTTCGCCGCATTGCCCCCAACCACCGCGGCGATGGCCTGCGCGTCGGCATCGTCGTCGCGCGCTTCAACCCGGTCATCGGTGACGGTCTGCTGGCTGGCGCATTGCGCGCGCTGAAGGAAGCCGGCGTGCGCGATGACGACATCACGATCGTCAGCGTCCCCGGCGCCCTGGAATCCCCGCTTGCGTTGCAGCGGATGGCGCAGTCCGATGAATTCGAAGCGCTGGTCGCGCTCGGCGCGGTGATCCGCGGCGAGACCTATCATTTCGAGATCGTCGCCAACGAATCGGCGGCGGGCCTGTCGAGCGTCGCCCTCGAATTCGGCATTCCGATCGGCAACGGCATCCTGACCTGCGAGACCGACGCCCAGGCGACGGCGCGCATGGACACCAAGGGCTTCGAGGCGGCGCAGGCCGCGCTGGAAATGGCGAACCTGTTCATTGCGCTGGATGAGGACTGAGGCTGTGCGAACGACGCCTCGCCGCCGCGCGCGCGAACTGGTCCTGCAAGGCCTGTATCAGCGGGCGCTCTCGCACAACGATGCCGAGGCCGTGCGCGTGGACCTGGCCGCGAGCCAGGGCTTCCTGCGCGCCGATCAGCCTTACTTTGGCGAACTCTGGGACGGCGTGACGCGCGAGGGCGATGTGCTCATGAAGGCGCTGGCGCCACACCTCGACCGTGCGCCCACTGGGCTTTCGCCGATCGAACGGGCGATCCTGATCATCGGCGCCTGGGAATTGGCGCACCGCGTCGAGATACCGTACAAGGTCGTCATCAACGAGGCCGTGGAAATCGCCAAGTCGTTCGGCGGCACCGATGGCCACCGCTACGTCAACGGCGTCCTCGACAAATTCGCCACCCACGTCCGCGCAACGGAAATCGCGGCGGTGCGGCGCGGCGCGACGACCAGCTGATCGCCCTCAGCATGCGGCACCTCCTTTCGCTGCTGCTGTGGGCGTTCCTCTGCGTCGGCAACACATGGGCGCGTTCGCTCGTCGTCTATTGCAGCCACGATCCCGATGCATGCGAGCTCGCCGCACAAACGTTCCAGCGCGAAACCGGGATCGAGACGGCGATCACGCGCAAGCCGACGGGCGAGTTCTATGCGCAGATCCGCGCCGAGCGCGCCAATCCCAAAGCCGACGTCTGGTACGGCGGCACGATCGAACCTTTCCTGCAGGCCGCCCGTGAGGGCTTGTTTGCCGTCTACCGCTCGCCGCGCGTCGCGGAACTGCAGCCCTGGGCGAGGCGCGTGACCGAGCGTTCCGATTACAAGGTCGCCGCGATCTACCGAATCATCATCGGGTTCGGGACCAGTCCGACGGTGCTCAAGCAAAAGGAACTCGTGGCGCCTCGCTGCTGGTCCGATCTGCTGTCGCCGGCCTATGGCAAGGAGGTCGAACTCGCGAACCCTGTGTCGAGCGGCACCGGCTACACGATCCTCGCCACACTCGTTGCGCTGTACGGCGAGGACGGCGCTTTCGATTACATGAAGAAGCTGCGGCCGAACGTGGTGCGTTTCACGCAGTCGGGTACCGCACAGGGGCCGTCGGTGGCCCGCGGCGAAGTGGGCGTGGGCGTGACCTTTGTCCACGAATTCATCACGCAGCAGTTGGCGGGTTTCGAGGTGGAGATCACGATTCCCTGCGAAGGCACCGGTGACGCGTTGGGCGGCATGGCCATCATCAGCGGCGCACCGCATCCGGAGGAAGCGCGCGCGTTCTACGACTGGGCGCTGACGAAAACGGCGCAGGAACTCGCGAATCGCACGCGCAACTTGCTCGTGCCCGCGCACGCACAGGCCGAAATGCGCGCCGAAGCCGCGGCCTTTGCCGGCATCAGGACCGTCGATGTCGATCCGGTGAAATTCGGCGAGCCCGACGAGCGCCGGCGGCTGCTCGGCCGCTGGCAGCGCGAGATCGGCGACGCGCCTTAGGTTCCGCATGAACGAATTCGCGCTGATCGACCGATTCTTCCGGCATGCCGTGCACGATCCGGCGGTGCGGATCGCGATCGGCGACGATGCCGCGGTGGTCGCGCCGGCACCCGGCTGCGATCTCGTGTTTTCCGTCGACATGCTGGTCGAGGGCCGGCATTTCCTCGCGGGTGTCGATCCGCGCACGCTGGGGCACAAGACGCTGGCGGTCAATCTTTCCGACCTGGCCGCGATGGGGGCGAAGCCGCGCTGGGCACTGCTCGCGGGCGCGTTGCCCGACGTCGATGAGGCGTGGCTCGCGCAATTCGCGGGCGGCCTCTTCGCGCTGGCCGATCGTTTCGACGTCGCTTGCGTAGGTCTGTGCCTCACGATCATCGGCGAAGTGCCGGCGGGCACCGCGCTCACACGCGCTCAAGCGAAGCCGGGAGACGACGTCTACGTGTCGGGCACGCTGGGGGACGCGGCGCTCGCACTCGCGGCTTTGCAGGGGAGGGCGCGGCTCGAGCCTTCGGACCTTGCCACCGCACGGTCACGGCTCGAAGCGCCCGAGCCGCGCGTGGCACTGGGCGAGCGGCTGCGCGGTGTGGCATCCGCGGCCATCGACCTCTCGGACGGCCTGACCGGAGACCTCGGGCACATTCTCGATCAATCACGCGTGGGCGCCACGATCGACATTGCGCTGATCCCGCGCTCGCAGCCGCTTGCCGCGCTGATCGATGGCGACGCGCGCAACATGGGGCTCGCGTGCCTGCTGGCCGGGGGCGACGACTACGAACTCTCCTTCACGGTGGCACCCAAACTGCGCGAGGCGATCTCGGCCATCGCGCGCGATGTGGGCGTCCCGCTGGCGCGCGTGGGCACGGTGACCGAAGGCGAAGGATTGGTCGTTCGCGATGAGCGGGGCGCACCGTTGGCGTCATTGCCGGGTTCCTTCGATCACTTCGGATAGCAATGTCCAGTCGGCCATCCGCCGCATTCCTGGTTCATCATCCGGCGCACTTTCTCGCGCTGGGATTCGGCGCGGGCCTGTCACCGGTGGCCCCCGGAACATTCGGCACGCTGGTCGCCATTCCGCTGGCGCTGCTGCTGCAGACCTACGCAAGCGACGTCGAATTTCTTGCCGTTATCCTGATTCTGTTCGCCACGGGCACGTGGGCCGCGCAACTGACGGGGCGCCATCTCGGCGTGCCCGACCACGGCGCGATCGTCGTCGACGAAATCGCCGCGTTCCTGCTCGTGCTCTTTTTCGTCGGACCGTACCCTGTTCGCGTGGCGTTTGCGTTCCTGCTCTTCCGCTTCTTCGACATCGTCAAGCCGCCGCCGATCCGGCAACTCGACGCCGCGATGAAAAACGGCGTGGGTGTGATGCTCGACGATCTGCTCGCGGCGGCCTACACGCTCATCGTCTTCGCGCTCTGGCAGCGCGTGTTCGCATGAACGACACGCCGCAATTCGACGGCCTCGACCTCGCGCGCGTCGAGGAAGCGGGCCTCAACGGGCTGCAGACGCAGCGCCAACTGTTCTACGACGGGTGGCTGTTGCGTGTGTCGCCGGGCAAGGCCAAGCGCGCGCGCAGCGTCAACGCGCATTTCGGCTCGAGGCTGCCTCTCGCGCAAAAGATCGCCTATTGCGAGCGCGTCTACGCCGAGCGCGGTTTGCCCGTGCTGTTTCGTATCACGCCGTTCCAGAAGCCTCCCGAGCTCGATGCCGCGCTGGACGCGCGCGGCTATCAGGCGTTCCAGACCACGCTCGTGCAACTGACGCGGCTCGACTATCCGCCCGAGGCGCCCGCGGTTGCGGACGTCGACTTCATGACGCCGACGCCGGCTGCGTTCGCGGACGCCGTGGGCGAATTGCAGGGGACCTCGACCGAACAGCGCGCCGCGTTCCTCGAGCGGCTGATGCACTCACCCCTTACGACGCGTTCGGTCATTGCGGTGATGGATGGGCGCGCCGTCGGCACCGGCACGGTCATGCTGGAGGACGGGCTGGCCGGCGTATTCACGATGGGAACGGCGCCCGAACTGCGTGCGCGCGGCATTGCCACCGGCATCCTCGCGATGATGCTGCGGTGGGCGTGGGAGCACGGCGCGTCGCATGCCTATCTGCAGGTCGACGAAGAAAACCTCCCCGCGATTTCGGTCTATCGCAAATTCGGTTTTGTGACCGCCTACACGTATCACTATCGCGGCCGGCCCGGCGAATGCCAGTGAACGACGGCGAAATCGTGGCGCTTGCCGCGGAGTTGGGGCGAAGGCTCGCGGCGCGAGGCGCATTCGCCGCGACCGCCGAGTCGTGCACCGGCGGGCTCGTCGCCGGCGCCATCACGGCGATTGCCGGCAGTTCGGGCTGGTTCGAGAGGGGGTTCGTCACCTATTCGAACGAGGCCAAGGTCGAGATGCTCGGAGTCGATCCGGCCATGCTGGCGCAGCAGGGCGCCGTCTCCGAAGCCGCCGCGCGCGCGATGGCCGAGGGGGCGCTACGGGCCAGCGATGCGGACGTTGCCGTTGCCATCACCGGCGTTGCCGGGCCGGCAGGAGGCAGCGAAGCCAAGCCGGTCGGGATGGTGTGCTTCGCCTGGACCGACCGGAAGGGGCCCACGTCGGCCAAAACCCTCCATTTTCCGGGGGACCGGGAGGCCGTCCGGCGGGCGTCGGTCGTGGTCGCCCTGCAGGGCTTGATCGACCGGCTTGGGGCTTCCGGCTAGGCCAAAAGTGGCATTTGCATCGAACGATCGTTCCATGCATAATCGCCCCATGGCATAGAACGTCCGTTCTTTCCGCAGCGGCCTCCTGTAACGGCCTCGAATGGCAAGGCGCCGCACCCGGGACGGGCGTTTCTAAGGACACCACGACCGCATCCTTCCCTTATCCTACGCAAAGGCCAACGATCATGCCCCTCGATTCCAGGACCTCACCGATGGACGACAACAAAGGCAAAGCCCTCGCCGCCGCACTGCTCCAGATCGAAAAACAATTCGGCAAGGGTTCGATCATGAAGATGGGAGACGCCCAGATCGCGAGCGATCTCTCCGTCGTGTCGACGGGATCGCTGGGCCTCGACATCGCGCTCGGCGTCGGCGGGCTGCCGCGCGGCCGCGTCGTCGAGATCTATGGGCCCGAAGCGTCGGGCAAGACCACGCTGTGCCTGCAGGTCGTCGCGCAGGTGCAAAAAGCCGGCGGCGTCGCTGCCTACATCGATGCGGAAAATGCGCTCGACCCGGTCTACGCCGGCAAGCTCGGGGTCATTGTCGGCGACATGCTCATCTCGCAGCCGGATACGGGCGAGCAGGGACTCGAGATCGCGGACATGCTGGTGCGTTCGGGCGGCGTGGACGTGATCGTGATCGACTCGGTGGCGGCGCTCGTCCCCAAGGCCGAAATCGAGGGCGAGATGGGCGACCAGTTGCCCGGGCTGCAGGCGCGGCTCATGAGCCAGGCGCTGCGCAAGCTCGCGGGCAATATCAAGCGCGCGGGCACGCTCGTCATCTTCATCAACCAGATCCGCATGAAGATCGGCGTCATGTTCGGCAACCCGGAAACCACGACGGGCGGCAACGCGCTCAAGTTCTACGCGTCGGTGCGCCTCGACATCCGCCGCATCGGCTCCATCAAGCGCGGCGAGGAAGTCGTCGGCAACGAAACGCGCGTCAAGGTCGTGAAGAACAAGGTCGCACCGCCGTTTCGCGAGGCGCTGTTCGACATCCTTTACGGCGAGGGCATCTCACGCGAAGGCGAAATCGTCGAACTGGGCGTGACGCACCGGATCGTCGAGAAATCCGGGGCGTGGTACGCATACAACGGCGAAAAGATCGGCCAGGGCAAGGACAACGCGCGCGAATTCCTGCGCGAGCATCCCGAACTCGCAACCGAAATCGAGGCGAAAATCCGCGCCGCGGTCGACGTGCCCACGCCGGGACGCATCACACCCATGCCGGACGTCGAAGAATGACCGGCACGCGGCACCCCTGACGGAACCACGCCATGCGCCAGCGACGTCCGGTGCGTGGCGATACCGCGGCGCTTTCGGCTAAATCGACGGTCCCGCCGCCGTCGGCCAAGGTGGTCGCAATTCGCATGCTCGCGCGTCGCGATTACAGTCGGGCCGAGTTGACGCAGCGGCTCGCGCGGCGGGGCATCGCGCGGGACGACATCGCGGTTGCGCTGGACGACCTCGCCGCGGCCGGCTATCTCTCCGATGCACGGTACGCGAGCGCGGTCGTCGCGCAACGCAGCGGCCGCTATGGCAAACGCGCCATTGCCCATGCGCTGCGCGAGAAAGGGATCGGCGCACCCGATGCGCAGGCCGCGATGGCTCCATTGGCCGCCACCGACGAACTTGCCGACGCCACTACATTGTGGCGGCAACGTTTCGGGACGGCGCCGACCAACCAACGCGAAAAGGCCAAGCAGGTGCGCTTCCTTTTGTCGCGCGGTTATGGCCTTTCGGTGGCGTTGCGCGTGCTCCGCGCGGCGGGAACTCCGACCGACGACGACGGGTCCGGGTTCGGGGTCCGGCAATGCGTCCGGGATTCCCGCCAGCAGCTCGATCGTCCTTCGCGGAATCCATTCGCGGTTGATGCGTACGGCCGCCGCCCGGGCCGCGGCGCCCCACGCGGCCCCCAGCGCGCGATCGCGTTGCAGGGAAAGCACAGCCGCTGCGGCATCCGGCGTCCCCTCGAAGAGTCGGCCGTTCACGCCGTCGGTCACGTAGTCGACATAGCCACCCGGCCTCCCCACGACGATAGGCAATCCGGTGGCCATGGCCTCGGCGACGACGCGCCCATAACCTTCGAACCAGTTCTCACTCGTCCGATAAAGAAAGCAGTCGAGCGTGCGCAGGAATGCCGCCGCGTCCATCGCGCCGGCCGGCAACAGTTCCACATTGGGCGCACCCCGCAATTCGTCCGCAAGGCACGTCCCGCCCATGATGCGGATCCGGCACCCTGCATAAGCCAGCGCCCGCCACAGCGCAGGGTCCTCTTCATGATGCTTGCTGCGGATATCGCGCGACATGCGCCCCACGGTGAAGGGTTGCCGGGTCCGCAGCAGCGCCGGACGAAAACGGTCGACGTCGATCGGACTTTCGAGCACAGGCCCCGAGCCGCCGTGTCTTTTCCGCAACGCCGGTGACGCGTAGAGGATTTCGGTGGGGCAACCTGTATGCGCGAGCCGCGCCAGGGATTTGCGCAAGCGATCGGGTTGGTCGGTGTTGTAGAGAACGATGACGCGCTCCGGTCGTGCGAAATGCACCCAGTGCCCGATACGGAAGTACACGCCGACGAACACGAGCGTTCCGCCGCGCGGGAATTGAAGGTGTGCCGCGCGGATGCGCCGGATGAGATGGGTCCGGGCAAAGCGGGCAGCGGGCTCGTATTCGCTCCAAAGCCTGACATCGGCCACGTCGGCAAGCGCGCGCGACGTATCGAGCGTCCGGCGGTCCGCGCCACCGTTGGCGTCCCACAGCGGATTGACGAGATGCACCAGCGGGCGCGCCATCGTGTCTGTCAGAGGATCGAGTTGAATCGATTCTGACCGCGCGTGTCTTGCCGAGTTGCTAGCATTTGTAACGGGTCGTGTCGCGCGGCTTGGTCCG
>WNFM01204055.1_pt1 | contig 11673 bp, 16 predicted proteins | sample 5400271 | NCBI WGS metagenome assembly WNFM01 (sample SAMN13153352, study PRJNA577476) | soil metagenome | isolation source: 60 cm saprolite on Douglas fir-dominated hillslope | place: USA:California | collected 2013-09-17 | reverse complement strand
ATGACGGATCGGCCGAGCAATGAAGTCAACAAAGAACCAGCTTGCGATGCCGCCGATGCCTCCCCCGAGAAGGCTCGACCAGTTCAAAATGTCGCGCATTGGGGAATCCTTTAGGTTAGGCGAATCAAGTTAGGTATTAGCAATATCTCACGGCCTCGGTGACACTTCGAGGGGATGCCATTTCGTGCTATCGTGGGCGAATGGCTCTCACGGTCGAACAAGCCACGAAGCTTGCGCAGATCATTTGGCGGCGAGCGCCGAGCTTGCCGAATCGGGCGAAGCGGGTCAGGGCGTTACAGCGTGCAACCAATCTCGTTGCGCTGGCGCGCGGGCGCGAGCGCGCTCGAACACCTCACGCCCCGAGTGAGACGCGAGGCACAAGCAGCTACACCGGTTGACCCACCATGCACTTTGACGATGCCTTCGATTTCTTGATCGAAAAATTGGCTGCATTGCCCGACCTGACGGGATACGCCGCAAGCAGTGCTCGGACGGCGACCTACGGCTGCGATGTTTGGATTCCGCAAATTGTCGCCGCTTATTGGCAACCGCGCATTCAAGGTTTCAGCGTCGGAGAGCTTACCGACACGCACTATCAGCCCTTCTACGACGCAGCGTGGGAGTTGGCACGCATCGGGGTGCTTCGGCCCGGTGCTTTCCTGCCGCGCGGGCAGGCAATGGGCGGGCAGCTATTCTCGGGCGATGGCTTTAGCATCACGAAGTTTGGCCGAGAATGGCTCAAGGCCGCTGGAGACCGCCCGATAAGAGATCCGAGCCGATTGGCTGATGTGCTGCGCACCTTTACTCCCAAGTTTGGTGACGGTTACGCTCAGCGAGCGACGGAGGCCGCTGCCACCTATCGCACCTCGAACTATCTTGCTTCCTGCGTGATGTCTGGCGCTGCGGCAGAGTCAATCCTGCTCGCGCTTGCCATCGCTAAAGTGAAGAGCGAGCAGAAGGTGCTGGCGGAATATAAATCTAGCGGGGGGCGTGGCCGTGTCACCAAGCTCATCACTTCGGGTCTGTCGGCGGGGATTGCTACTCAATTCGTGAGTGCCTTGCAGGTGTTACACTATTGGCGCGACGATGCGGGTCACGGGACCATGACTACTATTACCGAGGTTGAGGCACACGCGAGCCTCACCCAGCTTTTGAGACTCGCTCAGTTCGCCTCCGATCACTGGACGCAACTCACGGCGTAGGTTCCTACGCATGATGGCGTTCGCACGGAGTGGATTGTATGGCCCGTGTTTGTTACGTCCGCGCGCGGGTTACTTCAGCCCAGCATCCTCAAGGATTGCCGCGAGCGTGGCACGCCCGCTGTCCGTGAGCGCATACGCCCCGCCTTCGCGATTGTGCGCGATGAATCCCCGGCGTTATGACCGAATGGTGTACTACGTCTTTGACCTCTTGCACCTTGACGGGTTCGACACGCGCGTTGCTTCGCTGATCGAGCGAAAGCGGGTGCTGCAATCGTTCCTCGCCCAAGCGTCGGTGCCGGGTGTCATCTACAGCGAGCACTTCGATGACGGCGCGGACCTTTACGCACGCGCTTGCGGGATGGGCCTTGAGGGTATCTCGTGTCCAAACGCGCGAACGCACCGTACCGTTCTGGGCGAGGTGAGCAATGGTGCAAGATAAAGCGTTGGAGGCAGGAGAAGTTTGCAGTCATTGGCTTCGTGCCCGATGGCGTCGGCGGACTGGCCAAGCTACGTCTTGCACGCCGCGAGGGCCGCGCCCTGGTCTATGCGGGGCGAGTCGGGACGGGATGGGATTACAAAACCGCTCGCGCAATTCGGCGCGCACTTGAGCCAATTGCGCGGCCCACTTCGCCGCTCACCAAGCCGATCAAGAAAATGGACACGACGTGGATCGAGCCGCACTACGATGCGGAGGTCATGTATGCGGACATCACTGATGATGGGATGGTGCGGCATCCGTCGTTCAAACGCCTCGTTACTTGAGCTTCACCGCGCCGCGCCAATCACGTTGACGGAACGCTTCTCACCACAGGTGCCTGTGGGCATGCCGAATCCATATAAGGGAGGCGCAGAGGAGAAGCCCGCCTAGAATCATAAGAATGAGAGATCGCTGCGCCTCATGTCCTGTTAGCCAGTTTATTGCCAAACCGATGGTTAGCAGAATGAACACAGAGGTTAGACCGCCGAGGATGAAAGTCTCACCTCGTTCAGAGCGGACCATCAGGGCGGACCTTTCCTAGCCTGTGTTCCTCACTCGGATGCCGCCAACTGAGGCGGCCTTACACCGACAGAGATTGTACGGCGCGGTCTCGCAAACGAACAGGATCGCATTCTCCCTGCTGCGCAAGCTCAATGATTTTCGTGGCGACGATTTCCGTGGCGAGTCCGTTGTGATCAACTAGACCCAGTGTGCGCAAAGTGTCTTCGAATGCCGCCGTCATGGCGGTGATCGCTTCGGGTCCGAACGAGTGGTTGTCAAGAAAGCGAAGGAGAGGCATGACTGCGCTCCCTGATCTCAGGCGGGAGCGCTATGGGTCTCTCAGCCACCGGGCGCCTGGCGAATGTGCCGCTGTCGGTGATGGATAAAGCCTACGCCCAATATTAGGTCAAATTACGACGGAAAACTCGGAATCAGGACAGCGCCTAAGATTGGTTTGTTTCGCGATCAGGCGAAACACTGTGGATGGCCATTGCGGTTAGCGGTGACTTTGACTCAGCCTCGACCGCGTTGCCCTTGGCCTTGTAATCCTGCGCCATGACTATCAATCGGCTCGACACTTCGTCGTCGGACGCGATCAAGGATAGGCGCAGGCAGATGTCGGCTTGTCGGCGGAAATACTCGGGAGTCGGCATTGCAGGACGCCTCTATCATGGCAGCGGGGATATTGGAGTTCCCGTACCCAAGCTTGAGTTAGTGCTTCGCCCGCTCTTCGGCCCGCTCCGCGAGGCGCTCGTAATCGGCAGCGATCCGAAGCATCGTCTGCTTGGTTTTCTCATCGTTTATGTCATCGGCAAGGCTGCGCATCTCTTCGGCGCGTTTGCGCCAATGCTCGGGATCGTTGATGTACGACGGCATCTAATCGCGCTTAGTGGTCGGGCGCTTCCTAGGCGGCGCAAGTATAGACAATGCGCGCTCGAATACATCTGTCGTTTGATCCGCGCCAACTTCCCGAGCGGTTTCCTTGAACCGCTCGGATTGGCGCTTATCCTTGATCTTCGGCTTTCGCTTTTGCTTTTCGCCTGCTTTTCCCATACGGCCTCTCAGATATGAGGCGTTTGATAAGTGAGCCTCTTTCCGACGATGCCCTTCAACGCGCGATCAGCGCGGGCAACGTCATTGATGCCGAGCGCAACGCGATTCGAGTAGCGAAAGTCAAACTCGGCAAGGTAACGGTGCAAATGCTTTTCCTTGCAGTGCTGGTATACGCCTTTCATGCCGCGTTTGAAAATTGAATAGTAGCCTTCGATAGTATTGGTGTGGACGATGCCGCGCACGTATTCGCCGATGCTGTGGTTGACGGTTTGGTGCATCCAATATTCCTTGCCGAGCGCGCCGTAAGCCTTCCATTCGTCGCTGATAATGAAAGCTTCCTTGTTGATGTTGGCCCGGATGATCGGCAGCAATTCCCCGGTGGCGGTGCCCTCGACATGGAAGCTGCGGACTTCACCGCCGCGAGTAACGAGCGACAACACGGTGTTGCGATAGGAGCTTAATCGTGGACCACATCAAACTGTGCAATTGGAAGATCGAACGCGGGCCGCCCTGGGGTGGGTTTGCGTATCTCGCAGGAGGAGCAGAGGAAGGCGGGTGATACATGTGCGGGCGCTTCACCTACCGGGCACCGGCAGGTGGCAAAGGTGCTATGGCGGAACGCTTCGACTCCGCCGAAAGCGGAACGGTTGAAAGCTCTGCGCAACGCCCAGCTACACGCGCACTTGGCGCGGGCGCTCGAAGAACGCTGCTCGTGGGGTCTTTCCGCTATGGTGCGGACCGAAAACGGAGGTGAAGACCGCGTTTGGGCCAGACTTCCTCGACCTGAGTGCGGCTAGTCATAAGCTCCTCGTACCTGTGGCCGCGATCTGCAACGGAAACGGTCGGCTCGGTAGTGGGGGAATTTCTGAGGAGCCCGAACCACTCGATTTGATGGCGCCTCCAATATTCCGCCGATATCGGCTCAAAAACAGCGTCGCGACTGCGCTTGCCCCAAATTTTAACCCGATCATCCGAAGCCGCTTGGCGAAATTCGTCCAGTGCGGCCACAGCATCAACGTCCCTTGACCCCGCTGCTGCCAAAAAATTGTGACCCCAGTCGCGGTAACAAACATAGGCAATTGCGTCGCCAACGCTCACATCGCGGACAGGGGAGCCAAACCAGTGCTGGAGGAACTGAACATTATCTAGGAAACCGAGCCTGACTAATACCCACACGATCAGCACGACAATTCCGCAGTAGAACAGTGCCAGCCCCACCGCGTGGGGTAATACGGGAAAGGCATAGTGACCGCCGATCAAAATGGCCTCCACGCAAAGGAACGGGACATCGAATTTGGGGCGGAAGCGCATGTTGGATTCATATCACGACGCGAACCCCGAGCCGGATAAAAGTTTCGCATAGGATAGGCACCTACCTGACGGCGCCGCTATGCCACAGGTTACGGCACGCTGCCTAATCCACCGCCATGAGGCCTTCTATACTTTACGGAATGACGCACGACACTGTTTGGCACATGTCTTGTCTTGCACCAAAACGCTGTCGATGCCGGCGGCAGATATATCGGGCATAAAAATATCAGCCTGTGTGAAGCGCCTCACGCTGGGCGCGTTGACGATATGCGAATGCAGTCGCAACGTTCATCACTCCGCAAGGGTAACACGAGATGCGCAAAATCATCATTCTGGCCGCAATAGCTGTTGTCGTCGCGACTACCACCGTCTGGTCAATTGCCATGTTCGCCAAGCCCAAAGTCGCGGGCCACCTGCAGGCCACCGAGACGTCGGCGCCGGTCTCGCCGCATGAGATCATGGTCAAGCAGGGTAGAAGCATCCCGGTCGAATACTGGGCCCATCCGTTCTAAGTAAACCGCCGAGCAATGCGCCGCTTGTGTTGAAGCACGCCGGATCAGTTGCCGGAAAATTCTGCCGCAGCGCCCTACCCAGATTCAGAACGATTCAGGTCTGCCCCAAGGACTTGCCAGCTACTTTGCAGCAGGTTGAGCGTGCCGTAGACCGACCGACGGCGGCGCCGAGGCGGGAGGGAGCCCGATGTTCGGCATGAGGCTTCGGCGCGGTCCTTGATCTAGATCAAGATGCAATCGTTGCTTTCGAAATACGAGGCAATGCCGATAGGTCCGCCGCGCGTTATGTTGCATCTTGGGCTGAATTGGCAGAAGCCCAGGAGAAGCGATTTGATCGCCTTCCAGTCGGACAGTGCGCGGAGATACAATTATGACGGTGAGGAGACACTAATCGGAAGCAAATTCGTTGTTACTCCGCCGATCACACGCCATCGACGGGACGTGCCATGAAAGGCATTGCCGAGTGGCTAGCATCGATCGGCCTGAGTGAGTACGCCCAACGGTTCGCCGACAACGGCATTGACCTCTCGGTCATCCGCGATCTGACGGAGCAAGACCTCAAGGATCTCGGCGTTCTGCTTGGGCATCGCCGCAGGATTCTGCGCGCGATCGCGGAGCTCGGTGGGGTCGCTGCTGCACCGACTGAAACAGCGACCGAACCGGCTTTGCGTGACGAGCCCGAACGCCGTCACCTCACCGTGATGATCTGCGATCTGGTGGGCTCGACCGCCCTATCGACCCGACTCGATCCGGAGGACATGCGCGCTGTGATCGATGCCTATCACGCCGCCTGCGCCCGTATCACGCGAACCTATGACGGCTTCCTCGCCGAGTTCCGGGGCGACGGAATATTGGCTTATTTCGGTTATCCCCTCGCGCACGAAGACGATGCCGAGCGAACCGTGCGAGCGGGGCTCGATATCATTGCCGCAGTTGCGCGGCTCGAGACGCACGCCGCGGAACCGCTCGCGGTCCGCATCGGCATCGCGACCGGCTTGGTGGTGGTCGGCGACCTCAGCCGCGAGGGTGCGTTGCGGGAACATGCCGTGGTCGGCGAAACGCCGAACCTTGCAGCCCGCCTTCAGACCTTGGCCGAGCCTGGGACGGTCGTTGTTGGCGCCTCCACGCGCCGGCTGCTCGGCGATCTGTTCCATCTGCGCGACCTCGGCCTGCACGAGGTCAAGGGTATTGCCGCGCCGGTCGCGGCGTGGGCGGTCGAAGGCGTGTCGGCTTCCGAGAGTCGCTTCGAGGCGGTCCACACGGTGAACCTGACCGATCTCATCGGCCGCGAGGACGAGCTCGATTTGCTGCTGAAACGCCAACGCCTCGCCTGGAAGGGCGAAGGGCAGATGGTGCTGATCTCGGGCGAGCCGGGGATCGGCAAGTCCCGCCTTGCGGCGGCTCTCGCCGAGCGCATCGCCGGCGAGCGGCACACGCGCTTGCGTTACCAATGCTCGCCCTACCACACCAACAGCGCGCTCCATCCGTTCATCGCTCAGTTGGAGCGAGCAGCGGGGTTCAAGGCAGACGATACGTCCGAGCAACGCCTCGACAAGTTGGAAGCGGTCCTCGCCATGGGCACATCGCGGGTTCAGAACGTAGCGCCGCTTTTTGCTGCGCTACTGTCGATCCCGTTCGGCGAGCGGTATCCGCCGCTGGCGCTCAGCCCCACGCAGCATCGCCGCCGCACGCTCGCGGCACTGCTCGATCAATTCGAGGGTCTCGCCCGCCGGCAACCGATCCTGCTCTCGTTCGAGGACGCGCACTGGGCGGATGCCACCTCCCTCGAGCTACTCGATCTGACTGTCGAGCGGGTGCGCCAACTACCGGTCCTTGCACTGTTCACCTTCCGACCAGATTTCGAGCCGCCCTGGGTTGGTCTTCCCAACGTCGGCACCTTGACGCTCGGTCGTCTCGACCGCAACGACGTTGAAAGCATGGTCGCGCGGGTGACCGGGGGCCGCGTGCTGCCCGCCGAAGTGATGAAACAGATTGTCGCCAAGACTGACGGGAACCCGCTGTTCGTCGAGGAACTCACCAAGGCGGTGCTGGAAGCGGGCATCCTAGTCGAGGACAGCGAGGGCTATCGGCTCGACGGGCCGCTGCCGCCGTTCGCCATTCCGGCGACCCTTCAAGACTCTCTGATGGCGCGGCTCGACCGCCTGGCGCCGGTAAGGGAGATCGCCCAAATCGGCGCCGCCATCGGGCGTGAGTTCTCCTATTCCTTGCTGCGCGCGTTGGTCGGCCGCGACGAGACCGCATTGAAGCATGCACTCGCCCAACTCGAGCAGGCGGAACTCGTGTTCCGCCGTGGCGAGCCGCCAGAAGCCGTTTACAGCTTCAAGCACGTGCTGGTGCGGGATGCGGCGTATGAGAGCCTGCTCAAGAGCCGCCGGCAGCAATTGCACGGCCAGATTGCGCGCACACTCGAGGAGAGGTTTGCCGACATCGTGGCGAGCCAGCCGGAAATCGTGGCACACCACTTCACGGAAGCCGGCCTTGTTGAACCCGCCATCGATTACTGGCTCAAGGCTGGACAGCAGGCAGCCCGACGCTCGGCCAATGCCGAGGCACTAAACCATCTTGCTCGTGGTTTGGAGCTCCTTCCCAATATGGACGACCCGATGCTACGCAACAAGTCGGAGTTGCTGCTTCAAACGTTGCGCGGCAACTCCCTCCGGGCGACCAAGGGCTGGAGCATTGACAGTGTGAAGCATGCGTATACGCGAGCACTTCAGCTGTGCAAAGAGAGTGGGTTTGACGAGCATACCTTGCCTGCGGTGTTTGGTTTGTGGACCTGGAATTTCGTTCGTGCAGCGCTGAGTGAAGCTCAAGCCCTTGCCGAACATTTGGTGAATACAGCCGAGAATGTAGATGACTCGGTTTACAAGGTTCTTGCCCACGAAGCTATAGGGTTTACCTTATTTGCACACGGGAAATTTCCCGCTGCCCACGCGGCGCTAGAACGCAGCATTAGCATGTGTGAAGACAGCAAGGCCGCGGCGTACCTTGACCTGTCAGCACAAGACCCGCGAGTTCATGTAAGGTTATACGACGGCATGGTCCTGTGGTTGCTCGGCTATCCCGATCAGGCGTTGCGGATTTGCGCTGAGGCCCGCCGTTATGCAGATACATCTCGACATCCGTTCAGCGAGGCAATGGCACGAACGATAAGCCTCCGGGTGCATCAGTTTCGCGGTGAGGCTACCGTCGTCGCAGGCCAGGCTAACGCGGCAATCGCACTCTGCGAAGAGCATGGGTTTGTGCACTATCTAGCCATGAGTTTGATTTTGCGCGGATGGGCAAGTGTCCAGCAAGGCGAGTTTGAGAAAGGTATTGCCGAGATTCAGGAAGGTTTGGAAAAAGAACGGGCCACCGGCGCCTTATTGTATGAGTCGTATACTCTGGGGTTACTGGCGGATGCATGCATAAAGAATGAACGTTACGGGCAAGCGTTCGACTTTTTGGACCGGGCGCAATTGAGGCTCGATGAAGAGAACTCCGAACACTTTTACGCGGCCGAAATATATCGTTTGCTTGGAGAAACATACCTGCGATCACGTCGAGATCTGGATCAGGCGGAGCGTTATTTGTGTAAGGGCCTTAGGGTCGCACGCGAACAGAAAGCCAAATCCCTTGAACTAAACCTTTGCGTGAGCATTTATGACTTGTACGAGCTGAGACAAAACGCCGACAAGTATCGCTCGCAACTCGGCGAGATTTACGGATCTTTTAGCGAGGGTTTTGGCACCACGGATCTAGTCAGAGCCAAGGCAAGGTTGAAAAATGCTCGATTAGGATAAGGTATTCGACTAGCTGGTCAGTGCGTGTTTATTTTGTCGCTACTCACGTGTGAAATCCTCAAGGGCACCAAACCCGCTGACCTGCCGTTCCAGCAGGCCGTTAAGATCGAGCTCATCATCAACCTCAAGACCGCCAAGACACTGGGCCTCACTTTCCCCATCACGCTGCTCGCCCGCGCCGACGAGGTGATCGAATGAGCTGGCCACTTCCGTTCCTGGCACCTCGTGCGATTCCTCGCGCGTGCAGCTGAGACGCTGATTCTGCGTCCGGTTTTGGTCCTACTCCAGAAGCCGCTGTCACGCGGGACAATCCATTATTCTCGCCGCCAGCTCTTGGCAAACGCCGCCATTGCCGCCTCGCGCGTCGCCGCGTAGCCGTGGGTCGGCGTGCGATCCTCGTGGTGCTCGTAGGCTAGCGTCCACATCCACGGCGACCGGTGCCGCGTGCACCTTGAGGATACGGCCTACGACCACGTCGTCCGCGGGAACGTCATAACTCGTCGTTCCACTCGCCGGATGGGCGGTGCTGAGGCGCACTTGAGCAGCAAAGAGGTCACCGGCCCCAGTCCTCTTCCGCCTCTCGTTTCACGGCCTGTGCATCGGGGATGCCCCAGACTGTCCACATCTTGCCAAGCCGTCTTGAGGCTGGGCATGAGCGTGAGCGAGGAAGGCGTGGTAATAGTCGTCATGGCGATGCCCTCCTTTGCGGATTCGACACCCCGAGCCTAACGGCTCAAGGTGGGCAACGCCTCCTTCCCTAATTCAACAACGGCCGGGGCAATCCCGACGTAGACCCAGATTACCGACGAGCCCCCGTATGCCGCCTCAGCGGCGGATCCTGAGAGAGGTACTGGCGATGGCAACAACCAAAGTGTTGATCCGCGCACCACAAGCTCCGGAGCGTCGTGCCGCGGCCCGCATGACCGGACGATATCTTGTGACTATCGAACCGGACGCGCACCGAGAAATATCAACGAAGCTGAACAGGGTTGGATTCAAGGCGGCCCCTCCGCTCCCGCGCGTTGCAACGTCAGCAAAACCCCTGCCAGATGGGAGCCATCTAACTCTGCGAAATGTCGGCGTTGCTCTGGTCGATCCGAAACCTGATCAGGAGGACGCACTTCATCGCTTCGCAGCGCAGGAGCGCGCCGTCATTGCCTTGGAACCTGAACGTATCGTCCGTGCGGTGGAAGTAGATCGCGCCAGCGATTATTTACGCGGCTGGCGCGACGCAGTGGATGCGCTTGCGGGAAAACTGCTTGAGGAACAGCGTCCCTTGGCTCCTGTTCCGAGTGAAGCGGCCGTGCCGGGCGCCACCTGGGGGTTAGCCGCGACGAAAGTAATCAACACACGGTTATCGGGAGCCAACATCAAGGTGGCCATCCTCGACACCGGTTTCGATCTGAGCCATCCGGACTTTGCACAGAGACAAATCGTAACTAAGAACTTCGTCGGAGATCAGCAGCCATTCCACGATGGCGTAGGACATGGCACCCACTGCACCGGTACTGCGACCGGCCCATTGCACCCAGCGAGCGTGCAACGTTACGGCATCGCATTTGAGGCTTTGATCTTCTCGGGTCGGGTACTCGACGATACCGGCCGCGGCGGGGACTTCAACATCCTCGAAGGAATTGACTGGGCGATCGAGCAGGGTTGCGACATCGTTTCCCTGTCGCTTGGAGCCCCTTGGCAGCCGGGAGACCCGGCGTTTAGCCCGGCTTACGAGTCAGCGGCCCAGCGCGCGCTTGCCGCGGGGTGCCTGCTGGTCGTCGCTGCCGGAAACGAAGCCGATGATCCGCAATTTGTCGGCGCGGTGGGAACACCCGGTAATTCCCCCTCAGTACTGACTGTCGCCGCGGTAGATCGCAATTTGGCCACAGCTCCCTTTTCCGATCGAGTGCAACCGGATGCGCCCGGGGTAAAAGGACCAGATCTCGCGGGGCCTGGTGTCGACGTGTTTTCGTCATGGCTGGTGAGCAGCGGTCGTTACAATACGATTTCCGGAACCAGCATGGCCACACCGCACGTTGCCGGTATTGCGGCGCTGTTCGCGCAGGCCAATCCAGACATTCGTGGTCAGGCGCTCAAGGACATGATACTGAACCACTGCATGGCTCTGCCAAACGGCGCTGCGCGCAAGGGTGAGATCGGGCGCGGATTGGTGCAGGCACCCATTAACTCGCAAAGCGATATGCGGGCTGATCGACGCCGGCAGCGCAGGGTTGGACGAGCCAATAAATGAGGCGAGATGACTGAAATCCCGGTTATCGTGTTGGTAGACGATGGCGCGGATCTCCAAAAGGTCAAAGCCAATTGCGAGGCGTATGGACTGGCACAGGTGCGCGCACTACCGCGATTGGGGATCCTCAAAGGTCTCATAGAGGAAGACCGAATGGCAGAATTGAGGAAGGTACCAAACGTGCGCTCAGTCGAAAGGGAGCGCGAGATCAAGCTCCCACCACCGACATCACCTGTGCAATAAAAGCACGCTTGGAATATTTGCTGATGGGTGACCGCGCGTGAACGATGCACGGGAGGGACCGATGCTCAACGTGCGACGCCGCGAGTTCATTACGCTTCTCGGCGGCGCGGCGGCGTGGCCGCTTGCGGCACGTGCGCAGCAGCCGGGGGAGACGTGGACGAACACGTCCCTGCCGCCCTCCTGCGGCTGAATGAATCCATAGCCCTTGGTCGGATTGAACCATTTCACGGTGCCGCGCGCCATTGTCGATCTCCCAACTGAGCAATCATCCGGGTGATATTATTCTGATCGGCGGCTTGGCCACCAACGCGGCAACAAGTTGTGCACA
>WNFM01164752.1_pt2 | contig 11673 bp, 10 predicted proteins | sample 5400271 | NCBI WGS metagenome assembly WNFM01 (sample SAMN13153352, study PRJNA577476) | soil metagenome | isolation source: 60 cm saprolite on Douglas fir-dominated hillslope | place: USA:California | collected 2013-09-17 | reverse complement strand
TTCCCGCCACGGGCGTGGCCGTTCATCTCGGCCGCCGACGGCCGCGACGTCCGCTCCAGCGCCTCGAAGATCGCCGCCTCGGCAATCCGATAGCGACCCTCGAGATCGGGAGCGTCGGTATGGAGCGACGCGATCGCCGACAGCGTGTGGGTCAGGTGGTCGAAGACGATCACGAGGTCGGTCTCGATGAATGCCGCCGTCGGGGCGCCGACCGGGTCGGCGTCGGGCAGCGGCACGCGCGGCTCGAAGGTCGAGACCGCGTCATACGCGAGCGCGCCGACGGCGCCGCCCGTGAATCGGGGCAGCCCCTCGCGCGGCTCGACCTTCCGGCGCGGCACGAAGGCGCGAATCGCCTCGAGCGGATCCGGCGCCGCTGCCGTCCTGGTCGGCAGGCTCGGGTCGTAGCGGTCGACGCTGACGGGCCGGTCCTGGATCGTCGCCCGGCCGTTGCGAACTTCGAGGAGCCGCCGCGGGCCAATCCCGAGGAACGAATAGCGCCCGAGCCGCTCCCCGCCCTCGACGGATTCGAGGAGATAGGCGGGCGTCGTCCCGTCGTCGAGTCGGAGGAACGCCCCGATCGGGGTCTCGAGGTCGGCGGGACGCGTGGCGCGCAGGAGCAGCGTGTCCGCGCTCGCCGCGAGTCGCTTCGCCTGGGTCAGGCTCAGCGGGTCCATCGTCACGTGTGGCCTCCAGGAATCACGAACGGCCTTCGTCCTCCCGGGACGAAAGGCCGTGCCTTCCGCGGTGCCACCCTCATTCGGCGATGCCGCACTCTGCCTGGCCCGTTACCGCTGGCCTTTGCGTCTGGCTCCCGGGTCCATTTCTTCGTCGTTGCCGTTCCGGCTCACACCAGCCGCCGGATCTCTCGTTCGGCGCGCGACGGGTACTCGTCCCGTTCACAGCCCGTTCTTCGTGATGTGGGCGGGAGTCTAGGAGCGCGGCTCCGAAGGCGTCAAGCGACTTTCAGGCGGTCAGAGGTAGCGGCTCTCGGCGTAGCACCAGGTGAAGCCTTTGCCGGCCGGCATCTGGAGGACCACCGGGTGATCCTGTGCGAGCGCGTGGGCCCGTCCATGGCCGGCCTGCGACTCACAGCAGCCGACGTGGCCGCAGTGGGCACAGAGGCGGAGGTTGTAATCGGATCCGCACTCCTCGCAGACACTGCCGCTCGGCGAGGCGATGGCCGCGGGTCCGTGGGCGCAAATCGGCCGGGCCGCGGCCGTCGAGAGCTCGATGTCCATCACGACTAGCCTAGCGCCCGATGGCCGAACACTCCCCGTCGATCGCCGTCGTGGGCAGCGCGAACGTCGACCTCGTCGCGTACGTGGATCGGGTCCCGGCCGCGGGCGAGACGGTCCGCGGACGCCGCTTCGCCCAGGGCTTCGGGGGCAAGGGCGCGAACCAGGCCGTCATGGCGGCCCGGCTCGGTGCCTCCGTGGCGTTCATCGGTGCGCTCGGCGACGACGCCTATGCCGACTCGACCGTCGCAAACTTCGAGACACAGGGGATCGACACGCGAGGCATCGCCCGGGTCCCGAGTGCGAGCGGCCTGGCCTCGATCTGGGTCGAGCCCGACGGAACGAACCGGATCGTCGTTAGCGATGGCGCGAACGGCCTCGTCGACCCGACTTCAGCGTCCATCTCTATCGCCCGACTGCCCGCGCTCGACGTGATCGTCGGCCAGCTCGAGATCTCGCAGGCGGCCACCGCTAGCGCGTTCCGAACGGCGCGCGCCCGAGGCGGGATCACGGTGCTGAATCCGGCCCCGGCGGCGGATCTCGACCCCGCGTTGCTCGCGGACACGGACTGGCTCGTGCCGAACGAGCCGGAGCTCGCACGCCTCGCCCGCGTAGCAGCGAGCTCGGACGAGGACCTCCTCGCGGCAGCGAGCCGGCTTGGCGTGCGGCTCGTCGTCACCCTCGGCTCGGCCGGTGCCTCGCTCGTGGTCGATGGCCGGGTCGAGCGGGTCGCCGCGCCGGGCGTCGGGGCCATTGATTCGACCGGCGCCGGGGATGCGTTCGTTGGGGCGTTCGCGGTCGGTCTCGGGCTGGGGCTCACGCCAGTCGCCGCTGTTCGGCTCGGCGTCGCATGCGCGTCGGACAGCGTGACGCGAGCCGGTGCGCAAGCTTCGTATCCCGACGCGGCCGGCGCCCGGAAGCTGCTCGATTTGATCGTGGGCTAGCCGGTCAGGCGATCTCCCAACCGTCGGGCCCGGGGATGAAAGCCATCTCGTCGGGGTAGCACCAGGCCCAGTCCTCGCCGGGCTCGGCGCTGCGCATGATCGGATGCCCTTCCGCGAGGCAGTGCGCGGTCGTGTGCTTCATCGGGCTGTCGTCGCAGCAGAGCGTCTTGCCGCAGACGAGGCACTGCCGCAGATGTACCCACTGCGTGCCCAGCTCGATGCACCGCTCACAGACATCCTTTGGCTCCGGCGGGGCGTCAAGCGTCTCGACCCAGTGAGCACAAGGTCCGGTCATCGCGCATCAGGATAGCGCCGCCACGATGCTGGCCCGATCAGCGAGGCGGTCTGGCGGAGAGGGTGGGATTCGAACCCACGGTGCTTTCCCCTGAGTCGAGCCGCTCGATGATGACCATCTCGACCTTGTCGAACTGGTGGACCCGCAGTATCCCGCGAGGTCGTTGCCGGCAGCGCCGGCTTCACGCCATTGCACGAACTGGATGCTGCCTCGGTCATGCCGCTCCTCGGTTCGGAATTCGACCACGGCTGGCACGCTCTGCGATCTTGGCGTCGCGGGCGTCCTCTGGAGGCGGCCGCGCTGGCGACCGAGCCGGCCGCCCCGCGGCTACGGAGCGGTTAGCTGGGAGAGCGGGACGCGCAGGACGGTATTGGTGCTGTTTGCGATCCAATAATCGCCGCCGGCGACCGACGCCCCGCCGACATCCACCAGGGCGTCCAGCCGTAGCACCCGGTCGACCAGATTCGTGGTGGGGTTGATCCGCTCCAGCTCGTGCCGGTCACCATCCCCGCCGACGGCTACCCAGAGGAATCCGTCGATGACCAATGGATCCTGCGAGAAGTTGCCGAGGCGGATGTCCGCTACTACCGCGTTGGTCGTTGGATCGATCCTGACCATGGTGTTCGTCTCGTGACAGCCAGTGACCCACACGGCGGCGGCGCTCGCGGCAATCCCGCCGCAGGGCACGAAGTCTCCTGGCATCAGGATGTGAGCCTGGACCGCTCCGGTGGCGGGGTCCATCCGGATCACCTCGCTCGTGTTCGATTCGTCGGTCCAGACGCTTCCAGCCCCCTCGACCAGCTCCTGCGGGCCGCCCGAGTCCCTCAGGCCCACCACAACCGTCCCAATGGGTTTGTCCGTGGTCGCGTCGAGCCTGGTCACGCTGCCCTCATGGTGGTTGGTCACCCAGATGGCCCCTCCAACCGAAAGAACGCCTTCTGGTGCTCCCGTGTTGATGTTGTCGACGATCTTCCCTGTGGCGGGATCGATCTTGAGCACCTTGTCCGCGCTGAAGTCAGCGACCCAGATGGCCGTCGGGGTGACGGCGAGATTGTCGAGGGAGCCGTAGCCCACGAGCCCGAGCGGGGTCACTTTGCTCGTGGCGACATCGATGCCGGCCACGTCGCTCCCGGCGATGACCCACATCGTCGATCCGCCCACCTCAAGCTCGATCGGCTGGGTGACCGCAACAGCGGTCGCTGGAATTGAGACCGATCCCGCGGGTGGTCCCGCGAAAGCTACGGCGGTAGGTCCCGCATAGGGTTGGGCGGTGGGCTCCGCGGATGGTTCGCCGGACGGGGTCGGCGAGCCCGACACCGGGTTCGTCGTCGCCGTACCGCAGCCGCCGACCGTAGCGACAATGAGGGCGAGGCACCCGATCCGCCCGACGCTGGAGAAGCTCATCCGTCGACCCTCTCGCACCGCGTGGAGCCGCATCACCCTCGCTCCCTTCAGCTTGCGTGCAACTTGAACGCTTACTGTTGATGAGTCGGGCTAGCCCTCCGATGGTTCGATATAGCGAACCGGCAGATTGCGAGGTCTTTACCTGGCGGAGAGGGTGGGATTCGAACCCACGGGGCTTGCGCCCACCTGTTTTCAAGACAGGACCGTTCAACCGCTCCGGCACCTCTCCGCGGCGGAGGATACCAGCGGGTTCCGACGGGTCAGGTCGGCGGTGGAACCGCGTCTCGGCCGACGTACGGGCGCAGGACCTCCGGCACCTCGATGCCGCCGTCGGGTCGCTGGTAGGTCTCGAGGATCGCGGCGACGATCCGGGCCAGGGCCAGACCCGAGCCGTTGAGCGTGTGCACCAGCTCTGCCTTCGCGCCGGGTTCCGGTCGGAAGCGGATCGCCATGCGCCGGGCCTGGTAGTCGCGGAAGTTCGAGCACGACGAGACCTCGAGCCAGCGCTCAACGCCCGGCGCCCAGACCTCGAGGTCGTATTTCTTCGCCTGGACGAAGCCCATCTCCCGCGTCGACATCAGGAGCACCCGGTACGCGAGCCCCAGCCGCTGGAGGAGGTCCTCGGCGCGGCCGGTCATCCACTCGAGCGCCTCGGCCGACGCCTCGGGCCGCTCGAAGAGGACCATCTCGACCTTGTCGAACTGGTGGACGCGGAGGATCCCGCGGGTGTCCTTGCCGGCGGCACCGGCCTCGCGCCGGAAGCACGGTGAGTAGGCCGCGTAGCGGATAGGCAGCTCCGAGGCCTCGAAGATCTCGTCACGGTGCAGGTTCGTAACCGGCACCTCGGCGGTCGGGACGAGGTACAGGTCGTCGCGCCCGACCACGTACATCTGGTCTTCCTTGTCCGGGATGTTGCCGGTGCCACGAGCCGAGGCCGCGTTCACGAGGACCGGCGGCCAGATCTCGGTGAAGCCGTTCTCGCGGGTGTGGACGTCGAGGAACCACTGGATGAGGGCGCGCTGCAGCGCGGAGCCGAAGCCGCGATAGACCGGGAACCCGGCACCGGCGACCTTCGCGCCACGGGCCAGATCGATGAGCCCGAGCGCCTCGCCGATCTCCCAGTGCGGCCGGCGTTCCCACGTGGCGCCGCCGGCCGGCGCGTCGGCCCCGACCTCACCCATGAGCGGCGTCACTCGGGGAAGGAGCTCGCCCCAGGTCCGAACCGTCACGTTGGCGTCCTCGCCCCCGACCGGCACGTCGGGATCGGCAGGGTTCGGGATCCGGAGCATGAGGTCCTCGAGGTCGGCCTCGCTCGAGAAGAGGTCCGCGTCCAGGCGCGCAAGCCGCGCCCCGATCTCGGTGGAGCGGGCACGCAGCGCGGCAACCTCGGGACCGCCCGCGGCGGCCCCGCCCTTCATCGCCTCGCCGACCCGCTTCGAGACCTCGTTCCGCTCGGACCGTAGCCCGTCGCCCTCGCCCTGGAGGTCGCGTCGACGGGCATCGGCAGCGAGTGCAGCGTCGACGATCGACGGGTCCTCGCCCTTGTCGAGGGACCCCTGCCGGATCCGGTCGGGCTCCTCGCGGAGACGCTGGACGCCGACGCTCACGTCGCGACTCCGGCAGGCATGCCGCCGGCCTCGCGCAACCGCCCGACGACGAAGGCAGCGTTGAGGCTGGCGAGCAGCCACCCCGCGCGCGGCCCGTTCGACCGACCGAGGAACACCAGGTACAGCGCTTCGAACGCCCGACCCGGCGGGAGGGCCACCTCCGTGGCGGTCGAGAATATGAGGTTCTGCCAGGCATCACCGCCGCGCGGCACGGCGGCGCTCGCGCCAGCGCCGAGCGCGGTGAGGTACGCCCGCTGGTCATCCGCGAGCGACGCGGCTTCGCCCGGGAGCTCGTCTCGAACGGCGATCCGGGCGCGCTCGGGCGCATAGGTCTCAAGCCACGCCCGCGCCGCCCGGAGGCGCTCGTGGACAACCGCTTCTTCGGGGTCGCTGAGGTCGCTCCCCTTCTCCTCGCGAACGCGTGCCGCGACGTCGACGCCCGGCACCTGGGCGAGCATCGCCAGGTGGCTGAATGCCGGCCGGAACAGGGCGGCCTGGGCATCGACGTCCGCCGCGGGATCCACGAGCGAGTACCGAAACACCGACTCGAACCCGGCCGGCAGCTCGCCCTTCACCTCGCGCCCGGCCGTCGCCGCGGCGAGTCGGTCGAACTCGTCGAAGAGCCGCGGGATCGCGTCGGTGCCCTCCGGGTCGAACTCGATCGCGGTATTTGGGCGCGGCCGGAGGAACAGGAGCCGCAGCTGCTCCGCCGGCACGACCTCGACGATCTTCGTCGCGGCAGTGCCCTGGCCCTTGGACGTCGACATCTTCTTGCCGCCCACGTTCAGGAACTCGTAGGGCACGTTGATCGGTGGTTCGCGCTCGAAGACCTCGCGGGCGATCACGTCCGAACGGTCGCGCGACCCGCCGGCCGTCGCCAGGTCTTTGCCGTTCGGCTCGATCGTCACGCCGAACAGGCTCCACTGGGCCGCCCACTCGAGGTTCCAGGGCAGCTTCGCTCGCCCGCCGAATGGCGAGATCCAGCCGGAGTTGCCACAGCCCCGAGCCCATTCCACCAGGCCCGGTCGGCACTCGTAGTGGACTCGCTCGCCGTCCCAATCGGTGACGATCGCGGTCCCGATCTTGCCGCAGTGCTCGCAGATGACGCTCAGCGGGTGCCAGGCGTCGGGATGCTGGACATTTGCCACGCGGCGATAGATGTCGCGCACGGTCGCCGCGCGATCAAGGGCGAGCCGGATGTACGGGTCCATGTCACCCGCGGCGTAGTGCTCGCTCATCCAGTAGTAGCGATCCGGGAACACGCCAAGCCTGGCAAACGTGTCGATGAACGCCTGAGCGTGATGGCGCGCGTACGAGGCGTGCCCGTCCCCGGCCAGGTCCGGGATGTGCGCCAGCGGGCGGCCCATCTCGCGCTCGACTGCGTCAGGAGTCAGGAGTGCCTGGGCGTCCATCGGGTCGAGGTCGTCGACGCCGTACAGAAACGTGATCGGGGTCCCGACGGCGCGGATGGCCCGGACGATGACGTCGAGGATGACCGGCCCGCGCAGGCTGCCGACGTGGACGGTCCCGGACGGCGTCTTCGAGTCATTGATGACCTGCGGCCCCGTGACTCGCTCGGCCAGCTCGTCGGCCCAATCCATGGCCGAACCCTAGCTGATGGCGACGATCGTGTAGGCGATGTCGCCGGCGGGCACCTGGACGTTGATGGTCTCGCCCTTCTTCCGGCCGAGCAGCGCCCGGCCGACCGGGCTCTCGTTGCTGATCCGGCCCTCGGTCGGCTTGGCCTCTGTCGAACCGACGATCGTGAACGACACCGAGCCGTCGGGGCCCTTGACCTTGACGGTCGAGCCGACCTGGACATGGTCGTTCGTGTGGTTCTCATCGATGATCGTGGCGTTCTTGATCAGCGCTTCGAGCGTCTGGATCCGGCCCTCGACAAAGGCCTGCTCGTTCTTGGCGTCCTCGTACTCGGCGTTCTCCGTGAGGTCGCCGAGCTCCTTCGCATCGTGGATCCGCTGGGCGATCTCCGGGCGGCGCGACGAGACCATCTCCTCGAGCTCCCTGCGGAGCTTCTCGAGACCGTCGCGGCTGATATAGGTGGGCTTGCTGTTCATGAGTCGGGCTGACCCCTGACTAACGAAAAACCCCAGCCTCGTCACGGTCCTACCGCGCGCTGGAGGTCGGGTCGGCCGCGAAGCGTAGCGCGGCCCCGGAGGGGTGTCAAAGCGCCTCCGGACGCTTTGTCAGGTCTGCCCGGCGAACTCCAGCAGGCGCGCCCGAGTGCGGCGCCGGGCACCCTTGTCGGCGACGGCGATGAACACGGTGTCGTCGCCGGCGATCGAGCCTTCGACGTCCGGCCAGCGGGCCCGGTCCAGGGCCGCCGCGATGGCGTGGGCCGAGCCAGGCAGGGTTCGGACGACGAGCAGCAGCCCGGCCTCCCGGATCTCGATCGGCAGGTCCCCGAGGAGTCGCCGAAGACGGTCCTCGCCCGATACCTCGGCCTCGACCAGGCGGGCCGGCAACACGTACGCCGGGGTCGCTCCACGCGCGCCCTTGGCCAGGCCCAGCTCGCGGACGTCGCGGCTGATCGTCGCCTGGGTCGTTCGGAAGCCACGCTCGCGGAGCGCGGCGGCCAGCTCCTGCTGCGTTCGGATCGGGCGGCCCTCCACGAGGTCGCGGATCGCGCGCTGGCGGAGCTGCTTCATGACCTCCATCGGGTCAGCGATCCCAGAGGCCGAGCCAGGCCACGACGATAACCGCTGCGAACGCGATCCGATACACGACGAACACGGTTGTCGGGTTCGTTCGAAGGAAACGCAGCAGCGCTGCGATCGCCAGGAACCCGAAGATCGCCGAGGTTACGACCCCGACGGCCAGCTGCCCGATCTCCGCGCCGTTGAGACCTGCACCGACGAGCGTGCGGGCCTTCCAGATCCCGGCTCCGGCGATGACCGGCACCGCCATGAGGAAGCTGAACCGCGCCGCGGCCTCCCGGCTGAGGCCGAGCAGCATGCCGGTGCCGATCGTGATGCCGGAGCGGCTGATGCCGGGAAAGAGCGCCGCAGCCTGGGCCACCCCGATCGTCACGGCGTCGCGGAGCTGCATCTGGTCGAGCGTTCGCGGGGCGGATTTCCGACGCTCCCCGAGCCACAGGAACGCCGCTCCGACCAGCGCGAAGACCGCGATCCACTGGTAGTGCTGACGGAAGGCCTGATCGAAGAAGCTCTCGAGGGCGGCTCCCAGGATCGCCGCCGGGATCACCGAGACGACGAGCAGCCAGGCCAGACGTCGTTCCGGATCGCCCTCGAGACGCCGGTCCCGGATCGACTCCAGCCAGGCGCGCAGCAGCCGAACCAGGTCATTGCGGAAGTAGACGAGGAGCGCCGCCAGCGTCCCGAGGTGGAGCATGACGTCGAACGCCGTCGAGTCGATGAACGCATCGTTCCAGCCGAGCAGGCGCGGGATGACGATGAGGTGCGCCGACGACGAGATCGGCAGGAACTCCGTCAGGCCCTGCACGATCCCCAGGACCGCGGCGCGGATGAGGCCGACGTCCATCGCTGCGAGCCTAGCGGCCCGGCCCGCTCAGCGGATGAAGAGCGGCGCGAGCACCAGCGTGATCGTCGCGAGCAGCTTCACGAGCACGTGCAGCGACGGGCCGGCCGTGTCCTTGAACGGGTCGCCGACCGTGTCGCCGACGACCGCGGCGGCATGGGCCGGGGTCTTCTTGCCGAGGACGTTGCCGGCCGCGTCGAGGAGGTGGCCTGACTCGATGTACTTCTTCGCGTTGTCCCAGGCGCCGCCGCCGTTGTTCAGGACGGTCGCGAGCAGGACGCCGGCGATCGTGCCGACCATCAACATCCCAGCCACCGCCTCGGCTCCCAGGAGGAGCCCGACGATGATCGGGGTCGCAACCGCCACGACGCCCGGGGCGATCATCTCGCGGAGGGCAGCCCGGGTCGTGATGTCGACGACGCGGGCGTAGTCCGGTCGCTGGCTGTAATCCATGATCCCGGGCATCTCCCGGAACTGGCGGCGGACCTCGACGATGATCGCCTGGGCGGTCGTGCCGACGGCGCGGATCGCGAGCGAGCTGAAGAAGTAAACGAGCATGGCGCCCATCAGGGCCGCGATGAAGACGTTGACGTTGGCGAGGTTAACCGAGGTGAGGAGGGTGCCGGCCTCGCGCGTGCCGGCCTCGATCTGGCGGCCGAGGATCAGGTTCACCTTATCGATGTAGGCGCTGAAGAGCAGGAACGCCGCGAGCGAGGCCGAGGCGATCGCATAGCCCTTCGTCAGGGCCTTCGTCGTGTTGCCGACCGCGTCGAGGCGGTCGGTGATCTCACGGGCGCCAGCCTCGGCCCGGCTGAACTCGGCGATGCCGCCGGCGTTGTCGGTGATCGGGCCGAACGTGTCCATCGCGAGGATGTACGCGGTCGTCATCAGCATGCCCATCGTCGCGACGGCGGTGCCGAAGATCCCGCCGACGTCCTTGCCGTCGGCGTTGCTGATGCCGGCCTGCGAGCCGAGCCAGTGGCTGGCGAAGAGGGCGATGCCGATCGTGATCGCGGTGACGAAGGTCGTCTCGAAGCCGACCGCCATGCCGGAGATGATGTTCGTCGCGGGACCAGTCCTGGAGGCCTCCGCGATCTCACGGACGGGCCGGTACGTGCCGGCCGTGTAGTACTGGGTGATGTAGACGAACGCGACGCTCGTGGCGAGACCGACCACACCGGCCCCGAAGAAGTAGACCCACACCGGCAGCTTGGTCGGGTCGGTCGGGATGGACTGGAGCATCACGTTCGTGACGAGGTACAGCGCGGCTGCCGACAGGATCGTCGTGACCCAGTAGCCGCGATTCAGCATGTTCATCGGGTTCTCGTCCTCGCGACCGCGGACGAAGAAGATCGCGACGATCGTCGAGAGGAGCCCGAAGGCCCGGACGACGAGCGGGAAGAAGATCCACGCCTCGGGGTGCGGCCAGCCGGCGGCGAGGGCGATGGCGTAGACGCCGACGCCGAGGATCATCGCGCCGATGTTCTCGGCCGCCGTCGACTCGAACAGGTCGGCTCCGCGGCCGGCGCAGTCGCCGACGTTGTCCCCCACGAGATCGGCGATGACGCCCGCGTTGCGCGGATCGTCCTCGGGGATGCCGGCCTCGACCTTGCCGACGAGGTCCGAGCCGACGTCGGCGGCCTTCGTGTAGATCCCACCGCCGAGCTGGGCGAAGAGAGCGACGAAGGAGGCACCGAAGCCGAAGCCGACGATGAGGAACGGCGCGTCGTGGGTTGCCTGGCCGCCGCTGAGCCCGCCAAAGGCGCTGAAGATCCCGTACACGCCGAGCAGCGACAGGGCGACCACGAGGAAGCCCGAAACGGCCCCGCCGCGCATCGCCACCTGGACCGCCTCGACGAGGCTCCGCCGCGCGGCGGCCGCTGTCCGGACGTTCGACTTCACGCTGATGAACATGCCGATGATCCCGGAGGCCATCGAGCAGGCGGCGCCGACGAGGAAGGCAAAGCCGGTCCGCCAGCCAAGGTCGATACCGAATCCCGCCGATCACGAATGCGCCGACGATCGCGAGGACGCCGATCGTCGTGTACTGGCGTCGAATGAACGCCACGGCCCCTTCGAAGATCGTGCCGGCGACGTCCTGCATCGCCTCGGTTCCCACGTCGCGGGAGAGCACGTCGCGAGCGAGGTAGATCGCGAACAGCACGGCAACGATGCCGGCGGGCAGGATGATCAGCTGCAGCTGACTGGCGTCCATCGGGTTGGGGGGCTCCTCAGGCTGTCGGCGGGGCGGGCGTCATGGCGCGCGTCCGCTGTCGGTCGGTCATCAGGAAGTCCACGGCGAGGGGCTCGATCGGTGCCGGCGAGGGCGAATTGCGCGCCGAACGAGGCCCGTCGGGCGGGGCGGAGTCTAGCAAAATCGGCGGCCCTATACTCGCGGACCTGTGGCCAGCGTCCTGCGATCCCTCAGAAGCCGTGGAACGGGCGTTGGTTGCCTGTTCGAGGTCGTCGAGACCCTCGTCCTGACGCTCGTCATCTTCCTCGGCATCCAGACCTTCGTCGCCCAGCCGTACAAGGTCCAGCAGGTGTCGATGGAAACGACGCTCCTCCCCGACCAGTACGTCCTGGTCGACAAGCTGACGCCGCGATGGGCGCCCTATACGCGCGGCGACGTCGTCGTCTTCGACCCGCCCGCCTCATGGGCCGAAGGCAAC
>WNFM01129593.1_pt3 | contig 11673 bp, 12 predicted proteins | sample 5400271 | NCBI WGS metagenome assembly WNFM01 (sample SAMN13153352, study PRJNA577476) | soil metagenome | isolation source: 60 cm saprolite on Douglas fir-dominated hillslope | place: USA:California | collected 2013-09-17 | reverse complement strand
CACGATCTTGACGCACCCCCTGCGTTGCTACGCCGCCAGTGCGTCCGGATTGACCTCGCGCTTGGCGAGTTTGGTCAGCAGGGCATCGAAGCGTCGCTCCTCTTCGAGGCTGAGGTGCAGCATCTTCTGCTCGTCGCGCAGATCCAGTTGGCCGGCGAGGGCTGCCGCGGTGCCATAGGCGGCGATTTCGTAATGCTCGATCTTTTGCGCGGACGCAATCAGGCCGGCGTCGCGAAGATCGTCCGCGTTCAACATGGCGAGCATTTTCTTGGTTTCGACGACGAGTGCCTGCATGCTTTGGTCAATATGCGCGGCCGGATCGGCGCCATGTTTTTGCAGGATGGTCATCAGTCGCGCCCCCTGGGTCTCCGTTTCGGCACGATGATGGACCAGTACCCGCTTCAGTGCCGGATGCGAAGCGGCGCCCGCCATGCGCAACAGCGCATCGGCCAGCTGGATTTCGACATCCGCCAGTTCCTGTAGTTCCGCAAGAAACATGTCCTTAAAAGTTCTGATCTCCATGACGAATGCCCTTTGCTTGATCCAAGATTGCCAACGACCCCCGGGATGGAACCGAAGTGGTGTCGCACGCTTGCCCCGCGCGCCTCAGCCTTTAACTCAACGGGACTGACGCAAAATCCGTTCCCCAAAATCCGTTCCCCAAAATCCGCTCCCACTGAATTTCCGGGCGGTGTGGTTCCCAACGCGAGAACGGCGCAAGCCCTGCACAAGTCAAGCCCTGCACAAGTCATGTGCAGGCGGCGCTGCCGCGCCCAACACCGGCTTCGATTTAACGAAACCGCTGGATGACCCCAGCGTTATCCCAATCACCGATGGAGCTATCGCGAATGGCCGCAGAACCAAGACCGCGTGTTCCCCACAACGCTCTCCTTCTCGTCGGCGACGGTCAAAAGGCTCTCTTCCTGCGCAATAAAGGTAATGCCAGGCGCGTCGACCTTGTCGTCGAACGGATTCTGGCGCGCGACAATCCGCCCACGCGCGAGCAAGGCACCGATCGTCCGGGTCGATCCAGCGCGAGTCTCGGCGTCGCCCGAAGCGCGATGGAAGAAGCCGACTGGCATTACCTCGCCAAGGAGCGGTTTGCCGGCGAACTTGCCGACGCGCTCTATCGTCACGCGCATGCCAATCTTTTCGATAAACTTGTCGTTATCGCGCCGCCGAAAATCCTGGGGAACCTGCGCAAGGCCTTCCATCCTGAGGTTGCCGAGCGTGTCGCCGCCGAAATCCCGAAGGAGCTGACGTCGCATCCCGTTTCCGAGATCGAGCGGCTTGTGGCGGCGTGAGCCGTTGCCACACTTTTTGGCAGCGGAAATCTGCAGGGGGGCGTCCGTATCCAGGCAGGCGTCCTTGGGAAATTTACCGCGATGGACGGGAACGTTTCACCGGTGGATTCATTCGAGGCATATGAGCGCGAGCCAGACTCGCCGTGATGGCTCGCCCGGGCGACGCAAGCGAGTTTCTTGTCCCGGGTTCTCCGCTGCAAATGCGCAAGCGGGCAGGCGCGGGAACGACGAGCGATAATGATCCCGCAAAAACAAGGGAAGGATCTGTAAAATGAGAGTGAGCGAAGCAATGACGCGTGAGGTCTACATCTCCAGTCCGGACGAAACGATTCAGTCTGCGGCGCTGGCGATGGCGGGAATCGACGCTGGCGTAGTGCCCGTTGCCGACAAGGATCGGCTGGTTGGCATGATTACAGACCGCGATATCGCCATCCGCGGCGTTGCGGAGGGCAAAAGCCCGAACACCAAGGTGCGCGACGTCATGACGACCGACGTCAAATACTGCTTTGACGACCAGGAGCTCGAGGAAGTCACCCTCAATATGGGAGACATTCAGGTCCGGCGCCTGCCGGTCGTCGATCGTCGCAAGCGCCTTGTAGGCATCCTGTCACTCGGGGACGTTGCCGTCGTCGATGGCAACGGCGTGGCAGGGGAGGCGCTGAGCCTCGTGTCGCGTCCGGGCGGCAAGCACACCCAGACCGGTTAACCCGGGCAACAGATGGAGCAGATCATGAAGTTGAACTCGACACAGGTGAAACAGACGCTGAGCCAATTTCAGGCTGAGGTTCTTCCTGACGATCATCCGGCGGTCGCCCAACTGAACAATCTGTTCGGCGAGCACACGTTTTTTCTCGATGGCGGCGGTCTCAAGGTGCTGGAGCCTGTCGAAGTGCCGGAAATGGCAACGCGAACCAGTGAAGTAGTCAGCCTTGCCGATTGGAGCGATGCGACGCTCACCAGCTTGAGGCCGCATGAACCCGAAACGACCGGCGTGGTCGTCGTGCTCGACGACGAGACAACGCATTGATGCGCGTGGCGCCACTCGTCGTCCCGCCTGGTGCATAATTGCGCATCGGGAGCCATAACGACGATTCACGCTGTTAGATTCGCGGTCGCTTGTCCGGGACGACGCGTAGACGGTATAGCCGCGTCATTGCGAGCGAAGCGAAGCAATCCATTCTTCCTTTGCGCCGCAAGATGGATTGCCTCGCTTCGCTCGCAATGACGGTGAGGGACAACGCGCTTCCGCCTCCGCTCTGCGAGCTACGGCGAGACAAGTCGCGCGTCAATCCACCACGATCTTCACGCGGTCGCGCGTCTTGACCTGCGCATGCTGATCCAGCCCGTTGAGAACCCGAAACCGCTCGGCGGGGCGGTCGACGCCGGCCATGCGGTGGGCGAGGGATTCTACGGTGTCGCCGGGCTGCACGGTGATGACTTTTATGCGCAACGGCCGGGCCGCTTGAATCTCTTCCAGCGTCAGGCGGCGGAACGAGTTGACGGTTTCGCGCGCGTTGCGGTCGCTCTCGGTGGACTTCTGCTTGGTGGCGAAGATGAAGCGGTAGACGTCGCTGCCGAAGCGCAGCGCGTAGACCTTGAACTGCCAGTTATCGCCATGCGCTGTCGCCGCCGCCGCGGGGAAGCCGTTGATGGTGATGTCTTCGGTCGATGCCTTCTCGACGCCTTCCATCCAGCCGGAATTGAGATATTCGCCGAGCGACTGCTCCGCCGGCACCCGCACCACGTCGAAGCGCATCGCCTGCGTGCCGCCCTCGCGTACGCCGATCACGGCCTGCGCGGTGTTGTCGAGCGTGAAGGTGTCGGGGGCCTGGAAGGTGAAGCCGAGTTTCGGATGCAGGAAGCGGCGGCCGCGCACAAAACCTTCGCTGGGGTCCTCGCCATAGACGATGTTGTCGATCGCGGCGAGATACGTCTCGCGGTCGCGCTCGCCGCCCTCCGGCGAGGTGTATTGCCGGGCACTGGCCTGCGCGTTCTGTACCCGCTCGGGCGTCGCCGGATGCGAGGACAGAAAGTCCTGCGCGCGCGGATCGAGCGAGGTCTTGCCGGCCTTCAGCGCGGCATTGCGTTCCATCGAGGACAGGAAGCGCGCCGCGCCGTAGGGATCGAAATGCGCCTTCGCCGAGATGCCGACGCCGATGCCGTCGGCCTCGAATTCCTGGGTGCGCGAGAAGCTCGCCATCGTCAGTTTTGTTTTCGCCAGCGCCAGCGCGGTCAAATCGGGATCGTTGCTCATGTCGGTGACGACGCGCGTCACCACCGCCGCCTGCCGCGCCTGGTCCTCGCGGATCGAGGCGTGTTTTGCGAGTACATGCGCCATCTCGTGAGACAACACCGAGGACAATTCCGAGGTGTCGCTGGCGAGCGCGATCAGGCCGCGCGTCACATAGAGCTGGCCGGTCGGCAGCGCGAACGCGTTCACCGCGCCGGAATTGAGGATGGTCACCTTGTAGGCCTGGTCCGGGCGATCGGACGCCGCGACGAGGCGATCGACGGTCTTGCCGATCAGGCCTTCCAGCTTCGGGTCGTCATAGGCGCCGCCATAGGAGGACAGGATGCGCTCATGCTCGCGCTCGCTGGCGGGCGTCTGCGCCACGGTGCGGTTGGGCTTGACCGGCGAGGTGGCCGAAGAGGGCGCGGCGGTGTCGAACCGGCTGCCAAGATTGCCGCAGGCCGACAGCGCGAACGCGGCGCACAACAGGGCCGGCGCTGCCAAAAGGCGGCGCCCTGTTCCTCGTTCGCGATGTCCCGCACACGCCATCACGTCAGCCAATCGTGATCTATCTTCCGCCGAGTACTTCGATCTGCCCCACCCGGAGCACCTCGATCCGTGGTCCTCCCCGCGACGAGACAAAGCCGCGGACACGAATCCTTTGATTTTCGAGGGACTTAGGCGACAGCCCGGCCGCCTCGAACGCCGAAATCATGCGCCTTGAAATAGTCGCAGCAAAGTCCTGTGTCCAGTTCCGTCCAAAATTCAGGTAGGTCGTCGCCCCTGCCTGCCTTACGGACAAAACCTTGCCCTCGACCACCGTAAAACGCCCAATCCCGGCCAAAATATCGCCCGGACTTTCTGTGTTTTTTATGGCCGTGGGGACGGACCAGATTCCTATTTTGGCCTTGATTGCCTCCGCCTCGGCGGCGGCGAGGGTTCCGGCGCAATCCTTGTCGGCCACATCGGCGGCAAACAACGCTTCGCCGCGGCGCAGCAACTCGCTCTGGACCGGCGTCTCCGCCAAAAACACAAAGGCGGTCTGGCGGCCGTAGCGATCCGGCGTGTCGTCCTCGCCATGCAGCGTCACAACGCGCCCATTGATGACCGCGGCCAGCGCGGCCGCGCCCTTTGCCTTGTCGGTGTTTACAGGCTCAATTCCGGCAAGGCGGATCTCGCGGCCGTCGTCGAGGCGAAAGCTGCGCGCGTCGATCACCGCGGCGACCCGGCCTTCGCCCTGGACGGCGAACAGGCATCCGGCGGCGCGCGCTTGCGCGATGGCGAACAGCGCAAGACACGCCGCGACAGACGCCCGGCACTGCAATGCCAACCCGGTCATGACGCTGCTCGCAATCCCATCCGTTCCTGTATGCTTTCGATCAACGGCATTGCTAGCCGAAAAAGCCACGCAGGGGGAGACGATGGAAATCAACGGCGTCGCGCATATTTTTCTGACCGCCTCGAATTTCGACCGTTCGCGGGAATTCTACCGCAAGCTGCTGCCGTTTCTCGGGCTGAAGCCTGTCATCGATACCGAAACGACGTATTACTGCGTCGGCGGACGCACCGCGGTCGGCATCAGCGCGCCATCGCCCGAACACGCGGGCGCAGCCTTCGAGCAAAAGCGGGTCGGCCTGCATCATCTGTGTTTTCGCGCCCGCGAGCGCGCCGACATCGACGAGCTGCATGCTTTTTTGATGACGCTCGGCGTCAACATCCTCCGCGCGCCGCGCGAGGATCAATGGGCGCCGGGATATTATTCGATCCTGTTCGAGGACCCCGATGGCATCCGGCTTGAGCTCAATCATGTGCCGGGGAAGGGGTTGTTGGCGTAGTTCATCCCGCGTGCTGAACCTCGTCATGCCCGGCCTTGTGCCGGGCATCCACGTCTTCGGCTTCGGCAAACCAAGAAAGACGTGGATGGCCGGGCCAAGTCCGGCCATGACGTGGGTGAGCCGGTGGGCTCGATGCCATTCCGCTTAACGGAAAAACAGCGCTCGCGCGGCATCGCCTTCGCGCCTTGCCGCTGTGGGTGCCATGCGGCATGATCGCGCCGAAATTCAAAGCTGCAAGCAATGCGGCAAGTCATAAAGGGAGGCCTCGATGAAACGGGTTGTGACGGGTATTTTCGCCGCTGCGTTGGCGATGTCGGCGACCTCGGCACTGGCGCAGGCCAAGCCGCCGCTCAAGCTCGGCGGCATTCTGGATATGTCGAGCCTCTACGCTGACATTACCGGGCCGGGTTCCGAGATGGCCGCGAAAATGGCGGCCGAGGATTTCGGCGGCGAGGTGCTCGGACGCAAGATCGAAATCATCGCGGCCGATCACCAGAACAAGGCGGATCTCGCCGCCAACATCGCCCGCGACATGCTCGACAACCAGGGCGTCGAGATGATCTTCGACGTTGCGGCGTCCGCGACCGCGCTCGCCGCCGGCGAGATCGCGAAAGCGCGCAACAAGATCATCATGTTCAACGGGCCCGGCTCGATCCGGCTCTCCAACGAAGCCTGCGGCCCCTACACCGTGCACTACGTGTTCGATACGTTCGGGCAGGCCAATGTGACCGGTCTCGCCGCCGTCAAGAACGGCCTCGATAGCTGGTACTTCCTGACCGCCGACTATGCGTTCGGTCAGGATCTCGAAAAGGACACCGCCAATGTCGTGCTCAAGTCCGGCGGCAAGGTCTTGGGCAGCGTGCGGCATCCGCTCAACACCTCCGACTTCTCTTCGTTCCTGCTGCAGGCGCAGGCTTCCAAGGCCAAGGTGATCGGGCTCGCCAATGCCGGCGGCGACACCGTCAACGCCATCAAGCAGGCGGCCGAGTTCGGACTGATGAAGGGCGGCCAAAAGATAGCACCCTTGCTCGTCTTCGTTACCGATATCGATAGCATCGGTCTCGAAACCGCGCAGGGGCTGTTGCTGTCGGAAGCCTTTTACTGGGACCTCAACGACGACACCCGCGCGTTCTCGAAGCGCTTCATGGAGCGCATCAAGCGGGTGCCGACCTCGGCGCAGGCCGGTGTGTATTCGTCGGTGACGCACTACCTGAAAGCGGTGAAGGCCGCAGGCACCACCGATTCCGCCGCCGTCATGAAGATCATGAAGGACACGCCGATCAACGACATGTTCGCCAAGAACGGCCGGATTCGCGAAGACGGCCGCATGGTGCACGACATGTACCTGTTCGAGGTCAAGAAGCCGTCTGAGTCCAAGGCGCGCTGGGACGACTACAACCTGCTTGCCACCATTCCCGGCAACGAGGCGTTCCAGTCGCTGGAACTGTCGCGTTGTCCGCTGGTGAAGAAATAGGCCCTGCCGTCATTGCGAGCGAAGCGAGGCAATCCATCTTACGGCGTAAAGAAAGAGTGGATTGCTTCGTCGCTTCGCTCCCTTGCACAAACGCTTCGCGTTTGTTGCAGGCAATGACGAACTCAACTAACAAACCAAGAAAGTAAAAAACATGAGCGCAAACGAAATCGTTCTCCAGAATCTCGATAAGGGCCTGCTCACCATCACCATGAACCGCCCCGACCGGCGTAACGCGCTCAATCCGGACATGACGGCCGGCCTGGTGGCGGCGGCGCGGCGGGCGGCGGAGGATCATGAGGTGCGCGCGGTGCTGCTCAAGGGCGCCGGCGGCACCTTCTGCGTCGGCGGCGACGTCAAGTCGATGGCGGAGGGCCGGGCGCCGCTGCCGTTCGAAGCCAAGATGGTGAACTTGCGCCGCGGCATGGAAGTGTCGCGCATCCTGCACCAGATGGCGAAGCCGGTAGTGGCGCAGGTCGACGGCGCCGCCGCCGGGGCCGGCCTCTCGATCGCGCTGTCCTGCGACCTGCGCGTCGCCAGCGCCTCCTGCAAGATCACCACGGCGTTTGCCAAAGTCGGTCTCTCCGGCGATTACGGCGGCACGTACTTCCTCACCCAATTGCTCGGCAGCGCCAAGGCGCGCGAGCTCTATTTGTTGTCGCCGGTGCTGACGGCGCAGGAGGCGCTCGCGCTCGGCATGGTGACCAAGGTCGTGCCCGATGCCGAAGTGGAAACGGCCGCACATGAGCTGGCGATGTCGCTGGCGCAGGGACCGTCGGTGACGCTCGGCTACATCAAGCGCAACATCAACAATGCCGAGAGCATGTCGCTGGAAGAATGCTTCGACGGCGAGGCGATCCATCACTCGCGCTCCGGCGAGACCGCCGATCACAAGGAAGCGGCGAAGGCGTTCGTCGAGAAGCGCAAGCCCGCCTTCTTAGGCCATTGAAAATGGCCTCGTATCTCAGGCTACGTCAGATCTGCCTGGTGGCGCCGCATCTGGAGCCCGCGATCTCGGACATTGCTGCGATCATGGGCCTCAACGTCTGCTACCGCGACGGCAACGTCGCCAAATACGGCCTGGAGAACGCGCTGCTGCCGGTCGACACCATTTTGCTGGAAGTGGTGGCGCCGACCCAAGGCGGCACCGCGGCGGGACGTTTCCTCGACAAGACCGGCGGCCGCGGCGGCTATATGGCGATCTTCTGCTGCGACGATCCTGACGCGCGCGGCAAGCACGCTAACGCGATGGGCGTGCGCACCGCCAACGTGATCACGCACGCGCCCTATCACGGCGTGCAACTGCACCCGCGCGATTGCCGCGCCGCCTTCATCGAGTTCAATCACTCGGAAGGCAGCGACGATATTCTGGGCGTCTATCCGCCGGCCGGCCCCGACTGGCAGAAGTCGATCGCCAAGGACATGACGCAGGCGCTGACCGGCGTCGAGATGCAGAGCCCGGATCCGCAAGGGTTGGCCGAGCATTGGGGCAAGATCACGGGGATTGCTGTCAGCAAGGGGACTGGCGGCGAACCCGAGCTGAAGCTGCCCAATGCCAGCTTCCGCTTCGTCAAGGGCGCCAGCGATTTGATGAGCGGACTGACGTTTAGGGTCGCCGATGTCGCCAAGGTGCGCGAAGCCGCCAAAGCGAAGGGTTGTCCGGTGTCCGGCGACGGGTTCGATCTGTGTGGCGTGAGGTTTAGTTTGGTGGCGTGATCGCTTACGCCTCCATCGCCTAGCACCGCTGCGCTCCCTCTCCCGCTTGCGGGGGAGGGTTGGGGTGGGGGTGCCAGCCACGAAGAGAATGCCGGGTGGAGAGAGTTCCCCCACCCGCCGCGCTCTTGCGAGCGCGTCGACCTAAGAGCGAGCTTCGCTCGTCTCGACCCCGCAAGCGGGAGAGGTAAGTAAGATCACCGCCCCCTGAAATTCGCCACGCGACGCTCGGAGGTGGCCTTGACGCCTTCCTTGAAGTCTTCGGTGGAGCGCAGCTTGTTCTGTTCGACCAGTTCGTGGTTGGTCGCGGCGAGCACGCGGTCGGCGAGGCCGGCGCGCATGGTGGCACGGGTTGCGATCAAGCCGAGCGGCGAGCATTCGGCGATCTCGGCGGCGAGCTTCATCGCTTCGGCGCGGACCTGGTCCTGCGGCACGCAGATATTGGCGAGGCCCATCCTGGTGGCTTCCTCGCCGGTGACGCGGCGGCTGGTGTAGAAAATCAGTTCCGCGTTGTTCTTTCCGACCAGTTCGGGGAGCGTCGCGGTGAGACCAAAGCCGGGATGAAAACCGAGCTTGGTGAAGTTGGCGGCAAAGCGCGCTTCGGGGCAGGTGACGCGGAAATCGGCCGAGACGGCGAGGCCGAGCCCGCCGCCGATGGCGGCGCCATGCACGGCCGCGACGACCGGCTTCTTGTTGCGGAAGATGCGCACGGCCTGAACGTAGAGATGGTTGATCGGCAGATTGGCGGCCGGATCCTTTTGCGAACTCGCTTCCTGTTCCTGCCGCTTCGGGTCGGAGAAATCGGCGCCGGCGCAGAATGCCTTGCCTTGCGCTGCCAGCACCGTGGCGCGGATTTCGACATCCTTGTCGAATTCTTCCAGCGCGTCGGCGATCTGGTTGATCAGTGCGACGTCGAAGAAGTTCAACGGCGGCTTGCGGATTTCGATCAGGCCGACATGGCCATGCTTCTCGACGCCGATATCAGTGTACTTGCTCATGGGGTTTCCTTGTTGATTTGATTTAGCGCAGGCCGGCCCGCGCGGCTAGCGCAGACCGAGCCCGCGGGCGATGATGCCGCGCAATACTTCGGTGGTGCCGCCCTGGATCGTCAGCTTCGGCGCGGTCCTGATCGCGAACGACAATTGATTTTCCAGCGTCTCGCGGTTGGTGGCGGTTTCCTCGACGAACGCCGCAAGATCGCGCACGCGATGTGGCAGCGCCTGTTCCCACACCGTGCCGATGTCCTTGACGATGGAGGCTTCCACCACCGGCTCCTTGCCGGCCTGCAGCATGCCCGCCACCGACACCGACATGCGGCGCATGGTGTGCAACTGCGCGACCAGACGGCCGATGCCTTCGGCGCTGCGGGTATCCGGATTCTTGCCGACTGCGCGAACCAGTTCGGTCAGCACGTAATAGGTTTCCAGAAAACGCTCCGGTCCCGAACGTTCATAGGCGAGCTCAGAAGTGGCCTGCTTCCAGGCGCCGTCGACTTCGCCGAGCACGTGATCTTCAGGGACAAAATGATCGGTGAAGACGACTTCGTTGAATTCATATTGTCCGGTGATCTGGCCGATCGGGTTCACCTCGATGCCCGGCTGCTTCATCTTGACCAGAAATTGCGTCAGGCCGTGGCGGCGGTTTTCCCTGGTCGGCGGCGAGGTGCGGAAGATCGCGATCATGTAGTCGGCGATATGCGCTGACGAGGTCCAGATCTTGGTGCCGTTGATCAGGTAGCCGCCATCGGTCTTGGTGGCACGGGTTTTCGCCGCGAACAGGTCTGAGCCGGAATTCGGTTCGCTCATGCCGATCGCAAAGCAGACTTCGCCGCGGCAGATGCGCGGCAGGATGTCCATCTTGATGTTCTCGGGCGCATACTTCAGCAGAACCGGGCCGCTCTGGCGGTCCGCGACGAAGAAGCGCCGCGTCGGCGCGTTGGCGACGCGCATTTCCTCGGTCACCACATAGCGCTCGAGGAACGAGCGCTCGTGGCCGCCATATTTCTTCGGCCAGGTCATGCCGAGCCAGCCCTTGGCGCCGACCTTGCGGGAGAATTCCGGCACGTCGGTGTCTTCGCGGTTCGGCTTGTGCGGATCAAAGGTGCCGGCGGCGATTTCCTCGGCGAGGAAGGCGCGCACTTCCTTACGCAACTGTTCGCATTCGGGCGGCAAGCGGATCGGATCGAAACGGAGGGCTGCGGTCATGGAATGATCTCGACTTCTAAGCAGGCAAACGGATGTTGATCAGCGCGAGGCGACCAGCGGCCACAATTCGTCGGCGCCGCGGTTGGCGACCAGCTTGCCGAGCTCGACAGCCCAGTAGCTCTCGGAGCCGAAATCGTCGCGCCACGCCAGCGCGCGCAGCGAATAACGATGCAGGATGTGCTCGATGGTAAAACCGATCGCGCCATGCACCTGATGGGCGATGCCGCCGCCTTTTCCGGCCGCTTCCGAACAGCGGATCTTTGCCGCAGCGGCTTCGAGGAACACCTCGTCGTTGAACGCGGTCGCGTTGGCGATGGCATCCGCGGCCGACGTCGCCGCCGCCAATGCGGCCGCCGACTCGCCGGCCAGCCGTGCGAGGTTGTGCTGCACCGCCTGGAATTTCGAGATCTTCTTCTCGAAGGCGATGCGCTCGTTGGAATAGCGCACGGAAATTTCCAGCATCGCTTCCAGCGCGCCGGCGATCTGCAAGCTGCGCGCGACGCCGCCCATCAGCATCAACTGGGTCTGGTCGAAACCTTGTCGCGCCGGCTTGATCGCGACCGGCTGAACCTTGTCGAGCGTTACGGTATCGGAGTGGTCGCCGCCGAGACCGATGCCGGCTTCGATCCGGCATTTTGTGGCATCGACCAGCGCGATCTGGAGGCTCCCGTTACCATCAGCCAGCACCGCGATGTGCTTTGCGGCCTTCGCAAACGGCACGCCACGGGCCTTGCCCGACAGGCTGCCGTCGCTATTGACGGTGATGCGGTCCTTCGGACTTGCGGGCACGACCGTCATTTCGCCGTCGGGTGAGGAGACTTTCGCTTGCGCCAGGAGCCAGCCGGCCAGCATGGTTTCGGCGAGCGGGACTGCGATCGCAAAACGTCCGGCGGCGCTCAAGACGCCAAAACCTTCG
>WNFM01104677.1_pt2 | contig 11677 bp, 12 predicted proteins | sample 5400271 | NCBI WGS metagenome assembly WNFM01 (sample SAMN13153352, study PRJNA577476) | soil metagenome | isolation source: 60 cm saprolite on Douglas fir-dominated hillslope | place: USA:California | collected 2013-09-17 | reverse complement strand
CTCGAAGAAGCCCTTCCGCACGTTGTGCTCGGCCAGCATCGCGATGTAAGGCATGGTCGCCACCATGCCCTGCCGCAGCCCGAGCCTGACCATGCGCTTCAGCGACGCGAGCTCGCGGTTGACGGTCGCCGGCGCCGCCTTCTCCTTCAACCGAAGCGTCTTGTAGCGCTCGACCGACGTGGTCGTGATATCGATCGCCTTCGTGCCGCCGAACACGGCATCGAGACGCGGCTGCCGCGTCGTCTTCAGATCGCCGAGCTCTTCCGTCCATTGTTGGTGTAGTCGCGGTTGGTGAAATCAGTCGCCTCGCGAATCGTGCGATTGCCGGCGACGAACTCGATGTACCAGTTTGCGTCTTGCGATTTTAAGTCCTGGCGGCGACGTCGCCGGTGCGCGCTACCGGGGCGTCTGGACTCGGGCCCCGCCCCTGGCGCCGGCGATCGCCGCATCGGGCGACAGGATATCGGGCGTCGCAGGAAGACCGAGTGTCGGAGCCGTCACGAGAGGCAAATCGGGCGGAAGCGCAGGCATCGCCGGCGGTGCTAACAGCTCGGTCGAAGCCGCCCACAAATCGCTCGTGACCATCACCAGCGACGGGGCGGCGACGGCGGACGCGCCGAGCGCCATCAGCCACAGGAACGCAATCCCGACCCTTCGGAGCCACAGGCTGGTGAACTTCTCCATGTGCGTCTTCGGCAGGGCCTGCGGAGAGAGCCTCGCGGCGTGTCTTCGATCCTCCGCCGCCGATATCAGCAGCGGCACCGGTCCGGCCGGCCGGGCCTGGACTGCCGGACGCGGTGAGGGATCGGCGGGGCGCGTCGCCCGATCCACGACGCTCGCGTCCTCGTCCATGACGGCCAGCCACTCGTCGACCGGATCCGGACGCAGCGGCGGCGTCGCGGACGGCTGCGACGGCGCAGCCTTGACGACCACGGGCACGGGCGGGGCGGCGGCGGGCAGGACCGCCTCGACCATCTCGCGGCTGATCGTGGCGGCGCGCCTCAGATGGCCCTGGAAGAGCGCGCGATCGCAGATGCGGTTGATGAGGCGCGGCACGCCACTCGAGGCTCGATACACGACCTCGAGGGCCTCGCTCGAAAACCTGATGCGGTCGGGACTGCCTCCGGCGCTTTGCAGTCTGTGCGCCACGTAGCCCGCCACGTCGTCCGCCCCCAGCGGCGCCAGATGGCAGTGCACGGATACGCGCTGGTCGACCTGGCGCATCTCCGGCAGCTTCAGTTTTTCCCGCAGCTCCAGCTGCCCGACGAGCACGACCTGAAGCTGACGCTCGCGGCCGTCGGAGTCCGACAGGATGCGGATCTCCTCGAGCAGCGGCAGCGACAGGTTCTGCGCCTCGTCGATGACCACGACCGCAAACGCCTGGAGCGGACCGAGCGTGTCGAGAAACTCATAGAGAAGGTAACTGAGCTCCGTGCGCGACGCGTTCTGCAGGCGGCCGCTGGTCAGGTCGTCCACGGACAACACGCCGAAGTCCATGAGCACGACCTTCAGCAGGTCCTCACGTGACGCGAAGGGATCCGGCACGAAGGCGCTGAACGTCTTGCGATCCAGGTTCTGGAGGACGGCCCGGCAGAGCGTGGTCTTGCCGGTGCCGATGTCCCCGGTCAGGACGCTGAGGCTCTCCCGGCGGCGAATGACCGCCAGCAGGTCATCGAACGCCGGCGCGTGCAGACGGCTGTGGTAGAAGAACCGGGAATCGGACGACAGGCTGAAGGGCTTTTCTCTGAGGCCGTAAAACGTCTCGTAGGTCAGGCCGCTCGAGCGCGGGTCATGAAGTACCGGCCCGATGCCGGTCGCACCACTGCCCTGCGGGCCTTCGGCGCGGCTCACGAGATCGACTTTGGAATCCCAGGTGGTTCGGACGGGCATACCCACACGGTGGAGGAGCACGACATGTGCCAGCGGCCAGACCGTCGTATTCGGTCCGGAGCTGACGGTTTTTGGTCTGGGAGTGACAGTTTTGGGACAATCCGGCGGAAGTCTGTCAGTTCAGGGGTTTTGACAGTGTTCCAAACGGGAACATCGATCCGATTTTCGGATCGGGCTCCCTAATTCGGTTCGCTGAGCACCTGGCGCACCTTGCGCAGGAGATGCGTCGTCGAAAACGGCTTCGCCAGCAACTCGTACTGGTCGACGGTCAATCCGTGGCGCGCCATCGTGTCGTCGCTGTACCCGGACATGAACAGGACGGGCGTATCCGGATGTGAGATGCGAAAGCGCTTCGTGAGCTCGACGCCGTCGAAATCGGGCATGATCAGATCGCTGAGGAGCAGGTGAATCGCGGACACGCTGCGCGACGCCATCCTCAGCGCGGCCGCCGGTCTCGAGGCTTCCATCACGTCGTATCCCGCGTTTTTCAGCACGGTCGCCGTGTACGCGCGCACTTTGTCGTCGTCTTCGACCAGCAGAATCGTTTCGGTGCCCTGCAGGTCGAGCGTCGGCGTAGCCTCGGCGGGCGCCGGCGCCTGTTCCACGGGCGTGGGGCTTTGCGGAAAGTGCAGCCGGAACGTGGTGCCCCGTCCGGGGGCGCTCGCGACCTGGATCGTGCCGCCCATGCCCTGGACGATGGCGTACACCGTCGCCAGGCCCAGCCCGGCGCCGTGACCGAGCGGCTTGGTCGTGAAGAACGGTTCGAAGATGTGCGCTTTCGCGGACTCGTCCATGCCGCAGCCGGTGTCGCTCACGCACAGCTCCACCGCGCCCGTGGACGCGTTTCCGGTCCGCCGCGGTCCGTGCGGTTCCACATTCCTCGTCTCGATCGTGAGGATGCCGCCGCGAGGCATGGCGTCGCGGGCGTTGACGGCGATGTTCATCAGCACCTGCTGGAGCTGCGTGGCGTCGCCCTGAATCGCGTACACGTCGGAGGGCAGGCTGGTCACGATCTCGATGTCTTCCCCTAACGTGCGCGTCAGGAGTTGCTCGACATCCCTGATGACCGCATTCAGATCCATGGGATTCAGCCGGACGATCTGCTTGCGGCTGAACATCAGGAGCTGCCGCGTCAGCGCCCCGGCCGACTCCGCCGCCCGGTAGACTTCACGAAGACTCGCGGCCGCTGCGGCATCCACGGGGAGCTCGGCGAGGGCGGATTCCGTGTACCCGCAGATGACGGTCAGCAGATTGTTGAAGTCATGGGCAATTCCGCCGGCGAGCCGCCCGACCGCGTCCATTTTCTGAGACTGCCGGAGCTGCTCCTCGAGGCGCTTCCGCTCGGTAATGTCGCTTGTGACACTCAGGATCGCGCGCACGCCGGTCGAGGTTTCGAAGGGGACCGAGTGGGACTCGACCCAGCGCTCGCCGCCGCTGAAGCCGATGATCCGGTACTCGCCCCAGGCCGGCCGCGCGCTGCCGGCCGCATGGTGGATGTCCAGAAACCGGCTGCGATCGTCGGGATGCACGAGTTCGACGATGGATCGTCCGACCACTTGTGAAAGATCCCGGGCGTCGATCATCGCAAGGCCGGCGGGATTCATGTCCAGCAGGCGGCCGTCCAGGGAAACCAGCTTGACGCACGCCGGCTCGGCGTTGATGATGGCCTGCAGCCGGCTTTCGGTCAGGCGGAGCGTGGCTTCACGCTCGGTGACGTCGTGGGCGGTGCCGACCATCCGGGTCACCGTTCCGGCGTCGTCCAGCACGACTCGTCCCCGGGCATACAGCGTGCGGACCTGGCCGTCAGGCCGGATGATGCGGTGCTCGAACGCGAACGGCTGGTGGTCGCTCGCCGCGAGCCGGATCAAGGCCGACACCATCTCGCGATCGTCGGGGTGAACGAACCGGCAAAAGGAGTCGAAGGTCGGACGGACTGAATGAGGCTGGACACCGCACAGCCGGTAGAGCTCGTCGGACCACCACCCGGAATCCTCGGCCATCGTCCATTCCCAGCTGCCGATGTGCGCGATCTCCTGGGTGTCCGCGAAGCGGGCGTCGATCGGCCGGTCCGCATGACGCGCTGGTGGCCGGGGCGCCTGGCGGCGTCTGGGTAATCCGGGACGCGCCCGTCGTACTTTCGATACCGTCCCTTTGCGTTTCATGGGTGCGCGATTGTCCGCTACGCCGAATACTCTTGTCAAAGTCCGTGCCCGCGCCGGCGGCGCCGGCGGCTACAATGGCGCGGCATGAGCGAGGCCGGACGCGATCGCGTGTGGCTGACGCGGCTCGCGGCGTTCTTCGTGTTCGGCCTGGCGGCCTCCTGGCATCGGTGGGGCGGTCCGCTGATCGACACCGGACGCGAGCGCTGCGGCTCGCGGGCGGCGAGCGGCTCTATTCGGACGTCCGCCACATCTACGGTCCGCTGTCGCCCTGGCTGCACGCGGCGCTCTTTCGCGCATTCGGCCCGTCGCTTACCATCCTCTATGGAGACGGCATCCTCTGCGCCGTCGCGATCCTGGCGGTCGTCTACTGGCTCGGACGCCAGGTCATGAGCCCGGCCGCCGCCGCAACGGCCACGCTCAGCGTGATGTGGCTGTGCGTATTCAAACCGGCCGGAAACTACATCCTGCCGTATTCCTACAACGCGCTGCACGGAACCGTGCTCGGTCTCGTCACGCTGGCGATTCTCACATCGGCGCTGACGATCTCTCGCGATCCGCGTGTGAGGATACGGTTCTTTCTCGCCGGGTGTCTTGCCGGCCTCGCGATGCTCGCCAAGACCGAGATGGGACTCGGGGCGCTGACCGCCGGGGTCGGCGCGGCCGTTCTCGCGGCGCATCCCGATCGGCGGCGCGTCCTCACCCTGGCGATCCTGTTTCTGGCGCCCGCTGCGTGCCTGACGATCGCGGTGTACACCATCATCGCGTGGCGGGTCGGTTGGTCCACGCTGGTGTCCGACAGCTGGCTCCTTGCGTACAACCTTCCACCGGAGCTCGCCCGCTACCAGGCCGGGATCTCGGGGTTCGATGAACCGCTCCGGTCGCTGTCGCGCATGCTCATCGCCGCCGTCAAGCTCGCGATCGTCGCTGCGGTCGTGGGCGCTGTCGCCAGCGCGACCGCGGGAGCCCCAGCCGGACGTTCGCGCGCCTGGTACGCGCTGGCCGCCGCGATCGCCGCGGCGGTCGTGCTGTCGGTCACGACGGGGCTCGACTGGGATCGGGGTCCGTATCTCGCGATGCCGTTTCTGCTCGTGGGCGTGCTCACGATGCGGCCTACGCCAATCGTGACGCTGTATGCGATCTATGCCGTCGCGACGCTGGCGCGCGTGATTCTGCACGTGCGCAGTGGAGGGGCCTACGGATCGTTCCTGTTGCCGGTGTCGGTGATCGTCTTTACATATCTGTGGGTTGGACCGTTCGCGGACCGGTTCGGCGAGGCGCCCGTGCGCCGTGCCGTCCGTGCGATGGCGCTGGCGTTGCTCTTCGTCGTCGCGGTCGCGAGCGCCGGCATACTGGCCTGGCGCTACCGGATGCTCAATACCGTGGGCATGGCCACCGCACGAGGGACGATGATGGCGCCGCCCGACGTCGGACAGGCCTGGAACGAGGCGCTGGCGTATATCGACGTCCATACGCGGGTGGGGGACGCCGTCGCCGTCATGCCCGAAGGCACCTCGCTCGATTTCCTGAGCGGGCGACGCAATCCGCTGCGAGAGGAGATCACGACGCCCGGCTATCTCGACGCGGCCGGGGAAGCGCGCGCGATCCGTCAACTTCGGGACGCGCAGACGGGCCTCATCCTCATCGCGAACCGGCCGACCCGCGAATTCGGGGCCGCCGCCTTCGGCCGCGACTACTGTCAGCAGCTGATGCGCTGGATCGAGATCCACTACGCGCCGTGCGCGATCTTCGGTCCGGTGAAGGACCCCCGTCTTCAGATCGGCGATCGGCCGTTCTTCATCCGCGCCTATTGCCGGCGTTGACGGCTGTCGTGGACTTAGTCGATAGACTTAGTCTATTATGGGCCAATGAAGCCCAGGGGCCGGAAGACGGTCAACGTCCACGAAGCCAAGACCCACCTGTCGAAGCTGCTGGAGCGGGTGGAGGCCGGCGACGAGGTCGTCATCGCGAAAGCGGGGCGGCCTGTCGCGCGGCTGGTTCCGTTCGCCCGGCCTGGAAAGCGCGCGCTGGGACTCGATGCCGGCCAGGGGTTCATCGCCCCGGACTTCGACGCGCCGCTTCCTGACGACCTGCTCGCCGATTTCGAGCGATGAGGATTCTGCTCGATACGCAGTGCTGGCTGTGGATGACGCTCTCGCCGGAGCGCTTTTCGGCCGGCGCCCGCGCCCTGGTCGAAGCGCGCGAGAACGTGCTGTATCTGTCGGCTGCGAGCGCCTGGGAGATTGCGATCAAGTACGCCCTCGGAAAGCTGCGGCTTCCGGAGCCGCCCCTTACCTACGTGCCGGCTCGGGTCGCGGCGCTCGGCGTCCAGCCGCTCGCGATCGAGCACCAGCACACCCTGCACGTCGCTACGCTGCCGGCGCATCACCGCGATCCCTTCGATCGCCTGCTCGTGGCCCAGGCACAGCTCGACGACCTCCCGATCCTGACCGCCGATCCGCTCATCGGTGCCTACGACGTCGCGACGATCCCGGCGTAAGGCGATGCCTGCCGTTAATACTGCGTTCATCTCAAGGACGTGCGCAGCGTCTATAATCGGCGTCTTGTCCGCCCCCGTTTTCGCAACCCTTACTGAGGCGCTGTATGACCAAACGCTTACTTACCGCACTGGCCTTTCTCTCGGCAGCCAGCCTGACCGCCCCCGTCGCCGGGCAGGCGCCAACCTTCAAAGTTGAGAAATTCGACATCAAAGGCGATGGCGGCACGGACTACGTCGCCGTGGAACCGGCGACGGGCCGCGTGTTCGTGTCGCGTTCCAGCCACATGATGGTGGTCGACGGCGCCACGGGCAAGGTCGTCGGCGACATCCCGAACACGCCGGGCGTACACGGCGCCGGCCTCGCCACCAAGGCCGGTCACGGCTTTACGACCAACGGCGGCGACCAGACCGTCACGATGTTCGATCTCAAGACGCTGGCGGTGATCAAGCAGATCAAGGTCGGCCCGGGGCTCGACGGCATCATGTACGACGAGCCCGACGACAAGATCATCCTCACCAATCACAGCCGTCCGAACCGTTGAGCTCGAGGACACGGCGCCCGAAGGCGCGGCGGCGGACGGCAAGGGCCACATCTTCGTCAACAACGAAGGCAAGAACACGATTCAGGTCATTGACGTCAAGACGTGGAAGGCGACCGCCTCGTGGCCGCTCGCGCCGTGCGACGGGCCGACGGGCATCGCGTACGACAAAGCGTCGAATCGCATTTTCTCAGGCTGCAACAAGACCTCCGTCGTCGTCGACGGGACCACGGGCAAGGTCGTCGCGACGATCGCCAACGGCACCCGCGTCGACGCCCTGGGCTGGGATCCGGCGAAGAAGCTGGTTTACATTCCCAACGGCGGCGAGGGCAACGTCACGGTCGCGCACCAGGATTCGCCCGACAAATACACGGTGGTTGCGACGGTCGCCACGGTCCCCGGCGCGAAGACGATCGCCGCCGATCCCACGACGCACAACGTCTACCTCTTCCAGCCTGAGCGCGGTCCGGCGCCGGCGCCGGCAGCTGACGCGCCGCCGCCAGCGGCGGGACGGGGGCGCGGGCCGCAGGGTCCGATCGTCGCCGCGTGGTTCGTCGTCATCAAGCAATAACACTCGTGCCGCGTCCCTTCGTGGAGCCCGCGCGACGCGCCGGAACCTGAGAATCGGCCGTCGCGCGGCTGTGCGGCTCAACTCCCTTCAGAGGTGATGCGTGCCGCTTGAGCCACTGCTCGTCGTCTGCCTGTCCACGCTCCTGTTTCCGGCGGTCTCCGGCGTCACGCAGAAAGCGCCGGCCCCGGCCTCGACCGTGATCGTGACCACGTCGGCCGGACCGATGCTCGCCGTGGCGCGGCTGATCACCGAAGAGACGTGGAACCCCATCCTCGATCGGCGGGTGCAGCAGTCCCCCGCCGCCGCCGGCATCGGAGCCGCCTGGGCGCCGGCGGATCCCCGCTGGCAGAAGGCGCGCAGCGCGCTTGGCGCGCGCATGACGCGGATCTTCGACGCCTACGCCCGATCGAATGAGCTCACCAACCACATCCAGACGGCGCTCGGACGCCTGAGCGCCGGCGCGGACCTTCCCGCGACGGTCGCCGCCCTCACGGGACCGGCGGGCCCCGCCCTCATTCGGCACCAGGCCAGCACGACCTACATCGTGACCGTCATCACCGCCAACCCGAACGGTCCGAAGATCGGCGGGCCCGAATCGAATGCGCAGATCGCCGAACTGACCAAACGGTTCAACGAGCGCATCGGCGCGACCTTGCCGCCCGACGACGGCAGTCATGTGAAGGAGCTGGAGGCGATCATCACGGGCCCAGTCCGCGAAGTGCTCCGTCAGTTGTGGGATTTCGCAATCGCCAACTCCACGCGCCAGCTCAATACCGCGTTGAACCTGATGATGCTCGACGATCAGGCGGCGATCGAGCGGGACATCGCGAATGCCGTGAAGTGACCCCGCGCGTCACGTTACGCCACGACGACCTGGCCGGTCATCTTCGGATGGATTGAGCAGAAGTACCCGTACCGGCCCGGCGTGTCGAACGTGTGGGAGAACTGCCCATCCGTGTCGAGCGCCGGCGACTTGAACTTCTGATCCGTGCTGACGATGGTGTGCGGCACATCGTCCTTGTTGATCCACTGGACCGCCGCGCCGGCCCGCACAGTGGCCGTGGCGGGAGCGAACGTAAAATTGTCGATCACGATCTGCGTCCCGACGGACCCGGCCATTCTCTGATCGTCTCCGATCGGCAGGTCGGTAATCGCGATCGGATGGTTGACGTCATGGAACGAGAGGCGCGAGAACCCGAGCACCTGTCTCAGGCGATCGGCCTCCACCTTCATCGGTCCTGGAGAGGGTGCCGAGCCCGGCGCCGGCTGGGGAAATGCCGTCGACATCGCGGTGTGGAAGGTCACGTGCCCTTCCACCTTCTGCATCACCTGGTGAATGTGGCCGTTCAGCACGGACACCGATCCGAATCGCTTCAGGTACGACAGCGCCCTGGCACTGTCGTCAGTGCCCCAGCCCCACTCCGGATACACCGACCACAGCGGAATGTGCGCGAACACGACGATGGGCGTGCTGCTCTTCAGCCGCTTCACGTCTTTCTCGAGCCATTCGAGCTGCTCGGGTCCAAGTGTGCCGAGCCCGCCGGCCTTCAGGTCCACCACGTTGACCAGGCCGATGAAGTGCACGCCCGCCTTGTCAAAGCTGTGCCAGCCGGCGCCCTTGGTGCCCTTTCCGAACCGTTGCAGATAGCTCTTGCCCTCGTCTTCGAGCACGTCGTGCTCGCCCGGCACGTAGAACACCGGCAGCGCCAGTTCGGTCATCACCTGTTGGAGCGTGTCGAACTCCGCCGGCTTCGACAAGTGCGTGAGATCGCCTGTGTGCAGCACGAAGGACGGCTGGTCGGGCGCGGCCTTGATCTTCGCGACGGCCGCCCGCAGCGTGCCGGTGACGTCCGCGTTCGCGGGCTTGTCGAAGCCGATATGGCTGTCGCTGATCTGCACGAAACGCAGGGCGTTGCCCGTCGCCATCCCGCCGTGCGCCGCCTGTTCGAGCGGCATGCCCTTCAGGACGCCGCCGGCCATCGTCCACACGGCCCCCGTGCCGACCCACGCCATGCACTGCAGAAATCCGCGCCGATCCCATCCCGTCTCGTCGTTCTTCGTTGTCACACGTGCCTCCTCGCGTCTAGACAGGGTCCGTCGCGGATTTATTCCTGGAGGGCATCCCGCTCGTGACGGGAATAAATATCAGGCGATGACGGTCCTTCATTGGGGCCACACCTTATAGTCCTGAAGAGGAATGCCACGGAACTTTGAGGAGGTCGTCGTGCCGCACTTGAACGCGGCCTTCAACTACGCGCGGTGGCTGGCCAGGAACGATGCCGACGCCGAGGACGTCGTGCAGGACGCGTACGTCCGCGCGCTGCGCTTTTTTTCAACCTGGCGCGGCGACAACCCGCGCGCGTGGCTGCTCGCAATCGTGCGGAACACCTGGTACAGCCGGTTCCCGCGGCGTCGCGACGCCGGCCGGGCGGAGGTGTTCGACGAGATGAAGGACAACCTGCCGGGCATCGAGCTCGATCCGGAGGCGCTGCTGATTCAGCAGCAGGCGGTCGATCGGGTGCGCCGCGCGCTGGAGGCGCTGCCGCCGGACTTCCGTGAGGTGGTCGTGCTGCGGGAAATCGAAGGGTTGTCCTACAAGGACATCGCGACCGTCGTCGACATTCCGATCGGCACGGTCATGTCGAGGCTGGCGCGCGCGCGCGAGCGGATGCTCCCCCTTTTGAAATCGTCCGACGCGCCGGCAGGAGGCTCCCGTGAATTGTGATGAATGCGGGCGCCTGCTCGATGGGTACGTCGATGGTGAGCTCGCGGCGGCGGACTCGGCGGCGCTGCGGGAGCATCTCGCGACGTGCGCGGCCTGTCGCCGTCGGCTGTCGGATCTCGAGTCGCTCGGCCGCCTCGTGAGACGCGCCCCGTACTACGAGGCGCCGGATCGCCTGCGCCTCGGGGTCCTGCACCCGCGGACCCGCGTGCCGTTCACGCCGAGGCTCATCGCCTGGGCCGCGACGCTGGTGCTGGCCACATCGCTCGGCGGGGCGATGGTCGTGCAGACCGTGCGCTCGAGGCAGGCCGTCGACCTTTCCGCGGCTATCGCTGAGGAGGTGGTGGGCGGGCACGTCCGGGCGCTGATGGGCGAGCACCTCTTCGACGTGCGGTCGACCGATCAGCACACGGTGAAGCCCTGGTTTCTCGGCAAGGTGGATTTCGCGCCCCCGGTCGAGGATCTGGCGGCCAAGGGGTTTCCCCTGGTCGGTGGGCGTCTCGACTACGTGGCCGGCAGACCCGTCGCCGCGCTGGTGTACCAACGGCGACAGCACACGATCAATCTCTTCGTCTGGCCGGCGCCGCAGCCTGACGTTCCGTTCGCCGCGCGATCGATACGCGGGTTCCAGGTCCGCCACTGGGTGCGCGGCGGCATGTCGTTCTGGGCGGTGTCGGATTTGAACGAATCGGAGTTGGGGGAGCTCGAGCGCGCCCTCGTCCGTGCGATAAATTAGACCGCGGAGTCCCCACCGCTGGGAGGCAGGCGCACCTGGATCTTGTCGGATCGCGACTGCTTGCTCAGGAACCGGTCGAGGGCCTTCTTGAAGTACGGATCGCCGATCGACTCCATGACGTTCTGAGTCTCCATCTCCGTACACTCCTCGATCGACTGGCGCCAGCCGGCGTGGAAGCGCGACTTGGCCATGGCTTGAAGGTGCGTGGGACCGTCGGCGAGGTCCGCGGCAACCTGCGTGACGTGTGTGTGGAAGTCGGCGCGTGAGTAGACGCGATTGAGGATCTGCCAGTCCAGCGCCTCGGCGGCGGTCAGGGTCCGGTTGGTGAGCACCATTTCCATCGCCCGGCGGAAGCCGACGATCTTCGCGAGCGTATAGCTCGTTGCGGCGTCGTTGGCCAGTCCGATGGAGTGCCAGGCGCACAAGAAAGTGGCGCTGTCCACCGCCACGGCCATGTCGGCGGCGAGGACCATCCCCAGACCGGCGCCGGCGGCGACGCCGTTGACGGCGGCGAGGACCGGACGCGGCAGATGGACGATCGTGCGCAGCACCTGGTGCCA
>WNFM01335019.1_pt3 | contig 11678 bp, 15 predicted proteins | sample 5400271 | NCBI WGS metagenome assembly WNFM01 (sample SAMN13153352, study PRJNA577476) | soil metagenome | isolation source: 60 cm saprolite on Douglas fir-dominated hillslope | place: USA:California | collected 2013-09-17 | reverse complement strand
GGATGTGGTCATGACGAGTGCGGTTGATCTCGTCGATCACCGAGGCGAGCGTTGTCGACTTGCCCGAGCCGGTCGGCCCGGTGACGAGCACGAGGCCGCGCGGCTTCTCAGCCAGCTGGTGCAGTGACGACGAGAGGCCAAGCTCCTCGAGCGACTTGATGTCGTTCGGGATCAGGCGAAACGCTGCTCCGAGCGTCTCGCGCTGAAAGAAGACGTTGACGCGGAAGCGTGCGATGCCCGGGATCGAATGGGCAAAGTCGAGCTGGCGTGCGAGCTCGAGGCGCTTCTGCTGTTCCGTCGAGAGAATGCGGTAGAGCAAATCGCGCGTGTTGTCGGCGCTCATCGCCGGCACGCCGTCGAAGCGCTGCAGATGACCCTTCAGGCGCACGACGGGCGGCGCCCCTACCGTCAGGTGAAGGTCGGATGCATTCAGCTGCACCATCTGCTCGAGTAGCTGGTCGATTGATGTGACGTCGCTCATGTTGGCGCTATCGGCAGGGTCGTTGCCTGACTTGAGGGATTGCAGCCGACCATTTGCGGCGGCCAGTCCCTCGGACGAGGTGCCTCGTTCGAGCTACCTCATCGTGGGTGAGTGCGAATCCCTCATTCGGGGGCGTGGGTTGAGTGATCTCCGTCCGATACGTGACCACCAACCGGTAACCCTCAAGGCTTGGAAGGAGCTCAAGAGGAATGCTGAACAAGCTGCAGATGCGGCTCAAGAGTGACGAGGGCTTCACCCTCATCGAACTCCTGGTCGTCATCATCATCATCGGGATCCTGCTCGCAATTGCGATCCCCTCGTACCTCAAGTTCAAGGATCGCGCGAACAACGCGGCCGCACAGGCCAACGTTCGCGCAGCAGTGCCGGGCATGGAGGCGTACGCCGCCGACCACAACGGCACCGCTTACACCGGCGCGACCTCCGCGCTTCTGCAGGCCTCGTATGACGCAGGCATCAAGAACATCCGCGTCAAGACTGCCAACTCCACCACGTACTGCATCGACTCGACCGTGGGCAACTCGACCTACATGAAGGCCGGCCCCGGCGCACCGATCGCGTCAGGAACGTGTCCGTAAGCACCCCAATCCGCTCGACTGCGGCAGCGCAGGACGGCGTGCAGGAAGGAGCACCACAGTTGGACTCCATTCGTAAAAGGCTCCAGGCGAACGAGGGCTTCACGCTCATCGAGCTCCTGGTGGTCATCATCATCATCGGAATCCTGCTTGCCATCGCGATCCCGTCGTACCTCAAGTTCAAGGATCGCGCGAACAACGCAGCCGCACAGGCCAACGTTCGCGCAGCAGTTCCTGGCATGGAGGCGTACGCCGCCGACCACAACGGCACCTCCTACACGGGCGCGACCTCGGCGCTTCTGCAGGCCTCGTATGACGCAGGCATCAAGAACATCCGCGTCAAGACGGCGAACTCGACGACGTACTGCATCGACTCGACCGTCGGGAACTCGACCTACAAGAAGGCCGGGCCGGGCGCACCGATCTCGTCAGGGTCATGCCCGTAAGCACCACCGCAGCTTCACTGCGCGCGAGGGGTGCGGATTCCCGCACCCCTCGCGTCGCAGGTGCACATCGGACAGTGCGGGTAGGCAACTCCCCCGACTTGAGGGATACGCGTTCACCCGTCGGACTCCGATGCCACCCAATGTCAACCCGCTCGACTGCGACAGCGCAGAACGGCGTGCAGGAAGGAGAACCAAAGTTGGACGCCATTCGTAAGCGGCTCCAGGCGAACGAGGGCTTCACGCTCATCGAGCTCCTGGTGGTCATCATCATCATCGGGATCCTGCTTGCCATCGCGATCCCGTCGTACCTCAAGTTCAAGGATCGCGCGAACAACGCGGCCGCACAGGCCAACGTCCGCGCATCCATCCCGGGCATGGAGGCATTTGCCGCCGACCACGCCACCGGTTACACCGGTGCGACCTCGGCGACGCTCCAGGCCTCCTACGACGCGGGTATCAAGAACATCCGCGTCAAGACGGCGAACTCGACCACGTACTGCGTCGACTCGACCGTCGGCAACTCGGTCTACAAGAAGGCCGGGCCCGGCGCAGCCATCACGTCAGGCGCCTGCCCGTAAGCGTCGAAGCTCAGCACGTATTCGGAGGGCCCGGGAAACCGGGCCCTTTGTGTTTCTCAGACCCTCGTTTTGCGGCTCAAGCACAGGCGTTTCCTGCCGATAGGACTAGTGTGACGGGAAGCGCCCACCTCCGGGGAATCGTGATCGCCGGCGTCCTCGCCGCGGTCGCACTCGCACTTGGTTTTGTCACGCTTGCGATGAACCAGACGGCCTCCAAGGCCGCCACTCACACGATCATCCCGCTGCACCTGCGGCACCACGTCGCCGGCGCGCGCACCACCTCCAGCGCGACGACCACGACGCAGGCTGCGAAGACGAAGAAGCCGAAGACCGCCGCGCGCGTCAATCCGAATTTCACCGCGGCGCTCAAAGCTGGGCTCCCCCGCTCCATCGCGCGCGCACTCGCTGCGCATCCCGTCGCCGTGGTTGAGCTGACGTCACCCGGCGATCAGATCGCGCAGCTCGCACTGGGCGAAGCGCGCGCCGGGTCGGCGCTCGCCGGCGCGACTCTCGTTCCGATCGACGTCGACGGGAATGGCGGCGACGTCGAGGTGCTGACGCGGCTCCTGGGCAAGCTGCCGATCGCGCCCGCGACACTCGTCTACATCCGTCCAGCAACGCTCTACGTCACGCTTCCTGGTTTCAACGACCGCACAATCATCCAGCAGGCAGCGGCGAACGCGAACTCTCCGTCAGCGGCGAGCAACATTGCGGCAACGCCCGCGTCGGCCGCCACGACGACCGCGCCGCCCGCCGCAACGACGACGACTGCAGCCACAGGTTGACAGACGCCGCTCCAATGGCCGGTACGGCGGGAAATGAATTGTTCGTTCGCGTCGCCCGCAAGGACGGACGGTCAGTTGCCGTCATGCGCGCGGTCGACTACGGCGCCGAGTGCATCGTCGAGACGGAGGTCTTCCCTCCGAACGCGGTGACCGCTTTGCGTCCCGGCCCCTACACGTTCGCCGACTCGCGCCAGGCCACCGCCTTCGTCACCGAAGCCGTGGAAGCGTTGATGTATCTCGGCTGCGATGTTCAGGCCACATAGACCAACCAACTGGCGCGAGCAAACGCCGCTCGTAGCGGTGTGGGTGCTGGTGCTCGCCGCCGCCGCCGCGTCGGGGCTGATCTTGAACAGCGTGACGTTCTCCGACGCCGACGCCTTCGCGCAGGCCGGGGCGATCATGCTCTCGAACCACTGGCAGCACACCTACTCCGACCCGTGGCTCCAGGCGGGACCGTTCGAGATGCTCATCTGCCTCCTCGGCCGCACGCTCGGCGGGTCGCTGCGCGGTGAGGCGGTCGCGCTGAACATGATCGGGGCGACGGCCTTGCTCGGCGTCGCGACCGCGGTGGTGGGCCGGCGCTGGAAGCCGCTCGCGATCGTGGCCGGCGGAGCGCTCGGGATCGGGATCATCAGCGACATGTGGGAATGGGGACATCCGTCGGAGCTCTTCATCGCGCTCGTGTGGCTGCTCGCCATCTCGGGTGGGCTCGAAACGTGGGGCCTGCTCGGCGCCCCGGTGCTCTTCCTGTTGCCGCAGTTGCGCCGAACGGCCGCGGCAGGCTTCGCAGCGTTGCTGGCGACGGGAGCGGTCTACGCGCCGTTCGCGTTCGGCGGCGACTTCCACATGTTCGACCTTCACTGGGCCATCGTCGGCGGCGTCCCCGGATACCTCTTCGGCAACCGCGCGCACTTCAGCTGGTCGATGCGCCTCGCCGAGGCATTGATCGTCGTCAGCTTCGGCTCGGGCCTCGCGTGGCGGCTGCGCCGCTACGGCTCGAGCACGTGGTTCGTCCCGGCGCTCACGTCACTGTGCCGGCTCGCTCTCGACCCGGTCCGGTACGGCTATTACTGGGACACCGCGCTCGTGCTGCTGCTGATCGGCGCAGCGCCATTGCTCGTCTCCCCGCGTGCAATCGCCTGGCGCATGCAGGACTGGCTGCGAGGGCCGCAGCCCTTGCCCGCGCTCGTCGACTGAGCCTCGCCGCCGCCGCGTAAGTCGAACAGTGTCTGTGACACCTGTTCGAGACTCGACACCGCGATGTAGCTCGCCAAGGTGTCAGACGGCCACACCAAGGGTTGGGGCACGACGAACTGGCCGATATAGTTAACCATCATGTTAACTGTTGCGCCGGAACTGACGACCGAGGATCTCGATCTGCTCTTCGGTGCGCTTGCCGACGCCACCCGCCGGAGCATCATCGAACGACTCGCCGTCGGTGAGGCGACAGTTACCGAGCTCGCGGCTCCGTTCTCGATCAGCCTCCCGGCGATCTCCCGGCACCTCAAGGTGCTCGAGCGCGCGTCACTCATTACCCGAAGCCACCAAGGCAGGTGGCGGCGCGCGCGACTCTCCCCGACGTCGCTCGTCGGCGCGGCGACGTGGCTCTCGCTGCAGGAGCGGCTCTGGGCCGAGAGATTCGACCGGCTTGACGACCACCTCGCTCGACTGCAGCCGACGTCCCAGACTCAGACCAAGACCAAGACGAAGAGAGAGAGGCCATGATCACGACACCCCCACAGCTCGCGATGACGCACATCGTCGACGCGCCGCGCGCGCTCGTCTACCAGGCGTTCACGGACCCTGATCACTTCGCCGTGTGGTGGGGTCCGATCGGCAACTCACTACCGCGCGACGAGATCGAATTCGATGTGCGCCCCGGCGGCCATCAGCGGTGGTCGGAGGTCTTTCCAGGCGAACCCGGCATTTGGACCCACGGCCGCATCGACCTCACCGACGTGGTCGACGGCGAGCTGCTCGACGGCGTCATGCACATCACCGGCCACCTGCCAGGGGGCTTCGAGCCGTTCGAGACGAGGATGCGAGTCGAGTTCTACGACGAGACAGACGGACGGACGCGACTCGAGATCCGCCAGTGGCTCCCCGAGCAGTATCTGTCCCCCAGCACGGGAGGTTGGGGCGAGGCGCTCACTAAGCCATGCTCGCCGCCCACGCAGCCCGTTGACGGTTGAGGGGCGGTCGGGAAATGCCTCCGCTCGCATCAGCCAGAACATCGTCACTCGCCTGGGCCAGCGTCTTCACGCCTGATTGATCGACCTAGATGAACCGCGAACCGCCAGGTACCGTCCGCCCATGCGGCTTCTGCTCCTCGCGCGCCACGGGCAGTCGTTGTTCAACGTCGACCGCATCGTCAACGGCGACCCGGCAGTCGATCGCGGGCTGTCGCCGCTCGGGATCCAGGATGCGCACAAGCTGCACGGGCAGATCGCTGGGATCGCGATCGACCTCTGCGTCGTCTCCGAGTTCCCGCGCGCGCAGCAGACTGCGCGGCTCGCGCTCGAGGGCCGCAACGACATTCCCTTGGAAGTCGACCCCGGTCTGAACGACATCCGGATCGGCGAGCTCGAGGGCCAATCGCTCGATGACTACCGCGACTGGAAGCACGCGCACAGGCACAGCGATCCCTTCCCCGGCGGCGAGAGCCTCGACGATGCAGCCCACCGCTACGCCGCCGCGTACGAGAGCCTTCTCCGCCGCGACCAGGAGACGATCTTGTGCGTGTGCCACGAGTTCCCCGTGCGTTACGCGATCAACGGCGCCGCCGGCTCCGATGACCTCGACTGGCCGGTCCACGCGATCGCCAACGCGACGCCGTACGTCTTCGATGCGGCCGGCCTCGAGCGTGCTGTCCGGCGCCTCGCGGCGCTCTAAGTCGTAACGCGCGCGAGCTCTTCGACCGACGTGAGACCGGCCGCGACCTTCGCGAGCCCGTCGTCCCACAGCGTGCGCATGCCGTTCCCCATCGCGCAGCGCTCGATCTCCTCGCGCGACGCCTTGTGCGCCGCGAGCGTCTGGAGATCCTCGTCCATCGTCATCAGCTGGAAGATGCCGATCCGGCCGCGATAGCCCGTCTGGTTGCAGCGCGGGCAGCCGCGCTTGCGATAGAGCGCCATGCCGTCGGTCATGGCCGCGACGTCCGGCGAGACCTTCGCCTTGATCAGCTCGTCGACCGACGGCGTGTACATCTCGCAGCACTGCGAGCAGAGCTTTCGCGCGAGCCGCTGCGCGAGCACAGCAGTCACCGCCGAACCGGTGAGGAACGGCTCGACACCCATCTCGTTCAGGCGCGTCAGCGCGCCCGGTGCGTCGTTGGTGTGCAGCGTGGAGAGCACGAGGTGACCGGTGAGGGCGGCTTCGATCGCCATCTTGGCCGTCTCGCCGTCGCGAATTTCGCCGACCATCACCACGTCCGGGTCGGAACGAAGGATCGAGCGCAGCGACGCCGCAAACGTCAGCCCGGCGCGCACGTTGATCTGAACCTGGTTGACGCCGGGAATCCTGAACTCGACCGGGTCCTCGACCGTGATGATGTTGATCTCCGGCCGGTTCACCTGCGTCAGGCCCGCGTACAGCGTCGTCGACTTACCGGACCCGGTCGGCCCCGTCACGAGCAGAGCGCCTGTCGGCCGCATGAAGATCTCGGTCATCTTCGTCTGCATGTCGTCGGAGAGGCCGAGCTCGGCAAGCGTCGGTACCTTCTTCGACTTGTCGACGAGACGCATCGTGATCGACTCGCCTTCGACCGTCGGCAGCACCGCGACGCGGATGTCCATCATGCGGCCGGCCGCCTGCGCGTTCAGCGCGATTCGTCCGTCCTGCGGCTTCCGACGCTCGGCGATGTCGAGCTTCGCCAGAACCTTGAGGCGCGTCGTCACACCGGCGGCGAGCCGCTTCGGGATGCGCTGCACCTCGTGGAGCACGCCGTCGATGCGGAGCCGCACGACGAGCGAGTCGTCCTGCGGTTCCCAGTGAATGTCGGAGGCGCCGTCTTCGGCTGCCTGGAAGATGACCGAGTTGACGAGCCGCACGAGCGGCGCGTCGGAGAAGCCGTCGTCGACCTCGAGGTCGTCGGCGGCTTCGACTTCCTGCTCATGGATGAGCTGCTCTTCCTCGAGGGCAGCCTGCGCGCCGAAGGCCTCGGAGGCGCGGACGATCCGGCGGATCTCTGCCTGCACGTCGTCGCGCGTTGCGACGGCGAGCTCGATTGTGAGCCGCGTGGCGATGCGAAGCTCGTCGATCGCATGCACGTTGCCCGGGTCCGGGACGGCGACGTGCAGCACGTCTCCGGCGAGCGCGTACGGGATCGCGTTGACGCGCTCGAGGACGTGGATCGGAACCTGTGACGCCGCGGCAGGGTCGACGCCGGTCTCCGTGAGGTCGATCAGCGGCAGCTGGTAGCGCGAGGCGAGGGTCCGCGCGATGCCCTCCTGCGTCGCGACGCCTTCCGCGACTAGGGCCTGCGCGAGCGAACCGCCGGCGCCGGCGCGGCCGCGCGCCATCGCCAACTTGTCTTCGGGGACCAGGCCGGTGGCGGCGAGCAGGTCCGCGAGAAGCTCGGCCATCGGATTGACGCCCGGAACGTCGCCACGGCGGAGCTCACCGCCCTCGATGGGCGGCGTCTCGTTGCCGACGCCTGGCGCGGTCCTCAGGGTGTAGTCGTCGCTCATATCCCTCATTCGAGGTATCGGCAGAAACTGCCGGGCCCTTGAGGTTGCGCACCCCCACCCGCGCTCCTCCTCGAATCCCTCCTCCGAGGGACGCCTGGAGGGCCTAGTGCAGGAGCGTCAGATATGCGTGAAGCAGCGAATGCCCTGCAAACAGGCCCAGGACGCCGCCCAGCGCCAGGAACGGGGCGAACGGGATCGCGATCTTCCGGGCCGCGGAGCCATGGCGGGCAAACAGCACGGCCGAGGGGACGAGCGCGGCCAGCATCCCGGCAAACATCGCCACTGGGACGGTGCGGCCCAGGGCGGCTCCGAGCAGCAGGGCGAGCTTCACGTCGCCCATGCCCATGCCGCGGGGATAGGCGAGAGCAGCCAGCAGCAAGAAAAGAGACGCGCCGAGAGCGGCTGCGATCCACTCGACCGACGGGTGCAGCACGGTCTGAGCGACCAGAACGATCGCCGCTGCGGGGAGCACGATCTTGTTCGGGACGATGCGTCGGTCGATGTCGATCGCCGAGAGAACGACGAGCACGATGCAGAAGAACGACGCGACCGCTGCATCCCACGAGAGACCGAACTTCCAGAAGCACCCGGCGACGAGGAGTGCGGTCGACAGCTCGACGGCCGGGTAGCGCCACGAGATCGACGTGCCACAGTTGCGGCAGCGGCCGCGGAGGATGAGCCACGAGAGCACGGGGACATTGTCGTACCACGCGATCTCCTTCTTGCACTCCATACAGGCCGAGGGCGGGTGCACGATCGAGCGGCCGATCGGCACGCGTGCGGCGACGACGTTCAGGAAGGACCCGATGGCGAGCGCGGGGAAGAACGCGATGCCTGCGGCGGCAAGCGCCATTTAGCCCGAGTAGCCGGAGGGCGGGTCGATCTGGGCGTACGCGGTCGGGTTCGACGGCATGCCGTTCGGCACGATCGTGATCGACGGGAACGACGTCGTCACGGACTGCCCGATGATCACCTGGTAGCCGACCATCGGCCCGTCGACGTTCGAGGTAGTGCCGATGTCGATGTTGCCGGCTGCGTACACCGCGCCCTGCAGATCGGCGCTGACAAACTGCGCCGAGTCGCCCGTGCTGACCAGCCCACCGGTGCCGATGCCCTTGGCGACGAAGCAGATCAGCGCCGCATTCGGGTCCCACCCTTGCGCCGGCGAGGCCTGGTATCCGCGAAGGTCGCACTGGCCGTTGTAGATCACCCCGCAGAGGCTCGAGTTCTTCATGAAGAACGTTCCGCCGAGGTAGATCACGCCCTGGCCGACGTACTTGTTCACCGCGCCGTTCTGGATCTGCACACTGCCGTCGATGTAGACCGTCCCCTTGATCGTGAGCGTCTTCGTCGTGTTGTTCCACGAGAGCTCGCCGGCGGTCGTCTGGCAGCGGTAGTCGAAGCCTGGGGTCAGATCCTGCGTCGCGAGGTTATTGCCCTGGCCGCCGGTGCTGTACGCGAGCTTCTGCGCGTCGGTGTCGCCCGGGTTCGGGTCGACCGGGTTGTCGAAGATCAGTGCGTTCAGGGGCGCCTGGCCGTTGATCGTCTGGCAGGGGAAATACGGTCCCGGGCTCGAGTTCAGGTACCAGTTGTCGTAGTTCGGTGTGGGCGGCGTGAGGCCGCTCGGCGCGGTCCCGTCGAGCACGGTGGCCCAAACCGTGTCCAGGCCCTGGACGGTCTGCGTTCCGTTCCAGTCGCAAGGCACATGCGTCTGGCTCGCGGTGCAGCCGTTGATGATGTGCGCGTCACTCAACGGCACTCCCACGGTCCCCACATGAGCATTGTTGCTGATCGTGACGCGGCCCTTCACGACGAGCGGTCCCTTCGAGACCTGCGAGGTCTGGTTCAGGCACAGGTTTCCCTCGACGTAGAACGGCGAGGCGACATTCACCGAGTTGGCCAGAGTCTCGTCACACGTCGATGCGGGCGTGCTGGCCGGCTTCGTCGCGTAGATGTAGTTCCAGACCGGGGTGTTCAGCGGCTGCGTCAGCGTCGGGTGAACTGTGACCGAGACAGTCAGCGTCTTCGTCGAATACGTCGCGCCGCCGGCGATGTCCGTGTTAGCCACGTAACCGGTCGAGGTGATCGTCCACGTAGGCGTCCCGGCGACACTGCTGAGCACAGCGGTCCAGATCGTGTAGCCGTTCGAGTACGTGTCCTTGATCGTGCAGGGACTCGTGCTCGTGTAGGTCTTGCCCGGGAGGCCGCAGAGCACGTTCGGATCGAGCGCGTTGTTGCCGATCCCTGTCGCGAGATCCGGCGGAGAGCCGAGCACGGCCATCGCGTTGTTGACGCCGGCTTCCGCGAGACGATACGAGCCGTCGCGCGTCAGCGAGAGCTGCGACGAATGCTGGTTCGACGTCGTGTAAAAGATGACGGTCGTGGTGACGATCGTGAGCACGAACATCACCATCAGCGCGAGCACGAGGGCGATGCCGGACTCGTCGCGAAGGCGCCTCAGCACGTCGCCAGCCCTGCTCCGCACCGGCGCGGCCCATTTCGGAGGGCGATGTCGTCGACGAGCCGGTAGCTGTGCGTCGCCCCTGTGCGGTTGATCGTCAGGTCGACGTGCAACCGTGGCGCGCTGAAGGCGCCGTCCTGGGTCAGGATGTAGCTCGCCGCGGTCCCCATCCCAACGGAGGAGCTCGTGACGAGATGGGAGTTCGGCGGGATGTAGGCGAAGAGGTTCGCGCTCGTCAGTGAGTCCGCGATCGTGACGAGCGAGCCGGTGCAGCTCGTCGCGACGACGCGCTGCAGCATGAACTTCGAGCCGCTGGCCGCGGTGCACCACGTCACCGAGTGCGTCCCCGAGGTGCAACCGTCGGTCGAGTAGTAGAGCGTCACCGAACTCGCCCACGTGTTGTACGTCGCCGGCGTCGAGATCGTGCACGCGGGATGGACGTCGCGGCGCAGCTTGTCGAGCGCGAGTCGCGTGTCCTGCTGGGCCTGAAAGCGCTGGTTCTGGTCGGAGTCGGCCTTGATGCCGGCTGTGAAGAGGGCGACGACACCGCCGAGGACGACCCCGAGGATCGCCATCACCGTCAGCATCTCGACGAGCGAGTAACCGCCCTCCCCGCCGAGCTGCCCCGTCACTTCGACCTCGCTTCGACCTCAGCGAGCGCCTGCCGGGCGACCGCCGTGCTGCGGGCGCCGATTCCCCAAAGCGCCAACACGCGGCGATCGGCCACGAGCAGCGTGTCCACCGCCTGCGCGCCGTGCCACCAGCCCATCTCGGCGCCGGTGACGATCCATGCGTGCTGGTACAGCCAATGCTTGACGTTCGCGTCGGTCGCGTTCGGATGCTGGTTCAGCCACACGAGCAGCGCCTTCGCGCGCTGCGTGAGCGGAATCTCGTCGAGCGGCTCCTTGCGCGCGCCGGGGACGACGAACGCGGGCGGACGCTGCTGCGGGAGCTGCTTCGCCGGAGCCTTGGTCGGCTTCGTGGTGACGACCTTCTTCGCGACCTTCTTCGAGGCGACGTTGGGAAGGACGGTCGTGGCCGCCGTCTGCGCAGCCGTGGCGGCGGGACGCGGAGCGAGCTTGAGCGCGGTGGGCGTCACCGAGGAAACGTCCTCGGGCAGGCCGAGCTGTGATCCGGTGCGCGCGAGGTGGAGGATGACGAGCGGTGCGCCGGTGTCGATCACCTGCGTGCCGGGAGCCGGCGTCTGGGAGACGACCGTGTTCGACGCGAAGCCCTTCACCGGGCCTTCGATCCGGAACGAGAAACCGGCGTCGCTCAGCGTGCCCTTGGAGAAGACGAATGCCTGGTGGCGGAGATCGGGGACGACGAGGATGCGCGGCGCGACCGTTGCGGTCTTCACGACTGGGACGACGGCGGGCGCGGCACCCATCTTGTGAGCGGCCGCGAAGGTCAGTGCGGCCGTGGCCAGGAGCCAGACGACCGTAAGGGCAAGCAGACGGGGCACGAACGAGCTCATCGCAGTAGTCCCTTCGGCACAAAGCCGCCGAAACTCAACCCCCAGTTGCGGTGAAGTAGACGACCTGACCGGGGCTCGCGGAGGCGCTGGCGAGGGTCCTGGACTGGCTCTGTGCCTCGCCCACGACGGCAAAGACGGGGTTGGGCGCTGCGTTCGGCTGGACGTTGTC
>WNFM01149001.1_pt1 | contig 11678 bp, 8 predicted proteins | sample 5400271 | NCBI WGS metagenome assembly WNFM01 (sample SAMN13153352, study PRJNA577476) | soil metagenome | isolation source: 60 cm saprolite on Douglas fir-dominated hillslope | place: USA:California | collected 2013-09-17 | reverse complement strand
AATGGGGATTGCTCTGGCATTTCCTATAATGGCGCTACCCCGATCAATATGATTGGTTTTGGGCCGAAACGCGCAAAAGAGTTGGATGCAGTCGGCCCGACTATTACAGGCGTTATTGATATGCGCGATCAGCCTAACCTGGACCAGGGGATTATCCTTGAGGATGCCTCGATTCCAGGGGCGTTTGATCGCATTGTGCCACTCCTCTTTGCGACTTTGGCTGCAACTGAAGGCAGAAATACAGCGCGGGGCATTCCAGCTTACTGGCGGCAACGGTGGCACGAATTAAGAAGCTTGTTTGGGAGTAGTTACATTGGGGCGGTGCGCAACACGCAAACTTTTCTGGCAATGGCCCACGATGGTTCTGGCGGCGCACTTTATATGAAAAACGATCATATTCGCATTACATGGGCCGATATACTTAATGTCCCGATCTACAAGAGAATCAACACTGTGTTGGAGAATGCAACCCGGGCTTTCAGTGGCGTTTCCATCGCTAACCCAACGTGGAATAAATTGCTCCATCGTGTGTTAACTGTACATCCTCTAGGTGGATGTGTTATGGCAGAGGATGCGACGAATGGAGTAGTCAACCACAAAGGGCAAGTTTTTGCTTCAAATCATGGAAATGAAGTTTACGAAAATCTGTATATAACTGACGCAGCCGTGATTCCTCGCTCATTGGGGGCAAATCCCTTGCTGACAATTTCGGCACTTGCTGAGCGCTGTGCGGCATTGCTCGCTCAAGATCGCGGTTGGTCGATTGAATACCAGTTGCCATCGCATCCGCCCCAAGGTAATCAGCCTGAGGAGATCGGCGTAGAGTTCACCGAGCGAATGCAAGGATACTTTTCTGATCAACTCAACCTGGACTATTTACAGGCCGCCAAAGTAGGACAAAATCAGGGAAAAAGCTTCAGTTTCATTGTAACCATTATTTCGGACAATGTTGACCAAATGATGAACGATGCGAACCATAAAGCGCGTCTTATTGGCAGTGTTATTGCGCCAACACTGTCTGGCGCGCCAATGGTTATTACCCAGGGGGAGTTTCTGCTATTCGTTAGAGTCCCCGATAGCCCACATACCCGAAACATGATTTACCGCTTCCAATTAACGACGGAGCAAGGAGTTAATTACTTCCTAGATGGGTTTAAGGTAGTTGATAGTGAACTTCTAGATTCCATTCACGAATTGACAACGCTCTACACGACACTTTTTGATGCAAATCATGTGCCTATTGGTAAGGGAATATTAAGGATAGGCTTAGCCGATTATGCTCGAGAGCTAACCACGCTCCGCATTCTTAACGCGCCAAATGAAATCGCACGGATTGAGACATTGGCTGCTTTTAGTCGAAAGTTTGCTGGCATCTTGTTCGATATCTACGGCGACGCTTTTGTACGATTTACCGAGCGTAACCTCAACATTCCTGGGCACACAATGCCCTTGCAGCAACGCTTACGAATATGGGTACTTCGGTTAGTATCTAGAGTACAGCGTAAGCCTCGAATTGTTTGGTCTCACCGGTTTTGAATATCTCTATCCTTTATTGCGTTTCGGCTGACGATTTGTAATTTTGCATTCAGTCAGGTCCATCAGAAAGCAGCCCGGCAGCGCAAGCACCATCTCCAGACAGATCGCGGGAGCGATTTTCGGTCGATTCAGCACTCGCAATATCCTGATTTAGGCAACAAAAAAACTGCCTAGTTAAGCGGTTCGTAAAACGTGTTTTATAGGCGGAAGTGACGGGGTTCGCTCGCTTGCTGGGTTCCTGATCATCGCTGCATTTGGAAACACTCTTCAAAACGGCATTGTTGGCATTATAAGCCAACGCATTTCCCAATGAAAGTTAATTTTTATAAAACTTTTTGACAGAGCATATGCAGTACTGCATTCGTCGCCGTACCCATAGTGGCAAAAAATCTCATCCACATGGATCGGTTATCATAATCCAAGCGAGGCTATTGAACGCAATTTTAGTACAAGTGCCAACCAGGGCTAGTTCGGAAGATTTGGCAGCCAGAGTTTTATTCTTCAATGTCGGGAATGGCTTGCTCAGACCAGATCGGCTTAAAGAAGCGGTGGAGCATTCACAGGCCGACCTGATTGGTCTGGCTGAGTTAACCTCGACACAGGCTAATGCGCTGCGCGACCTGAGCGAACTATACCCTTTCCAATATCTGTATGGTCTGGGTATTCCAGGCAAAGGGCTGCTGAGCCGTTGGCCTCTGGATGGCGTCGAATTACTCGAACTGCATTCAGCGCGTCCAGACCTGCGGGCCAACGTTAAGTTACCCACAGGTAACGGTAGCCGAACGATTCAGATCATCGTTGCCCATCCGCCACCACAGCGAACACTTCTGCGCACTGAACAGCTCAAAGCTATCCTCAAACTTGCCACAAGCGGCGAACCGACTCTGCTCATGGGCGATTTTAATATGGTGCAAGCTCAGGCTGCCTACCGGGTCTATCGTGCTGCCGGACTGCGCGATGCATACCGTGAAGCCGGAATAGGACGCGGCTTCACCTATCCAGTGCGCCGGGCGGGTTTACGGCTGCGGCCCTTGCTGCGCATCGACTACATCTGGTATACCCAGCATCTCATTGCGCAGCGAGCCTGGGTTGGTGTGGATCACGGCTCGGATCATTTGCCGCTGTTTGCAGAACTATTTCTGCAACCTGATCAGCCAGCTTGATCAGGTTGCAGATGCTCTCCGTACTGTACATCGCTTCGTTGTCACTCTCTTGCAAAAGCACGCCGAATCTGGTTACTATAAAGAAAATAGCCAAACACCAGTGCGTTAAGCATAGGGACTGAGGCTAGTATTCCGCTCAGCCCGCGGCTCTGAGGGGGTACTAGCATCAAATCCAGGACACTCAGCATGATCGTCACTGCGCTCAGGGCGATGGCTGTTTCCAATGCCCAGCCCTTAAGCCGCCATAAGCCCACGCCAATAGCCAGTGACATCACGGCTGCCAACAGTGGTATCAGTGTGTGGCTGAAACTTTCAATCTGTGGCCCGGTATACCGGCTGATAAAGCCGCCCAACCCAACCAGAACATTCCAGCCGCTAAGGACCGCCAGCAGGATTGCGATGACGCTAATGTTGCGCGGGCGCTGTCCTGACTCAATGCCGGGCGGTGTGACAGGAAGCTCGGTTGGTTTATAGGAGTCCGCTTTCAATTTTTTCTGCCATTTTCCTACCAGATCATAGATAGAAGGTGCGCCGACCAGTTGTTCAGGTTCCACGGCTCCCAGCGATGTCGGGTACAGGAGAAACGGTTGGTTCTGTGTTCCGCCCAGTCCGCCGTGTGAGCCAACGAGTTCCTCGAACGCGGCGACTTCGCCAGTCTGTGTGTTGTATAGGCTGTTGACAACAATATCACCGCTGTGGGGATAGGTCATTAACGTTTTCACATGCTCAGGCGCATGTTCCCCAAAATCCCCCAGGGGATTTTCGCCCTGAACCTCGTTGGTTTCCAGCACATACATCCCCCGCTTGCCGATAGCCACTGCGCCGTGTTGCTGGAACCGCATGGCGACGAAACTGATACCGGGATGGTTGACCAGCGTCTTTATCACCTCCGGGTAGGCCGAATTGATCTCTTCCATCGTCATAGCGTTATTGTGATCCGCAAAGTAGATATGTGCGAGATTACCTGATGCACAGACCACGCTTTTGGGGCTTGGCTTTGAGTCTTTCGCATTGGTTAATTTCTGCCCCTCGCGCAGTTCGACCTGTCCTTTGTCTGAAATCTGGCCCCGTAACAAACGGTTGATGATTCCCGCCGTCCATTTGCTAGAAGCCACCAACGCAGATAGGAGCATACTGATATAGTCGATCCCCTCGGAGCTGGTCCCTGATCCTTTCACAGACGCCTTGTCGTCTCCCACCAGCCCAGCGACCAGTTGCGCCAGCGTTTCCCCGTGACGTTGCCGGAACGTCGCACCCATGCTCTGCCCATGATCGGACAGTATGATAAATTCATAAGATAGCTTTGTGCGCCTATTCGCGCCTGTGATAAAGCGAATCGTATCATCCATCTGGCGTAGAACCTGGAAAGTTTCGGCCCGGTCAATGCCGGAGTGATGGGCCACTTCGTCATAGTTGAGAAAGGTGACATAAGACGAGTCGATGCCCTCGAACAGCTTGCTCACAATAAGCTGACCGTTGAGGTACGGAAGCAGGCGCGTCGTCACAGAGCGCACAAGTGGATAGGGGAACCTCCGCTCGATGCGCGGCTGGACATTATTGATCTTTTGCCGCCATGCCTCCATCATTTCAACGATCATATCGCCAACCATGCTCACGAGCATCTGTTGCATGACAAAGGCGCGTGCAAAGAACGCATACAATTGTTTCGATTGTTTAACGACGTCTTCTTCCAGCGCGGTGAAGGTTAGTACGATTTGCTCTGCGTCGCCGGTTGCCCAGTTATTCAGACTGTAGCCATGTTCTCGCAGCAATCCCTTTCCATTTACGATAGGTTTGAGCATATCTGGGGCATAGTTCGGGTTATTGCTGACGAGGACACGCTTACGTTGGCGGTCATAGAAGCGAAAGGCCGGGATGTTATAGTGACTACCATGCAGGATGCCCGCTTGCATTGATGAAGTTTGTGATGGCAGGCTCGTTTCCCAGCAGATCAGACGGTGTGTGCCACTTTTTAGCCACGCTGCCAGCGTTGGCATGTAGCCCTGCTTGATAGCCTGCCGCAGCACAGGCTCTGCCAGCCCATCAATTTCGAGCATAATAAGGCCTGGAGTCGTTTCACCACCATCATTTTTTGGCGAGAGGCGCGCAAGCTCCGAATACTGCATCTCGTCGCGTTGCTTTCGGAAGACATAGCTGCTGGTGATGAGCATATTGTTAAAGGCGAGTCCAAAGGAGATCAGGATACCCGTGATCACGTTGTGGACCTCGAAGCCTTTCACCAGCAGTGACACAACTAGTACCGCCAGACCATTTAACACCAGGGGCAGCAGGCCCAGGGTCAGAAAGTCAAAGGGCAGGGTTATGCGTATGGCAACAGGCAAGATGGCAAAATTGAGGACACCCAGAACCAGGATGCCAACCACTGCGCTGCGTGCGTTTTGCAGGGAAAAACCCGGCAGCAGCGCATCCAGAACCACGAGACTTAGCAGCGTAATGCTGAGCCCCACCAGTAACTGGTTTACAATGCGAAGCACAGGCATAGGTAATCTACCTTTCCTTCCACAAGCCTAATTGCAGCGAGTTGTCGAGCTTGCCTTCTGTGAGCACATTCAATGCCGCGTCATGACAAGCTTCAACGATTTCGTGGATAGTAAGCGAGCAACCTGATTATTCAACTGCCTGAAATTTTCCTAACAAGGCTAAAACGATTTATTGTTTTTCTGGTACAGGAATTGCTTTCGGCAGGCGAGAGTGTTTTCTATCAATCAGCCTGGATTTGGTCGAGTTGAAAAGTGCTCCTAGTCACACCTAATGGAAAGTCCACGACAGGCAGAGCCAGAGCGCTAATTCAGGCCAAGAAGCGTCTCGCTCAGGGGGAAAAGGTGTATGACGATGGGCGCTATAACCACTTCAACCGATGTTAACGAACATGAATCAGAGGTATCAAACAAACCTGGGGTAGAAAAGAGCACAAGTAATACTGCTCCGCTTTCCTCAAACCAGCAAGACGAGCACAAAATGTTTGTTTCAATGGTAAAAACCCGGCACAGGCATCAAGCGAATTCAATGATGAAAATAGCGCAGCTGATACCGCCCCACTATCGACGGGCGACGAGCTGCGCCTGGGATATCTTAAGGAAAAGGTAACAACTCGGGCTAGTGAAAGGTAGATTTACTTCTCGACACGCTGATCGCTGTCCCGCAACCTCGGCGTGATCCATTCTTGCTCCAGAGCGCAAATTTCGCCACCATCTCAGCGCGTCCCCTATCCGTAAGTCGTTAATCAGAAAGGACGTTAGCATGAAGGGTGTGAAGGTTATCTCGTATGTGGCAGCCCTGGGCCTGCTCCTGATGCTGTTTGCCTTGCTCAGCCCAACACCGAGCGCCGCACAGGGTCTGCTCACGCCAACCCCGATCAACATGACTAACCCGAGCGTGGTGATCACTTCGCCGATTCTCGTATCTGTCTTGCATGGGCAGGTAGAGGTACAGGGCACGGCAAATATGCCTGGTATGCTCAATTATTTCCTGGAAATTCGTCAGCTAAACGACGACGCCAGCATCCCGGGCGACGATGTTCCGTGGATTCCGGTGACTCTTCCAGCCACCACTCCCGTACAGAACAGTCTGCTGGCAGGTTGGGATACAACGACCGTTCCCGATGGCCTGTTTGAATTACGGCTGACAGCAACTGCCAACAATGCGCTCTCCGTTTCCTATGTCGTGACTCCGCTGCGAGTGGACAATGCAGATTTTCCGACACCCACGCCAATCGCGCCGGCGCCCACGGCAACGCCACAACCCGATACGACGCCACGCGTGACAGCGATTGAAAATGCGAATGTGCGTACTGGCGACAGCACCTTTTACCCAGCCATTGCGTTCCTGATCGAAGGCGACAGCGCCAGGATACTGGGTATCAGTAGCACAGGTTCTGGCTGGTACTACATCCAACTACGATCGGGCATCATCGGCTGGATCTCGCCCTTTATCGTTGCGACCTCCGGCAACTTCAGCCAGGTGACGCTGGTCACGCCGCCTCCACTACCCGTTACGATGACGCCAACGCCGACTCCCGTCAGAGCAAATCTGATCCTGAATGGCATCGCTCTAAACCCGGCGACGATCACATGTGGGCAGACTTTCAACGTGATGTTGAACGTCACGAATATCGGTACCGGTCCATCCGATGCCAGCACCGTTTTCGTGAAGGACATCAGTGTGCGGACGGGCATTGTGACTACCAGTGGCGCAGCCGCTTTGCCGCCGCTAAATCCGGGCGTGAATTATGTGGTGGGCGTGCCGTTGACAACCACGGCGTTTTACAACGACGCACACCAGATTCTGGCCGACCTGGGCGGAAGCCAGATCACAACCACTTATAATCTGGTGCAGGGCCAGTGCAATAACCCGCCACCGCCACCGCCAACTTCTACACCCATCCCGCCGACTGTCACACCAGTTCCGTCTGTCGCCAAACTCACCTTGAACGGGATCGCACTGAATCCTCCAGTGGTGACTTGTGGCGTAGTATTTAACGTCACGGTGAACGTCGCCAACATCGGCAATGGGCGTTCTGGAATAGCAACCCTCTTTGTGCAGGATATCGCTCTGACGACTGGGCAGGTGACGACAAGCGGCGCGGCTGCGGTGCCACCACTCAATCCGGGCGCAAACTATGTGGTTGGCGTCCCGCTCATTGTGACAACATTTTTCAACCAGAACCATCAGATTCGCGCGACGCTCGGCAACAGCCTGATCACGACCAACTATGTACTGGCGCAGGGACAGTGCAATGGGGAACCGACAGCCAAACCTGCCCTTCCACAGGCGCCAATCGCGACCCCAATTCCCCCGACGGCTACGCCCATTCCACCTACCGCGACGCCAGTTCCGCCGACGGCGATATCTATACTGCCCTCTGCGACTCATACGCTTGTTCCACCGACGCCAACCCACACGCCGGTACCGCCAACGCTTAAACCAACGGCGACGCCCATTCCACCTACCGCGACCCACACGCCAGTACCGCCCACGCCGCTTCCACCCACTGTCGCGCCGACGCTCGTCCCGACGGCGACTCAAGTGCCTGCCGTCGTCACGGCTACACAGGGGGGTACGCCACCCAAGGCCACGTCCGTTGCCACCGAAACAAATGATCTCCTCGGCCTTCCGTACTTCAACCTGGATGATCCAGCAGTCCAGGCTAAGATCAGGCAGATTCACGCTATTGGGAAGCAGCAAGGCCTCAATGACCACGAGTTCCGGCTAGTTGGCGATAGCACGCTGATCGCCCTCAACAGCCTGGACAATGCCAAGACAAACCTGGATAAATACAAAGCCCAGTTCGATCCCATCGTGCAGTTCTTCACGCCTGGCATCAAAGCCTCAGGTGCCGCGACTGCCAACGCGCGTTTCAACTCCACCGAACTGCTGACCCCGCTCAAGGGCGGGCCATGCAATGGCAAGACGCCGCTCGATTGCGCGCTGGATGCCAAACCCGCCACCGTATTCATTGACGTAGGCCGCAATGACATCGCCGCGAAGGTCCCGATCTCACAATTCGCAGCCAACCTTACGAAAGCCGTGGACGCGGTTGAGAAACGGGGGGCTATCCCTATCCTGGTAGATGTGGTAGGCGCGCAGAATCCCGCCGATGAGCCATTGGTCGTCCAATACAACCTGACCATCTTCAACGTGGCACACGCGGCCAATGTCCCGTTATTCAACCTCTATCGGATCAGGGCCGACAACCCGAAAGCGACCAATCAGGCTAACGGCGAATTGACGCCGAGTCCGGTGAAATGGGCCGATTTATCGCCCGCTGGACTGCAATTCGGTGTGGACGTTGCTATTCTGCACACGCTGGAACTGTTGAGCGCGTTGAAGAACACCGTGCCGCTTGCCTAAATGATCATTCCTTCGACTCAATCCCCTCTGCCGCTTTCTGGGCAGAGGGGATTGGGATCGCTGTGGCTGCTTATTCCCTGGACGCCCAGTGGGCGCCGCATCGACATGTCCGCGCGCATTGGAGCAAACCGATAATGGCTTCGATAAAACTATCAAAGACAGGAAAAACCGTGCGGGCCTTCCGCCTGCCAAGACGCTCAAACATGCTTGAAGGTGTAGCCTGAGCGATTTGCCCCTTGCTAAGGCAGCGCTCATATTTCAAATGTGAGGGCTGCCTGTCCCACTCCAGGAATTTCTCAAATTCCGCAGGGCATAGCATTTGCTGGGACATCTGTGCTTCTCACTGCACCGCCCAGGTTTTCGGAATATTGAGTAATCTGTCACGCGTTGCCTGATAGATGTTTCCAGGCAAGGAGGAGAATAATGCAGTTTCAACAGGGCGCCGAGGTGCTCACGGCTGATGGGAAAGTGTTGGGTAGAGTAGAGCGCGTTGTCATGGATCCGCGTACCAAAGCTGTTACCGATCTGGTGATTCGCAAAGGTACTTTGCTTACCGAAGATAAAGTGGCTCCGGTGGATTCCGTTGACAGTACGACTGAGAATACAGTTGTGCTCCGGCAGAAGGCAGATGAAGTGGGCAAGTTACTGCCTTTTGAGGAGACCCAATACGTTCCAGCCGTAGGTATAGATTATCAGGCGGAGAAAGCCCTTCCGCTTTTCGTCTATCCGCCAATTGGTACACTCTGGCCCAAGTATCCCCGAACAGCCCCTGGTCAAGTATTTATTCCCGAAACTAAGCGAAATATTCCTATGAATGCAGTCGCGCTCAAGGAAGGGGCCGCGGTCATCAGCGTTGATGGCGAGCGAGTGGGACATGTCAAGCGCATCTTGACCGATCCTACGCACGACATAGTAACGCATCTCGTGATCTCGCAGGGGCTACTTCCCAAAACGCAAAAGCTCATTCCAAGTATATGGATCAAAACAGTCACTGATGAGCATGTTTACCTGGCAGTCGAGGCGCGATTGCTTGAGAGTCTGCAAGCTTTTGAGCCGTAGGAAATTTGGCGACCTTGCAGTGATACGATTACTTCGTCAAGTTGCCAAGCAGCCTAAGCCTACTGTCTAAGAAATCCGAAAGGAGTGTTAAGTCATGCCCCATGCTACACACATCTACGGTGAAGTGAACAGCGAACGCGTTTAAGAATCGTACAGGCAGAGATGTGTATGGTGTGAAGATCAATTACATTGCCCACGAAGTATAAGAATGCACTTTAGGAAGTGCGCTGAAAGGGTCAAGGAAAGATGATGAAAACATGTAGTGATGTAATGACTCAAGACGTGATCTTTGCCGTTCCGGGCGAAACAGTTGACACTGTGGCGAAGCTGATGAAGAACAATGATATTGGCCCTATTCCGATTGTCCAGGACGCCAATTCCAAAAAGTTGGTAGGCATTGTAACTGACCGGGATTTGGTACTCAAAGTGCTGGCTGAGGGCCGCGATGCACGGAACACGCGAATAGAAGAGATTATGACGAAAAGCCTCGTTACCTGTCGGGAGACTGACAACCTCGATGTCGCCTTGAAAACCATGTCAGCAAATCAGGTACGGCGCATTCCCGTGGTCAACAAACATAACCAAATCGTTGGCATCATTGCCCAGGCTGATGTTGCCTTATTGGGTCAGAGTCCCCTCAAGACTGGGGAAATTGTCGAGGACATCTCAAAACCTGAAATCGCTCGCACCGGACGATAGATTAAGTCAGCTTTGGCAAGCGGTTATGGAGGTACGATTCAGTGTACGTTGACTGAAGGCCGATTCGGTGTAGTCGATATGGCTGTCATCGACGGTTGGACAGAAGAACAGGCACTGGCACTAGCAGCGGCAATCGAAGGCGATTCAGAACATCCCATCGCGCCGGGCATTCGGCGCAAGGCGGAAGAACGCCACGCTACAGTAACACATGTGAGCGATTTCGAGGCAATGAAAGGGCGCGGCATCAAGGCCACTTATCAAGGTCATCACGTTTTTGCGGGCGGGCCACGTCTCTTGGAATTTCTGAATCTCAGCCTACCAGAAAATCTGGCGCACTTTGCAGCGAATGCCGACGCCAAAGGGCAAACGGTAGTTTTTCTTATACAGGGCAATCAACCTGTCGCCGCACTGACGTTGGCAGACGCGATCCGACCAGAGAGCAAAGTGGCGGTGCTGCCGTCGATCACGCTCACCGTGTTGTCGTCGTAGTTTCCTTCATAGATGCGGTTCGTAACCACATTCACGGCAATAGCACGAGGTCCACCATCAAACTCCAAAGTCGCAATCACGTTATCAGCCAGTGCTTGTAACGGGTTGTAGACCATGATGGCGGTCAGTATCAGCATCAATACAGCAGTGAGGAATGGGCGGCGCTGTGTTATGCGCCGATTTATGAGTCGAGAAAACATTGAATAGGTTCCCTTCATCAAAATAGATGCAATCGTGATTATAGACACCAACGTAAACATCATCGGCAAAGGGTTGATGACTCTACTTATGCAAGGTTGGTTGAACCAGGGACGTCTTGCTGTACACGATTTTGTATTCTCTTAATTGTGCTGCGGTTCTGACGGAGCTGCTACTCCAAGTTGTTGCATCATCATCGGTATATTCCACAAATGCCATAAGTCAGTCGTTTTTCCGTCCACAATCCGAACAAAGTGCATGTGCGGTACCGATACTTTCCGGCCCGTTGCAGGCAGACTACGTCCAGGCAATATGTTAAATGTACCCGTATGAGTACCTGTCATTGTTGAACGCATGGCGACGACGTCGCCTTCGGCCAGCATATCGTGAATCTCAAAATGCAGATCGGGAAATGCGGTTCGTAGCCCAACGACAACTTGTTTAAGATGGGCGATGAAATCTGTACCAGGAGGCTCCTGGTGATCCACACCATCGGGCGCACTACATTCGTCAATCACCGAAAGGCTCCCCTGATTGAAGGCTTGTTCCATCATTTTTTGGCTGCTGTTCAGTTATCATAGTTCAACTTCTTTCATTGTAGTTTAACTACACTAACGAGATATACAGTATAATCGAACCATGAACAATGTCAAGCCACCTCTT
>WNFM01062482.1_pt1 | contig 11678 bp, 9 predicted proteins | sample 5400271 | NCBI WGS metagenome assembly WNFM01 (sample SAMN13153352, study PRJNA577476) | soil metagenome | isolation source: 60 cm saprolite on Douglas fir-dominated hillslope | place: USA:California | collected 2013-09-17 | reverse complement strand
CAGGGAAGTGGATGCCATTTTGCTAGCCGGTTTTAAAGTTCGTCAGGTTCCAATAGATACCGTTCCAGAGCGCCTTGACGAGATTGAACTTGCCCTTTAATAAATAGGAGGACATTTTTTTCGGAATTGAAATTAGGAAAAAGAAACTTATTCCAAGCATAAGGGGAAGCCCTGAGGAATTTCTTCTCATGAAAAGCAATCGATTGCGGTTGATAAAATAAACCTTGAGGTAACTTTCGTCGCCCCCTGTACTGACCGATTCTTTGTGTAGTATTTTTGTAGTACCCACATAATACATCGAATAGCCGTGCCGTTTGATCTGTTCACACCAGTCGTGCTCTTCGTAATAGAGAAAGTACACTTCCGGCAGGAGGCCGACCCGGTTCATCACATCCCGCGGCACGATCATCGCGGCGCCATGACCCAGGTCCGTCTTATAGGTGCGATCGTACTCACCGTTGTCGGACTCCATCAAACCAAGGCGTTTGCCCCGAAATCGTTTTCCCATCGGGAAACAGCACTTTGGGCGATGCCATTCCGGCATCGGGGTGATCCACCATAAATTCGACGAGGGTCTCTATAAAGCCGGCAACCACCAGGGTATCGTTGTTGAGAAATAGCAGGTATTGGCCTTTGGAGGCCACAATGCCAAGATTGTTGCCTCCGCCAAAACCCAAATTCCGGCCGCTTCGAATGAATTTCACCTGGGGGAATTTCATTTGGATGATCTCCTTCGGATTTTCCCTTGAGGCGTTATCCACCAAAATGATTTCGATGGCGGGGTAGGAGAGCCGGTGGACTGACTCCAGAAACTCAAGGGTGTCCTGTAACGAATTATAATTAATACTGATGATGGATACGAGTGGAAACGGGGGGCGCATCAAAGCAGGTTTAATACTCTAAGGAGTTTCCTTGTCAACCAATACATGAGGGGTATGAATGAATTTTCTGTTGGCTCCCTTTAGCCGGAATAACAAAAGAACCATTCTGAAGAAAATCAGCGGCAGCTCCACGATGGCCCTGGCGAGCGTAAGCGTGAAGTACTCGCGTGGAATGGCCAGCAGGATCGCCGTCGTATGGAGTAAAAACAGGATTGCCCACAGGTTATAATTGAAATACAGATAATCTCTGATAAAGAAAAGGCCGCCCGTGAAGAGTGTCAGCAGGCCAATATTGATAAGCCTGGGGAGCTGAATGTTTCGCAACACCGCACTGTTGAAAAAAGCAAAATCACCTTTGCCCAGGGCGGCTACTCCCCGAAAGAAGTATTTTCTTAAATAGAAGTACTGACTGTAGATCCACCTCCTGCGTTGATTCTGGAACGCCTGGGTTTGTGACACTTTTTCATCGAACACCACGGCACCCTTATGGTAGTGTACGCGTACGCCTTCTTCTAACAATAGAATTTCAAGTTCGCGATCAAAACCGCCGATGGAAGTCATCGTGCCGAGTTTTTTCCTGAGCAGGGAATACTCAAAAGCAACACCCGATCCATTGATCGAGGCGGAAAGACCCAGGCTGGCTGTCCCCTGGCGGTAAACGTGATTGTTGATCGCTTCGCTGACACCATCGAGCAACGCCAATGCGTTGTTTTGATTTTTTGGTTTGCGCTGCCCTTGTACTGCCCTTACCGTTGGGGAAACAACACTATTCATTTTGACTAAAAAGTCACCCGCCATGAGGTTGTCTACATCGAGAATAACAGCATAGCCCACATCTTCGGGAAGAGAAGTAAGTGCGCCATTCAGTGATTTTACTTTTGTGCTGTTTTCGAAGTTAACTTCAACCAGCTCGATCGGAAGTTGCCGCAAGGCTACCAGGGTAGCGGGTTGGAGCGAATCGGCGATAACAGCGACTTTATAATGAGTCGCGGGATAAGACTGTTCAAGTGCCTTTCTTGCTGAGTCCAGGATCACCGAATCCTCTTTATAGGATGGAATGAAAATACGAAACTTGTTGTATCCTTCGGAAGGCTTGCCTGACGAAGCCTTGGCGGAGTCAGGGGCGGAGTCAGACTTGCCTGCCGGAGCCTTCTTGTCTGAAGGAGCCTCGGCGGAGTCAGGGGCGAGGGCAGGTGTTTTGTAGAATAATCCTGCTACCGAGAAAATCAGGGTATAAAAAACAACATAGCCAAAATAGACAAGGAGAAGCAGTTCAAGGGGCCACATAAAAGGGAAGCACGCCGTTCTACACCTTCGCCTTTTGCAACAGCGCCGGAATGGTTGATAGCATGATTTTCAAGTCAAGCCAAAACGAATTTTTCATGGCATACTCCATGTCCAGTGCAATGCGCTCTTCGGGCGACATATTATCTTTTCCGCGTTTGGTGATTTGCCACAAGCCCGTAATTCCGGCGGGAGCCAGAAATCTCCAGGCAATTTGATCCCGCGTTAGTTTTTCCGCCTCATAGAGGGGTAGTGGCCGGTTGCCCACCAGGGACATGTCGCCGACCAACACATTTATAAGCTGGGGTATTTCATCCAGGCTGGTACTTCTGAGGAATTGACCGAACCGGCTGATCCGCGGATCATTTTTGATCTTAAAGAAGACATCGTTCGTGGAATTTCCATTGTATTGATTCAGGTGCGACAATTGTTTTAACTCTTCGGCGGCACCCACCCGCATGGTCCTGAATTTATAGAAACTGAAGATCCGGTAGCCTGACCCCGCCCTTTTGGCTATATAGAAAATGGGGCCTTTTGATTCGAGCTTGACAAGGATCGAAATCAAAATGAACCACGGGGCCAGTAGGAACAGGCCAGTGGCACTCACGATAATATCAAATGCCCTTTTTAATCCCCAGATCTTAATGTTTGAAATGTCCGCCGCAGGATTGGTAGTATTGATGTAGGCCTTGTCCCCACGTTGATTCTTGTATTCTTTGAGTTTCTTGACAAACTCAATTTTTTTCAGGAGTGTAGTCGTGATCGCGCCAAAGTGATATTCGTCTAAACCAATGCTCAAGGCAAGATCCTTGGCAGTCTGCCTGAATTTGGGCGTGTACAGAATCAAGGGAATCGCTTTTTGCCTGGCAATTTCGGTCAATGATTTCAACAAAATAACATTCAGCAAATCCTGTTCGGGTTGAATGAGGATCGCGTCCAGGGCGGAACCTTTTTGCTGCACCTGGTCGATCGCCCCTTGCATGCTGGAATGCGTAAAATAGATCTTTTCCTGAGAATAATCGTGCCCCTGGATCTGATCACAGCTGTCTACCCGAACAATGTGTTTGGTAAAAGTCGACGCTGGGATGACCTGTTCGGAAGCGTTGGCAGAGACAGCTTCTGAAATGTCCGTTTCGGTGTCAAGGAGAGGGTGGCGAATGGCTAGATCCATACTATTTCACAATCAAGTTTGCGGTTCTTTGCGCTAACGCGTTACTTACTTCTTCCAAAAGCAACCTGGGTTCAAACGGCTTGATCACATAACCGAAGGCACCCAGGCCGAGGCAACGTTTGCGTTTGGCAGGTTCCTCATCACCCGATAAAATGATAACCGGAATGTTCCTAAATAACCCACTTTCGCTTAGATTTTCGAGTAATTCAATTCCATCGAGACCCGGCATGCTAAGGTCGGAAATGATGACATCCGGAATGTTCCGCTCGGAAAGCAACGACCATGCGTCCAAGCCGTTGTTGACAACGGTGACTTCATACTTATCGCGCATGATCGTTTCCAACAGCCAGCACAAAGGACTGTCATCCTCAACGACTAATACCTTTTTCATGGTACTTCAGTTACCTAACTAACCAAACAAAAAAAAACGAATGTGCTTTACGGATCTGATACGACCGGGTAGGATCTATAAAGCCAACTTTAATCCTTAGACAGCCAAAGTTAATATAAAATTTCACTCTTAATAACATTGTGAATATTAAATATTCTTTGGTTTTAGCCGATGCAAGTTCGTTTTCGCACTATAAGAGCCATAAATAGAAGTGTGAATTCCGATTGCATTAAGTTGCCGGTCAGGTCCTATATCGACAAAATACGTTCCGCCAATTCGGGGAAATTCGACACAGGAATCTAATTGAGCCTGGATAGCCAGGAAGGCACTATTTGATGCTGGAGGCTATTTTCTTTATCCCATTTCCCGGTGGATTTGTTTCATTTTGGGAATTATATGCCCGAATAGGTTTTACACAAGCGGATTTCACACCTTTCCAGAAAAGCAAATGTTCAGTTTTGTTTTGAGTTATTTTGCGCAATCGACATTGACATCATGATTCTTACCCTTCTGAGGAACTCTTTGAAAATGATCCTGTGGTTGGCGCCCGTCCTTTATCTTGAATCCATTTATTCTTGTAAAAAGGAGAATATTCAGCCACTCAATCTGATTTCTATCGAAGCCGGCGGCGTGGATTTGAGCGTATCCAATAGGGTGGCAGTGAAGGGCCCCATCACGGCGATGTTTACAACCAATATCAGCCCTTTGTCGGTATCGGATACGAGTGTGCTGCTGACCCGTGACTATGACCACGCTGGCGTTCCATTGACATTAATTGTTTCCGGCACAATACTAAGCATTAAACCTGTGGCCGACCTGATCTCCGGGGCGTTCTATACGCTCGTGATCACGTCTGAAGTGAAATCTACCCATGGCGAAGCATTCGGATCCGTCGCGATAAGTTTCAAGACTGCCGGATTGTTTGTTCCTTCCAATCAAGTAGCCTACTGGAGTTTTGATAACAGCACAGACGATGTGGTGGGCGCGTACGATGCCCTCGAGGCAGATCGGGTCGGAATAACCTTCGTCCCCGGTAAAAATGATTTGTCCGGTCAGGCGGCGTCATTCAATGGCACCACGAGCCTGATCCAGATCGCAAACGGAGCCGCATTATTAAAGCCGGAATTCGCCCACGTCGACAGCAACGGTAAACAAAAAGGCAGTTTCGTCATCGGCTTGGGCAACGCCCATGGTCTTCAGTTTGATGTGGATCCCAACTATGCCTGGTGCCGATTTTCTCAAGGTTTTCTGTTAGGCGACCTTAAATCAACTGCGACGAATGACTTTCAGTTCTTTGCCAATGGAGCATCGAAAGAAAATATCCGAAACAATCCTGACTCTCTGGTGGCCGGTGGAATAGAGAATGCGACGGTATTCAATCAGGATTTTGGTTCCGTGGGATTGAAACAGCGGCTGGACAACGAGTGGGCGCATATCGCGATGACGTTTACAGACACGACGAAGACGCGCACGCTGTATATCAATGGTGAAAAAATGTACCAGCAGGAGCTGAGTCTACTGAACGATACCAAGGTCAATCCCGTCTTGCGGCCCTTAGCAACGGTGAAGAGTCTTACCTTCGTTTCCGATACCGACATTCCCGCCCGGTACGACGACAAACTTGTCTTTGGATTTTGGCAAAGCAAAGAATCGACCTTCGGAGGTGCCCTGGGCAGCTATTCCAACACCGATGCGAATCATTTCAAGGGCCTGTTGGATGACGTACGGATTTTTAACAGGGCTCTCAGCGAAAAGGAAGTTTCGTTGATATACGAAGGGGAGAAGCCTTATTAATGATCAATGGGTCAATGTGCCAATGTGCCAATTAGGTCAGGTTTAGTTGGCATATTGACTCATCCTTATTCCGTATTTTTGATCAATAACAGTGATTTGAGATCTCAAGCTCCAAATCTGAACTAATATATGACTACAAATTACCCGAAGATTTTATTCTTTGTGTCCCTTATCATTACTGGTATTGCGTGCAGTGAAAAGAAATCGACGCCGGTATCGGTACCTGTCACCACACTTTCGCCGCAAGCCGATTCATTTATGGACTCGCTGTCGCGGGATACGTTTAACTTTTTTTGGGACCTGGCGGAACCCACCAACGGCAATCAGCCCGATCGGTGGCCGACTCCCGCGTTTTCAAGCATCGCCGCCACCGGATTTGGCCTCACCTCTTATTTGGTGGGCGTAGAGCGCGGGTACATCACCCGGCAACAGGCGGCGGAACGTGTAGCGACCACATTGAAATTTTTCAGGAATGCATCTCAAGGGAATGCCACTACCGGAGTGACCGGATTCAAAGGATTCTTTTATCACTTTATCGATCCGAAAACCGGAATACGGTTTCAACAAGTCGAACTCTCCACCATCGACACGGGCTTGCTGATGGCCGGCATTCTTTCCTGCCATGCCTATTTTGACAAAGACAATGAACTTGAAAAGTCAATCCGGGCGGTTTCCGATTCACTTTACCGTGCTGTGGAGTGGGACTGGGCTATGAATAAAAAAGAAACCATGAGCATGGGCTGGCACCCGGAGCGGGGTTTTCTCGACGCGCAATGGAAAGGCTATAACGAAGCCATGATCCTTTACATCATGGCCATCGGTTCACCGTCTCATCCGATTCCTGCGGAAAGTTGGAATGCCTGGACGGCAACGTATCAATGGGCAAATTATCATGGCATGGAGTATGTGAATTTTGGTCCCTTGTTCGGTCACCAATATTCACACGTGTTCATTGACTTCAAGGGCATACAAGACGCCTTCATGGCCGGGAAGGGGATCGACTATTTTGAAAATTCCCGCCGGGCAACCCTTGCCAACCAGAAGTATTGTGCTGCCAATTCAGGGGGTTTTGTCGGCTACCGTTCCACGATGTGGGGACTGACCGCCTGTGATGGTCCTGGAAATGACAACAAAGCCAACCCGAACATTAGTTTTGACGGCTACAATGCACGCGGTGTGGCGCAATTCTATCAAAAAGACGATGGGACCCTGGCCCCAACGGCAGCCGGCGGATCAATCCCCTTTGCTCCGGACGAGTGCATCGCTACGCTAAAGGAGATGAAGTACACGCTGAACGGTAAGCTCTATGGCAAGTATGGATTTAAGGATGCGTTTAATCTAAGTATTGTCTTTCAGGACGGAACGCATGGGTGGTTCGACAAGGATTACCTGGGGATCGATCAGGGACCGATACTTATTCAATTGGAAAATTACCGGACCGGATTAGTCTGGAAAATTATGAAGAAGAGCCCTTATATCCGTGACGGCTTGAAGAAGGCGGGGTTTAAGGGTGGCTGGCTGAACGAATGAAAAACCCTATCTTTAGAGTGTAAATTGGTAATCGGTAACCGGTGATCGGTGATCAGTGGTTTTGGTGTACTCCTCACTACCGATCACTGATCACCGATTACCAGCGACAAGTTGTATGAAGCGCCCCGGACTTTCTTTTTTACTCGCATTAATTTCGCCGCTCCTTTTCGGCCAGTCGATAACGGAGGTCAACGATTCCGTCGACGAACGCATTTTCATGCCTCAGGAATTGTTCTATTACGTCGATTCGACGAATACGATTTCCTTCCAACACATTTCCTCAAAGGAATTTTCCAACCAATTCAGACAGCATTCTTCCTACCAGAACAAAGATTTCAGGACCGACGCATCGTATTGGATAAAGTTTCCCATCCGGCATAGAGCAGAAACTAAAAAGGTCTGGCTGCTCGAGTTTTACGATCAATCCATCGACCAGATCGATGCCTATATTCCTCAGGAAGATGGTTCGTACAGGACCTTGGCCATGGGCGACAGCCGGCCGTTTCTCCAACGACCGTTCCGGCACAAGAACTTTGAAGTCCCGCTCAGCATGAAGTCGGACGCGGTAAAGTACTATTATTTCAGGGTGCAATCGCACGAGTTCGCCGATCTTCGCATTCCCTTCCGCTCTGTCAGCCGGTTCGTATTCTATTCCTTGAACGAATACTTTTTATACGGCACTTTTTACGGCATGGTGCTCATCATCAGCCTATACAATTTTTTGGTATACCTGGCCATCCGGGAAATCAAGAACATCTATTACATATTTTATATTCTCAGTGTGGCGTTGTATGCCATGAGTTTGGATGGCATCGGGTTTCAATACATCTGGCCCAACCATCCCTTGTGGAACAATGTCTCCACGGGCGTTGCGCTGTACCTCCTTATTTTCTGGTCGCTGGTATTCACCCGGCGGTTCCTGAGCACCCGGGCCAATGCCCCTGTTTTGGACAATGTGTTGAAGTGGATGATTGTGGGAAGAACGATCTTATTCCTGTTCACACTATTGTTTCATCGGCCACTTTTTGCTTATCGCAATATTGAAATCATACCGTTGTCGCTGATATTTTATACCGGAATAAAGGTTTGGACGGAGGGCTACCGGCCGGCGCGGTTCTTTGCCATTGCCTACGGAAGTTTGTTTTTTGGTTTCTTTTTGCGGTCGCTGGTTTTTCTGAACATTCTTCCGTTGACAACACTGCTGCACTACAGCGTTCATTTCAGTTTTGTCTTTGAGATGCTCTTTTTAACATTTGCTTTAGGGGACCGGATCCGGATATTGAAAGATAATCGCGACCGCGCGCTTCGCCGCATCATCTTCCAACACGAAGCCAACATGCAGTTGAAAGATAAAGTGAACCGGGAACTGGAACAGAAGGTGACCGAGCGGACCGTTCAGCTTAACCAAAAGAATCATGAGTTGGAAGAAAGCAATTCCAGGTTGGAGGTACAGGCTTACGAAATTAATCAGATCAATTCCCTGCTGGATCTGGATAACTGGAAGCTCAAAAACCGGATTAAAGAAGTGTTGAATGACCAGCTCATGGAGAAGACCATGGAGTACGGTCAGTTTAAGACACTCTTCCCGGACACGCTCGCCTGCTACCGTTTCCTGGAAAGCTTAAAATGGGAGAAGAGTTTTGACTGCCGCAAATGTTATAACACGAAGTTCTTTGAAGGAGCCCATAAATTTGCACGCCGTTGCACCCGTTGCGGATACGACGAATCCATTACGGCCTATACGATTTTTCACAGTATTAAATTTCCAATCGAGAAGGCTTTTTATATAGCCTACCTGGCGGTTGCGGGAAAGAAAGATTCCACCCTGGAATCGTTGGCAATCCATCTCAAGATAAGGACCAATACGGTTTGGGCCTTCCGGCATAAAGTCCTGGAAAGGCTGGCGGAATTGGAAAAGAAGGGGAAAAAGCCGTCTGCATCGCGATGGGAGGAAGTAATTTTATTGCCCCGTCTGGCGAAACGGCAACTTGCCGATGTGAACGGGCTAAAAGTTCATGAAAATTAGGTGTCGGAAATGCCCGCTTTCGCGATTGTTTTTATTCTGCAAAAACGACCTGCCATTATAACCTAATATCGCATAAATCGTCTGAATTTGATGTTTTTTATGCGGTAAAATTCGATCCGTTGACGCTTCCTGTTTGCGGTGTTTTTTCGTCCATTCGTCAAAAAAACCTATCGTTTCGCTTGACTTCATAATAGCTTCGGTGCAATCGTTTGTAATGATTGGTAGAAAGCAAACACCCGAAAGCCTCATGAAGCAATGTTTATTTGTTTTTTTGTTTCTATTCACTGGTTCCGCAGCCTGGGCTCAAAACCGTTTTGTGGAGGGAAGGGTCACTGCAGCAGAGGATGGACAGCCGTTGCCCGGCGTGAATGTGATGGTTCAGGGCACCGCAAAGGGGACGGCAACCGATATCGAAGGGCGCTACCGCCTGGAGCTCGGTCCGGGAGACAACAACCTCAGTTTTAGTTTTATTGGCTACAAAACAACCACTGTAACCGTGGGAGAACGGAGCACCCTTGACGCAGGAAGTGGTAGTAGTGGCTTATGGAACTCAAAAGAAAAGCGATCTGACCGGTGCAGTTTCATCGTTGCGAGGATCCGACCTGAGTAAGATCCCGGCGCTTGATCCCTCTATGGCCCTGCAGGGCAAGGTGGCCGGCGTTCAGGTGACGAACTCTTCGGGTGCACCCGGTTCGCAACCCATTGTCCGAATTCGCGGAACCGGCACGTTTAATGATTCCTCGCCGATCTATGTAGTTGACGGCGTTATTGTTCAGGACATCGGTTTTGTAAATTCCAACGATATCCAATCGATGGAAGTCTTAAAGGACGCCTCTGCTACGGCATTGTATGGATCGCGTGGTGCCAACGGTGTGATTCTGGTCACCACCAAACAAGGGAAAAAAGGACAAGCCGCACCGACGATCAGTTTTTCCGGTGACTATAGCGTTCAAAATCAGCAAAAAAGAATTGACGTTCTCAACGGACCTCAATTTGCAACGATCGTTAACGAAATCACACCCGGTACATACAACAACGTAGCGCTGGTGCCCAATACCAATTGGCAAAACCTGATCTTCAGAAAGGCACCCATTCAGAATTACCAATTCTCCATTTTCGGAAGTTCGGAAAAGATGCAATACTACGTTGGGTTTGGATATTTCAAACAAGACGGGATCATCCGCAAATCCAATTACGAGAGGATCACCTTGCGGATCAATAACGTGTATCATTTTTCGAAATCCATCCGGTTTGGAAACAACATCACGTTCGCTCCCTACCAACAACAAAATACGAACGGAAATGTAGTGTTTACGACGTATCGTGCACAACCCGTTATTACTCCGTACGATGCCGCCGGCAATTATAACCCTGTGCCCAACGTGGGGAATCCGCTGGCTGACATAGACTACACCAACAGTTTTGCAAAAGGACTTCGAACCGTCGGTAATTTCTACGGAGAAATTGATTTCCTAAAGGGGTTCACCCTAAAATCCAGTTTTGGGGTAGACATGATTCATAGCACTGGAAAGGATTTTACACCTGTATTTTTTGTGTCGCCTCAGCAACAGAATTCCCTCAGTACGTTGAATAAGAATTGGGGCGACCGCCTCTCCTGGCTGTGGGAAAATACCCTCACCTATAATAAAGAATCGGGAAAATACAAAGTTAATGTATTGGGCGGCTACACCATGCAGGAGTCTTCTTCTGAAAATGTTGGCTTGCAAGGCCGAAACATTATAAGGGACTCGCAGGACTTTTGGTATATCAATGGAAGCAATATCTATCCGCAGCAAACGAGCAATACGGTAGACATTGGTCAGAATTATGCCATGATGTCCTTCCTTGCCCGTGCCAACTATACCTACGACAACCGGTATTTGTTTACGGCAACCTTCCGAAGAGATGCATCATCGAAATTTCCACGGAGTAACCGGTCCGCCAGCTTTCCTTCGTTTGCTCTTGGTTGGAATATTATTAATGAGAACTTCATGAAAGATGTCACGTTTCTTTCCAATCTCAAAGTGCGGGCGAGCTGGGGTATTATTGGAAATGATAAAATACCTTATAACAGGCAATACTCAGCCGTCCTCAATGATGCCAGCGCGGTCTTTGGAGGGATATTGCTGGCCGGTCAAACCTATGGCGTTTCCGGAAATCCGGGCGTAAAGTGGGAAAGTACTTATCAAACCGACGTGGGGCTTGAAGCGGGATTCCTGGACGGTCGGTTGACGGCAGAAATAGATTATTATCAACGAACAACAAAAGATATTCTAATCGATTTGGATATTCCCGGCTACTTGGGAAACGGTTCCGGCGCGAAGATCACCTACAATGCTGCAGAAGTATTGAACCGGGGAGTTGAAGTTACACTCGGATGGGATGGACAGGTGAGCAACGACTTTCACTATCACGTCGGAGCGAATGCAACAACGATCCATAACAGCACCGTGTCGGTAAACGGCGTAGGAGGCTCCAACGATTACCTGATCGGTGGCACCAACTCGACAACCAAGACGCAGCCGGGACTGCCTCTGGGTTCATTTTATGGATATCAAACTTCGGGCCTGTTTCAAAACGCCGCTGAATTGGCCGCGTATC
>WNFM01016364.1_pt1 | contig 11678 bp, 12 predicted proteins | sample 5400271 | NCBI WGS metagenome assembly WNFM01 (sample SAMN13153352, study PRJNA577476) | soil metagenome | isolation source: 60 cm saprolite on Douglas fir-dominated hillslope | place: USA:California | collected 2013-09-17 | reverse complement strand
GGGCCGCGCGGGCTGCGCGGGCTGCGCGGGCTGCGCGGGCTGCGGGGTCGCGCGGCGGGGCCAGCGACCCTGCTGGGCGCGCCGCTGTTGGCGGAAGGGCGTCAGGCTCCCCGGCCCCCGGCGCCCTTTGCGCCGGGACGTGGGCCACGCCGCCTGCTGGGAGCGCCCCTTTTGCTGGGGTGCACGCCGAGCCGCGCGCGTCGACGCCGGGGCGGCGAGGTCCAGGTGCTGGCGCACGACCGTGAGCAGGGCCTGGGCGAAGAGCGCCAGCGTGACGTGGCGCTACCAGCCGGTCCAGCTGCGTACCTCGTACTGGTCCAGCCCCACCTCGCCCTTGGCCGCCTCAAAGGCCACCTCGATCGTCCAGCGCCGCCCCGCTACCTGTACCAGCGTCGCCAGCTCGGTGCCCACCGGAGCGAAGACCACGTACGCCTGCAGGTCCTTGGGATCGCGCAGGCTGCGCCGCACCAGACACCACCGCTCATAGCCCTCCTGCAGCGGCGGGACCAGCGGCAGGCGATACCAGTCATACCAGCGGGGACCTTTCTCCCCGTCGCCGGCCGAGAGCCGCTGCCAGCCGGCGTCAGGTACCTCCTGCAGCTCCTTGAGGAGCGTGCTGACCCGCCGCTGGGTCCCGGTGGCCGCGACGTTGACGTCCTCCTTGCCCGAGACCGCCAGGACGTAGGCCTGTTCGTGCGCCTCCAGCCACATCCGCAGGTGCCGGTCGTCGCCGGAGACGCTGTCGGCGGTGACCCACGCCGCGGGCACCCCCGCCGCCCGCACCCGCGCGAGCATGGTCTGGGCCAGCTCGGGCTTGGTCGCGAAGCCCACCCCGGCAGGAATCCCCGCCCGTTGGCAGCGGGCCGGGTCGTCGGTCCACTCCTGGGGCAGGTAGAGCGCCCGGTCCACGAAGGCGACGCCCTGGGGACTGGCGTACGCCACAAAGACGCCCACCTGCGCCTGCTCCACCTTGCCCACGCACCCAACGTCCTGCTTGGCGACCCCGGCTGAGGCCATCCCCTTCTTCACCACGCCGGTCTCGTCGACTACCAGCACCGCCCCCGGATCGCCCAGGTGCTCGACCACGTAGGTGCGTAGGTCCTCGCGGACCGCGTCCGGGTCCCAGTCGGCCCGCCCCAGCAGGTGCTGCGTGGCGTAGGGGGTGCGATCGCCCGCCGCCTCGGCCAACTGCCAGCCATTCTTGCGCTCCAGCGGGCTGAGCAGGCCGCGCAGGTACGTCTGCGCGCGCCGCCGCGCTTCCGCACGGGCGAAGCGCGGCCCCAGACGCGCCGCCACCGCCGGGACCTCCTCGGCTGCGGCCTGCAGGGCGGCCCGCAGCGCCACCTCCTCCTGGCTAGGCTGCGGTGTAGCGGGCGGCTCCACGTGAGCGGCTGGGTGACGGCGGGTCGGCATGGTGCGCGCTCCTTTTCGGTCCGGCGATCCTCCTCCTTCTCTGATCGTACTGCAGAACTACAACTGTAGTACTAGGTCAAACGGCACAATCGCTACGGATGAGGCAAGGACAGGGAGGGCGCGAGGCCAGGCGGCAAGCGGATTGATGGCACGGCGGGCGATGGCATGGGTGTCGCACGTGGCATGCCACTGCCTGTCTGTGTGTCTGCTATCTGTAGGTGCTAATGCCGGCGCCTATAAGCCCAAAGGCGCAAGCCAGGGGTGACGGCGCACGTTTCTAGCAGGCTCTGGTCTAGCAGGCTCTAGGCGCCGCGTGAGAGCGCATCCAGGTATTGCAGCTCGTAGAGGCGGCGATAATAGCCGTTACGTGCCACCAGTGTCTCGTGGGTGCCCTCCTCCACTATGCGGCCCTTATGAAGCACGATGATACGGTCCACATTGCGGATGGTCGAGAGCCGGTGCGCGATGAATATCGAGGTGCGCCCGCGCATCAGTTTGGCCAGCGCGTCCTGGATGAGCGCTTCCGTCTCCGTATCCACGCTGCTGGTCGCTTCATCCAGAATCAGCAAGATCTCGGGATTGAACGCGATGAGGCCCGCTCCGCGCTCGCGCACCTCTTCCTCGTAGGCGTGCGGCAGCGGCTCGATGAAGCCGCTGGCATTCACAAATTGCGCGGCCGTGCGTATCCGCTCGTCGTCGATACTCTCCTCGTGCAGGCGGATGTTGCTCGCGATGGTGCCCGAGAAAATGAAGGGATCTTGCAGCACGGCGCCGACATGCCGGCGCAGGTCGGCCTGCGCGAGATCCTTCACATTGTGGCCGTCAACCAATACCTCGCCGCGCTGGACGTCGTAGAAGCGCGAGATGAGACTGATGAGCGAGGTCTTGCCGGCGCCGGTCGCCCCGACAAAGGCCACGCTCTCGCCGGGGTGAACGTGGAACGAGATGCCCTTGAGCACCCAGTCGTCTGGATTGTAGGCGAACCATACCTCGCGGAACTCGACATCGCCGCGCACGTGCGCCAGCGCCGCAGGGTGCGGCGGATCAGCCACCTGAATCGGCTCGTCCAGCACACGGAAAATGCGCTCGGAGCTTGCCATCGCCGATTGCAAGATCGTGTACTTGTCGGCCATATCGCGAATCGGCAGGAAGAAGCGGTCCACATACTGGAGGAAAGCGATGAGCGCGCCCAGCCCGAGCGAGCCGGCGACCACGGAAGAGCCGCCGGCCCAGATGATGAGCGCCATCGCGACCGCTGCCAGCAGGTTCACCACGGGGCCGAAGAGCGAGAAGTAGAACAGCGAGCGCATGGAGGCCTGGCGGTAGTCGCGATTCAGCTCGTCGAAGTGCGCGAAGTTGCGGCGCTCGCGATTGAACAGCTGGACGACCTGCGTGCCCGAGATGTTCTCGGCGATCGTGGCATTGATGCGCGCCAGCCGCACGCGAATCGCGCGGAAATTGTCGCGCATCGCCCGCTGGAAGTATGCGGTCGCCAGCAGGAGCGGCGGAATCACGACGAAGACGATCAACGCCAGCTGCCAGCTCTCGAAGAGCAGGATGACGACGATGCCCGCCAGCGTGAAGAGATCGGCGATGAGGTTCACCGCGCCGGAGGTGAACAAATCGTTCAAGGAGTCCACGTCGTTAGTGATGCGCGTCATCAGCCGGCCGACAGGATTGTGGTCGAAGAACGCGAGCGACAGTTGTTGGAGGTGCTCGAACATGTTAGACCGCAGCAGATACATGACCCGCTGGCCCAGCACACTCAGCAGATAATTCTGCAGGTAGCGGAGCACGAACCCGAAGAGCAGGACGCCGAAAAAGAGCAGCGACATCCTGAAGACGCCGTCGATGCGCTGGGCAGGCGACAGTGTCACTGGGGCGCGCGGGGCGATGTAGCGATCTACCGCGAGCTGGGTGATGAACGGGCCGAGCAAGTCATTGCCAACGGCGAGCAGCGCGAGGGCGAGCGCGGCGAAGAAGGTGCGGCGAAATGGCCGAATAGCGCCCCAGAGCCGGCGCATAAGGCGCGCGTCGTACGCTCTGCCCAGAATCTCATCTTCCTGAAAGAAGTTTGCCGCCACGCCATCGTCCTCCGCTTAGAGCCGATTATTGCCGGGTCGACCGGCCGCGCGCAGTGGACGGCGCGGCCGGTGACAGCAAGACTGACAGCAAAACCTACTCGGAGCCCTCTAGCAATTCCCCGAGACGCCTCACCACCTCGCCCTGCAAGGTCGGCAACACATGACTATAGATGTCCATGGTGATGCTGATCTGCGAATGGCCGAGCAGTTCCTGCACCACCTTGGGATGGATCCCCATGCTGAGCAACAACGTCGTCGCGCCGTGCCGCAGGTCGTGGAACCGTCTGTAGGGGATACCCGCCCGCAGCAAGAGGGGCCTGAAATGGCACATCCGCAAGGTCGTGGGACTCATCCGACGTCCGTGCGTCGTCGGGAATACCAGGTCATGATCTTCCCATGCCTCACCCGCGGCCACCCTCTGTTCCAGCTGGCGTGCCCGGTGCACGTGCAGCGCACTGATTGTCATGGCCGCCAATTTGATGCTTCGTCGGCTCTGCGCGCTCTTGGGTTCGCTCTCGATCCAGCCATACGGTGGCGGCAGTTGGACCACGGTCCGCCGGACACTGAGCGTACCGTATGTTAGATCGATATCTTCCCACTTCAATCCTAACAGCTCGCCTTCTCGCATACCACTGGTCAGCGCGAGTACGAACAAAGCCTCCATCCGATCTCCTCGCGCTGCGGCAAGTAACCTTTGCGCCTGCTCAACGGTCAGTACTCGCGGATCCCTGCGCGGAATGCGCGGCGCGTTCACGACATCGGTTACGTTGCGTGGCACGAGGTTCCAGCGCACCGCGTACTTGAGCGCAAGGTGCAACGTCACGTGCATGTACTGGACTGTGCGGGGCGCGTACCCCTGACCTAGCTTCCTAGCATACAGGGCCTGCGCGTCTTCTGGGCCAAGTTTGGCGAGTTGTATGTTGCCGAGCTCGGGCACCAAGTGGTCGCGGACCACCTGTCGGTAGCGTACGTAACTCGTCACGCGTACGCCCGGTTTCACGACATCTTCCAGCCAGCGGATAAGGAACGCCTCTAGGGTGTGCGCCGGTCCAACTACCGGCATCATGCCCTGCTGCTTGTCGCGCAAGGCCTTCGTGAGGTGCTCCTGCACCTCACGCCGTGTTTTCCCATAGAATGTCTTGCGTTTGAGCTTGCCTGCTTCATATCTGATGGTCATGCTCGCGGCCCACCGGCCATCGGCACGCTTGTAGATGGAACCTTCGTTGTGTCCACGCCGCGCCATGCGAATGCACCTCCCGTCTGGATGCCAAGTAGCGCTGACAAGATGCTCCGAGCGCTAGCTAACGCTGCTCGGTCAGCCGCTGGATGACGAATGCCTCGAGTGCCGCAACGGGGATGCGACGAGCACGGCCGATCTTGAGGCTTTGAATCTGCCCCGTCAGAACGAGGTCGTAGACGACCGATCGGCAGAGTCCGAGCGCCGCGGCCGCTTCCGGCATCGTCAGAAGGAGCTTCACATCCGCCCACTGGCTATGACCGGACCGGGTGGCTAACAGTGTCTGCATGACCATCTCCTCTATGCCACAACACTATTCACAGAAGGAGCCCGCCGAAAGCCACGCCGTTTTAACGGCAATGGTGAGGTGGGCTTGCGTGCCTTTCGCCGAGAGTCCTGGTGCATCGCCGGGTCCCTTTCTCTATGTGAGAATGGGGATACGTCACTTGCACCTTGCCAACTCAATAGTGTTTGCCGGTTCCGTGGTAAACCGTTCCCACGGGTAAAAGCACTAACGTACTTTGGACGCGGTGCCATGCGCTTGAGCGGCGGTCTTTGTGCTAACCACGCCACGCCGCGATGCATGCAACGACGTTTTGGGCGGGGGCACCGCCTTCAGGCGTGAACGTGAGGGGTTACCCTGTGCGTAGCCTGAGAATCCATCGGGCTTCAGCCCGCGTGGAGTGTCAATGTCCCGAACACCTCGCGAGGGGCCGACACCTTGTAGACGCGGGCGAAGTGATCGACGAGTACCTGGGCGAGACCGCCCTTGGCCTCCGCCTCGCGCTCCAGGTCGTCCAGGTGCTGGGTGAGCAGGTCGCCCACGGAGTACGCCGGTTTCAGGTGCAGCGGCAGCACGCCGCGGGCGGCGAAGATGCCCAGCAGCATCTGCACCCGGTGGCGGACCTGCTCGACGCGTTCGAGATGTGCCCCCATCCCGCGCTCGACCCACGCCGGCACGTGGCCGTACCGTGCCTCGTAGCGGGCACGGCGCGCGGCCGCCCGCCCTGCTTCCTTCTCGGCTGCCCGCTCCACCCACTCGGCAAGCGCGGCGAGGGCGGCCGGGGCGGGCGCGGCATCCTCGACCTCGAGCGAGTTCACAACGCCGAGCAGCATCCGTCGTAGGATGCGGCTTTTGCCGGTATAGCGCGCCCCACGCACGAGTTCCTGCGCTGCGTCTCCGAGGGGCTCCGCGGACGCCAATCCCTGGTACCCCTCGCGCAGCGCTGTCCACGTCGGGTGTGCCGGCCACCGGGAGCGGTTGGTGGACCCGTCGTCCTCGACCAGGCGCAGCCAGTGCGTGGTCAAGTGCTGCCAGAGTCTGTCCTGATAGGCGAAGAAGCGGGGGAGCGTGCCAAGGTGGGGCAGATCCTCGGCGGACAGTTCGGCCTCGATCATCGCGTCATCGTCGTCGTACTCCAGCCGCCACACCGCCTGCTCCGGGTCGAAGCGCGTCGGGCTACGCGCGCTGAGCAGCGCGAAGTAGGCGTCGTCGGACCGTTGCCGCGCCTGCAGGGACTTCTCGTAGACGCGGGCCATGACAGCGCCCGAGCCGAAGACGAAGCCGGTGAAGGTGCCGCCATCGTGATACGCGTGCCATTTCACGCGCGACGGCTTGATGAAGCGGAGCGCATCGCCTACCTCTGCCGCCGGTTGCCAGCCGCCCTGCCAGTCGGCATGCACATCCACCCGCGAGAGCCGCATGGCATCGAAACTCACGTGTGCGCGCAGCGACGCGTCGTCCTGGTCGGAGAGCAAGTGCTCCCTGACCCAACTGAGCGCTTCTTCGCAGGCGCCGCGCGGCCCGCCTGGGTGCGTGTGCAGGAAATGCGAGCGAAGCTCGATGTACAACCCCGGCCGGTGGGGGATGCCCTTGCCGAGCACCTTGACGCTGAAGTCAGCGGTCTCCAGGAGATGACCGTACCCGCCCCTGGACCCGTGGGGGAAGACCTGCGCTCCCAGCCAGTCGGGGCAATGTGCCGTCCGGCCATCTGCTGACGAGAGTTGGGCCAGCTCCTTCTCCGCGTCGAGCTGGGTGCGCATGGCGTCGCTCACGGTGATGTCGGCCGAGAGATGGATGGTGTCCGGACCAGCCAGCACGAGGCGCGCTGTCAGGGATGGGGCGTCGTCCCGCACAACCAGCGACTGCTCAATCGGATCGCGTGCTGTTGGGTTCGTAGGAGACCGTCCTTTCTACCATTCTTGGGGCCAGAGGGCCCCTGCCTTCAGGCATGGGGATGACTGGCCCCTTGCCCTTGCCTTTGTCGAACGCTTGTGCTAACATCAAGCTGTCGCACGGGCGATGAACCCGTGTCTGGTGGCCTTCGGGCCAATGCACCAACACAACCGCATGTGCGCGGCGTTGCCGGGAGCAAGCCGTCCCGGCGTACAACATGCGCGGTACCGAGCACCTTGCTCCACGTATGCTGGCCATCCGGCAACGGACGCCAGCTAGTTCCCGCGGACACCGGGCACGTAGCTCGCTGGCCGGAGGGTCGGAGGCGAGAAGCCCCTTGCCTTTAGGCATGGGGAGTGTCACTAGCACACCAGCGCAGGGCGCCGCTGACGACCGCCTACGATTACATGCGGGCCCGTGCCCGCGAGCTCGGCGTGGAGCGCGAGCTCGGCCAGCACGACTATCACGTCCAGGCGGTGGACCTGACGGGCTCTGGCCAGCGTGCCCAGGCCGGGGTTGCCTTCTTCATCGCGTTGTACTCGGCCATCAAAGAGCGTTCCGTGCGATCAGCGCTCGTCGTCCTGGGCGATCTCACGATCCAGGGCAACATTCTGCCCGCCCGCTCCCTCGCCGAGCCACTCCAGGTCGCAATGGACAACGGCGCCAAACGCGCGCTCATCCCTGTCGAAAACAAGCGCTCATTCCTTGACGTTGCCGGCGATGTTGTCGAGCGGGTCGACCCGATCTTCTACGGCGAGCCGTTGGCAGCAGCACTCAAAGCGCTTGGGGCAGAGTGAACAACAGCGAGTGACGGTCGTCGAAGTGTTGCCTCGGCTCGAGGTAGGACATATCCCGCATGAGTATGTGATAGATGATCACGGCGATGGTGTGGTCCAGCGCAACGAGGACATGATTGGTGCCGCGTCTAGCGGTGAGGCGGTAGTACTGTACCTAGAGGTAGGTGTCTTTAGTCTAGCCTGGATTATTCACGGAGCTTGGGAATGATCACTTGAAGGAGTCAAGCCTTTTGGTTATGGTCGAGTGAATTCGTCGACTGACCAGCACTAGGAGGCGCTCCTATGCCCGATGCTCGCTTATCCTCGCTCACCTCAGTTCCCTCAGTGACCTTTGATGCCGGACAGCTTACCTCGGATGGCGGCCTCGTCTGGCTCGCGCAAGCCGACGACCGCTTGGGTCTGTCGGCCAGCTTTGCTGCCCAGATTCACGACTGGCGCGCCGCAGGCCCCATCCGCACCGGCGGCGGAGTAGGGCAGGGCCCGTATCCATCCGGGCTGGCCAATTTGACCTAACACGGCTCATTACTTATCATGAAGGTGACCGCACGGGGAAGACGTCACCGCTCCCCCCTTCAGGGCCGGAGTCCGCGTGAGGCGCTACCGCGGCTGGCTCGAACGTCGGCGAGAGCCTCTGGCTGGCGCGGGAGACATCCGCAGGAGGCCCACCATGGTTCCATCCCCACGCCTCACGACCGCATCTTCCCGCACCCAGCTCCTCGCGCCGCCCCTGCTGCTCGCGGCGTTCATGCTGGCAGGCGTGCTGGCCCTCACCGCCACAGGCGGCTGGGTCGCGCGTGCGGATGCGCAGCCGACGCTCAGCGTCACCATCAAGTCGGGCACCGCCACAGAGACGACCTATACCGTGGTCGCCGCGAACTTTCCAGCCAATGCGGCGATCACCGAGACGTTCGGCGATGGCTCGCTGATCGCGCCCGTCACAGGGCAGACCAATGCCTCCGGCAGCCTGACGTTCTATTGGACGCTCGACGTCACCAACAAGTATTGCGGGAAGGTCACGGCGAAGACCGACACGGCGCAGGCAACCACGAGCTTCTGGGTCGCCCCCTCGACCGACTCCCAGAGCGGCACGGCCTGCGGCGGCGGGACCACTGGCGCGGCAAGCCCGACGCCCAACACGACGGCCACCGCGGCAGCCCAGACCACGGCCTCGGCAACCGCGGCGCCCACGCAGCCACCCATCGCACAGCCGACGGTGGCGCCTGCCGGCGGCACCGGCTCGGGCGACCTGCTCCATCAAGTGCTGGGGAGCCGTCTCCTACTGCTGGTGGCCGGCGGCGCGGTGGCGCTGGTCATGATCATCCTGCTGCTCGTGCTCGCCTCCACCATGCTCAAGTCTGGCCAGCGCAAAGGTAGTGGTCGGGGTGGGCAGCCAGGCACGCGGAACGGCGGCTGGAACGCCCCGCCCAGCGCCAGGCAGGCCGCGCCGGGGTGGCGGCCGCAGCAAGCGCCGCGGACGCCCACCCGCATGGCGGGCGCAGGGAACTCCGATTCACGCTGGCGCAGCTTCGACGACGAGGACCGCGATGGTCGGCAGGGCACGCCTGACCCGCGGTGGTCGCGCAGCCAGCCGGGCGCGCGGGGTGGTCGTGGACCAGGAGGCGAGGGCACGGCCGCGCGCATTCGCACGCTTCGCGACTTCACCGAGCACCGGCAGAGCGTGCGCCCGCCGCGCCGCGAGGACGACGACTGGCAGCGTTAGCCCGGATTATTCATGGAAACGCAACTCAGTTGGTGCCAGCCCGGCTTGGCCGGGCTTCGTCGCCGTAGGCGCTTAGCAGCGGGTTCACCCGCCCGCGTCCTAGCGCCCGCACGACACGCGTGAATAATCCGGGCTAGGCGTCCGAACACCAGCGGAGTGTGCGCCAGACCACCGAACGGTCGCGAGTCTCGCACAATGCCAGGTCACACTCTGGGGCTCAAGTCAATTCGGTTGCAGCTATCAAGAAAAGTTGGATTACGACCATACTGAGCGACGCGAACCCAACTGATACCAGGGTCTATAGCCTTTCGTCCGTGAATTGCCATCGCCCGAAGACATACGCAGCGGCCAACGCGCCAGGCACGACACCCGCTACCGACCACAGCCACCAGAGCGCGAATGTGCCCCACCCGTACTTGGTCTTGCCGTGCTTAGGGAGCGTGAAGTTATCTTGCCACATTGTGCGCAGCGATTCCACCAGTGCCTGCATACCTTCCCCCTTCGCTGTCCGCTCGTCGCCCCGTACCTACTCCTCGCGCTCCTCGATGAAGTAGGTGATCACCTCCTCATCGGTGGTGTTGGCAGTATCCAACGGGGGCCTTCCGGGCCGCATGACAATCAGCGTTCTTGTGATGCGGCGTGGCTCCGTATGTGACTGTGCCTGCTGCTTATGCCGCCATGCGTTGACCAAGTCGGCGGCAGCCCGAGCCACTGCCAGACCCGTGCCGAACAACTCAATGTAACCCTTGAGCTGCTCTAGCGGAATACCGCCACCCTGCGGTGGAATGTCTGCTCGGATGCCGAGTGCGCGTAGCGGTTCGAGAAGTTCGCGTTGTACATCCTCCTCGATCTCAATGCCGATGTCGAGCATAATGTAGTGGTCGTCTTCCCGCATTTTGTCGATCATGTGTCGCCTCCTACCCACTGGCGCAGAGTATGTTGCACTAGGGTGTGTTGGCAAAACGGCGATAGTCTTGAGGCATGTATCAGCATCGGCAGCAGCAGGGAGAGACCACACGGCGGCACGAGTTGACCGAACTGCAATGGGCACGACTCCAACCGCTCTTGCCGCCCCAGCGGACGGGTCGGCGAGGTCGGCCGGCGCATGATCACCGCCGAATGATCAATGGGATGTTGTGGATCGCCAAGACCGGAGCACCGTGGCGCGACGTGCCGGACCGCTATGGACCATGGCACAGTGTGGCCAGCCGCTTCTACCGTTGGCGCCGGGCAGGGATCTGGGACCGCATCCTGGCCATGCTACAAGCACAGGCCGATGCGACAGGAGGCCTCGACTGGTCGGCGCACTTTGTGGACGGGACTGTGGTGCGAGCGCACCAGCATGCGGCGGGAGCCCGCAAGCGTGACGGAGGAGCGGCGAAACAGGCCCTTGGTTGGAGCCGGGGCGGCTTCAGCACAAAGCTCCATCTGCGCACGGAGCGCGGCGGCAAGCCGCTCGTCCTCCTGCTCACAGCGGGCGAGCGCCACGAGCAGAGTATGTTCGAGCCACTCATGGAACAGGGGGTGGTGAAGCGGCCGGGCCGGGGACGCCCCAAACGGCGCCCCACGTGTGTGGTCGGGGACAAGGGCTACAGCAGCCGCAAGGTCCGGTGCTACCTGCGGCGCAGGGGAGTGCGAGCCGTGATCCCGCGCAAGCGGAATGAGCCGCCGCAGCGACGCTTTGACCGCGAGCTGTACCGTGAGCGCAATCGGGTGGAACGGCTGATCAATCTCCTGAAGCGGTTCCGCCGCGTCGCCACACGCTACGAGAAGCTCGCAGCGAACTATCTCGCCTTCGTGACTCTGGCCGCGATCACCCTCTGGCTCTAGCCTCCACCGTCGCTCCACCAGAGGTACGCCTCCCAAATCTGCTCAGCAATCGGCTGGTACCGCGCAGGCGGCCCCGCAGTGCGGGGACTGAACCAGCGAACGAATTCCTCGTGGAGGATTCCGGTTAAGTCCTCGATCTTGGCTGCCTCACCGAGCCGTGGGAGGATCGTGCGCACCTCCGGGTCGTACTCGGTGGGGTGGAAAGCGATGCCGATAGGGTCGTGCTCCGCGAGAATGGCGAGCACAACGTCGTAGAGCCATTCAAACTCTAGGCGCAACTGGTACCGTTCGCGCTCAAGCTGCCGACGGTCGGCCCGCTGCGATTTCGTCATGCATGTCGTGAGCACACGGCACTGCCCGTGCTTGCCTCACCGACGACAGCATACACGACCGTGTCACGTTTTTGCCAACACACCCTAGT
>WNFM01325499.1_pt1 | contig 11679 bp, 7 predicted proteins | sample 5400271 | NCBI WGS metagenome assembly WNFM01 (sample SAMN13153352, study PRJNA577476) | soil metagenome | isolation source: 60 cm saprolite on Douglas fir-dominated hillslope | place: USA:California | collected 2013-09-17 | reverse complement strand
ATTGGCGGCGGCAAAACTGCTCCTGATCGTGCGGCCTTTTATAATACAGCTCTTGCACGCTATTTAGACTTTAACGACAGCTACATTGCAAGGCATGAGACCTGCCATCCAAGCGACAATCTGGGAGCGGTGCTTGCTGCGAGCGAGTATGCCGGGAAAAGCGGCAAAGATTTCCTCACAGCCCTCGCTGTAGCCTACCAGGTTCAATGCCGGCTCTCTGACGTTGCGCCGGTACGCGCCAGGGGCTTCGATCACACCACCCAGGGAGCCTATGCAGTTGCTGCAGGAGTAGCAAAGGCACTTGGTCTTGGTCAGAAGAAAACCGCCAATGCTCTTGCGATCAGCGGCACGGCGAACAATGCCTTGCGTGTTACGCGTACAGGAAGCCTCTCCAATTGGAAAGGTCTGGCTTACCCTCACACCGCGTTCGCTGCTACATTTGATACCTTCCTCGCCATGCGGGGCATTACCGGCCCGCTCGAGGTCTTCGAAGGCAACAAAGGCTTCATGGATGCTATAGCCGGACATTTTGAGATTGACTGGCAAAGCGAGAATCTTGAGATCGTCAGGCGTACGAATATCAAAAAGTACAACGCTGAGTTTCACTCTCAATCAACCCTGGAAGGTATTCTCGAACTGCGCGAAGCGCACCACTTGAGTGCAGATGAAATCGAGCGCATCGAGGTTGAGATATTTGATGTGGCCTATAACATCATCGGTGGCGGTGAGGAGGGCGATAAACATACTATCCAGACCAAAGAAGAAGCCGATCATAGTCTGCCATACATGGTAGCCGTGGCGCTACTAGATGGCGAAGTGACACCCAGGCAGTATTCCCCAAAGCGCATTGAGCGTCACGACGTGCAAACGCTCCTGCGCAAGGTGGAAGTTCGTCCCAACAATGAATTGAGTGAACTTTTTCCTGAAGCGATGCCCTGCCGTGTTCAGGTCTTCCTCAAAGATAACCGTACCCTCAGCATCGAGAAGGAGGACTACGAAGGCTTTTACACCCAGCCTATGTCCTGGGCAAAGGCTACCGAGAAATTTGAGCATCTCGCCAAACCATTTACCGACGAGGAGCTACGCCAGGGCATCATAGAAGCTGTAGCACGCCTGGAAACGCTTGAAGTGCAGCAGCTGACCGAGCTTTTGACATATGTGCGCAAGGGAGAATGATGTCAAGAGCCCAATCCCATGGAATGGGAGAAGCTTGCATAAGCCTCACTTGACTAGTCTCAGTACGCATGCGTACTCCGTTTTGCAGGTCACGATACCTAGAGGTGCTTGCTCTAGCCTGTAGCTCTATCTTTTGTGATTAAACAGTTCTGGTGGGTCGGAACAGTGTTACAAAGTGAACAAGCTTGCAAAACATTGACGAAGAGCACCTTACTCCTCACTGGAGGTAAACGCAATGTTCGTTTACATACGTAATTGTCATGGGCAACCGTTAATGCCTTGTCAACCGCGCAAAGCACGACTACTGCTCAAAGAGGGCAAGGCCAAAGTCGTCAAGATGGTCCCCTTTACCCTGCAATTGCTCTATGGCAGTAGTGGGTATAAGCAAGAGGTTTCACTTGGGATTGATGCAGGCACTCAGCATATCGGCGTTTCGGCTACGACTGAGAAAGTCGTGCTCTTCGAGGCTGAAGTGCACCCAAGAACGGATATCCAAGCATTGCTTGCCACTCGCAGCCAGTTCCGTCGTGCAAGACGGAGCCGCAAGACGCGCTATCGCACGTGTCGTTTTCGCAATAGAAAGAAACGATCAGGCTGGCTCGCACCTTCCGTTCACCACAAAGTGGAAGCCCATCTGAAAACGATCCGCTTGGTGCAGAGCATATTACCAGTTCACCACATCACTATCGAAGTAGCACAGTTCGACATCCAGAAGATACGTAACCCTGAGATAGGAGGGAGGGAGTACCAGGAAGGACCACAGGGAGGTTTCTGGAATGTGCGTGAGTATGTGATGTTTCGCGATGCACACCGATGCCAATGGTGTCACGGGAAATCGAAAGATCCCATCTTGAATGTGCATCATATCGAATCGAGAAAGACCGGCGGAGATAGTCCAGAGAATCTCATCACGCTTTGTGAAACCTGCCATGATCTCATCCACCGAACCCATCAGGAACAGAAGCTTGAGCGCAAGTCCAGAAGCTTTCGGGATGCAACCCAAATGGGGATCATCCGGTGGAACATCTATGAGCAGGCACGCTCAGTGTTTCCAGATGTCCACGTGACGTACGGATACATCACGAAACAGACGCGCATTACCCACGAGTTAGAGAAGTCGCACATCGTTGATGCCCGCTGTATCAGCGCTCATCCACAAGCGGCCTCTGATACCACCTGGTATGCTCTCAAGTTTGTGCGCAGAAACAATCGGCAGCTACACAAAGCCACGATCAGGAAAGGCGGAAAAAGGCAGCGCAACACGGCTCCCAAGGTTGTCCATGGGTTTCGCTTGTTTGATTGTGTAAGGTATCAAGAGACGATCTGCTTTGTGTTTGGCAGAAGAAGTTCGGGCTACTTTGATGTGCGCACCCTTGCGGGAACGAAGATCCATGCGAGTGCTCATTACAAACACCTCAAGAGCGTCCAGAAGGCTTCGGCCTTGTTAGTAGAAAGGAGAAGCGGCATTCCCTCCTTCAGCCTGAAGGCTTGAGGGTCTCCATGCCGCAGTTTTGATGAATATGCTAACATCAACGATATGCCTCTGCTTGTAAATTGAACAACTCGGCATAGTGGCCGTCCAGTTCCATAAGTTGCTCATGCGAACCGTTCTCGATGATACGTCCATTTTCTAGCACGAAAATGCGATCCGCCAGCCGTACTGTGCTGAAACGATGGCTGATAAAGATCGCTGTCTTGCCTCCAGTCAAAACGCGGAAATGTGTAAATACTTCGTACTCGGCCCGCGCGTCCAGTGAACTCGTCGGCTCGTCGAGGATCAATATACCTGCATCGCGCATAAAGGCTCGGGCCAGCGCGACTTTCTGCCATTCACCACCACTTAACTGTGTCCCCTTGTTGAACCAACGCCCTAGCATTGTGTCGTAGCCGTCTGGTAACCGCTCAATTACCGTATCAGCCCCACTCTTACGCGCTGCGCTGCTCACCAGTTCATCATTCTCGATTTCGTCAACACGTCCCACGCCTATATTCTCACGCGCACTCAAGAAGTAAGTCACATAATCCTGGAATATTACACCCACCTGCTCACGTAGTTCCTTCAAATCGTATTCTTTAACATTACGGCCTCCGATCAGGATTTCTCCTTCATCCGGGTCATACAGGCGCGTCAACAGCTTAACGATGGTCGTCTTTCCCGCGCCATTGCGTCCCACCAGTGCAATAGCCTCACCCGCATGTACTGTGAAGCTTACATTCTTCAATGCAGCATGCGTCTCAGGATCTTTCCCAGGATAGGTAAAGCTCACATTGCGGAATTCTATGTCCAGGCCTCTATTCCCCGGCGCTGGCACGACCGGCTGTGGCTCTGGCGGTGATACAATCTGCGGCTCGTACGCGAGAAACTCAAAGAGCGTGTTTACATACAGGTTGTTCTCATAGGAAGAGGATATACCTCCAAGTAAGCCCTGAAAACTCTGCCCGGCCTGCACCGCTGCCTGGGTATATCTCGACAAACTTCCTAATGAGATACGCCCCAGGCTCAACACTACTTGCAATGCCACATAAAGATATATGGCGCTGTTCGCTACACCTGTCAGAGCGGTCCAGAGAAAATTGATCAGATAGCGGCGTACCAGTATCTCTTTGTCCTCTTCATATAATTTGTTTGCCAGGCGCTTGAACTGTTTAATGAAAAAACTGCCGAGTGTAAAGAGTTTTACTTCCTTATTGTATGTATCGGTCGTTATTAACCGGTTGAAGTAGTCCATAACCCGGCGCTCCGGGGACTGCCTGCGCTTCCGCTGAAACCCCCTCCAGCCATAATTGATGCTGGAGACGAAAGCTGGAATGGGGACGAGTAGCGCCACAATCGCCAGCCACCATGAAAGTTGGAGCAGCAGGAAGATCATCGAGAACATGGTCACCGCAGTCCGGAAGAGGTCAAAGGTCTGCGAGATCATCGATACAGGCTGATATGTCGACTGGTCTGCCGCCTGCCGCATCTTGTCATAGAATTCCGGATTCTCAAAAAAGGCCAGATCCAGTGTGTCCGCTTTCTCTAAAATAAGAATCTGCACTCGATTCGAAACTTTCTCCTGCAAGAGTTGCTGTACGATATTGCTCAATGTGCTCAGCAAGTTACTAAACAGCAGCACTGCCAGTTGTAGCCCCACGGGGAACCAGATCGGATTCGGGCTGTGTGTTCGGATTCCAGCTACTACGCTATCAATTACCAGGCCCGTAATCCAGACACTCAGAGCCGGGGAGAATCCCTGGAGCAGGCTCAAGATCCCTAACAAGGCAGTCAATAATGCACTGGTGGACCACACCAGGCGCATGACACGTGGCAAACTCGCAAAAGCTCCTAGAACCTGTTTGAAGCTGAACTTCTCGGTTGTCCCGCGTTGCGTTCTCGCGCTAGCTCCTGGGTGAATTGGTATTTGTTGGCGCATAGGGCCATCTACCCTCCTGTTCTGGCAAAGGCTACTGCACTATGAGAAGTTCAATAGAGACTACCGAGCGAAAGCAATATGAGGTTCTCAGTCTTCAAATTTCTCTGCGGTCGCCGAAATAATTTCATCCATGACTATAGAGACGTAATCGCGACTAACTCTACAAAATCCCGGAGGTATATTCATAGCAGCTCATCAATACAAGGCCAAACTATCATACACATTCTCACTAATGCCATGTGTATGTCTTGCTACAACCTCACTGCCTGCGGCAGTCCGCAGTGGTTTTTTTGTAGCTGGAGTCATGGCTGCTGCAAGCTCCATGACTCCAGCTACAAAAAGCGGTTCGACGCCGAAGGTGGTGTAAAAACTTGCATATAGGGCTAGCTAATTGCTGTAAGTGTATCGCTATATAGTACAGATTGCACTGCCCATTTGGCTAGGTTTTAGACAGGTAAAACGCACTGAAGAAAACCTGCTCTTTTTGGCAGGCTGAACTGGCTACTTACTGGGCATTTATACGTCAGCAGAGTGCAAAGAAATGGGGATAGTCGCAGAATTTACCGCGCTAAACTATTTGGTAGACTTCAGGCAGGCTCACCCATTCTTGATCTATTAATAACCTGCGCTAGAATGCGTATCCCAGTGTCAATCTCTTCAGGGGCTGCACAACTGTAGGCAAGACGCAGATTGTGTTCGCCATCGGAAGGCTTCACGAAGAAACCTTCACCTGCCGCCAGCGATACCCCTTCTTGGAGCGCCATACGCTTTACGTCTTGAGCAAAAACATCTTTCGGCAAACTGAGCCAGATGAAAAAGCCACCAGCCGGATGTGTCCATCCCACATCAGAAGGCATGTACTGGCTCAGGGCGGATAGTACTACATCGCGGCGCATTTTGTAGAGTGACTGCAAGTGCAAGATGTGCTTCTGCCAATGTCCGCTCTGACAATACTCAGCAACGATTTGTGCCACGAAAGGGTTCGCACCACCTCCCATTTGCGTCGTCCCACAGTTGACACAGCGCTGGATGGCGTCCTCTGTACCAAGCAGCCATCCCAGCCGCAATCCAGGAGCAAGCGTTTTCGAGAAACTGCCAATACTTAACACCTGCTCACCACCCGCCAACGCATAGAAGCTGGCAGGCACTGCACCATCAAAAGAGAGATCGCGATAGACATCATCTTCTACAATCATGAAGTCATATTGGCGAGCCAGTCTGATAATCTCGTTTCGCCTGGCTTCAGACAACGTACTGCCCGTCGGGTTGTGAAAGTTCGGCACGGTATAGAGAATGCTAGGAAATTTGCCGCTCGATTTTAGCTGTGCTAACTGCTTTTCTAACTCGCTTGTGATGAGGCCATCTTCGTCCATAGGAATGGAGCACAGCTCGACCTGGTGATCCCGAAAAATGTGAATAGCGTCTGCATAAGTTGGTGCCTCTACCAGCATCACTCCTCCCGGTTTGGCATACAGCCGCGTGAGCATATCCACGGCGTGTGTCGAGCCTGCAACCACCATCAGGTTACCAGGCTGAATAGAAAGGTCCTGTTCTCGATGTATTTTTTCTACGAGAACATTGATCAGTCTTTGCGTTCCCTGCTCTGGACCATACTGGAGCCCTATATAGGCTTGAGGCGAGCTTATGATACGCTGCATCGCATCAAGCAGTTCAGGTGTAAGGAGCGTCGCCGGGTCTGGATGACCAAACAGAAGTGAAATCGTGTTTGGTACACTTCCTTGAGGTAAATCATATGAGGTCATTTGATGCTCTTTCCAATATCATTGCTGAAGTAACCACTTCAGAATTCAAACCAACCATCCCACTCGGTATATGTAATCTAGAGTCCGGCCCTAAGCGGGCTGGAAGGTCACCGGCAAATTTCTGATCACAAAGACGATTCCTGTATGGATTGAGATAGGTACTCCTTCCACGCGTTGGAGATCTTTGAGTTGTTCCAGCACCATTGGTAAAGCGATTTTAGCTTCGAGCCGGGCCAACGGCGCACCAACGCAGAAGTGAATACCATGACCAAACGCCAGATGACGGTTGGGCTCGCGCTCGATATTGAACTGGTCTGGATCAGGGAATTGGGCTGGATCGTGATTGGCCGCAGCCGTCCAGGCCAACACAACCTGATTGGCCGGAATATGTTGCCCTCCCAGTTCGACATCTGTAGTGGTATGACGGAAAAGGAACCAGACCGGTGGCAGGTAGCGGAGCACCTCCTCTATCGCTGTGGGCATCAAAGCAGGCTCACGCTTCAGACGTTCCAATGTACCGGGGTGATCAGTAAAGCATAGAATGGCATTGGCGATCAGGTTCTTTGTCGTCTCCTGCCCGGCAGCCAGCAGCAAAATGCAAAAACTGATCAGATCGCTCTCGCTCAGGCGTTCGCCATCTACCTCGGCCGTGCTCAAGGCACTGATCAGGTCTTCACGCGGTGCACGGCGGCGTGCCTCCAGCAACCCCGAGAAGTAGCTCGCCATCTCGTCTTGCATGCGCCGCGTAGATCGCTCGGCCTCCTGGCGTGGGGCCCCGTTATTGTCGCCGCCACGTGCCCAACGTTGAAAGATGTCCCAATCCTCAGCTGGCACACCTAGCATCTCTGCAATTACTTTGGCCGGTAGTGGAAAAGCAAGATCTGAGACAATATCCATCTTCCCCTTTGCTCGTACCTGGTCCAGCAGTTCTCGCGTGATCTGCTTGACACGATCCGACAGGTGAGCCACCGCCCGTGGCGTAAATGCTTGATTCACCAGGTTACGCAATTTGCGATGATCGGGCGGGTCCTTCACAACTAAGGTATCCTTCAGGAAAGAATCGCTAAATCCTGGTATCGACTGTGAAGAAAATCGACTGTAATCAGTAATGACCTCTTTCACACCTTCATAGTCAAACACCTGCCACAGAGGTAGTTGCTCGCTATGGAAGACCGGCTGCTGGGTACGCATTTTCTCAAACCAGGAATAGGCTTGCGGAATCTCTTCGGACGAATGTGGAAGAAATTGAGCGAATGTTTGTGATCGACGTTGAGGTTGTTGCATATATGACTTCTTTCTTATCACTGCTTTAGGATTGATAGACCTATTACTAGAGTATCACTCCAATAGAATACCTGGTATGGACCACCTCTATTTTTCATACGTTGTTCCACCGCAACCATTTTTCCTCAATTTCTTTTTCTAAATCTATGCCATAAAATCTCGCTAATAAAAGTGTATGACAAAAGACATCAGCCACTTCTTTGTGAAACTCAGATTGAATTTCTTCAGAAGACTTCCCCTTTGTACGCGCTTGCCCTGAAAGTATAAGGTAGCATTGAGTAAGCTCACCTACTTCTTCCTGCAACTTTAAGACAAACCAGGTAGCATCCCGCGCGATGTTGAATTTCTCGGCATATCTTTGTGAGACTTGTTCCACTTCCTTCGATAAATGATCCACGTCCATTCACGTTTGACCTTCCTGTGTTTGATGTGTTGAGATCTAATTGTACACCAGAATATCACGCTATCGCCTGATAGCGGACCACGTGGCAGTCATAGAAAACCTGCATGGCATCTTGATATTCCTAATCATCAGTTGTTCCCGCGGCCTCGTGTCGCGACAGCGTATCGTTCACCTCAGGTGGTAATTCAGAACGTAATCTATTTGCCTCGGCCACCCATAGAGGGATGCTAGAAGTCGTGTTGGAAAGAATAAGACTCACCTCTAAATGTCTCAAAATGAGACATGTTGTTTTGGTTTCGAAGAGGATCTCTTCGGTTTTCTCGCCACCTGTGAGCCTCTCCTTTGTATGTTTTGATGAATACTCACTGCCTGCGGCAGTTCGCAGGTTTTTTTATTGCGGCGGTGGTCATGACAGCCTGCGGCTGCCATGACCACCACCGCAATAGAGAGAGCTTCGCCGCAGGCGCTGGGGAGCCAAACAGAGAGAGCTTCGCCGCAGATGCCATTCGTGCTTCACGAAGTTGACTCTCAGCCATGGCCGCCGCAATAGAGAGAGCTCCGCCGTAGGCGCTGAGGAGCCAAATAGAGAGAGCTTCGCCGCAGGCGCTGAGGAGCCAAATAGAGAGGGGTGGCTGAGGAGCCAAACAAAGAGGGGTGGCTGAAGGGGAACAGGTCATGTAACCTATCGAGCAACCATAACGTGTTAAAAGGGGATAGGTGAATATACACTACTGCTTCTATCTATTGTATCAGTTGTATCAGTTGTATCAGTTGTATCAGTTGTATCAGTTGTATCAGTTGTATCAGTTGTATCTATTGATCAGTGTTCGCAGTTAAGAGCTGGCAATCACTTTGACTTGTATTGCGTCTCGATTCCCGCATCACCACAGCTCGCCAATGGCATCAATGAGCGGGAGAATGACGATAACGCTCACAAGAGAACATTGAGTAGAGTAGAGTAGAGTAGAGAGGTAGCCGATTATGGATACGCCCGAGCAGTCACCGGAGGTATTCTTAGGTGAAGGAAAAACTGTTGTCCCGGTAGAGGTTCCACGTCTTCAACGTGGGGCGCTTCATCTCATTGACATCGCGACTGCTACTATGGCCAATGTTGCCCCGGCCATGAGTTTCTATTTCAGCTTTGCTCTTATTGCTGCAGCCGCAGGCATTGCCTCGCCGCTCACGATCATCGTGGCAGGTATTGCCATCGCTCTCCTCGGCAATACCCTTGCCGAGTTCTCTCGCTCCATTCCCTCAACTGGCTCGTTTATCACCTTCATCGGGAAAACCTTTGGACCTATCATGGCCATTACCACGACCATTGTGGTCAGCATTGGTTACATCATTGCCATGGCATCGGTCATTGATATCTCAGGTGGCTGGGTGCAGATCATTTTGCAAAACTACTTGCACATCAATATACCCTGGCAGCCGATGACGCTGATTTTTGCCGGGATTGTCTTTTACCTCATGGTAAGAGGCGTCCATCTCTCGACCCGCTGGGCTGGATATTTCTTCCTGCTGGAAATGCTCGTACTGGTGCTTGTTTCGGTCATCGCTATTGTCACCCATGCAGGTAACCTCTCCCTCGCACCCTTCAATCCCGCAAATATAACGGGCGGGCTGGCGGGTCTGGGACTCGGTTTCCCAATCGCCGTCTATATGTTCATTGGCTGGGAAAACTCGGCAGCCCTTGCCGAGGAAACCCATGAACCGCGGCGCAACATTCCCAGGGCCATCTACGCCAGTATCCTCCTGATGGCTCTGAGTTACCTGCTGTTTGCGTACGCCACCGTTGTCGCCTTTAATTACAACGTAAACGCATTGTCATCCGCAGAAGTGCCTTTCATCACAGCCGCTCAGAGTATAGCCGGCATTCTGGCCCTGCTTGCCTATATCGCCGGGTTCACATCTACCCTGGGAGCAATGATTGCCGGCTCAAATTCACAGGCGCGCCTGATCTTTAATGCCGCACGTGAGGGACTTCTGCCATCCTGGCTGGCAAAACTTCATCCCACGCAGCGAACTCCCTGGGTGAGCTTCCTGGTCTTTTTCGGGATTGGCCTCGGCATCGTATACATCTTTGGTTGGAATGTGCCGCCCGTGACCTTCTTTGGAGACATTGCTACGCTAGGCACTATCCTGGTAGCCTTGATCTACCTTGTCTCGAACCTGGCTCTGCCTGTGTACTACAGGAGATACCACCGGGACCAGTTTTCCCTGCTAAAACATCTCATCTTGCCCATTTTGGGAGTTCTTGCCATTGGCTTTCCGCTTTGGGGGCTTGTGCAGCCAGGGCAACCGGCACCCTTTAACATCTTCCCCTGGATCAGCCTCGGCATCATTGTCCTCGCGCTCATCTACGCTGTTATCCTCAGCCGAAAAGATCCCTCACTGGTGGATCGCGTAGGATCAATTGTCGCCGACCGAGAATAAGTAAGACGATGGGCAGGGTGTTTGCGCCGTCTGCAGACGACGCAAACACCCTGCCCATCGTCTTACTACTATTGAACTCACTTCCCTAAATTGCCAGCGCCGCTTCGTCGCGGGCTTTCGACCCTTCCTCTCCCGCCTGCACTTGTGCCCGGCGTGCCCGACCAGTCTTGCGGCCTCCCCGTACAAAGAAGACGGTGATGAAAGCGATCACGGCAAAGACCAGCGTGAGCAAGAAGGCGTCATCCATCGACAGCATATATGCCTGCAGTTGTAGCTGCCTGGCCACAAGCTGTGCTGCCGCATGCATGGCGGATGTAAGATCCGCACCCCGCGCTACGAAAAGGGCTTGCAACCGCGCTATGAGCATACCTGCTGGTGAGGATGCGGTCACCTGCTCGGCAAGGTGACTGTAGTGGATCTTCGTCTGTGTTTGTACGGTCGTGGAGAGTATAGCTACGCCCAATGAACTTGCCACGAAACGCGTGACCGAGCTAACTGATGTGGCCTGGGGCAGATCGCGTGGTTTGATCTCCCAAAGGGACGAAACGGTCAGGGGCTGTGCGCACAAACCGAGTCCAAGGCCGCGCAGGATAAGCAGGATCTGGAATGACGAGTAGGGCGTATTCAGCGAGAGATACGAGAAGCGCCACAGGGCAAATCCCAGGATGATCAGGCCCGCGAAGACCACCGGCCTTACTCCAATACGGTCTACCAGGCGCCCACCAACGAGCGTAGCTACCATTGAACCAAGAGCCTGTGGTAGTAAGACCAAGCCTGCCTGGTACGCGCTCAGTCCACGCAGGCTTTGCAGGTAGATCGGCACCAGGAACAAACCGCCAAACAGGGCGAATGTGACCAGAATGGTAGCGATATTACTGGTTGCGAAAGGTCCGTTAGCAAAGACGCGCAGGTCCAGCAAGGGCTGTCTACCGTTCCTCGCAGTAATCAATTCGATGGCTACGAATATGGCCAGGCAGATGATGCCCAAACCCAGGAAGCCTACCACCGTGGTCGATCCCCAACCGTCGGAGGCGACACTTGAAAGGCCATACAGCAGCGAGGCCAGGCCAATGGCTGAGAAGATGAAGCCGGGAATATCAAAACGGCTCCGTTGCTCAACGCGGCGGTCGCGCAAAAGCAGTATAGTCAGGATAATGCCAAGGATGCCGATGGGCAGGTTGATATAGAAAATCAGCTGCCAGCC
>WNFM01337273.1_pt1 | contig 11680 bp, 10 predicted proteins | sample 5400271 | NCBI WGS metagenome assembly WNFM01 (sample SAMN13153352, study PRJNA577476) | soil metagenome | isolation source: 60 cm saprolite on Douglas fir-dominated hillslope | place: USA:California | collected 2013-09-17 | reverse complement strand
CTACCCTTTGCCTTGAACGCGATTCGTGGCGCCTGTCGTTTTGCTATAACCTCCAACCGCCGCAAGACTCGCATGAGGTTTGCAGCATCAACTCGGATTACCGGAAGCAATGATGTATCTGCAACTTCGCAGAAGTCGTCCGCTGTCGATTCAAGAGTGTGATCCCGTCTACTCTTGGTGGAGCAAATCGTAGCTCCCCGCAGTGGGCTAGCCGAAACGTCCGCATTAGCGTGAGTAGCTTGCTGAACAAACGTCTCACGTGCAATGGCCTTCTGATCCTGAATTTCGCGGGCGCTCATGATGGAACCCCTTGCTCTCTCGTTTCGACTTCCTGGTACCCGAAGTGAGATTGACGATTGCACTGCTTCTAGATGTAATGGTCCTGCATAACCGGACAGCGGATCCGTCTGTCCACCTGCCCACGGGAACGACAAACACGTCGATTGGTTGAGCGCCTTTGAATTGTGGCTCAGCATCACCGGTGATTTCGGCAGATCGGCACCCCTCGCCTTTCCTTGCAGGGCCGTAGGTTATTTCTGCCCAGTGCTCACTGCTGACGGAAAGCTGGATTGCGCGCCGAAATAACACTCAAGGGATTGCAACTTTCCGTTCTTGATTCGGAGATACTCCACGTTCCGGAACGATTTACCGTCCTTGGTGTGGCAAAGATACTTCACAAAAGCATCCTCCGCGCCAGTGGTGATTCGCTCCAGGTCAAAATGTCCAATGAAATCGATCTGTGTTTCCCAGCATCGTGCTTTGAAAGTGCTCTTGCTGATGTGGTCGTCGCCGGCCGCGCTTGTAAAGGTGAAGTTATCGGCGAGCAGGCTATCCACTGGGCCCCAGCCTTTCTTCTCCCAGGCCGCGTACCACTTCCGGACTACCTCCTCGTTCGTTAAGTTCTGCCCTCCCAATGGGCTGGCACTTGCCGGTCCCGGCAGGCTCCCGTTGCGAGCAGATTCCTGCGTGACACAGCGATCGTTGTCATTGTTCGTTCTCCTTTTCATGATGAAGTGTGAAGCGCTTCGCCCGATCGCGATGCTGACCGCCGAGCAGACAAACCGGTTGGTATGTACGATACATTAGAACCGATGCGATCAGACCCGCTTGCGGTTGCCCGACGGGCGCAAGGACCGCAGCCAGTCCACGATGTTTCTGATCCCCGCTTTCATTATTTTCGGATCCTGAGCATTCTTTGCCAGCGAAGCATAGCCTTCGACCATCGCGATCAGTAAGCCAGCGGCGTCAGCGGGCTCCGCGTCGCGGCGAACGCTTCCGTGGGTCTGGCCCTCTCGCAAAGTGGAGGCAACGGCCTCGCGCCAGGCATCGAAGATTATCGCCAGCCGTTTCCGGAATCCCGCGTCAAGATGAGACATTTCCTGCGCCAGATTGTTCAGCTGGCAGCCACCCCGCACATCCTCGGGCCGAACGGGTATACGTTGCGCAGCGCCGATCAAAGCGTCGATAGGGTCCTTGACGCTCTGTAGAGGCCGCACCCATTTGCCGTGGACGTCGGGGGCGATGACCTCTTCGACGACGGCGTATCCCAAGGCTTCCTTGCTTTTGAAGTGGTAGTAGAGCGCTCCCTTGGTGACGCCAGCCGAGGCCAGAATTGTGTCCAGGCCGGCACTCTGGAAACCCGATCTGTAGATCTCGCGGGATGCCGCCTGCAGCAAGCGCTCCCGCGTGCGCTCAGGATCGCGCAGCCTGGCCGCTCTACGTTTCGGATTCTTGCGTGCCACCAACATACCAACCAGTATGTATGGCAACGATCAGAGCGTCAAGAGGGATTTAACAACCCGCTCAACAATATGAAAATCCATCGAATTTCGTAACCTCTCGCCTATGTGTATGAGAAGTTGGAGAAACAGTCGCTCTAGCCGTCTTGGGATCGTCCCAGGATTTTGTCAGTCCGCCATTCGTTTTCGGACTCTGAAGTGTTGGGCCTGTTGTCTCATGTAATCGTTGTGAACGTGGAACACCACATGCTCCCTCAGTTCTGACTCAGCAGGAGTTTGTGAAGTGTGCGGAATTCCTGTGGAGGTCGTGGTTTGTCTGCGTCTCAAACCGAATCGGATAATTAGGAGCTTGAACAATGAAGAACTTGCTGATCACGGGCATGGAGATCCTGATTGTGGTTTTGTGCTTCTGTCTGGTCGTAACGTTTACTCCAGGGGCAGCCGCACAGACGACGTTTGGTAACATTATAGGTACAGTTTCGGATACATCTGGCGGAGCCTTGGAGGGCGCGCAGGTCACCCTCACAAACCAGGAGACCGATGCCAAGTTGCCCCAAACCACCGGCTCCGATGGGCTGTATCAGTTCTCTAACTTACTTCCCGGCCGCTATCGGATAGATGTAGAGAAGCCCGGCTTCAAGCACACTACCCAACCAGACATAGTGGTGCAGGTGCAGCAGACTTCCAGCATAAATCTGACTATGCAGGTAGGCGACGTTTCCCAGACAGTGGAAGTGACCAGTGAGACGCCGCTCCTGCAGCCGGACTCTTCTTCCCTCGGTCAGGTCATCGACGAACGCAAGACTAACGAGATTCCTCTGAATGGCCGCAACGTTTTCAACCTGATCACGCTTTCGCCCGCGGCCATCGCGCAGGGCGGCTCTGGCGGTTCGCAGGTTGGGCAGAACCCGTTCAGCTGGGGCAATTACCAAGTAGGTGGCTCGTTCGGCAACGAGAGCGCGGAATACATCGACGGCCAGCCGGTGAACATCGGGTACATCAACTTGCCAATTCTGATTCCCGACCAGGACTCGATCTCGGAATTCAAGGTGCAGTACAACAACCTAGGGCCGGAATGGGGAAAGTTCGCCGGCGGCATTGTCAACCTGAGCACCAAGGGCGGATCGAATGAGTTTCACGGCGTGGCCTACGAGTATCTCCGTAACAAGGTTCTCAACGCCAAGCCATTCTTCTCGACAACGAATCCTCCTTACGTGCAGAACCAGTACGGCGGCACGATTGGCGGGCCGGTCATCAAAGAAAAGACCTTCTTCTTCTTCGCCTATGATGGGTACCGCCAGCGGGCGTCTTCAGTATTTACTACTACAGTGCCCACCGCTTCGGAGAGGACCGGCGTGTTCCCGGCGGATGTACCGATTTTCAATCCGCTCAGCATAAGCGCGGCCTGTTCAGCAACCAATGTGGCTGCCTGCAACCGCACGCAGTTCGCCAACAACACCATTCCCACCGCGCTAATTAATCCGGCGGCGGCAGTAGAACTAAAGTTCATTCCGGCGCCGACCAACGGCAGCGAAATCAATAACTACACCTCGGCTGCGGCCTCAGGCGGAAATACCGGTCAGTACGTAGGCCGTGTGGATCAGAACCTGTCTTCGACACAGCATATTTTTGCCCGCTACAACTTTTTCAGTCTATTGGATCTACCGACCGATCCTTTCAGAACGGGATTGTGCGCTGACAGGTGTTCGGAGACCTATCAGACTAACGCAGCGGTTATAGACTACAGCAATACGATTCGCCCTGATCTGATTCTGAACATCAACGGCAGCGGCAGTCGCTTCCACTACCTGCGGTCGCCGACCAACTCCAATTTTGATTTGACTCAGTATGGTTGGCCTTCAAGTTACAACACTCTGATTCCGGCTGCCGGGCGTTCTCCGTTCACGCCCTGCTTCACGCCGCAGGATCCTACCGTTACTTGTTCGCAAGGCCAAAGCTTCATCACCGACCACGATACGCAGTTCGCCTTTCAGCCGAACATGACCTGGATCAAGGGACGTCACACCTTTCAGTTCGGCGGCCAACTGATAGAAACCTACGACAACTATGCTCAGACGAACATCGCCAGCGGCGCTTTCGCTTTCAATGGCAGCTGGACGAACAGCAACGCCGTTTCCGGCGGCACGGGCGGTATTTCCTTTGCCGATTTCCTGCTGGGCTATGGCCTGAACCAGTCGAGCGTGTTCAACCACAGTTTCGGTGAAGCGCAGGTGCCGGGGCTAGTGGCGCAAAAAGAAACTTATCGGGGCTTCTATTTTGGAGATACCTGGAGGGTAACGAGAAAGCTGACGCTCAACTACGGTCTGCGTTACGACTTGCCGGGAGCTTTCTCGGTGCGTCATGACTTCTCGACTTATTGGGATCCAGCCGCAACTAACCACACGGTTACTGGCTGCCAACTGGATGTGGCGACGGGCACTGGAACTCCGGGTAGCCCATGTCCGGGTGACGTCTTCCTGGTCCGCAACGGCATCAACCCTGGGCGGACGGCGATACCTCTGCCCAAGAAGGAATTCATGCCGCGCCTAGGGCTTGCTTATAGCTTCGACCAGAAAACCGTTGTTCGGACCGGTTACGGCATCTTCTTTACCCCGAACTGGACATTTTTCGGACTCAACCCCAGTAACGACCCCATCAACACGGCCTCAACACTGTGGGTGGCCAGCGCCAATGGAGGCATCTCGCCCAGCAGCACACTGACGGCGACGAACTGCACGTTTACGGCGGGCGTACCGACGGGGACGCTCAATTGTCCGACGAATGGGCCGTTCGGTCCGACTGTCAATGGTCCGCTCGGCAGGGGCAATGTTTCGGCTTTTGACGCCGGACAAGGGCCCGAGTTCGAAGCTCCCTATACGAACTATAAGCCCGGGTATGTGCAGCAGTTCAACCTGGATATCCAGCGAGAACTGCCCTGGGGCATCTTCGTTGATGCCGCGTTCGCCGGCTCGCGAGGTGTGCATTTGCCGAATCCAACGCAGACCCGAGTCAACCAGATTCCCGACCAGTTCCTGTCGCTGCAGGGAGCGTTGGTCGCGCAGGTTCCCAATCCGTTCATTGGCATCACTACGATCAGCCCGCTGAATCCGACGACGAATCCGACCGTTAACGCCGGTCAGCTACTCCGTCCGTACCCCGAATACACCAATATGAGCCTCGCCGGGGATGGTTGCTGCAGCAGCAACTACAACTCGTTTCAACTTACGGTCACCAAGCGATTCCAGAGTGGCGGCTCCTTCCTGGCTGCCTACACCAACGCCAAATTGCTCACCAATGCAGACACGCTTACGACCTGGCTGGAGACGGGCGTGGGCGAAGTACAAGACTGGAACAACCTGAAAGCGGAGCGATCGCTCTCCTCGCAGGATGTGCCACAGCGCCTGGTGCTCAGCTATGTCTATGACCTACCGATCGGCCACGGCAAGAAGTACTTTGCGGACGCTACTGGCGTGATGAGCAAAGTCGTTTCCGGCTGGGGCGTCGATGGTGTTACCACATTTCAGAAGGGTTTCCCGCTGCCAGTCCGCTATGGCGCATCCACGCCGCTATCATCGGCGAACCTGGGAATCGGTGTTCTGCGTCCGAATTATGTGCCCGGATGCGACAAGACCGTACCCCATACGTCCCTCTCGGGAGGAATCGCCTGGTTCAATCCTAACTGCTTCACGCCGCCGCCCGACTGGGGTTTCGGTAACGAGGGTCGTGTCGATCCCACCCTTCGAGGACAAGGAATTAATAACTGGGACATCGCGATATTTAAGACCACAAACTTCGGACCGGAAGACAAGTTGGGACTGCAGTTCCGGACCGAGTTCTTCAACACCTTCAATCGTGTGCAGTTTGGCCCGCCAAATACCGCATGCTGCACAGCGAATAACGCGAGCTTCGGAATTGTGAACAGCCAGTTGAACACGCCGCGGCTCATTCAGTTCGCTCTGAAGTTCTTGTTCTAAAACCTACGGCGCTTGGGGTGGAGCCAGCCAGACAGACATCCACCCCAAGCGCCTGTCTTAGCTAGATCTCTGAAGGTTTCCTATTATCGCTCCGCGTCCAGCCCAGTCCCCCGCATTCGCTTCGTGTTAGCCTGTTTTTGCGCTGATTTTTGCGCGAAGCGCGTACTTGCGCTACAGGGAGTCACGCTCAGACATGGTTCGTCGGTTCACGCGGCGTAATTTTTTGAGTTTGGCGGCGCTGGGTGCCGCGGCACCCATTTTTGACGTAAAACCTCTACGCGGAATCGACTTCATCCTTCAGAATTCTCCCACTCCCAGAAAATTTCTCATCGAGACCATGCCCGGCGGGGTGGCCCTCTTCGACTACAACAACGACGGCTTGCTTGATATTTTTCTGGTGAATGGCGGCAAGATCACCGAATCCTTGCGGGTGCCTGCGAATTTCAATCGCAACGATCCCCGCTATTGGAACCGGCTTTACCGCCAGAATCGCGACGGAAGCTTTGCGGACGTCACACGCGCCGCAGGTCTGGCTAACGCGGGAAACGGTAACTATGGAATGGGCGTCGCGGTCGGCGATTACGACAACGATGGTTATCCAGATCTGTACGTCACCAACTATGGACAAAATATTCTTTATCACAACAATGGAGATGGCACCTTCACGGATGTAACCGCCAAGGCCGGCGTCGCGGACGGAAGTTGGTCTGTCTCGGCAGGCTTCTTCGACTATGACAACGACGGGCATCTGGACTTGTTTGTCACTCGTTACATGGACTGGGACGCCGATCACAACAAAATTTGCGGCGGAGACTGGCACACCTATTGCCCTCCTGGCGCATTCCCTGCGACTACTTGTTTGCTGTACCACAATCGTGGGGATGGCACGTTTGAGGATGTGAGCGAGCGTTCAGGAATCACCGCCAAAAAGGGGCGCGCACTGGGGGTTGCGTTCGCGGACTATGATGGCGATGGATTCACCGATATTTCTGTCTCCAACGACGGCATGCAGCAATATCTTTTCCACAACAACCGTGATGGCACTTTCAAGGAGTGCGCTTTGGAATCAGGCGTGGGACTGACCTCCGACGGCAAAGCCCTTTCGGGCATGGGCACGGCTTTTCAAGACTATGACAACGATGGTCGCCCGGACATCATCACTACAGTACTGCCGCGCGAGTTGTACGCGCTGTTTCATAACGACGGAGACGGCTCATTTACGTATGACAGTCTAAAGACTGGCCTGGGCGCATTGACGTCCGGCAGTTCGGGCTGGGGCGTAGGACTGGAAGATTTTGACAACGACGGCTGGAAGGACCTCTTCGTGGCGCAAAGCCACGTCCTCGAGAATGTCGAGAAAATTGATGCTTCCCTGCACTACAAAGAACTGCCGCTCTTGGCGCTCAATCATAATGGCAGGTTCGAACGAACTGATTCCGGCGTGACCACACCGCTGGCGGCTCGCGGCGCGGCTTTTGGAGACATAAATAATGACGGCAGGATGGACGCCATCATCACTACCCTCGGCGGGCCGCCGGTGCTGCTGCTGAATCGCTGCGACAATCATAATCATTGGCTCTCGATTACTTTGCGTGGTACGCGCAGCAATCGCGACGGATACGGCGCTAAGGTCTCCGTGAATGGCCAGACTCGCTTCGCAACTTCGGCTGGAAGCTACGTGTGCGCGAGCGACAAACGCCTGCACTTCGGTCTCGGTTCTGCCCAGAAAGCTTCGGTAGAAGTTCTGTGGCCATCCGGCGCCAAGCAAGTATTAAATGACGTTCGCGCCGACCAATTCCTTGAAGTTCGCGAACCGGAGCGCGGATGACTTTCTTCTTATTTCTGGCGTTCGCCGCCCAGTCTGCAGCACCCGGCGCCATGCAACACCTGCAAGCGGGCCTTGAAGCCAGCAAGCAGCACCAGGTCGACGTCGAAATTACCGAGTTTCGCGAAGCTGCAAGACTCGACCCTGGCTTAGCCGATGCATTCCTGAATCTCGGCGCCGCTTACATGGAGAAACACGATTACGGCGCGGCCATTACTCCTCTAAAGAGAGCCCTGGAGCTTAATCCCGACTTGCTGGTGGCGCACCAGTTTTTGGGTTATGCCCTACTGGCCCAGGGGTATGCCGCTGAGGCCATCCCGCATCTCGAGCGTGTCGGCGCGCAGGAGGCTTTGGGAATTGCGCAGATCGAAACCGGCCAGCTAACCGAAGCCGTCGCCAACTTCACCGCTGTGCTTCCCAAACAACCTGATGATCCTGACCTGTTATTTTACCTGGGCCATTCCAGTGGCTTACTTTCCAAAACGGCCATCGACACCTTGATTGCTAATCATCCCGATTCCGCCCGCGCCCACCAGGCCCTCGGGGAAAATTGTTTAGTGCTTCGGCAACTGCCGCAAGCTGAGAGAGAATATCTGGGGGCCCTGCGCGTACGGCCGGATTTGCCGGGGCTTCATCTGGAACTGGGCCAGGTCTACGCCAACTCCGCACAGTGGCCTAAAGCCGAAGCAGAATTTCGCGCCGAAGCAAAGCTGCAGCCTGGTAACGCGGAAGCCGCGTACCGCCTGGGCGCTGCATTGCTTCAGCAAGGAAACACACGCGACGCCCTGGCCGAATTAAAGCGTTCCAACCAGCTGAAGCCGGAAATGCCAGAGACCCTATACTCCTTGGGCAAAGCCGCCTCACTCGCTGGCGAAAGCACCGTCGCCGAGCAATCCTGGCTTAAAGTAATCGAACTGGAAAAGAATACTTCGCTCGCCGCTCAAGCATATTTCGGCCTTGCAGGCTTACATCGCAAACAAGGCAAGCTCAGCCAAGCCCACCAAGAAATGCAGGAATTCCAAAAACTTCAAAGCACCATCCCTACGCCCCGCTCCCAGTAGAACTCGACTCAGAAGATAAAAATCCGGCCACGGTGCGCCTTGGACTGCGCTGTCGTGTGAAGTTGAACTGCTGGAAGGCCTATCCTTTTTGTGCCCAGAAAATGGGCCGGCGAGAGCGATGGCCTACCAGCTAGGAACGCCATTCGACAATATCGAGATTGCCTCGAATACGTCAACCAACTGTTGGCTGCTACACGGGAAGCCCAAGCCGAAATTGAAACCGAACTCCGTCGCTTCACAGATCCAGAGGTGGCGCGCCGATAGCAGGCCTTGCAGCTCGTGAAATACAAACTAAGTCAATTAACATCGCACCTCTCTTCCAGTCACCGCATATTGAATGACCTAACCAAGCTGCGCCGATTGCTGCTGGAAGCGAGAAAAGTCCGATGGCCAGAACAATACATAAACAGTCATCCAGTCGGTGGAATCGCGATTTGATCCTGTCCAAAACATTTCATCCGATTCGCATGCTGTCTGCAATTGTCGGATCTTTTTTTCTTTTGGCGGCCGCATCCAAACGTACAGAGGCGGAGCCTCCGATACGTGCGGCCACTCTCGGCTTGGTGCACGGGCACGTGAAGGGTTTTTTGGCCGCGCTGCCGGGGAATCAGGCAGCCACGTTGGTCGCGATCGTGGAACCACAAGAGCCGCTCGCAAAGGACTACGCTGCGAAATACCACCTGGACGCCAAAATGTTTTATGCCGATTTAGAAAAGATGCTGGTGGAGCAGCATCCCGACGCGGTATTGGTGTACGCCACGATTGCCGACCATCGCAAAGTAATTGAGACGGCTTCCCGACATGGAGTGAGCAGGATCTGACAACGCCCCAGCCTCGCCCGAGATATGGCTAGAAGCCATCCGCCAACTTCTGTCTAATGTCGCTAGCGGTAAACTGCGTATCGACACCGAGCGAGTTCCGCTACGCGAAGTCGAGGACGCTTTGCTAAGGGACCAACACGGTTGGAGAAAGGTCATCATCCCGTAGTCCCATGCATCCCTCCATCGCTGCGCTCGCGCTCTTCGTGCTCCTTGCTCCGCTCTTCCTGCTTCTTGTAGGAATGTGCGCACTTATTTATTTCGTCGATGCGCGCAAGCCGCGCAACAACCCGCAAGCCTTTCTGCAGAGAGGAAAGCGTGCGGTTTCCAGCGTCGTCGTATGTGCAGGCGACAGCCTCACGCACGCCTCACTCAGCGCCGATTACGTGTCACGCCTTCGACACCGGCTTTCCAGCCACGCGTACGAGATTGTCAACGCCGGCCTCAATGGAAACGAGTCCGCGGACCTCCTCCGCAGAATTCCCGACATCGTGCCGTGTAAACCCGACGCCGTTTCAGTGCTGATCGGATCCAACGACGTAAGGACTCGATTCCCGCAAGAGGCGGAACTTGCATTCCAGACAAACCTCAATGCGATCATTGGCGAACTCCGCAAAAAAACAGAAGCGCGCATCGCGCTTCTTTCCATACCGCCCTTGGGAGAGGACATCGCAGGGGAAGCCAATCGGGACGTGGATCGTTGCAACACCGTGATTCGCCGGGTTGCCGCGGAAAACGCAGCGGACTATCTGCCCTTGCACGAGTCACTGAAGTTGCTGATCGAAAAATCCGGCATTCGCCCGCCCCTTCCTTTCAGGCTTCGGCTGAGATTATTGCTCGGCGCCGCCATACAGCATTACGTTCTTCGCCGCAGCTGGGACGACATCTCCGCGCGGAATGGCTTCGTCGTCCATACCGATCAGCTTCATCTGAACGACCGCGCGGCGGCTGTGACCGCGGATCTGATCGCCAACTGGCTGAATTCTCCGCCGGTCCCCGCCGAAGGCGTCAGCAAGAATTGCCCATCGAGTTCGCAGGAGATCTGACGTCGGAACCGATCCGGGCTTGGAGCCCTGTGCTCGGGCGGTCCCGAATGGACTGGGTACATTTGGTAGAGTTGTCTCTTCACGACTTGGGAGCCGACTCGACCATCCGCCTCGACAAACCCGGCCAGGATTTGACCGAAGCCTTTGCTCGCGAAGCTGGTGACGCGGGCTTCGACGTCATCATCGACTGCCTTTGGGGTCCTACCACCGAAGCTCTTCTTGCCGCCATTGCACGCCGAGATTTGAAGCAAACGTCATGCAGAGTCCGACTGGTTGAGGTTGGCGAGAGCGCGGGACCTACTATTTCGCTACCCGCCGCCGTGTTGCGAAGCTCACGGTTGGAAATTCTTGGAGCCGGATCTGGCAACGCCGCAGCGACACCCGAGATATGGATCGAAGCTATTCGGCACCTGATGTCCAACATTGGTTGCGGCACACTACGCATCGACACCAAACGGGTACCTCTATGTGAAGTGGAGAATGCGTGGCATCAGGAACAGCACGGGCGAAGAGCAGTTATCATCCCGTAGTGGCTCGGGCGCAACGGGCAAATCGTATGTGTGGCAACTTGGATTTCGCTAGTGCGGCCAGTGATCCCCGCGATTCCGGGTGTATTGTCGGCAACTCTTACCTAATCACGTTACGTCAGAGTTGCCCGTCACCCGAAAAGAATCCGCAGTTTAGCGCACAGGTCGGAACTCCAACGCCAACTGACACTGCTGCGAGAAGCTGCGGGCCACGGGCCCGCGTGGCACCGATAGTGATCTCATCCTTCACTCGGGTTTGGTCCCATGCGCCCGTCTCGGCCTGCAACTCTTCCAACCCCGCTCTCCGTCAGGTCCAATTCCCACGTCTGGGACAACAGATCTTTGCCGAACTGACGGTTGGCCTGCTCTTCCACGAGGCGGAATCCCGCTTTTTGGTAAATATGACGAGCTGCCGCGAGAATGCTTTGCGTCCAGAGGGTGATCTTTTTATAGCCGACTGAGCTGGCGAAGTTCACGCATTCTTCCACCAATGCAGATCCTAATTTCAGTCCTCTCGCGCTCGGTTCAACGAGCAAGAGGCGAAGTTTCGCGGTAGAGGGCTCAGTAGGGTGCTTTACCAAGAAGATATGCCCCACATTCTGCCCATTTACTTCCGCAATCCAGCAACGTTCGCGTTTTGGATCGAATTCTGTGAGGAAATCAGCGACGATGCGCGCCGCCAGTGCTTCA
>WNFM01279518.1_pt7 | contig 11682 bp, 11 predicted proteins | sample 5400271 | NCBI WGS metagenome assembly WNFM01 (sample SAMN13153352, study PRJNA577476) | soil metagenome | isolation source: 60 cm saprolite on Douglas fir-dominated hillslope | place: USA:California | collected 2013-09-17 | reverse complement strand
CCGGTTGACCTGTTCGAACACGTAAGGCGGCAGACGGCGGATACGATAAAAATCTTCCATGGAACCCTTGCTCCGACAACCCTACGGACAGAATCGCGGGAACCTTGGCGTTTCGAAGCCGAATTCGGCTTCGTCCAGAAGTCGCGCTTAATCAATGATTTAGAGCGAATTCAGGCGCAAGGTCCCGGCGCTGGACCCGCTATGCGGTTGAACTGGGGTTCTTTTTATCACGGGCGCCGGGCAGCGCCAGCGATTAGAGCGTTTTCGAGCGAAGTGGACACCGGTTCGCGACGCAATCAAGTTTACGCAGATTGCGTAGACTTATCTGCGGCAAAACGCGTCGAAACAAGAAGCTCATTTTGCGCCGGTTTTTGGTGCGGCGCCGGTGGAGGTACCAGTCGAGGCCTGGCGGTCACGTGCTGCCGTCAATTCTGCCTGAATTTTGGCCAGCTCGGCGGGCTTCATCGCCGCCTCTTCGCGGTCCGGCGGCAGGTCGTGGACCGGCAGATAGGCGCCGGCTTCTTTCGGGCGCTGCGGCGCGTCAGTGGGTAGCCCGACGCCGGGCAAATCGGCGATCTGGGTCGAGCAGCCGCCGATAGCCAGCGCTGCTGCAAACAGCGCTGCCATCGACCACAGCCTTATCGTCCGATCCACCGGCATCCGTCCGGAAGTCCCCTTAAGTCTCTTGTCCCATCGGTTGCATTATGCCGACTGCGCACCGCGGACGTTTTCGTCTCACTGGTACGAGCCTTGCAGAGCAATGCGCGGCTGCGTCCCATCCACCCGCAACCTTCAACCAAAATCGTTCAAACAATTGTCGTCCGAAACGATTAAAGCCCGAACAACAAATCCGACCGGTGCGGCTTCAATGTGTCAGAACGGCGAAAACATATCGCACTGCAGCAGGATTAACCCCAAGTGATCCTAAGTAACCCCGAGGCCATCGTTGGCGCCAATCGACGCGGTGACGAACCCGAAATGAAGTTATAGTGTCCCTGACATGACCGACGTTAACACCGAAACCCAGGCTCCGAAAGCGTTCAACGCCGAAGCCTTCGCCATGAACATCGCGAAGGCGATGGAGACCAGCGGCCAGGCGCTCGCGGCCTACCTCAAGCCGCGCGAGAACGGCGACGCGAAAGACAAGCCGCCGAACGAAATCGGTGAGGTCGTCAAGACGTTCTCGACCGTCGCCGAATACTGGCTGTCCGACAAGGATCGCGCTTCGGATCTGCAGACCAAGATGGGCAAGGCCTATCTCGATCTCTGGGGTTCGGCGGTGCGCCGCATGGCCGGCGAAGAAACCAAGCCTGCGATCGAGCCGTCGCCGCGCGACAAGCGATTCAAGGATCCGGAGTGGCGGTCGAACCAGTTCTTCGACTTCGTGCTGCAGCTCTATCTGCTCACCACGCAGTGGGCGCAGGAGCTGGTGAAGAACGCCGATGGCGTCGATCCCCACACCCGCAAGAAGGCCGAATTCTACGTCCAGCAGATCATCAACGCGATCGCGCCGTCGAATTTCGTCTTCACCAATCCCGAAGTGCTGCGCGAGACGCTGGCCTCGAACGGCGGCAATCTCGTTCGCGGCATGAAGATGCTGGCGGAAGACATCGAGGCCGGGCACGGCACGCTGCGCATACGCCAGTCCGATCCGTCGAACCTCGTCGTCGGCGTCAACATGGCGACGACGCCCGGCAAGGTGATCTTCCAGAACGAGCTGATGCAGTTGATCCAGTACACGCCGACCACGGAGACCGTGCTGCGCACGCCGCTTCTGATCGTGCCGCCGTGGATCAACAAGTTCTACATTCTCGATCTGAAGCCGGAAAAATCCTACATCAAGTGGTGCGTCGATCAGGGCATCACCGTGTTCGTGATCTCCTGGGTCAACCCGGACAAGGAACTCGGCAAGAAGACCTTCGACGACTACATGAAGGGCGGCCCGCTCGCGGCGATGGACGTCATCGAAAAGGTGACGGGCGAGATGAAGGTTCATACCGCCGGCTATTGCGTCGGCGGTACCCTGCTCGCCTCGACGCTGGCATGGCTCGCCGAAAAGCGACGCCAGCGCGTCACCTCGGCGACGTTCTTTGCCGCCCAGGTCGACTTCACCCATGCCGGCGATCTCTTGGTGTTCGTCGACGAAGACCAGATCTCCGCGCTCGAACGCGACATGCAGGCGTCCGGCGTGCTCGAAGGCAGCAAGATGGCGATGGCCTTCAACATGCTGCGATCGAACGACCTGATCTGGTCCTATGTCGTCAGCAACTATCTGAAGGGACAGCCGCCCTCCTCGTTCGACCTGCTGCACTGGAATTCCGACGCCACGCGAATGCCGGCAGCGAATCACTCCTTCTATCTGCGCTCCTGCTACCTGGAGAACCGGCTGTCGACCGGCAGCATGGTGCTCGACAACACGCTGCTTGATCTGTCGAAGGTCAAGGTGCCCGTCTACAATCTGGCGACGCGCGAGGATCACATCGCGCCGGCGGATTCGGTGCTCTACGGCTCGCAGTTCTTCGGCGGCCCGGTCAAATATGTGCTGTCGGGGTCGGGCCATATCGCAGGCGTCGTCAACCCGCCGGCGGGCGGCAAGTACCAGTACTGGACCAACGACAACATCAAGGACATCAAGCTCGCCGACTGGATCAAGGGTGCTACCGAGCACAAGGGATCGTGGTGGCCCGACTGGCTGCAATGGCTCGATGGGCTCGACGCCGAGCGTGTGCCGGCGCGCGCGGTCGGCTCCGAGGCGATGCCGCCGATCGAGGACGCGCCCGGCAGCTACGTCCGGGTTCGCGCGTAGCGCTGGCGCTCGCAGTTGGATATAAGAAATCGTCCCGTGCCGGGATTCGAATTCAGTTGAGGGGAAACCAATGACGCGTGAATTGTTCTGGCTGACTCTGACCGTGATTTTGACCGGCCTGCTGTGGGTCCCCTACGTACTCAACCGCTGCCAGGTGCGCGGCCTCGGCGGCGCCATGGCGAACCCGTCGCGCAACGACAAGCCGCTTGCGGACTGGGCCAACCGGCTGCTGTTCGCGCACGACAATGCGGTCGAGAACCTCATCATCTTCGCGCCGCTGGTGCTGATCCTCAATGCGGCCGACTATTCGACCAAATGGACGGTGGTCGCTTGTGCGGTGTATTTCTGGTCCCGCGTCGCCCATCTGATCGTCTACACGCTCGGCCTGCCGGTGTTCCGCACGCTGGCCTTCGTCGTCGGTTTCATCGCGCAAGCCATACTGGCGCTGGCGATCTTCAAGATCGTCTGAGACGAACTTAAGGCTTCGTTGCTGAGGCTTCCTTGCTCAAGTGTCCTTGCTCAAGCGTCCTTCCGCGCAACGACAAACAGCATCGAAGCCTGTTTGTCGTCGAATCCCCTGACTTCGCCGCTCTCGATCGCCAGTGAACTCCACTTTCCTGCCTGCGCGTAAGTGGCGCGCAGCCAGTCCGGCGACGGATAGTTGTAGTAGCGATCGAGCGTATCGCGTCCATCGGCGTCGCCGGCCTTGAAACTGGCGTAGAAGAAACCTCCAGGCTTGAGCGCGCGCCAGATCAGCGCCAATACCTTCGCAAGCTGATCGCGGGGAACGTGCAACAAGCAGGCGTTGGCCCAGACGCCGTCAAAGGCCTCGATCTCGTCGAGGTCATGGAACAGCAGCGTCCCGACCGGATGGCAAAGACGCTGCGACGCCACCGCAGCCATTTCCGCGGAGCCATCGGTCGGGTGGACATCGAAACCTCGCGCCAGCATCGCCGCCGTGTCCCCGCCGGCGCCGCATCCGAGTTCGAGGATTTTGGCGCCTGGCGCGAGCAGTTCAAGAAAACGCGCCAGCCGCGTATGCCTGGTGATCTCGCGCTCGGCATAGGCCTGCGCGTGGCTGCTGTAGAATTGAAGCGTCTTCTCGTCCACAGCAACTCCTCGTCACGAAGAACCGCGCGACCTGCTCTTCCCTACGTGTCCGCAAGCCCCAGCATCAGCCGCATGTTCTGCACCGCGGCGCCCGACGCGCCCTTGCCGAGATTGTCGAGCCGGGCGACCAGAACCGCTTGCCGGTGCTTCTCGCTGGCGAAGACATAGAGCTCGAGCATATTGGTCTCGTTGAGCGCCTCCGGCTCGAGCTTTCCATTCTTGGTCGCGTCGTCGAGCGGCTTGACCGAGACGTATTTGCTGCCCGCGTAACGCTTCGACAACGCCGCGTGAAGGGCCGCACCGTCAGGCTTGCCCGGCAGCGTGTCGAGATGCAGCGGCACCGACACCAGCATGCCCTGCCGGTAGTTGCCGACCGACGGCACAAAGATCGGCCGCCGCGTCAGATGCGCGTAAAGCTGCGTCTCCGGCAGGTGCTTGTGCTCGAAGCCGAGACCGTAAAGCTCGAAAGCCGGCGCGGTGCCGTCTTCGAAACTCGCGATCATGGACTTGCCGCCACCGGAATAGCCGCTCACCGCATTGATGGTGATGGGATAATCCGCGGGCACCAGACCGGCATCGACCAGCGGCCGCAGCAGCGCGATCGCACCGGTCGGATAGCAGCCCGGATTCGAGACTTTCCGCGCGTTGCCGATCTTGTCGGCCTGATCGGCCGCGAGTTCCGGAAAGCCGTAGGCCCAGTCGGGCGCGACACGAAACGCGGTCGACGCATCCAGCACCTTGGGCGCCGCAGCGCCGATGGCGTCGATCAGCTTGACCGTCTCCTTTGCGGCGTCGTCCGGCAGGCAGAGGATCACGAGATCCACTTCCGCCATCAGCGCCTTCTTGGCTTCCGGATCCTTGCGCTTGTCGTCGGCGATGCTTGCCACCGTCACGTCGTTCTGTGCGCCGAGCCGCTCGGCAATGCCGAGACCCGTCGTCCCGGAGCCGCCATCGACGAACACGACAGGCTTCTTGGTTGTGCCGGTGGTTTCGGCCTTCGGCTTGGTGTCAGAAATGGTCATGTCGCATTCCTTTCGAAGGAAATCGCTGAATCGGTTTGTGGGGGAAAGGCCAGCGGGCGCGCTTCGCGCATCAGGCCGGCGATCACACGTGCATCGGCATCCGGCTGCGTCGCCAGCGCTTCGGTCAGCGCGGTGTAGTCGGCGTCCGACTTGTGCTGGTTCAATTTGAAGCTGCCTTCGATCTGGTCCACCGTCATCACCATACCCACGATCGCCTTCTTCATCGCCTCCAGCCGCCCGGCCGTCATCTTCGACGACACCCAGGGCTTCTTCGGCAACAGCCGGTCCTCGAATTTGGCGCTGAGCGTCTCGATCTGCTCGGCGAGTTCGTCGTCGGACAATATCCGTACCGTGCCGGTCAGATGCACCACCTGATAGAGCCAGGTCGGCACCTGATCCGGCGAGACATACCAGTCCGGCGACACATAGGCATCCGCGCCGCTGACGGCCAGCAGCCAGGACGTGGTCCCGTCCGCCAGCTTTATCAGCGGATTGTGACGGGCGACATGAAACGCGGCATGCGGCGTGCCGTCATCCGCGGAGGTCAGATAGAACGGCAGCGACGAGGCAATCGGCTTGGTGCCGTCCCACGCGCAGGCCAGGCCAAAGCCGCGCGTTTGCGCAAACGCAAGGCTTGCGGCGCGGTCGGACTTGAACATCGGAGGCGTATACATGTGAAACTCCTGCTTGACGTAGGAGCCACCAGATCAGACCGCGTTTTTTGGAAAGTGAGAAGCCGCGGGACCAGATCCGGCGGCAGGGGCGACTATCTTAAACGCAGACGTCCGCCCATACCGCGATAATGCGGCGGCGGCGGGCGGTCAGAATGGTCAAAGCGTTGATCATGGGCGCGGCTATAAGGCCGCGCCCGATTTTCGTCAAGCTGTACCTCGTCATTCCGGGCGATGCGAAGCATCGAACCTCAGGGGTGCAATTGCACCCCGGGGAATCTCGAGATTCCGGGTCTGGTCCTTCGGACCATCCCGGAATGACCCGCGACCTCAGATCACCGAGCTCCATTGGGCGGGCACCAGCCGGTAACCGCTGCCCTCCTTGACGATGTTGCCGAGCCCCGGGAACGGGTAGTGGAAGCCCTGAACCCGCATTTTTTCGGCGGCCAGCATGTCATAGACCTTGCGACGGGTCGCTTCGGCCATCGCCGCGTCCTGGTCGAAGAACGCACGCCAGCCCGGATTGACGACGAACAGCGCCGGATGATTGGTGACATCAGACTGGATGAAGACCTTGTCGGCGCCGGAAGACAGCACATAGGAAGTATGTCCGGGGGTATGACCGGGGGTTTCCATCGCGAGCAATCCTGGCACGACTTCCTTGCCCCACTCGTAGGGCGTTGCTTTCTTTTTCAGCCCCGCTTCGAGGACGCGCCGGGCGTTCTTGAAAACAGTCTGCATCCGGCCTTCCGGCGCGCGGCTCATCTCGCCGTCATCCATGAAGAATTTCCATTCCACGGCCGGCACCAGCACTTCCGCGTTCGGAAATGCGAGCTTGCCGTCCGCGTTCAACAACCCGTTGATGTGGTCGCCATGGAAATGCGAGATCACGACAGTATCGACTGCTTCGAGCGGTATCCCCGAAGCGATCAGATTGGTCTGGAACTGGCCGTTAGTGCCCTTGCTGGCGGCAAATCCGTCCGGACCCATGCCGGTGTCGAGCACAATCACCTTGCCGCCGGTCTTGATGGCAAGCGGCGTGAACAAGAGCGTCATCTTGTCCTGAGGCAGGAAGGCCTTGTCGAGCGCGGCTTTGACATCGTCCAGTTTGGCATTGGGGATAAAGGTTTCGGCAAGCGCAAACGTCGTCGAGCCGTCGAAAATGGGGTTCACCTCGATATCGCCTACCTTGTAGCGATAGAAACTCGGCGCCTGCTTGTCGGCCATTGGAGCTGCCGCTTGTGCGGAAATGGCCGGTAACAGTGGCGCGCTCGCGAGGCCGGCAGCGCCGGCCAGCATGTGACGTCGTGTCAATTCCATGGGGTGTCCTCCCTGTGAGACCGTCGATTCGGTTCGCGGATTTTCCCGCGTTTCTTGATATCGTAGGCGTCATTTTTAGCAGCGTTTGACCGGCAATGCGATGACGCTGTCTTTGTCGGAAACCCCTCTATTGGAGGCTTATTCCAAAGCGTTTTCGAGCGAAGTGGCTGCCGGTTCGGAAAACGCGTCAAAATAATACCGCCACAGCCATTCGGCGAGTTTTCCGATCACGTCGCCGAACACCAGAAGTGCTGCCGACCAGATCAGCGCCGAGACGAAATTGGCGAGCTGGAATTGCCAGTAGGACATCTCGAAAATCCCGGCGGCGAGCGGCACCGAGGCCCGCAGCGGTCCGAAAAACCGGCCGATGAAAATCGAGGGCACGCCCCATTTCCGCACGAAGGCCTCGCCGCGCGGCAGGATCTCGGGAAAGCGCGACAGCGGCCACATCTGGGCGACTTGTTCCTTGTATTTGAAGCCGAACCAGTAGGAGACCCAGTCGCCCAGCGCTGCGCCAATGCCGCCGGCAATCCAGACCGGCCAGAAGCTGATGCCGGTGACACCGATCAAGGCGCCGATCGCCACCAGCGCGCCCCAGGCCGGGATCAGCAGCGAGATGAAGGCCAGCGACTCGCCGAACGCCAGCGCCAGCACGATCGGCGCGGCCCAGCTCTGATGGTCGCGCACGAAATCGGTCAAGGTGCGCGCAAAATCTTCCATTCCTTGAATGCCTTCCCCGCCCCGTATGCCCCCGCTGAACCCGGGGGTTCGCAGCCGAAGACAGGTACGCCAGCCGGTTGCGTGACTTCAAGTCACAAAGGCGGACACGGGGCGTGATTGCCTTGTTTTACGCTCCTTGGACCTGATAGAGGGCGCAGGAACGGCGCCGGAGATCGACGCCGGTCCCGCCTGCCGTCACTTTCTCGGCCCATCCGTGGCATAGTCAGGAACACCGATTCGCGGCGCGATTTCGCGCGCAACACGTAAAGAACCATGTCCAAAGCATTGAAATCAAACGCCAAAACAAAGGCCGCCAACGATCTGTTTGGGGCGTCCGAGTCCAAGGGCCGCGCGCCCGCCAAGGCCGCCGCCCGCTCGGGTGGCGCCGAAGACGCCTACACCGCCGCCGACATCGAGGTGCTCGAAGGGCTCGAGCCTGTGCGCCGCCGTCCCGGCATGTATATCGGCGGAACCGACGAAAAGGCCCTGCACCATCTGTTCGCCGAAGTCATCGACAACGCCATGGACGAGGCGCTGGCGGGACATGCGTCCTTCATCGAGGTCGAACTCGGTGCCGACGGGTTCCTGACCGTGACCGACAACGGCCGCGGCATTCCCGTCGATCCGCATCCGAAATTTCCGAAGAAGTCCGCGCTCGAAGTCATCATGTGCACGCTGCATTCCGGCGGCAAGTTCGACTCCAAGGTCTACGAGACCTCGGGCGGCCTGCACGGCGTCGGCGTCTCCGTCGTCAACGCCCTCTCCTCGCGGCTCGAAGTCGAGGTCGCGCGCAGCCAGAAACTCTACCGGATGAGTTTTGAGCGCGGCCACCCCAAGGGCAAGCTGGAAGATCTCGGCAAGGTCAACAACCGCCGCGGCACCACCATCCGCTTCAAGCCGGACAGCGATATTTTTGGCGCCAAGGCGGTGTTCAAGCCGCAGCGGCTGTTCAAGATGACGCGCTCGAAGGCCTATCTGTTCGGCGGCGTCAAAATCCGCTGGCGCTGCGATCCCGAACTGCTGCGCGGCGTCGAGGACGTCCCGGCGGAGGACGAGTTTCACTTCCCCGGCGGCCTGAAGGATTATCTCGCCGCCGCGATTCACGCCGACACGCTGGTGCATCCGGATATCTTCTCCGGCAAATCCGGCCGCAACGGCGCCCACGGCGCCTGCGAATGGGCTGTGGCGTGGACCGCGGACGCCGACGGCTTCCTCTCCTCCTACTGCAACACCGTGCCGACGCCCGACGGCGGCACTCATGAATCCGGCATGCGCAGCGCCATGCTGCGCGGCCTGAAGGACCATGCCGAGCGTAACGGCCAGGGCAAGCGCGCTTCCTCCATCACCTCGGAAGACGTGATGGTGGGAGCTGCCGTGATGCTCTCGGTATTCGTGCGCGAACCGGAATTCCAGGGCCAGACCAAAGATCGCCTGGCTACCCACTGGCTGTCGGGCAATCCGCTGCAGGCCAACAAGCTCTTGGATTTCGTCATCGAGCGCGCCGACGAACGGCTGCGCCGCCGCGCCGAGAAGGAAACCTCGCGCAAGACCGCAGTGAAGAAGCTGCGCCTGCCCGGCAAGCTTTCGGATTGCACCAACAGTGCGACCGAAGGCTCCGAACTGTTCATCGTCGAGGGTGACTCGGCCGGCGGCAGCGCCAAGCAGGCGCGCGATCGCAAGACCCAGGCGATATTGCCGCTGCGCGGCAAGATCCTCAACGTCGCTTCGGCGACGAAGGACAAGCTCACCGCCAACGCCCAGCTTTCCGATCTGATGCAGGCGATCGGCTGCGGCACCGGCGCGCATTATCGTGAAGAAGATTTGCGCTATTCGCGCATCATCATCATGACCGACGCCGACGTCGACGGCGCGCATATCGCTTCGCTGCTGATCACGTTCTTCTACCGCCAGACGCCGCGGCTGATCGACGAAGGCCATCTTTATCTCGCGGTGCCGCCGCTCTATCGCCTCACCCACGGCAGCAAGACGGTTTACGCGCGCGACGAAGCCCACAAGAACGCGTTGTTGAAGAGCGAGTTCAACGCCAATGCGAAGGTTGATGTCGGCCGCTTCAAAGGCCTGGGCGAGATGATGCCGGCGCAACTCAAGGAAACCACCATGGATCCGGCCCGGCGCACCATGCTGCGCGTGGTACTTTTGGCCGACGACCGCGAAGGCACCGCCGATTCGGTCGAACGGCTGATGGGCAACAAGGCCGAAGCCAGATTCGCCTTCATCTCCGACAAGGCCCCATACGCCAGCGACGACCTGCTGGACGTCTGACCCGGCCAAGACCGGCCAAGAAGCGCCAAGAATCGACCTTTTTTCGCCATTTCGTGGATTCGAAGCCAAATACTCCCGGATTCTGCTCGTTTTCGCGGCTTTTCCGGGTGGTTCGTTTTCGGACGGGTGTGTTTCCCCCGCAACAGCATTTTGCCCGGAACTACGTATAGTCGCGCTACTGGGTTTCGGGAATCGGTGCTCGCGCACACTGGGGCGGTCGAAGTCGACGCTTCTACAAAGATGAAAAAGATTGCAATCGCGTTGACCGCCATGGCGGCACTCACCGGATCGGCCGTTGCGGCTGACATGGCGCCCCGCGCCTACCCCAAGGCGCCTGCGCCGGTCGTGGTGGTTCCGACCTGGACCGGCTGCTACGTTGGCGGCGGCGGCGGCTACGGCATCTGGAACCAGGAAAACACTGGCTTCAATGACCGCGCATCTTTGGCAGGCCTCGGCCCGCGCGTTCAGACCACCGATATGGCGACTGCGGGTGGTCGCGGCTACTTCGGTACTGTCCAGGGCGGTTGCGACTATCAGTTCGCTCTCGGCTCCTACAACCTGGTTATCGGCGCGTTCGGCGACTATGATTTCGCCAGCGAGAAGGGCCAGCTCAACCTGCCGGTCTCGCCCCTGTTCGGCCAGGAGAAGCTGAGCTCGAGGTGGGCGGTCGGCGGCCGTATCGGCTGGCTGGTGACCCCCCAATTGCTGACCTACTTCTCGGGCGGCTATACCGAAGCGAAGTTCGATCGGGTCGACTTCAACAACAATTTGGCGAGTAACTTGGGTTCGGTCGCCTTCTTCAACAGCAACACCTACAAGGGTTACTTCCTCGGCGCCGGCGACGAATATGCGCTGAACTTCCTGCCCGGCCTGTTCTGGAAGACGGAATACCGCTACTCGCAGTTCGATACCAAGACCAACCCGCTGTTCAACACCCCCACCGGTCTCTCGACCCTGAGCTCGTACGACTCCAAGAAGTTCGAACAGAGCATCCGCAGCGAGCTGGTCTACCGCTTCAACTGGGGTGGCCCGGTCGTCGCCAAGTACTGAGATTAGAAGTACTAAGAGCTTAGCTAAATCAGCTACTGAAAAGCCCCGGCTTCGTCCGGGGCTTTTTTGTGCCCGGACGATCGGCGGATTTCTTAGCCCTTGTCAGCTGCTTGACTGAACCGGGCAAGCACTTCGGCCTTGCCGAGCTCGCCCGCATTGTATTCGATCGATAATTGGCCGCGCCGGGCGATGGCTTGCCGGGACCGGCAGCCCGCGCTCGAAAGCGGCAACAGGGGGAAAGTCCATGGCCAGAGCGCTCTCGATCACCGGCTTTGTCGCGCTCACACTCGGGCTGCTCTGGATCGGTCAGGGCACGGGCGCGATCACCTGGCCGCGCTCGAGCTTCATGATCAACCAGCTACAATGGGCTGGATATGGCGCGCTGCTTGGCGCCATCGGGCTGATCCTGATCTGGCAGGGCAACCGCTGATCCCACACTCGTCATGCCCGGGCAGAAGTGCGAAGCACGTCTTCGCACTAGATGACCCGGGCATCCATCAATCTTCACAAGATTCTCGCGAGAAAGATGGATGGCCGGGCATAGGCGAGCGGAAGCGACGCCGTCCTTCGGACGGGTATGCCCGGCCATGACGAAGAGAAAAAGGACACCACGCATGAAAGCAGAACTGTTCGACCTCAACGGCAAGGTCGCCATCGTCACCGGCGGCAATGGCGGCATTGGGCTCGGCATGGCCAGGGG
>WNFM01167085.1_pt2 | contig 11682 bp, 11 predicted proteins | sample 5400271 | NCBI WGS metagenome assembly WNFM01 (sample SAMN13153352, study PRJNA577476) | soil metagenome | isolation source: 60 cm saprolite on Douglas fir-dominated hillslope | place: USA:California | collected 2013-09-17 | reverse complement strand
TCGCCAGCCGTTCTGTATCGGGTGCGGCTGCGCCGACTGGTTAAGACCCTGCCAATTCCTTTCACTTCCAGCTGGACAAATAGAAGCGCGGCACATCGTCTGGAAAACCCTGGAAATTCAACTGTTTTGAAAATGCGACATAGCGGACGTCGCTGAATAGCGGGATGAAATCGACACGTTCCGTGGCGAGGCGGATCGCCTCGCTATAGGCCTTGCGGCGCAGCTCGGGATCGACGGTGGTGCCGGCCTGTTTCAACAGGTTTTGCACTTCCGCATCATGCGCGTAATCGTCCAGTCCGCCGCCGAGCCAGTAGGGCATGAACGCCGAGACATCATTGATGGAATTACTGCCCCAACTCCCCGTATACAGCGGCGCCTTGCCTGCTTCCGCGAGCTGGATCGCAGCGCCGATCTGGAGCTGCTGGATGCGCAGGTTGATGCCGACCGCCTTGAGATAGTTCTGCAGGGTCGCACCAAGCTGCGGTGGGGCGTAGGATACGACGTCGGTGTCAAAGCCATTGGGGTAACCGGCCTCAGTCAGAAGCTGCTTGGCCCGGGCCGGGTCGTATGGATATTTCACGGCCGCCGCTACGTCGCAGCCGAACTGGCTCGGGAAACAGGGCGTGTCGATGACGTGCGAGTCGCCCTGGATCAGCTGCTTGGCCATCGTCGCGCGGTCTCAGCTTGGTCAATGGATTATCGGCGCCTGAACGGCCGGCGCCATCGATGGTCATGAAATGCACCCGCATGGTGCCGAACCGCATCGATTCCAAATTCGGCATCCGGGCGATATTCGCGAACTGGTCGGCATTATAGCCCCAGATCCAATCGGCTCGTCCGCCGAGCAGCTCGGTCAGCTCGGTGGTAGCGTCGGGCACTTCGTGGATCTTGATGTAGCGGATGGCGGGCCGGCCCTTCGGGCTGTCGGCGTAGTAGCCGTCATACCGCTCCAGATCGATCTCGGTGGTGCCGTCGACCTTGGTGATCTTGTAGGGGCCGGTGCCGATCGGGGCATGGGCGTAGGCATCGGCACCGATTTTCTCGCGATAGGTTTTCGGCCAGATCGGCGTGACCATCGCCAGATATTCCATCACGGCCGGAGACACACCGGTCAGCTTGAGGCGCACGTGAAAGTCGTCGATCTTCTCGGCGCCGGCGAAGGACGTGTAGTAGGCGGGGATTGCCACCTGTTTGTCGTGGATGATGTCGTTGATCGTGTACACAACGTCATCGGCGGTAAATGCATCGCCGTTCTGGAATGTTACGCCCTGGCGCAGCGTGAAATCGATCGTGGTGGCATCGACCTGCTTCCACGACGTGGCCAAGGCAGGCTTGATTTCCATGGTCTGGGGATCGCGATATACTAGGCAGTCGAAGGCCTGGAACGCCACGACCATCCCGGTGCGCTGCGAGTTGTAATAGGGGTCGACATCGGGAATGGCATCGCGCCAGGTGATGCGCAGCGTGTCGGCCGATTTTTGCGCCAGCGCCGGGGCCGCCATTGCCAGTGTCGTGCAGGCGGCCAGCAGCGCGCCGCGGAGCCAGGTATCCGATCGCATTTATTTGGTCCTCTCAATTCCGAAACGCAGACGACGTCAGGAACAGACGCCGCCGGGTAGATACGACGCCGGGCACAGAAGCAACCCGCATGCCACGGCACTAGCATGGGCCGCTGCCGCGCCCGGTCTTTACCGAAGCGGCGACGCGCCCATCTATCCGTGATCGATGGCCGCAAGCAACCGCTTCAGGAAACCGTCGATAGCCTCACCATCGATCCAGCGAACCACGGCCACAAGATCGTGCTCCGGATCGACATAGACCATGTTGGTGCCGTTGCCGACGTGGGCGAATGCGGTGGCCGGTGCACTTGGCCAGCGCTTACCGTCGGTGTTGAGAAACCAGTTCATGTAGCCGTAGATCGGCTCGGGCTTGGTCGGCGTGCGTGCCTGATCGATCCATCGATCCGAAAGCAATTGACGATCTTTCCACTTGCCGCGCCGCAGCGTGAGATAACCGAAGCGGGCCATGTCGTAGGCATGGATATACATGCCGCCGCCCCAGTGCCCACCGCCGGTCACCGACTGCATCAGGCTGCCATCCAACACCATCCAGGAATTCTCGTAGCCGAACCAGCGCCAGGTATTGGAGGCGCCGATCGGGTCCATGATGTTTTCCTTCAGGACCTGCGGCAGCGGCTGTCGCCAGACATTGAGGGCTGCGAGCGCCAGAACGTTGGTGCGGACATCATTATATTTATAGAAGGTGCCCGGCTTGTTGCGCGGCGAAGTCCCCCATTCCGCCGGATTGTCGCTGGGCCGGTCCGCCCAGTCCGGCTTTCCCCACAGAGTGCCTTCCCAGTCGCTGGTCTGCCGCAACAGATTGTCCCAGGTGATCGTGCGGTTGTGCGGCGATTCAAACAGGAACAGCAGGTCGGGCGTGTTGAGCCGATCCGATTTGTTGGTGGTCGAAGACGGGGCGTAGAGCTGTATTGGGGCGACATAATCCCTTACGGCGTCGTCGACGCTCTTGATCATACCCCGCTCGACGGCAATTCCGACGACGCTGGAAAGGAAACTCTTGGTAACGCTGTGGGTCATATCTACTCTGAGCGGATCTCCCCATTGCGCGACGATGTAGCCCTTGTGAATGATGATACCGGTCGGATCGCCGCGTTCCCTGATCGGCCCGATCGCGTAGCCGAACGGTTCGCGGCCGAAGTTTTGATAGTGATTCATTACGAGATCGCGGGGCGCCTTTGTCTCCCCGGCGATTGCAAAATCGATTGCCTGTTTTAGGAGATCGGGACTGACGCCCGATTCTGAAGGCGTCCTATGCTGCCAGGTTGCATCCGGGTAATAGGCTGCACCCGGATTTGCGTCTCTGTCAGGTTGATCGGCTGGCCCACGCAGACTGGAACAAGAAGCCATTACTTTCCCTTCATTTAAGATTCTTCAGGTGCCCGACCGCTGGCTGGCAGGGCGTCAGCAACGATATCCGACGGTATCCTGACCGCCTACCACCTGGTCGGAAGCTTGGGCCTCGAAGCCGCCTCGGGTCAGGCCGCGGCGCCGTTATCGACAATGTGAACGCGGAAGTCACGCCTGGCAAAATCAAATTTTACCCCAGCGACGTTACAACTACGCCGGGTCCGGCCGACGTCCGGTATTGGCGTGCGCCTTGCAAAGGCGGCGCTTTCCAGTGGGTGCAAGCCCCACCCGGCAACGCTCCAGCCGGAAGCAATCAGAGCAGTCATGGAGGTAACGAAGTGGCTGAAGCCTTCGATTAGCGTGGGACGTGCTGAACGGGACCGCGTTTAGAGTAATCGCCGACGAACACGAGCTTGCCGAATTCGTTCGTCGCAGTGTGTTTGGCGTATGGCACCCGACGGGCGTTCGGCGCGAAATTCAATACGCTCGCCCCGGCGATTAGCATTGTAACAATGAGAGACGTTCGGAAATAACTGACCATTATTTCGCCGCGGTGATTAACAGAATCTTTAGTTTGCGTTCGACATCACGGAGCTAGAGTCGGGGGGCGCCTTACGACGGAGCATTCAATGGATTCGAAAAGCCGGTTTTACGCTCTCGAGGTCATGTGCCGTGAGCGTGCTCGACTTGCCGATAAAGAATCGAATTACTGGCTGGCTGAGGCCGAAGAGTGGGCGCGATTTGGACAATCCTGCAATCAGCGAGACATCCCACCGGTTAGCTCAAGCGGGCGAATTCACTCCGCTGGCGCTCAAAGCTTGATGGCTCGTTTCGCGGAAAACGAAAAAGAGCCGCCTAGTGCCCAGGACAGCTCAAAGTCTTAGCTTGGAACGCTCCAGCCGGTGTACCGCCGTTACCTTGTTTGCGGCCATACAACGTCGAGATAAATTAGTTTGGGATGAGTTGATGTGACCTGGGTAACACATCAAGAATATTTCGGAGCATATTTCACTCTTTGGTAGGTTAGGAGGCGGTTCCATAAGCATTCCTTCCATCGTGCCTTCCGTATTGAGCAGCCGAACCGCGGCAGTGTCATTTTTTTCTTTGATCGGGTGAAGCCAGGCGCGACCGTCGTCGTCCTCGCGCCGGGTCAAAGTGGACGGATCGGGCCCTTCGCAGGTTTCCTGCAGCTGAGCGATCAAAGCTCGCTGGAGCGTGCGCCCAATGACTCCAAGATAGCGGCCTGAACGAAGCGCGGTCTATCGGGGCTCTACCTCAACTTCAAGCAGTGAAGGTCTCCCAGCATCAATCGTGGCCTTCTGCTCCAGCAAGCCCAGCAGGAGGGCATCTCGTTGCCTGGTTAACGCGGCCAGGTCGGTACCGGCCAACTCATCATCCACGCCATCAGCCAGTCGTTTGTTCAATTCAGTGCTTAGCGCCACGCTACCCAAATCGTTCCACCAGCTTTCCAGCGGCGGACCGAGATGTTCCAACACATGAGCGATGCCGCCGGGGCCGCCGGAAAGGTGAAGATTCAGGAACGGACCGAGCAGGGCCCAACGCAGGCCGGGGCCGTGGGCGATGGCGGTGTCGATCTCGCTAACCGACGCGATCCCTTGGCTGACGAGGTAAAAGGCTTCGCGCCACAGCGCGGCCTGCAGCCGGTTGGCGACGTGCCCCTTGATTTCCCGCCGAATATGGATGGGTTTCTTGCCAAGGGCCGTGTAGAAGGCCAGCGCCTGTTCAATCGCTACCGCCGAGGTCGCATGTCCGCCCACGACCTCTACCAAGGGAATAAGGTGCGGCGGGTTGAATGGATGGCCGAGCAGCACACGTTCGGGATGACGCGCCGCCGCATTCTGGATTTCGCTGATCAGGATGCCGGAGGAGCTTGTCGCTATCAGCGTGTTCGCCGGCGCAGCCGCATCGATCCGCGTAATGAGATCGCGTTTGATATCGAGCGCTCGGGACCATTCTCCTGAATGAAGACGGCCTGTGCAACAGTGCTTGTGAGATCGCTGTCGAATTTCAACCGGGCCCGTGAAGCGTTGGGCGCGAGCCCGATACGCTCAAGCGCGGGCCAGAAATCGCTCACGAGGCTGCGCAGGCGGGCTTCGGCGCCTTCCGCGGGATCGGTTGCGACAACATCGAAGCCCCTGGCGAGAAAGCAGGCGGCCCAGCTGGCCCCGATGACTCCGGTGCCGACGACTGCCACATGCGCCGCTGATGTCTTTGCGGTTTTTGCCATATTCTGCTGCCTTGCGGGCCTCCTTCAAAGATTGGGCTGCGCCCTCCGCCAATGAATCGTGGCGGTCTTCAACGTGCCGTTGAAACGCTGAGGCCCGTCGGTGCTCAATTGCAGGCGCTTGGCGTCGACTTCCACCAGTCGCACCTGGCGTTGACCGACCCAGTTGGGAAAGAAGCTGACGGCCATTTCATGCGACAGGCTGCGCTTGGCTTCATCGACGAAGAAGCGCCCGCAATAGGCGATGTAACTACTCCCCGCCGCGATATATTCCTGCGGGCTGCCACGAAGCAGATCCCCTTCCTCGAATGGCGCCCGCGCCGGGCCTTGCAACTGGGCGGACATATATCCATCGGGGGTATAGAGGATGAACCCCTGCGGACGTTCGCCCAATACGTTGTTCTCGACCCCGGTCTCCATATCGCGCTCGACAGCGGCGACCAGTTCCCAAGCGCCAATCAGGCTCTCGCGCAGATTTAACGATTCCATGTGCGTACCTCGTTCCGGCCAAAAGCTTGCACCAAGATGTCAAATCTTTTCAGATACTCGATCGAGGCAGATGACGTGATCGGCCGGACTGTCAGCGTAGAGCATCTCAATCAATACTGCATGACGCCGCAGAATGTTGCGTTGACTGACCGAGCCCTTGTCAGTCAGTTCGCCGGTGTCGATCGAGAGCTTTTCAGCGAGAAATGCAAAGCGCAACACGCGCTGGGCGCTACCACTTGCTTGTGCTGTTAGGGCCATCAATTTGTCGCGCACACGGGACTGCGCCGTAACGTCGTTCACAATCTCCGCAGTAGAGGGAATACCCAAGACGGCGATGTAGTCCCGGTTTTCCCCGGCGATCACCACGTCGCGCACCTCGGGCGTCAAATGCTTCAAGAGATGCGTTCTGAGCGCGCCGACGCGGACCCACGTGCCGGTGGCCAGTTTAAAGTCCTCCGCGAGGCGTCCGTCGTATCGGAAGCCGCTTTGCCGATTTCCGGCTTCGGCCCAGTCCAGCGCATCGCCGGTTCGCAGAAATCCCTCTTCGTCGAATGCATTGGAAGTGAGATCGTCTCGTCGCCAATAACCTGGAGTTACGCTGGGGCTTTGAACTCGCAACTCCAGTTTGCCGTCCGTTGGCGTGAGTTTCAGCGTGACACCGGGCGGCGGCAGGCCAACGCAGCCGGCCGAAATGGCGTCCGAATGCCGGTGGGCCGCGATGAAACCGGCCTCGGTCGAGCCGAGGACCCCTACCCACGGGATGCACTCGCCGATCGTTTCGAGTGCGAGTTCGTCAAACGCATCGCAGATATGCTGAGCGATGCTTGCCCCGGCATATTGCAGGACGCGAATACGGCTGAAAAAGTTTTTCCGCAGCGCGCGGTCACGACGCAACCACGGCAGCAGTTCCTCGTAACCCTTCGGAACATTCGAATGGAAGAGCGGCGCGACCTCGCGCAGGTTACGAACCGTCTCCTCGATTTGACCCGGCAGGGGCTTGCCGTCATCGATATACAACGTCCCGCCATTAAACAGCGCGATGCCGAAACTTATGCTGCCACCGGAGATATGGTTCCAAGGCAGCCAATCGACCAGCACCGGAGGCTCCTCGGCAAGCGCGGGGTAGCATGCAAGCACCATCTGCAGGGCGCTGCACCACATCCGGTGCGTGTTGATCACGCCTTTCGGAACTCCGGTCGAACCAGAGGTAAACAGCAGCTTGGCCACCGTAGCGGGATTGACGGCGATGGCAGCAGCCTCCACGTCGTTTTTCGGAGCGGCGGCGAGCAGGGTATCGAAGCGGGTTGCGCGACGGCCGAGGTCTCCGCGCACCATCACAACCTCGATCTCTTGCGGGATTGCGGCACCAAGCGCCGCCGCATAGCGATCGCCGTCATCGGCAAACACGAGGCCAGGGCGCACAAGAGCGACAATGTCGCGCAGCCTGGCAAAATCCGTCGACGTCAACGAGTAGGCCGTCGACAGCGGCACAAACGGTATGCCTACATGAAGACACCCAAGCGATAACAGGCCGTGCTCTATTCCGTTGCCTGACAAGATGAGGACGGGCCGCGCGACGGAGAGACCGCGATCGAGCAGCGCCTGCCCGATGGCACAAGCGGCATTGAAGGCTTCGCGATAGGTGACATTCCGCCAGCCCTCGCCGTCACGGCTGGCGAGAAACACGCGATCAGGCGCAACTTCTGCCCAGTGCCGCAGCCGCTCGGTCACGCGGCCGGGATAGGCGCCAAGTGGCGTCGCGTTACGCACGCGCAGAGTGCCGTCCGGCGAGGGTTCAAAATTCACATTGTCCCACGGCAGCGCAACCGCTTGCTTCCCCATCTTCATTGTCGCTCGCCTTCTGATGGATGGGCAACCTTTGGTGCGCGCTTTTCGAGAAAGGCATTTACCCGCGCTCTGGCTTCATCATCGCCGATGGTGATCGCGGCCATCAAGCTTTCCAGCAGAAAGCCGCCGTCTGGATCGGAACGTGCGATCCGCGGCAGCGCCTGCACCAATGCGAAGTTGCTCAGCGCCGTGTTGGTCGCGATCCGCTCGGCCAGCTCGATGGCTTTGGCGAGGCCATGTCCATCATCGACGACGTATTGTGAGAAGCCGAGCGCTAGCCCTTCCTCTGCGTTGTAAGTCCGACCGGTCAGCATCATGTCGATCATCCGAGTGGTGCCGACCAGGCGCGGTACGCGCACGGCGCCACCGCCGCCGACGAATATGCCGCGCGTGCTCTCTGGTAGACCGTAATACGCGCTGCGTTCAGCGACCCGGATATGCGCAGCAGCGGCAAGCTCCAAACCACCGCCGACGACGGCGCCGTGCAGTACGGCGACAACCGGCGCATGGCCATTCTCAATCCGGTCGAAGGCACGGTACCAGGACTGCGAACGTCGAACGCTGGCCAGAGCGCTGACATCTATGACGGCAGAAAGATCGACGCCGGCCGAAAAATGCTTTCCCTCGCCGTGCAAGACAATGGCGCGCGTCTGTTCCGGCGGATCGCTGAAGAAGGACTCGATGCCGGCGATCGTCGCATCGTCCATGGCATTCCTTTTGGCAGGGCGCGACAGACGCAACAGCGTCACCGGACCGCGCTGGCTTGCGATTAAGCTGTTGGGCAGTGCCCGCCTTGCGTGGTCCGAACTCGTCTGTCCGTCGTTCTCGATCTGGAGCGGCTTCGTGCGGGCGTCGTCGATTTGATCGATCGGATGCGACATATCGAAACTCTCCATTGGCTCTCGTGTGGCGATTGGCGTTGCAAGTCCAGTCGCACTGCCGCAGCCATCTACTTAGGAGGCTCAGTAAATTCCGGGAATATTGCGGTGCGATTTCCGTACTAAGCTATCGTGTTACGTCTGTAACGAGAGATGCGCGTGACGGCCGCGTCGGCTTTTCCGAAGCTGCCGATCCATATCAGAGCGACCAGAAGGCGAATCCGCCGAGAGCCCCGAACAAGCCAAAATAGATAAGAGGCCCGATGTAGCTGACCCATCCAGCGGCGTTGATCCCATCGATGATCGTCAGCACGCCATCGACCGACGCGCTGGTATGAAACTCTGGATGCTGCAGCGGCGGCCAAGTCAGGACGCCGACCGGCGCGGCACCGACGGCAAATCCGAAGACGACGCACGTCACGACGTTGATCCGCCCCATTGGCCGAAACACCAAGAAGAGCGGCAGGCCGAGGAGCACTGCGTGACTGGGCGCGATAGCGAACGTGAAGGTGAATGCAAAGAGCGCGACTTTTGCCGTATGCCAAAACGCGGCCATCACTAAAGCGGGAGCGAGGCCAGCGGCCAGAAGAGCCGTTGCAACGCCGGCGACTTGTTGTACCCGCAATTTGATTTGATCGATCCGATACGACACATCAAACTCTCCGTCAGCTTTCGTGTGGCGCGTGGCCGGTCCCGCACGCGTCCAGAACGAATTTAGATTGCTGATGAGTAGACGTCGTGAGCCTGTGACGTCCTATCTACTGGGACTGGCGCGCACTGTTGCGCCGCCCTAATTTGGATGGAGCGTCATCTTCGGCACGAGCTGCGCCACCAGCGCCTGGACGAGTTCAACCTGCTGGTGGCGCGAGACGGAGAAGCAGACGCCAAATCCGTCCACCGTCCGCAGCGTCACGATGCCTTGGGTCAGATCGGACGATTGCTCGACGATCCACGAAGCGAGCGGATACGTATAGCGCAGGCTTTGGTTGGCGAAGCGCGTCTGCAGCGCTTTATCGATCAGCCCCGGCAGCGTCATTAAAAGCGCGCCCACTTGATCCAGAGCGAGTCGGATGGATGCCGGGTTGCCGACGGTATCGATAAAACCGAGCAAAATTACGTTCCCACCCGGAGCGACCTCGCAGGTGGTGAGTGCTTGACTGTCGATTTCCATTTTAAAGAACTCCGGAAGCCTCAGGTTCTGTGGAAGCCTCAGGTTCTGTGCCGAGACCAAGTTTGGATTGCCGATCGCTCGATGTCGTGAGCCAGCGACGTCCTATCTACTGGGACTCGCGCGCACCACTGTGTCGTCAGTGCCGCGGCTTTCCCCTCCCGCGACGATGGTCAATTACCGCGGTAACAAAAAAATTCTCCGGTGAAATCGCTCTGCAACAGAGCAAATTCATCCTGCAAGAGCTTTCTGATCGACGAGGAGTGATATGACGCATGAAAATCCTTGTTGCCTTAATTTCGTTGACGAGCCGCATCGATCCGATGGCTTCGGTCGGGCACAACGTGCTCCCCGAGGGGCCACCAGGTCACAGGCTATGACCACGTGCGCACCATCCGGAGCGTCATGCATGACACGACGAAAATTGTTCGGTGGTGTCGCACTGAGCGGCCTGGCGTTTTCGTCGGTCGGTGCGGTGGCGGCGTCGACCAGCGCGGTAACGACACCGGTAGCCGGTCTCACGCGTCTCTCGCTCAATGAAAACCCCTTCGGCCCTTCGCCGCTCGCGGTGCAGGCAATTCAAGAGGCGTTGACCGGGATCGCCCGGTATGCGGGCGACGACGCGCACGCCCTCGAACAACAGATCGCGGACCGCGAGGGCGTTTCGCCCGATCAGATCATCCTCGGGGAAATTCTGGATTCTTTGGGCCTTCAACTCGCGCTTGGCGGCGATACTGGCGGCGAATTCATCTATTCCGAGCCGGGTTATACGGCGCTCGTGGACGCCGTGGCGCCAGGTGGCGGTGTGGTCGTCGGCGTTCCGCTCAACGCCCATCTCGAAAACGATCTACCGGCGATTGCAGCACGAGTGACGGATCGCACCCGAGCGATCTACCTCGTCAATCCTCACAATCCTAGCGGTACAATTAGTGAGACCGTTCAGTTCAAGGCTTTCTTGCGTGAGATGGCCCAGCGGACCACCGTCATCGTCGACGAGGCCTATCTCGAATTCGAAGCTGACTTCGCGCAACAGACTGCTGTCGAGCTGACGCGCAGCGGTGCCGATGTTGTCGTGTTCAGGACTTTTGGAAAGATCTACGCCTTGGCCGGCGTGCCAATAGGCTACGCGGTTGCACCGAAAGCGCTTGCCGATAACTTGAAACGCAACGGCCTTGGCGCCGCGCACGGCCTCAACCGGCTCGCGTTGACAGCCGCTGCTGCGAGCCTGCGAGACCACGGCTACGTGGACGGAATTCGATTGAAAGTAGTCGAAGAGCGCCAGAAGTGGCACTCGCTGCTCGACACGATGGGGCGCCGCCGCTCGGATTCAAAGGGAAATTTCGTTTTCTTCGAAACGGGACAATCGCACCGCGTAGTCGCGGCGCATCTCATTAATGAAGGTATCGAGATCGCGCGGGCGTTCCCGCGCTTCGATCACTGGGTCCGAATCTCCATTGGTCTTCCAGCAGAGAATGCGCGCGCACAGGACGCGATCAAAAAGCTTCTCGGGTGAGACAGACGATGTTCTTGCGGAGCAGGCGAAAGGTCGTCGAATCCACAAGTCCCACATCGCCGGTTTCCTGCCCATGGCATGGGGCGACTGAACGACGGCGGTCGGACCGTTTCCGACCAGGACTCCGCAACGAAGGAACGCGAGATGAGCAATGAGCAGGACACTCACACGGCACGATTTGCCGAGCGGGTACGCGCCAACCAACAGAAGCTCACCGCTGACCTAAAGCCGCACTATGATTTCATCGTCTGCGGATCTGGCTCATCCGGTTCGGTGGTAGCGCGCCGCTTGGCCGAGAACGCACAGGTCAGCGTCCTGCTGCTGGAGGCCGGCGGCAGCGACGACATGCCAAGCATCAGGGAAGCAGGCCAATGGCCTCTGAACATTGGCAGCGAACGTGACTGGGCTTTTATGGGCCAGCCGAATCCACATCTTAACGGACGCTCCATTCCGCTGAATATGGGCAAGGTACTTGGCGGTGGATCCAGCATCAACCTCATGGCCTGGGCGCGCGGGCACAAGAATGATTGGGATTTCTTCGCGGCCGAGGCTCGGGACGCCGCATGGGGCTACGAATCGGTACTGAACATCTATCGCCGCATTGAAGATTGGCA
>WNFM01323333.1_pt1 | contig 11683 bp, 9 predicted proteins | sample 5400271 | NCBI WGS metagenome assembly WNFM01 (sample SAMN13153352, study PRJNA577476) | soil metagenome | isolation source: 60 cm saprolite on Douglas fir-dominated hillslope | place: USA:California | collected 2013-09-17 | reverse complement strand
GAACTTGGGCCACAAGTTCTGCCACCTGATAAGATCACTATTGGTGATGTTAAAAGCCTGGTTCGCGCATTTCGGATCGGTCGCCATCCACTCGACGGCCTCTGCCAGCAGTGCTGCGTCCGTGCATTGGTAGAGTGCGGTGTAGGCTCCCGGCTTGCCAGGAAAGCTGAGAGGCAGCCCCAACGTCTTGCAGATGTTCGCATAGACGGCGATCGCCAAGGTCAGGTTCATCGGGCCTCCCGTGGAGAATCCGCAAACCGCGTGCGGACGTCCCACCGACCACGTCCAGCGCTTGCCTTTCTGGAAATCTTCGAGAAAGTCCTGCTGGTCGTAGTAGAAATTCGGCGGCATGTGCCGCGGATCGTCCTCCTTGGTCGGAGTCTTGTAGGGACCGAGGTGGTTTCCGTACCATCGGGTGCCCTGAGAGAGATGGACATGCTCGAGCGCGCCTGAGGCGGCCTCGACCGTCTTGACGAGGTTGAAGAACATGTTGGCGTTCGCCGACACCGTCTCGCTGGGATCGGCGCGCTCCGTGATCGCCAGATAGAACAGGTGGGAGATATCAGTGAGCGACCCAAGTTTGGTCTGACAGTCGGCCGGATCGAGAAGATCCACGGCGATGTGCCTGTAGTTGCCGGGGATCTGCGGTTTGCGGCGCGACACCGCAACGATATCCCAGCCACCCTGCTCAAGCAGGTGAGTCAACATGTAGCCGCCGGCCAGGCCGGAGGCACCTGTGACAAGTGCGGTACGCTTCGCCTTCGACATCTGTCGTCTCTCCTCTCAGTCACCCCTCGCGAGATCGGGGCCGCAACGTTACTCTGAACGACTCATCTTCGCGCTGAACCGCATGCGCCATCAAAGCCAGGCTGCCGGCGCCGGTTAGCTGATCTCGTCGACACGGTCGGTGTAGAAGGCGACGTAATCCTTGATCTGCGCCATCGCTTCGAATGGGGTCTCGTACGTCCACACGGCATTGAGGGAGCGATCGCCGCCGGAGGGAACGCTGTAATAGGAAGCGTCGCCCTTGTAGGGGCAATACGTCGTGTGTTCGCTGCGCGTGAGCGCGGCCATATCGACATCGCGACGGGGGATATATTGAACGGGAGGATAGGACGCCTCGCGAAGCGTCAACGCATCGCGTGTGTCGGCGATGATCTTTCCGCCGACTTTCACCACGACGCGAGATGGGTTCGCTTCGATCGAAATCGGGTGGTCGGGCCCCGGAATCTTTATCGGCTTGTCAGTCATGATCTCTCTCCTTCTGAATTGGAAGCCGGTCGTGTGAATCGTCAGGCGGTGACCAGTCCAGTGGTGGCTCGATTGGGTTGCGATGCCATCACGCCCCGGCCTTCCGGATCCTGATTGTCGGCACCACCCGAAACGCCGCGGTTAGCTGGCCGGCCGAGCGTCGCCCGGCCAGCCGACAGCTCCTGCGCGACCTCGGCCACTCGGCGGCCAAGGAACTCCGCGGTCCGAAGATCGGACGACGGCGGGGCAACGTCGCCGCTTTGGTCCATGTCGGCCTGGCCGGCCATCCCGAGCGTGTAGCTGTCGCGGTTGAGGATGTCCTCGTTGGTGTAGAAATGTCATCAGCTGGACCAGCGAGTTCTGCTTGTCGCCGCCGCGGGACGCGCCATTGGTGAAGCCTGCGGCGACTTTGCCCTCCCAGCGCTTCTCGACGTATTGGAGACGCGAGGTCGCATCCATGAACGCTTTGAACGGTGCTGACAGGCTACCCATGTAGGTGGGAGCGCCCATGATGATGGCGTCGGCACCATCGAGAAGCTCCCATCGGCCGGGCGCCTGTTCCGCGGTGACAAGTTCTACGCGCGCGCCATTGACGGCCGCTGCACCACGCGCGACTGCCTCGGCGATCTTCACGGTATGACCATATCCGCTGTGATAGATGACGACGATTTTGACTGGAACTGACATGGGTCCTCTTGGTTCGGGATCAGGTCCGACGACGGCGGCATGAGCGGCGCGTCGGGCACTGGGCTCAGGCGAATTTCAGTTGATCGCGAATCCTTCGTAGCCTCGCTCAGCGCTTTGCCTGCATTTTGCCAGGTATGCCGGCAGGCCACCGGAGAAGGCCAGCATCTCGCGCGGCTTGCCGGGAATGTTCGCGCCGAGATACCAGGAGTCGGCGCGCGGGAAGAGGGTAGCGTCCGCCAGTTCGAGCACTTGCGCTCGCCACGCTTCTTCCGCGGCGACCGTTGCCTCGACCCGCGCGTAATTGCGTTGGCGAAGGTGATCCAGCAGTTGAGCGATCCAATCGCCCTGAGTCTCGGCGCAGGTCGGCCCGTTGCAGAAAGCGTTCGGGCTTTGCGGGCCGTAAACGAACAGGAGATTCGGAAAACCCGCTACGGCCATTCCGAGATGGGCGCGAACGCCCTTGGCCCACTTCTCCTTCAACGTCTCGCCTTGCGTACCACGGATATCAATGCTGGTCAGCCCGCCAGTCACCGCGTCAAAGCCGGTGGCCAGCACAAGAACGCCCAGGTCATGCTCTCCGGCCGCCGTCTTGATCCCGTTTCGCGTCACTCGTTCGATGGGGGCGGTGCGGAGATCAACAAGGCTCACATTGTGCTGATTGAAGATCTCGTAAAAGTGCTGTTCGAGGGACGGCCGCTTGACACCGTACGGATGTATTGGCTCCGTGGGCGCGAGCATCTCGGCAACGGCAGGATCATTGATCCGCGCCCGGGTTTTGTCGCGCCAGAATCTATAGGCGGCGCGGTTGACTTCTTCGTTCACAAAAATGTCGTTGAACGTGCCAACCCATGGCGCAAAGCCCCCCGTCTCCCACAGCCGCTCGAAGGTCGCCTGCCGGTCGTCATCGGACGCCTCAAACCCAGCCTTGGCGAGGAAATCGATGTCGGACCCGGCGAAGGTCTTCGTGCGCCTGTGGTAAATCTCCGGATACTTCTCCTTCATGTGGCGAATTGTGTCGTCGTCGAGCTTTATCTGCCGCATCGGCAACGCCATGTTGGGCGTGCGCTGGAAGACCGTGAGGTGCGCCGCCATGCCGGCGGCTTCCTGAGCCACCTGCACGCCACTCGCCCCCGTGCCGATGATGCCGACCCGCTTGCCGGCCATATCAAGACCTTGCTGCGGCCACAGCGCGGTATGATGACGCTCGCCTGCGAAATCGCTCAGCCCCGGCAGGTCCGGTATGTAGGGCTTCGAACCCAAGCCGGTGCAGAGCACGAAATAGCGGGCACTTGCGATGGAGCCATCGTTTGAACGGACAATCCAACGGTTACGTGCCGGGTCGAACTCCGCCTCGGTTACGCGTCTGTTGAAGCGAATGTCCCGACTGAGGCCGAGTTTTTCGTCGACGTACTGGAAATACTCGCGGATCTCCTGCCACGCCGGATAGAGTTCGCTGAACTGCCATTTCGGCCACAAATCGTCGCGCGAATATTGATAGATCGGGCCGGAAGAATCGACGCGGGCCCCAGGATAACAATTCCAATACCAGACGCCGCCAAGACCACCCCCGGCCTCAAACACTTGAACGGCCATGCCCATGCTGCGCAGACGGTCAAGCAGATAAAGACCGGCGAATCCCGCGCCGACGATGATGACGTCGATATCCTGGCTCTCGCTATTGTCCGTCGGTTCCGCCTTAGTCGTGCTCATATCGTTTCATTCCTTCCCGAACCGGATCAGTTGACGGCGTGACCGCCATCGACGGCGTTTCGTTTGAGCCGAGCTATCTATTCACCGCGTCACCAGAAGGCGCAGAAGGGGATATGGCTTATTCCAACGGAGCCCTAAATGAGCACGCTCGCCGCGTGGGCGGTGCCGGGGAGCGGCGGCGGGGGGAAACGACACTTCGAATAACTTCTGAATTTCCGAAATTTCGCTTGACGCCGAAGTAGAAACAGGAGTATCGCGATTGGGTCCCGCCTCCTCTCGAGGGGCGTTTCGCGATCGTCACGGACGTGGGCGGCGGGATGCGGTGGACGCAGGCGGTGCTGCTGACGAGAGCGCTAGCTTGCGGACGGCGAAGTCGTGTGGTCCTGACGCCCCGACGCTGGTGTCAAGTTGGCGGAGTAATCCGCCGATGACGGTGGCAAACAAGCCCGGTCACCGGGGAGCACGAAGGAAACCGTTAAAACCATTGCGCGGGGAATGCCGGGTTGTTCCGGTGTGACCGTGGTGACTAACGCGCGTGTTTACTACACACCACGCGCGGCTGCGGGCGCATCGAGCGCCCGGCACGGCGAGATCGCGAAGCTGTAGCTGGTTGAAATTCCCCCCGCTGTCATCGTCCGCCACCGGGTCGGCGCATCGCGCCGCCCGATGACAGGCTCCGGCGGACGATCCAGTATTCCAGAGACGTCAGTGATAGGCCCGAAAGGCCGCGGCGTACTGGATACCCCTTGCGCGGGGTATGACAGTTGTTGTGAAGCGGCGAAGTGCCCGCCCCTCAATTCAACACCCGCTTGCAGTCCGGGCTGTCCAGCGAGAACGTCGGCACGTCGATCTCGAACCGCTCGCCGCTCTCGCTCACCATCTGATAGCGGCCGGTCATGAAACCGGACGCGGTCGGCAGCGGCACGCCGCTGGTATATTCAAAACGTTCGCCCGGCGCGAGCACGGGTTGCTCGCCGATCACGCCCTCGCCGCGGACGTTCTCTTGGTGGCCTGTGGCGTCGGTGATGATCCAGTGCCGGGTCTGCAGTTGCACCGTCTCGTTGCCGGCATTGGTGATGACGATGGTGTAGGACCAGAAATACTGGTGGTTTTCGACCGACGAGCGTTCCGGCATGAAGTTCGGCTCGACGGTGACTTCGATCTGGCGGGTAACGGCGCGGTACATGCGGGCGGTCTTCCGGAATCCTTCAGATGCCATCATAGCGAAAAGTTGTTCCGGAACCAATCACCACCCCGACATGACGGCCTCCCCGTCGTCAAAAATTTGGGACCGTCGTTTCAACATAGTTTCGACCCAAAGGGCCGCGACCACCGTAACTTGCTTGCAACTGTGGGATCGATACTATCTGCCGATACCAATTTTCGTGTCGGGCAAGCGCTAAGGCCGACCCCTGTTCAAGACCTCGTCAAGACCGGTGCCAGATGACGTCCATTGCCGATCGAATTGCCGGGCCACCGCTGGCGGCGCAAGCGGATGCGCTTCCGCGGGACGCCGCAGTTGCGCCAGCACCGCCGGCGATTTCATTTCCGGTCGGCAGCGAGCGCGAACTGCGGCTCGATCTGTTTCGTGGGCTAGCGCTGTGGCTGATCTTCATCGATCATCTGCCGCCCAATCTCCTCACCTGGTTCACGATCCGCAACTATGGCTTTAGCGATGCCACCGAAATCTTCATCTTCATCTCGGGCTACACCGCGGCGTTCGTTTACGGCCGCGCCATGCTGGAGGTCGGCTTCGTGGTCGCGACCGCGCGCATCCTGCGGCGGGTCTGGCAGATCTATGTCGCGCATGTGTTTCTGTTCACGATCTTCCTGGCGGAAATTTCCTACGTCGCCACCAGTTTCGAGAACCCGCTCTATTCGGAAGAAATGGGAATCATGGATTTCCTCAAGCAGCCCGACGTCACCATCGTCCAGGCGCTGCTGTTGCGATTTCGTCCCGTCAACATGGACGTGCTGCCGCTCTATATCGTGCTGATGCTGGCTCTCCCGCTGATCCTGTGGCTGATGAAGTTGAAGGCCGACCTCGCGCTGACGCTCTCGGTCGTGCTCTATGCGCTGACCTGGCACTACGATTGGTATCTGTCGGCCTATCCGAACGGCTACTGGGCCTTCAATCCGCTCGCCTGGCAATTATTGTTCGTGTTCGGCGCCTGGTGCGCGCTCGGCGGCGCCAAGCGGATGACGCGGATCCTGTCGTCGCCGGTCACACTGTGGATTTCGTTGGCCTATCTGTTCGCGGCGTTTTTGGTGACGCTGACCTGGTACATTCCGCAATTGGGCCATGTGATACCGCGCCGGCTCGAGCAGTGGATGTATCCGATCGACAAAACCGATCTCGACGTGCTTCGGTTCGCGCATTTCCTGGCGCTCGCGGCCATCACCGTGCGGTTCCTGCCCAAGGACTGGCCCGGACTGAAATCGCCCTGGCTCAAGCCGCTGATCCTGTGCGGGCAGCATTCCCTCGAGATTTTCTGCCTCGGCGTGTTCCTAGCCTTCGCCGGGCATTTTGTCCTTGCCGAGATTTCAGGGGGTGCTGCACTGCATTTCGTTATCAGTATTTCCGGAATCCTGATCATGTGCGCGGTGGCCTGGATCATTTCGTGGTACAAACACTCCGCCGACAAGAGTGCGTCACGGACCAAAAGCACCGGCGGCAACGCTGATCTGGCAGGAGGGGGTTGATGAACTCGGGAGCCATCCTGGCCCTGATGCTGCTGGCCGGTCTTTTGACCGTCGCGCCTGCTTGCGCCGAAGATCCGCCTGCGCGCGCCCAGGATGCGCCTGCGCGCGCGGAAGCTGCGCCGCAGAGCTGCGAGGTCCCGGACTATTTGCTGGCGACCGATAGCGCGCTTCCCAAGGTCGCGGAGGCCGTCAAAAGCGGCCATGCGCTGGATATTCTGGTGATCGGGAGCCGGTCGTCGACCCTCAAGACAACGGAGGGAATAGCCTATCCGGGCCGGCTGCAGGCGATGCTGCGCGAAAAACTACCCTCGGTTACAATCAACCTATCCGTAGAACTACAGGAAAAGAAAACTGCCGAAGAAGTAGCCCCCGGTTTTGCCAAGCTCTTGGAAGGCAAAAAGCCTACTCTGGTGATCTGGCAGACCGGCACCGTCGATGCCGTGCGATCCGTTGATCCCGAGGATTTTCGCGCCGCGCTCGACGACGGGGTTGCTGCGCTGCAAAATGCGGGAGCCGATGTGATTTTGATGAATTTGCAGTATAGCCCGCGCACGGAAACCATGATCTCTGTGCCGCCATACTTGGATAATATGCGCGTGGTGGCGCAGCAGCGCGACATACCGCTGTTCGACCGTTTTGCGATCATGCGCCAGTGGAACGAGCAGGGCGATTTCGACCTGTTCAGCACATTTCACGGCATTGAGCTTGCCAAGCGCGTGCACGATTGTCTCGGCCGCGCGCTGGCGAAATTTATCATCGACGCCGCGCACCTTGGGCCGGCGCAGCAGAATTGAGGATCCAGCGTCAATGAGTTTTGTCCGCCCTTTTTTCAAAATGACATCGCTGGCCGGAGTCGCGGCCGCGGCGCTCGTGCTGCTGACGCCGGTATCGGTCGTGCCCGCGCGCGCGCAATCAGCGCAGGCCGCCCGGCACGCGAGGCTATCCGAGAGTGCCAAATCCGACAGTGCAAAGCCGCCGGCTCCGCCAACCAGCGAGGCCGGCAATGCCACGTCCGTCGACCAGGCAATTCCGGCGCAGCAGAAGAGCCTCACCACCAGGGCGGTGGAGAAGGTGACGCAAGCGGCAAAATCGGCCAGCAATATTTTTAGCCGCGTGCCGTGCCTGCCGCCGAAGGGAGGCGCCAAGTCGATGGGCTCGCTGCCGCACGTCGCGGGCAAGCTCGCGTCGGGGCAGCCGGTGGTGATCGTCGCCTTCGGATCGTCGTCGACCGCGGGTTACGGCGCGTCATCGCCCGAATTCAACTATCCCAACCGGCTCGCCGCGCAGCTGCGTCGGCACTATCCGGGTGCCGATATCACCGTGCTCAATCGCGGCAAGGGCGGCGAGGATGCACCGGAGATGACGAAGCGGCTGCAGTCGGAAGTGATCGATGCCAAGCCCGATCTCGTGATCTGGCAGGTTGGCACCAACGCCGTGATACGCAACCTCGATCCGGCCGAGACCGCAAAGATGGTGGAGGAGGGTGTCGCGCGCATCCAGGCCGCCGGCGCCGATGTGGTGCTGGTCGATCCGCAATATTCTCCAAGAGTTACCGAGCACGCGGAAAGCGCAAGCAAGATTGTCACGCTGCTCGGCAAGGTCGCCACGTTACGGCATATCGGCATCTTCCCGCGCTTCGAAGTGATGCGCGAATGGCACGACAGACAGGCGCTGCCGGTCGAGAGCTTTGTCATTGACGATGGCTTGCATATGAACGACTGGGGCTACGCCTGCTTCGCCCAATTGCTCGGCGACGACATCATCAAATCGGTCGGCCAGATCAAGCTCGGCATCAACGTGCCGGCCAATGTGCAGGCGTACCGGCCGATGTGATCTTGAATGAATGGCGTCGCCAGTCATTCAGTGTCGTCCCTGCGAAAGCAGGGACCCATACGCCGCGGCGGAGCCGTTGGACAAAAGTGGGCGACGGCTTTGCTAGCAGCGAACATCGGTGGTTATGGGTCCCTGCTTTCGCAGGGACGACGACGGAGTTCTCAAGTTTGCTTCACGCCCGCTCCAGCGCTTCCTGCAAATCCTCGATCAAATCATCGGGATGCTCGAGCCCGGCGGAGAACCTGATGAATCCTTCGCTGATGCCGAGTTCGGCGCGCGCCTCCGGCGTCAGCCGCTGATGCGTGGTGGTGGCGGGATGGGTGACGAGGCTCTTGGCGTCGCCGAGATTGTTGGAAATCCGCGAAATCTTCAGCCCATTGAGGCAGCGGAACGCGGCCGCCTTGCCGCCCTTGACCTCGAAGCCGACCAGCGTCGAGCCGGCGCGCATCTGCTTCTTGACCAAATCGGCTTGCGGATGATCGGCGCGCCCCGGATAGATCAACCGCGAGATTTTTGGGTGTCGCGCCAGCGCATCCGCGACCTTCGCGGCCGTGTCGGTCTGGGCGCGCACGCGTACCGCGAGCGTCTCCAATCCCTTGAGCAGAACCCAGGCGTTGAACGGCGACAGCGACGGCCCGGTCTGACGCATGAAGTTATGGAGGTGCTCGGCAACGAACGCTTCGGAGCTCAAAATCATGCCGCCGAGGCAGCGGCCCTGGCCGTCGATGTGTTTGGTCGCGGAATACACCACGACGTCGGCGCCCAGCGAAAGCGGGCTCTGCCAGATCGGCGTCGCAAACACGTTGTCGACGATCAGCCGTGCGCCGGCTTGATGGGCGATGTCGGCAATCGAAGAGATATCGAGCACGTCGAGCGTCGGATTGGTCGGGCTCTCCAGGAAGCAGCTCTTGGTGTTCGGCCGCATCGCCTTCTTCCACTGATCGAGATCGAGGCCGTCGACCAGCGTGGACGAGATGCCGTAGCGCGGCAGCAAATCTTCAACCACATAGCGGCACGATCCGAACATCGCCTTGGCGGCCACGACGTGATCGCCGGCTTTCAGCGGCGCCAGAATGGCGGTGGTCACCGCAGCCATGCCGGTTGCGGTCGAGCGGCCGGCTTCGGCGCCTTCGAGCTCGATCATGCGCCGTTCGAACATCGCAATCGTCGGATTGGAATAGCGCGAATAAATGTAGCCGGGATCCTCGCCCTTGAAGCGCGCCTCGCATTGCTCCGCGCTGTCGTAGACATACCCTTGCGTGAGAAACATCGCCTCGGAGGTCTCGCCGAATTGCGAGCGCAAGGTGCCGGAATGGACCAGCCTTGTTTCCGGGCGGTAGTGGGCGGTGGATGATTTGGATGCGGCAGACTCAGACATGTGACCTCCATCGTGACCATCTTCAAAAATGGTCACAAAAAAACCGGCCTGGAAAATTCCATTGGGCCGGGATCACACGTGTCCCCGGCCTGTTTAGCGACTTATTTAACGTGGCTGCAAGCCGGCCGGCTCAAATCACCACGGGATAAGTCATGCTCTTATTCGCTTGCGCCCTTTCCGTCAAGGCGGCCATCGGATAACCGGTAAAAGTCCCTATTTTAGTGGCTGGAAGGCGAAAGCCCGTTAAGGACCCCATCGTGTCGTTCACGCTTCAACCCGACGCCAACGGCATCTTGCCCGACCGCATGATCGCGGCGATGGCCGATGCCGGCCTTATCCTGCCGGCCTATCCCTTTGTCGAAAGCCAGATTCAGCCGGCGAGCCTTGATCTCCGCCTCGGCGACATCGCCTATCGGGTGCGGGCGAGCTTTTTGCCGGGGCCGGGCGCGACGGTGGCCGAGCGCATCGACGAATTGAAGCTGCACGAGATTGATCTCACCGACGGCGCGGTGCTGGAAACCAACTGCGTCTACATCGTGCCGCTGCTGGAGTCGCTCGCGCTGCCGCCCGAAATCGTCGCCGCCGCCAACCCGAAAAGTTCGACCGGGCGGCTCGACGTGTTCACCCGCGTGATCGCGGACGGCACAAGGCGGTTCGACATGATCGGTGCCGGCTACCACGGCCCGCTCTATGCCGAGATCAGCCCAAAGACCTTTCCGGTACTGCTGCGCGAGGGCTCGCGGCTCTCTCAAGTGCGCTTTCGGACCGGCGATGCCATCCTCAACGCCGACGAACTCGACGCGCTGCACGATCTGGAGCGGCTGGTCGATGTCGATGACGCCGATCTCGCTAATGGCGTCGCGCTGAGCGTCGATCTTTCCGGCGAAAACGCCAATGGCTTTGTCGGCTATCGCGCCAAGCGTCACACCGGCGTGGTCGATATCGACCGCCGCGGCGGTTACACGATCGATGAATTCTGGGAGGCGATCCCCGCGCGCGCCGACGGCAGCCTCATTCTCGATCCCGGCGAATTCTATATCCTCGCCTCCAAGGAAGCCGTGCAGGTGCCGCCGGATTACGCCGCCGAGATGGTGCCGTTCGATCCGCTGGTCGGCGAATTCCGCGTGCATTATGCGGGCTTCTTCGATCCCGGTTTTGGTTATGCCGGGGCCGGCGGACAAGGTTCCCGTGCCGTGCTGGAAGTGCGCTCGCGCGAAGTGCCGTTCATCCTCGAGCACGGTCAGATCGTCGGCCGATTGGTCTACGAAAAAATGCTGGCGCGGCCCGATGCGCTGTACGGCCAGCGCATCGGCTCCAACTATCAGGCCCAGGGCCTGAAACTGAGCAAGCATTTTCGGGTGTAGCAATCTCCTGCGATGCAGCAATATGACCGCCTTCACCGAGATGTAGCTTTCGGTCGCCGCGAGCTGATTGTAGCATCGCCTTGATGAACCGCCGAGAATCGGTTCACGGGCGCGAGGGAACAACCAGAGACGGGGATAATTCAATGGCTATGGCACTCACACGTGAGACGTTGTCCGAAGCCGATCATAGTGCGCAGTTGCGCAAGGCGGTGATCGCATCAACCATCGGTACCGCTATCGAGTGGTACGACTTCTTCCTCTATGGCACCGCTGCCGGGCTCATCTTTGGCAAACTCTACTTTCCCAACAACGACGCGCTAACGGCGACGCTCGCCGCCTTCGGCACCTATTTCATCGGCTTTATCGGGCGCCCGATCGGTGCGGCGATATTCGGGCACTACGGTGATCGCATCGGTCGCAAGGCCACGCTGATCGCCACGCTTCTATGCATGGGCATCGCCACCTTCCTGATCGCCTTCGTGCCGACCTACGAGTCGATCGGCATCTGGGGCGCGGTGATCCTCACGGTGTTGCGGATGTTTCAGGGGATCGGCGTCGGTGGCGAATGGGGCGGATCGGTGTTGCTGGCGATGGAATGGTCGCGCACCCACGGTCAACGCGGTCTGGTGGCATCCTGGCCGCAATTCGGCGTGCCGTGCGGCCTGTTCCTGTCAAACCTTGCCGTCCTCGTATTCAGCCAGTTGACAGGGGACCAGTTCAACACCTGGGGCTGGCGGCTTCCATTCGCGCTCTCGAT
>WNFM01158763.1_pt1 | contig 11683 bp, 9 predicted proteins | sample 5400271 | NCBI WGS metagenome assembly WNFM01 (sample SAMN13153352, study PRJNA577476) | soil metagenome | isolation source: 60 cm saprolite on Douglas fir-dominated hillslope | place: USA:California | collected 2013-09-17 | reverse complement strand
ATGGTAAGCGCGCACGGCCACGTTGCCGGAATCGCTCTTGCCCTGCTCATATCGCTCTTCGTCGCGCTCCAGTCCGTGGGCTACGGCGTTGCGCACCAGATGAATCAGCGGATCGGAAATTTGCTGGATGATGTTGTTGTCCAGTTCGGTCTCAGCGCCGGCCAGCGTGAGCTCGACTTTTTTGTTCACTGCTTTGGCCGCGTCACGTACCGTGCGTGAAAGGCGCGTATAAAGGTTTCCGATCGGCACCATGCGCGCTTGCGTGATTTCATCCTGCAAGCGGTGCGCCAGCTTGGTGAACTCATCAATATCGCCATCTACGCGCCGGACGAAGCCATCAAGCTGCGTCAGCACTTCTGTGATGTCGGCGGAAATTTCCGTCAGTGACCGCGAGAGGATGTTGAAATCGTCGTAGCGGTCCATCTCCAGTTCGCTGAATTCTGCCAGTGAATGATCAAAGCTATGCGAGTAGCTGGAGTATCCGGCGCGCAGCGGGAAGCTGTCCGCCGGCTTGGGCGTGGGCACGGAGTGTATGCCGTGGGCACGGAGTGTATGCGGCTGAACTCGTATTTCTCCTGGAATTCCGCCACCTTGTCCTGCATGCGCGCCTTGGAAAAATTCAGCACGTCAGCCAGACGTTCCAGCTCCGCAACCCGGCCCAGCATGCGCGTGCGGTTGATCACCAGCTCGCCTACCGCATTCATCATGCGGTCCAGGCGTTCCAGGGCAATGCGAACGGACTTTGACTGCGGCATGGACGCCGGCTCTTTGCGTAGGAATTCTTCCTCGACTAGTTTGTCCAGCTTGTCGAGCTTGTCCGGTTTCTTGGTTTCCGCCACCGCGACGGGCGGAAGCGCGGAGACAGCCGCTGGAATCTCCGTCGGTATCAGCGCAACCGGCGCGGCGATTGCAGCCGGCTCTTCCGCCAGGTGGACTTCCTGCAAGAAGCTGGCTTGCGCTGCCTCGCTTGCCTGTGCGACAGGCAGAGGCGCAACTTCCCTTTCCGGCTCTTTTTCCGCTGGCGCCAGCCGCGAGATGCGCGCGAACAGCCCCTGGACCGCGGACTGCATGGCAGCCTCGTCGGGCCACTGGTGGTAGAGAAATTTCTTGAGCGTATCAACCCCATCCAGGCAGATATCGATGATTTCGGCGCTGGGGCGCAGTTCGCCTTCACGCAGCCGTCCGATCAGGTCTTCAGCGCGGTGCGCTACGTGTGATATGCGATGCAAACCCACCTGCGCGGCCGATCCTTTGATCGTGTGCATGGCGCGCAGCAGGCGATGTATCTGCTCCGAACCGGGATTGGTTTCCAGCGAGAGCAGGCAATGCGTAACTACCTGCAAATGCTCTTCCGCTTCGGGAACAAAAAACTCCAGCACTTCAGCGGGCACGTCGCCATCTTCCGGCAGAGGTTCCGGCGCCGCTTGCGGCGCAGGCACGGAAACCGGAGCGCGCTCAGATTTCGCTTCGTCTGACGCCGTCGGCGTCTCCGGCGAGCCTTCCTGCGGTCGCGTTTCCTGCGGCTGGGCTGCAGATGCTGTCTGGAACGCAAATGGATAACGCTGCTTAAACGCGCCGATGTCTTCTTCCGCTTCCGCCGCATTGGCGCTGATCATGATCAGATCGGATTCCAGCAGCGCCACCGCTTCCGAAATAAACTCCACCAGCGGAGCCGCAGCGTCCGCGGCGACGCTCGCATTCATCGCGTATTGAAAAATGTGCGCCAGCTTGCCGGAAATTTCGGAGAACAGCGGGAACCCGTACGAGGCCGAGGTCCCAGCCAGGGTGTGCGCGGCGATGTGCAGGCGCTCCACGTCTTCCGGACGGGGGTATGCGTCCTGCAGAATGCCAGAGTACTCGCGCAGAAACTGCAGCCGCTCTGACGCTTCCTGTAGGAAGACTTCTACGAATTCTGCCCCTTGCCCGTTCAAGCTTTCTCCTGCGCCACCGCCGCCCGCGCCAGATTGGCCGATTTCTGGTAAATCCGCGCGTCGCGGTAAATATGCGTATCAAACTTCACGTCCGCCCGATTGATGGACTCGGCGTGGCCGAGAAACAAATATCCGCCCGGCTCCAGGTATTCATAAAAACGCTGGATCAGCTGCGCCTGCCGCTCCTCCGAAAAATAAATCAGCACGTTCATGCAGAAGATGCAGTCAAATTTGCCCATGTAGACCACCTGCGCCAGGTTCATGGGAGCAAACGTCACCAGGTTGCGGATGCGCGGCCGGACCAGATAATGTTCGCCAACCCGCGAAAAGTATTGTTCCCGCTGCCGTGGCGAGACCGTCTCCAGATCGCGCGGCTCATAAACGCCGTGCTCGGCATGGTCCAGCGCCTGGCGGCTCACGTCCGTGGCCAGCACGTGTATGTTCCACGCGTCGGCAAACTCGATGGTATCGGCCACGGTCATGGCAATGCTGTAAGCCTCTTCGCCGGTGGAACAGCCGGCGCTCCATATGCGCAGCGAACGCGGGCTCTCCCAGAACTTTTTCATGTGCAGATCGGGCAGGACCTTCTTCTCCAGCGCTTCAAATACGGCTGGATAACGGAAAAACGAGGTCTCCTGCGTCAGCAGTCGCTGCAGCAGCGAGTCATATTCCACGTTGGAATTCTTGATCAGGCGCAACAGGTCCGTCCCGTGGGTCAGCTTTCTGGCCTCCGCGTGTTCGAGCACACGGGTGGAGAAAAAGCGTTCTCGCGAATCGTCAAACAGGATTCCCGAGCGCGTCTCGATAAGGCCGCGAATCTCGCTCAGCTCATGCTCGCTGACTGTAACTACTCCCCCTGCCATGTCTCTCCCCTAGATTTCTGAATGTCCTCTGACGTTCGTTAGCGCCTCGAAAGCGCCGTCGCTGCGCTTACCAGCTCCGGACGCGCCTCCGATGGGAGAGGATTTCCGGATGCCCCGGTGGCAACGCGGAATTGTGAAAGCGCTTCATTGAGCTGTTCAGACATGTGTACCAGTTGCTCCACCGTGCGCGAGGTCTGGCGCGCGCCCTGCGAAGTCTGGCGGGTAATGTTGGAGATGATCTGCATGGCATTGGCCACGCCTTCCGTGCCGCGCACCTGCTGCTTCGACGCCAGAGAGATTTCCTGCACCAACTCAGCCGACTGCCGCACCACGGTGGAAATGGCGTCCAGCGCTTTGCCGGCCTGATCAGCCAGCTTGGCCCCGATCTCCACTTCTTTGGTGCCTTCTTCCATCACAATCACCGCATCGTTCGTCTCCGCCTGGATGGCCTTAATCAGCGCGGCAATATCTTTCGTGGCGTTGCGCGAGTGCTCAGCCAGCTTGCGGACCTCATCGGCGACCACGGCAAATCCGCGTCCTGCTTCACCGGCGCGCGCCGCTTCGATCGCGGCGTTCAGCGCCAGCAGGTTGGTCTGCTCGGTAATGTCGTTAATCACGTTAACGATCTCGGAAATTTCCAGCGATCGGTCACCCAGCGCCTTGATGCGCTTGGCTGTCGCCTGCACAGAAGACCGGATGCGCTGCATGCCTTCCAGCGTGTCGCGCACGGAGCGGTTGCCCTGCTCGGCGGCGTCTAACGCGCGGCGCGCCGCTTCAGCGCTGGCTTCAGCGTTGTTCGATACCTGTTTCATCGAAACCGTGAGCTGCTCCACGGCCGACGACGTGTTGGTAATTTCCTGGTCCTGCTGAATGGCGCCTGTGGACATCTCTTCCGACGCAATCAGGATCTCGTTCGCGCTCGACTGCACGTCGATGGCGGCTTTGCGCACTCGCTCCAGCACCTTGGCAAAGTTGTCAAGCATGTAGTTGACCGAATCCACCACGTTGCCCAGAGCGTCATTGCTCACGCGGCCGCGCAACGTCAGGTCGCCGCGGGCAATCTGGCTCACGATAGTCAGAAACTCGGTCACGCTCTTCTGCAGGTTCTCCTGGGCTTCCTGGTTGAAGACGGCGCGCGAGGAATTCTCCGCGGCGCGGTTCAGGTGTTCCGCGATGAAGCCGAAGTCATCGGCCGAATCCACCACGGCGCGGGTACGATAGTCGCCCTGGGAGAAGCGCTCGGCAAACTCCGTAAGGCGCTTTACCGGATCGAGCACGCGGTTGGCAAGCCAGAAGATGTTCACGACAATGGCGCCCACGCACAGCGCCACGGCGATCACCAGCTTTCCGCCCGACGCGCCGCTGACGCTGGGAGCATCCAGGATTCCCACGCCACCGGCCTTAGTGCCCGCGCTGTACGCCAGCCACAGCACCGTGAACAGCGCAATGGCATTGGCTCCAACTACCATCCACAGGGTCGAACTTAAACGACCTTTCATAAACTTCCTCCAGCTTCGAATCTTGTCGCTGTGTCGCGACCAGCAATCTCAAATGACTGGGACGGGAAACGTCTCAGTCAATTTCTTCAAATTCAGCGCCAGCGCCAGGCGGTCTTCATGGCGCAACATGCCGCAGCAGTGCGGGACCTCGCGCGGCGCTTCGTCCACCAGCAGCGGCTCAGAGGTGCTGCATGTGCCAATCACCTCGTCCGCCGCGATTCCGATGCGCAGATCGTCGTGGTCGCCTTCGCCCTTGAGACTCGCCACCACCACGTGTTTGGGGTGCAGGTCTGGCCGGCGGCCTTCCGTCAGCGCAATGTCCACCACCGGCACAATCGATCCGCGCAGGTTGAAAATGCCCATCAAAAACGTTGGCGCCAGCGGGACCCGCGTCAAATTCGGCCACTCCACAACCTCTTCCACGTCGAGCACGGAAAAGCAGAAGCGCTCGCGCCCGGCACGGAAGATGCAATATTGCCGCTCCGGCTCAGCCTGGGGCAGAAGTTCAAGCTGCTCTGCTTCGGCTGAAAGTGGTTCGAGTTGTCTTGGCTCTTCCATCAATGTTTCCCCACCAGGCTGCGCACCGTCCCCAAAAGCTCATCGTTGGAGAAGGGCTTCACCACGTAACCATCAGCGCCCTGCTGCTTGGCCCAGAACTTGTCACTCTCGGTGTTTTTGGAACTCACCATCACCACCGGAATCCGGGCGTAAACCGCGTTGCCCTTGAGTTCGCGACAAGCCTGAAAGCCATTACGCTGCGGCATTACCACGTCCAAAAGGATCAGGTTGGGGCGCTCCATGTCGATCATCTGCTCCAGGCGCATGGGATCATGCACAGCGATTGACGTGTACCCGGCGCGATCCAGCACGGACTGCATCAGCCTGACCTCGGCCGGTGAATCATCAACAATAAGAATCTTCGTCAACCGGACAAACCCCTAGCTCTGGTATCCCAGGACAAGTATTGCAATTGCGCAGCCAAGTTAGGACGTGGACGAAGGGTGGGGATAAACTACGTAAGTTGCTCAGAGTCAGGCAGTTAGAATGATCAGCAGCCTGCCGTCACAGAGTGGCTATACCGCTATGAGACGGCTTATCTGTCTCACCTTGAGACGATTTCTCAAGGGATCGCATCTCCGAGGATGAGAATCGCTGCATAATCTGGTGCATGTGCAGAGCCATCTCATGAATGGTCTGAAGTTGGTCCCGGGCCGGTTCCGGAAGCGTATGGGCATCCAGGAGCAGCAACTCGGCATTACCAAGCACGGAAGTCAGTGAGTTGTTGATATCGTGGCGGCTCTCCATCATGTAACGTCCCAGGGCGGCGCCGCGAGAGCCTGCAAGGGCCGCCTGTTCTGCCCGGCGCAGGCGCGCCATCAGATCGAGCCGCTTCAGGCATTCCGCCGCCAGCAGAAGCGCCGCATCAACCCAGCCCGGATGCTGGTGGATCGCCAGCAGGCGCGGCCGTTCCGCCTTTAGCGTCTTCACTTCACCGGCATTTTCAAGAATGCAGATCACGGAGCGGTCCCCGGTATCCACCAGTTTCAGGACCGAGCCCAGGCGCTTATGGTGGACCGGGCCGACAATGGCGAGATCGAAATTCCCTTCCGCGATGCCGCTCAGCTCATCGGTGCTCATTGCGGTGATTGCGGGAAGGCCACGCTCCGTCTTCCAACGCGTAATCAGGTCGCGGGCAAAGCCGGTATCGTCGGCAATCAACAAAACACGGGAATCGTGCACCGGACCTCCATTACCCCGACAGCTTTTCGCCTTCACCGATCAATGAGAGCAGGCGCTTGGCGGTGGCGGCCAGGTTCACTGCCGCATCAATGTTCTTGGCTTCCTTGGCTTTTTCAACGTGCTGCTTCATCTCCTCCACCTGCGCGCGCGCGATCTCCAGGGCTGCGCCCAGGTCGGTAGGCTCGCCCTTCTTGTGGCGGTCCATGCATACGTGCAGAATGGTGCGCGCTGCCACCGTGCGTTGCAGCGCGTGGGCTGTGGTATCTTCCTGGACAAAGGCCTGCGCTTCCCAGGTAGCGATCAACAGCTTGCAGCCGCCCAGAACGATGGCTGAGACCGCGGGAAAATTCTTCGACGGTACCGCCTGTAATTGTTCCTTAATATCAGCCACGCAGCGCACTAAATAGTCTTCTTCTTCCGCTTGCGCTTCCGCGCTGGTGGCGGCTCCGCTCTCTGCCGGTTGGGCAGCCCTTGAAATCAGATCGGATGCTTCTGGAGACTTGGCTTCTTCCGCCTGTGGCGCCGGAGTGTCGCCCTCCAGGACGGAGACCGCTTCGATTGCTTCATGTGCCGGCGTTTCAACCTGGCTCGCTTGAACCGGCGCTGCCGCTGGTTCTTCCTGTGTTTGAGCCTCTGCGACCACCGACGAAGGCCCTGGCGCTGCAACTTCCGCTCCCACGTTCTTTTCAGCGCCATCCAGCGTCTGTTGCAAAGCGTGCCGCAGCAGAATCAGCTGCAGGAATGACGAACCGCCGGAATATGGTGCACGAAAAGGCGTCTTCCACTGGTGCACCACGTGGCGAACCTGTTCCAGCGATTCACTCTCGGTCAACCCGGCGTCGCGGCAGTCAATGGTTGAAAATCCCAGCTCCTCCAACCGGTTTACGGCGGAGCGAATGGCGTGCAGGTCCAGGTGCATGGCCCGGAAAAAGGCGCGGCGGGCCAGGAAATTAAAGCGCGTAAAGGCCACCAGAAATGCAGGCTCGAAATATTCGTCGCCCACCGCCAGCTTCAGCTCGCGCACTTCCTGCAGAGCGCCGGAGTTTTGCAGGTCCTCCAGACTATCGGACTCGTTCAGCTTCTTGAGCTTGTCATCCAGGCCCGGCGCCCACTCCGGGAAAGTGTGCGCGGTCTTGCCCATGGCCGGTTCAAGCACGCGCGCCACTTCTTCCAGGGCGGTTTCATTCAGGCCATGGGGAGCGCAGTGGGCGAAATATTGCACCAGGAGAAAATCAATCTTGTCTTTATCAGCCTCGCTCTTGTGCGGTTTGTCCAGGTGGCGGGCAATCAGGTAGCGCAGGTTTTCCTCGCTTTGCAGGCTGGTGCTTTGCAACAACTGCCGCAACTGCCAGACCTGCACGTGCTGATCGATCTGGTCGAACCAGTGGAGTACGCGCTCCATGGCTTGCGGCTCGGCACGATCAACCCCGTCCTCCAACTCGGCACACGGAGGCATGGCAAGCTCGAAAGTCCGATCCAGTTCAGCATAGACGGTGTAGAGCCGCCGCGCGACGCGCCAGAATTCGGCGACTTCACCTAAGTTGGGTGTGGCTGTGGTTGTCATTTTTCACGAAACCGCTTGAGAGATATCTCGACTCAGCGGTTTTCCGCTCCTGCGTCACGCCGTTCGGCGCGTGGTCGGCCTCACGGCGTATCTCAAATCTCTTGATTCGTTCGTTGGCGCTAGCGACTGCTTTCCTGCCCTGCATCACGCCGTTCGGCGCACAGCTCAGCCCGACTGCTTAGAAAGTTAGTTAAAACACTTAGAGCAATACCTCGGCCAAAGCCGTAAAGAACTAACCCGTTGATTCGGAAGATGCAAATTTCTTCATAGCACCGGCCTGCGCAGAGATACGTCTCAGGATGAAACAGCGTCTCAAGCCTTTTTGTCTCACGAGGCGGCCGATACGCTCTTGCTAAGGCCGATGTTGTAGCGTTTCAGTTTGCGATAAAGTGTGGCCCGGCTGATCCCAAGCATCTTTCTGGCCCGCGCTTTGTCGCCTTGCACTTGCTCAAAGACGCGCTGGATCGTATCGCGCTCGAGCTCTTCCAGATCGGTGTTTGCGGCGGAAGGCGGCTCCTGTATTGCCATCGGGCCGGCCACCCACTCCTGTTCCTGTCCTGTGCGCACCGCGGGAGGCAGGTCGGCAACGTCAATCATCTCCTGGCTGCCCAGCGCCACAGCCCTTTCAATGCAGTTTTCCAGTTCGCGCACGTTGCCGGGCCAGTCATATTGCAACATGCACTTCATGGCCGCCGAGGAAATGCCGAGCGTCTTGCCGGGCGCAAATCGATCAATAAAGTAATGGACCAGGGCCGTAATATCCGACCTTCTTTCCCTCAGCGCCGGCAGATGCACCGTGACCACGTTCAGGCGAAAATAAAGGTCCTTGCGGAATTTGCCCTCTTTTTGTGCGGCTTCCAGGTCGCGATTGGTGGCCGCAATCACCCGCACGTCGACTTTAACCTTCTGGTTGCTGCCCACCGGGCGCACTTCTTTTTCCTGGAGCACCCGCAATAGCTTGGCCTGCAACTCCTGGGAGAGTTCGCCGATCTCGTCCAGAAAAATCGTGCCGCCATTGGCGGATTGAAAGAGGCCCTCTTTGGAGCGCAAGGCCCCGGTGAACGCGCCCTTCTCATAGCCGAAAAGCTCGCTTTCAATCAATGTCGGAACCAGCGAGCCGCAATCCACGGCCACGAATGGACGCTTGGCAAGAAGCCCATGGTAATGGATCGCCCGCGCCACCAGTTCTTTGCCGGTCCCGCTCTCGCCGGTAATCAGCACCGGGGTGCGTGTATCTTTCAGACGCGCCACCATGCGCAGCACATCCTGAATCTTGGTGGACGAACCCACGATGCCGTTCAACTCCATTTCCGTGCTCACGCGGTCGCGCAGGAACTGGTTCTCCGCCACCAGTTGGATCTTCTCCACCATCCGCTGCAAGAGCAGCTTCAGCTCTTCGATGCGAAATGGTTTGGTGATGTAGTCATAGGCGCCCAGCTTCATGGCCTGCACTGCTGTCTCAATGGAGCCGTGGCCGGTCATGATGGCAATCTCAGTGCGCGGAAGCATCTGCTTGACGCGCGGCAGAAATTCCAGGCCGGACATATTGGGCATCATCAGGTCGGCCAGGATAATGTCCGGCGAATCGGTTTCCAGCTGGCCCAACGCGGCTTCGGCGCTTTCGGCTTCTACGCAGTCAAACCCCACCGAAGCGCCCACGGTCATGCAGAGCTTGCGAATGCTCGGATGGTCGTCGACGATCAAAAATCGTATTCTGGCGTCGTCAGTCATGGGATACCTGGGCGCGGCCAAAAATCTTTTCCACAATATTGATCAGCTCCTGCACGCGGAAGGGCTTCTCAATGTAAGGCACGCCGGTATTCTGCAGCGCCTTCATGGTCTCTTCATTCACGGTGTCACCGGTAATAAACAACATGCGTTCTTTCAACTCCGGGCGATGGGCCACGATCCAGGCATGTACGTCAGCCCCGCTGGCGCCCCCGGGCGTGCGCATGTCAGAGATGATCCCGCTGAAGTGGCCTGTCTCCAGCACGCGTATCCCTTCTGCCGCTGAGTTGGCAGTGCGGCAGGCGTAACCGTGGCGTTCCAGCGCCATGCGAACGAAATCCAGCACTGACCTCTCGTCCTCAATCACCAGCAAAGGCAGACGCGCCATTGCTGCTGCTCCGGCCGTCATTGCTTGCTCCCCGCGGCGGCAACCACCAGTCTCAGATCAGCCTTGGTGCGGATCGGCAGCCGCACGCTGAACGTGGCGCCGTGCGTCTCCTGATTGTTAGCGCACAGGATCTCACCTTCATGCTCGCGCACGATTCCGTAACAGATGCTCAGCCCCAGGCCAGTTCCCTGCCCGACTTCCTTGGTAGTGAAAAATGGATCGAAGATGCGCTCAGGGTGCTGAATGCCTTCACCGTTATCGCGGAACAGGACTTCAACCCAGCCGCCGTCATACACAGTCTCAATCTCAATCAGCCCGGGACGGCCGGCAGCGTGCACAGCGTCATAAGCGTTGTTCAGGATATTGAGAAAAACCTGCTGCAACTGGTGTGAGTCGCCTATCAGCTCGGGCAGGCGCTCATCAAACTTCTCCACGATCTGTACGCCGTGGTTGGCAAAGTCATAGGCGCGCAATGCGATCGTCTTGCGCAGGATGCCGTTGATCTGCACCGGCTGGCGCTGCGGTGGGCGCTGGCGGGCAAAGCTCAGCAGGTTTTGCACAATCTCCTTCGTGCGCTGCGCCTCTTCCAGAATCACCTGCAGATCTTTGCGCGCGCTGCCCGGAACGTCAGGGTTCTCCATCAGTAGATCGGAAAAGCCCATGATGGCGGTGAGCGGATTGTTCACCTCGTGCGCCACGCCGGAGACAAGCTGCCCTACGGCAGCCATTTTTTCCGTGTGCATCAGCTTGGCCTGGATCATCGAGGTGTCAGTGATGTCGGTCATCAGCACCACCACGCTTGAGACTTCGCCGCGATCGTCGCGCATGGGGCTGAGGTTGACGGAAAACTTTCCCTGCGTGCCGTTGCCGCGGGCGATCATCAGCTCCAAATTGTCCGATTGCAGGCCGTGCAGGCTGGCATCAAAGGCCTCAGAAAACGCCTTCTTGTGCGAAGCCGAGATGATGCGGTCCAGGCGGTTCCCCACCAGATCATTCTGGTCAAAGCCGCCGGCTTCATAAGCGCGCTGGTTGGCATAGCTGATCAAACCGGCGGTGTCCGCCACCATAATCATGGTCTGCGTGTTATTGAGGATCTTGCTGGTGAAGTCGCGCTCGCGCTGGAGCTGCGCCTGGAAGTTTTTGACCTCTGTGATGTCGAGGAAGACGCCGCGGTATTGCATGATCTTGCCCTGGCCGTCTTTCACCACAAAGGCATTTTCCAGGGCGTGGATCATGGTGCTGTCCCGGCGGGACAATGTGACCTCAAAGTTGCGCACGGCGCCGTTCCCGTTAAGCTGGCGGGTAATCTCGTCGCGCTGTTCGGCGGAGACGTAAACCTGCGTCTGGAGATCGAGCTTGAGGACTTCTTCGCGCGTCTGATAGCCCAGCATGCGCACCAGCGCGTCATTGACCTCAATGAAATGGCCTTCAGGAGAGGCGAAGAACACCCCTTCCTGAACGTTATCGAAGAGTTCGCGATAGCGCTGCTCGGCTTCACGGCGGTCAGTAATATCTTTGAGCACATGAACGGTTTGCAGGCCCTCATCCAGCGCGCCATGGATGCGCGAACTGGAAACGATGTACGACCGCTCCAGCACGGGATGCAGGTATTCGTCAGACTCATTTTCTCCGCGGCAGAAGGGACAGGGCTGGGGCGAGTCTGAGGTGATGGAGACCAGGGCGCGCATGCTCAAGCCAATCAACTCCGCCGGACGCACGCCGATAAATTCCGCCAGCGACCGATTGACGCGCAGAACCTGAAATTGCTCATCGTGTACCACGATGAAGTCCGAGATCGAATCAAAAATCTCCGCCCATTGCCGGCTGGACTGGGTAATCCGGGTAAACAATCGAGAATTTTCCAGCGCCACTGAAGCATGCACGATCAGCGCCTGAAGCAGGTTCAGATCGTTAGGCATGAGCTCGCGGGTGATGTCGGCCAGGGCAAGAATGCCCAGCAGATCGCCTTC
>WNFM01114312.1_pt2 | contig 11683 bp, 10 predicted proteins | sample 5400271 | NCBI WGS metagenome assembly WNFM01 (sample SAMN13153352, study PRJNA577476) | soil metagenome | isolation source: 60 cm saprolite on Douglas fir-dominated hillslope | place: USA:California | collected 2013-09-17 | reverse complement strand
AGGCGTCCGCACACCATCAACCGCACGCACGTAGCTCGCGTGCCCTGCGGCGATGTGTGCGCGCCCGGGGGTCCGCCAACTGGCGGAGCGTGCCGTCGCTCTGAGGGGAGAGAGATCACGATGCGTGATCCGGATTTGGTATTTCGTGCGCAGCAGGCTGCGGCGGAGCTAGAGCGGGCCTGGGACCGCTGGCGCACCTTGCATGGCCTGGGGACAGATCCACTGCCGCCTGTCTCGAGTTATGTGGGCTACTCGCTGGAGGAGCCGTGGGGCCAGCCGCGCGTGGTTTTCGGCATCGACGCCCGCGAGGCCGAGCAACTCGCCGCGCTGCTCGATCGCCATGACTGCGCCGGACCCGTCTACGCCTCTGTCGCGTCGCTGGCCGCGGCGCGGAGCGGGGACACCGCAGACGCCCTGGCGGCCGACGCGGACCGCCACCGCGGTGCCGGGCGTGTCCACGTTCCCACGCAAGCCCAGCCGGGCGCGGCGCAGCGGGAAAGGCGCCCCGAGTCGGCCCAGCCGGAAGCGCTGCTCGGCCCGGTCGAGCCGGCGGCCCAGCGGGACAATGGGCCGCGGGACGAGGAGGAGCCGGGACCGGGACCCGCCGGGGCGCAAGCCCAGGAACCACCTGCGGCAGACCATGAGGTGTCAGCCCGGCGGGAAGACCAGGGCCCGGAGACCACGCAGCCCGGCCCGCCCGCATTCCGCCCGCGGCTCGAAACCGCTGCCTACTCCGGCGAAGGCCGGGAACCCGCCCCGATCCTCGACGAGCCCGGACAGACCGCCGAGCCTGGCCGGGCAGCTGCAGGCTGGACCCGGGCGAGCCGCGTGCCCGGTGGCCATGCCCTGCCGAGGCAGAAGCGCGCGGGCGGCGCCGCCAAGGGAGCCAGCAGCAAGCAGGCGAGCAGGGACCGCTCCCGCCTGGCGGCCATGGCCGCGGATCTGGCCGGCTGGGCGGCCGGCGAACTGCCTGGTCAGGCATCGCACCGAAGCCTGACCCGGCCGATGCGCGGCCAGAGTCGGCCCCCACTCGGCTAGATCGGCGGAACGGTGCCAGCCGCGACCGCCGGCCTGCCGACTGCGACCGCCGGCCTGCCGACCCGAGCAGGCGGCATCGCGGAGGGCTCCGGGCCGTCGGGGTTCTGGGGTGCCCCCGGGGGGCGTGTCCCCCCGGGCAGGCACCGGCCGCCGACATTAGAGCCACGGCTCTGCCTGGATTCAGCGTGCTTTCAGCTCCGGGCGGGAACCTACCGGATAGGCGCCACCGTCATTCCGCGCCCGGAAGGAGCCGTCCTCCGATGTCGGATGAGTCCTCAGACAACGACCAGGTCTGGTGGATGCCGGCGGACCGGCCGGATCCAGCGGATCAGGAAGAGCCCCTGGCCCGGGAAAGCTGGATGCACCCGGCGCGCCCGATCGGGCCGATGGGCCTGCGCTCGGGTTCACGCCGCCCGTACATCGTCGCCGGCGTGGCCGTGGCCGCGCTGCTGGGCGGGGCAGGAGCGGCTCTCGCCGCGAGGAATTCGCCGGCGCCCGCGGCGCCGGTGAGCGCGATGATCACCAATCCGACTCCGTCCCCGGTGCCGCCCGGGGCGGCCGCCCCTGGCCTTCCCGGCTTCCGCTACTTCGGACGAGGGCCGGGCTTCGGCGGCCGCCTGTTCGGCACCCTGCACGGCCAGTTCGTCATCGGCAAGTCCGGCGGCGGCTACCAGACCATCGACGTGCAGAACGGCCAGGTGACGGCCGTGACCACCACGTCCATCACGCTCAAGAGCGCCGACGGATTCACGAAGACCTACGTCATCGCCAGCTCGACCCTCGTCGACGCGCAACGCGACGGAATCGGCTCGGTCAAGGTCGGCAACCAGGCATCGGTGCAGGCGACGGTCAGCGGCAGCACCGCCACGGCGGTTAGTGTCGAGGACCTGACGCTGCTGCAGCAGGGCCGTCCGGCCTTCGGCCTCGGGCCGCCCGGGGGCTACCCGCCCGCCCGGCTCGGTGGCGCGCAGGCCGGGTGAGCCGGGCCGCTGCTCGAGCCGAGTGAAGCGTCTGGGACCCGGCCCGCCCAGCTACCGGGCTGGGTTCCAGACACCAGCGGGCGTCAGCCGGCGCCGCAGGGATCCAGCTCGCGGCCAGCCCGGATCCGGCCACCCGGATCCGGGCTGGCCGGGCGTTCTGTCGGACCCTTGCCGGAGAATCTGAACCGTGCGGGTAGCGGTCGCGCCGGGCGCTGCGGGGGCGGCGCTGCTGTGCGAGCTCGCTGCCGACGGGAGCAGGCTCGGGAGTCCCGTCATGGTTCCTGATCTTGCTGAGGCCGCCGCCCGGTACGAGCGTTCCGGGGATGGCAGTGTCCGGTGGGTATGGTCCCGCGCCGCGGACCACTACCCGGCGCTGCTGCGTGCGGGGGTGCGGATCGGCCGCTGCCACGATGTGGCACTCGCCGAGCGGCTGCTGCTCGGCCGGGAGGGACGGGCCGGAGAGGCGGCCTCGCTGCCGGCGGCCTGGGCGCGGCTGCGGGGAGCGCCGGCGCCGGCCGGCCTGGCCGCGAGCAACGGCGGCGGGCAGGCCGGCAGCGGCCGGGGGGCGGGCGGGGAGGTCCCGAGCGGGCAGGGCGCGCTGTTCGAGGACGCGGGCACCGGGAGGCCCGACGCCCGGGCCACGCTCGAGGCGCTGATTGCCGTGCACGCCGACCAGTTGCGGCGGATCGCGGCCGACGAGCATCCGGCGAGGTTCGCGGCGCTGGTCGCGGCCGAGTCGGCCGGCGGCCTCGCGGCCACCGAGATGACCTTCGCCGGGATGCCCTGGCGGGCCGATGTGCACGACGAGCTGCTGACCGGAATGCTCGGCCCGCGCCCTCCCGCAGCCCTGGCCGGAACGCGGCCAGCCAGGCTGGCCGAGCTGGCCGCGCAGATCTCGGCGGCGCTCGGCGGCCGGCCGGTGAACCCGGACTCGCCGGCCCAGCTCATTCGGGCCCTGGCCGCGGCCGGCGTGCGGGTGCCGTCCACCAGGTTCTCGGTGCTGCGCGAGGCCGACCACCCGGCGATCGCGCCGCTGCTGGAGTACAAGGAGCTGTCCCGGCTGCACGCCGCGCACGGCTGGGCCTGGCTGGATGCCTGGGTCTCCGGCGGCAGGTTCCGGCCTGAGTACGTGGTGGGCGGGGTGGTGTCCGGGCGCTGGGCGTCGCGCGGCGGCGGCGCGCTGCAGATCCCGCGGGTACTGCGGCGCGCGGTCGTGGCCGACCCGGGCTGGGCCCTCGTGGTGGCGGACGCGGCCCAGCTCGAGCCGCGGGTGCTCGCGGCGCTGGCCGGCGACCGCGCGTTCACGGAGGCTGCGGCTGGCGGCGACCTGTACGAGGGGCTGGCCAGCGTGTTCGGCGGAGACCGGCGCAAGGCCAAGATCGCGCTGCTGTCGGCCATGTACGGCGGCGCCGGGGGCGAGGCCGGGCAGCTGCTCGCCGTGCTCCGGCGGCGCTTCCCCGCCGCCTCCGGTTACGTCGAGGCGGCGGCGCGGGCCGGCGAGGAAGGCCGGGTGGTCCGGTCCGTGCTGGGCCGGACGTGCCCGCCGCCGTCAGCCGCGTGGCGTGCCATCACCGTGGAGCCGGGCGACCCGGAGGCCGAACGAGACCCCGGCGCGGGCCGCGCGGCGCGGGCCCGCGGCCGGTTCACCCGCAACTTCGTGGTGCAGGCGAGCGCGGCGGACTGGGCCCTGGTGCTGCTGGCCGCCCTGCGCCGGCGGCTGGCGGCGTTGCCCGTACCGAACGAGCGCCCCGGCGTGCTCCCGTCCGCCCGCGGGGCCGGCGTCGCAGGCTCGGCCGGCCCCGTCGGCCTCGCCGACTCAGGCGGCACCGCGCCGCCCTCGGTCGGCCGCTGGGACTCACTGGCCCCGCACCTGGTGTTCTTCCAGCATGACGAGGTCATCGTGCACTGTCCCGCGGCCATGGCGCAGGCCGTGGTGGCGGCCGTCGCCGAGGCGGCCGCCGAGGCCGGGCGGACCGTGTTCGGCGTGACCCAGGTACGGTTCCCGATGACGACCGCCGTGGTCAGCTGCTATGCCGACGCGAAGTGACCGGCCCGGGCCGACATCATCTGGGTGCGCCTGGTCACCGAGTCGATTCACCGAGCTGAGGAGGGGGCCGGGGCCGGCTAGTCGGGCGGGACCCGCTGCGGCGGGGTGGCCGGAGGCACCTCCGCCGTGCAGTACCTGCAACGCTTCGCCCCGACAGGGATGCTGCTGAGGCACTCCGGGCAGTCCCGCTCGGTCGCCTCCTTCCGGCGCGTCGCGAGTTCGGTGATCCTGCCCGCCGGGGAGACGATCAGGTAGTAGACCACCACGGCAATGATCACGAAGGAGATCAGCGCGTTAAGGAAGCTGCCGTAGAGAAAGTGGCTCTTGTGCACCGTGAAGGACAGCGCGCCGAAGTTCGGCTTGCCGCCGATCGCCGCGATGAGCGGCGTGATGAGGTCTGCGATCAGCGCCTGGACCACCGTGTTGAATGCCACGCCGATGACCACGGCCACGGCCAGGTCGATGAGATTGCCCCGGAACAGGAACTTCCTGAAGCCGCCCATAAGTCCCCTTCCTGACCTGCTCTGCAGGCTGGACGCCCGCCAGCCCACTGGGACGCTACCAGTGCAGCCCGCCCGCGCCGGTTACCGCACGTAGGTACCCCAGCCCCGGACGACACGACTACACGGGCGGCTGGTCTGCACCTGTCCGGAACGCGCGGTCACGCCACGCGGCGCCAGGACGGCTCGCCGGCCTTCCACCGGGCGACGGCCGTGTGCCGGCTGATTACCTTGACCTGCCGCAGATGGTGGCCGTGGTCGTGCATGGCCTGCTCCGCCTCGATCATCGCCTGGGCGGTAGACGGCTGCGGGATCTCCTGCTTGGCCCCGGACTGCTCGACTAAGACCAGGTGCGCCAACCCTTATGACACCGTAGCGGCCCCGGGCATTCCCCGCTCGCCATGGCTTGCGCCACACCCCGCGAACCTCACCGTTGCGGTCGGCCACCTAGTGCTCCGGGCCGTCCGTGGTAGGCAGGTAGCGTGCGCGCGACGATATCCCGCCCGGCAGCAGGGAGGTCGGCGACCCGCCCTGGATCCGTGGCGGCCGGAGGACATCGCGTGGCTGCTGGCCAGCGTGAGCGTGCCCTGGTGGGCGCTGCCGCGGGTCCACCCCGGTCATGCCTGGACCGGCGCGCTGTGACCGGCGCGCGCGGCCGCCCGATCCCGCTTCCGCCGAAGCGCTGGCCGCCATGAGCATCGAGGTGATCGTCCGCGGCACGGTGATCCTGCCCGAGGAGCTGTCCTGGCGGTTCTCCAGGTCTCCGGGCCCGGGCGGCCAGTCGGTCAACACCGCCGAGAGCCGGGTGGAGCTATCCTACGACCTCGCCGGCTCCGACGCGCTCCCGCCGGCGCTGAAGGAACGGGCCCTGCGGGCGCTCGAGGGCAGGATGTCCGGCGGCGTGATCACCGTGACCGCGTCGGAGAACCGTTCCCAGCTGCGGAACCGGGAGGCCGCAGCGGCCCGGATGTCCGCGCTGCTGACCGAGGCGACCGCGCCGCCGCCGAAGCCGCGGCGTCCGACCCGGCCCAGCCGCGCCGCACGCGAGCGAAGGCTGGCCGACAAGCAGCGGCGGTCCGAGATCAAGCGCCTCCGCAGGCCCGGCAACGAATGACATCCCCCCGGAGAGCCGCCGCGAGCCCGCAGCGCCGAGTGCCGGTTCATGATCGATGTTGATCCGGCGCAATGCGCAATCAACCACGATCATGAAAGGCAGCCCCGCGTTCTGGCGCCAGGCGGGTCAGCTTGCGCTGGCTGGCCCGTGGATGAGGCCGTAGCCGATCGCCTCGTCCGCGGTGAGGTAGCGGCCCCGCCGCGCGTCGGCGCGGATTTCGTCGACCTCGCGGCCGGTGACGGTGGCCAGCCGCAGGTAGAGCTGGTCGAGCATGACCCTGACCTGCTCCTCGTGCGAGGCCAGCGACGTGGCGGTGCCCTCGAAGCCCACCCGCGGCTCGGACAGCATGAACACGGCGTTGGGATAGGCGCGCCGCTCGGACGCGGCGGCGAGCACGCCGAGCGCGGGGCCGCCCAGCTGGCCGCCCACCTGCGCCCGCACCGGGACGCGAAGCACGTCCAGGACTCCCATGACCGTCAGGGCCGCGGCGAGCCCGGCCGTCAGGCCCTGCACCTCGAGCCGGATCGGCTCATCGCCCTCGGCATCCAGGGTGAGCAGCTGGGCGCACAGGCTGGTGGCCGCCTCGTCGTCGAGCTCGCCGTGGGCCATGACGATCCGCTGCTCGAACAGTCGCTCGTACACCCGGCCCGGCCACCCGGAGAGGCCGGGCCACACCCGGGCGGGCGGGATGATCGGCTGCGGGGAGATGTCCGGCTGCGGCGGGATGCCGGGCTGCGGCGGGATGCCGGGCCGGGGCGGGATGCCCGGGCCGGGCGGGGTGCCCGGCCCGGGCGGGGTGCCCGGCCCGGGCCGGGTGCGCGGCGGAAGCGGGAATGATTCAGCTGCTGACGGAACCATGGCCTGATGCGTCCTCTCGCCGGCCGGGCGGCACCGAATCCTGCAGCCGCCAGGTGATCTGGCAGCCGATCGCGGCGGCATAGCGCTCCAGCGTCGAGGCCCGCGCATCCGCCTCGCCCGACTCCAGCCGCGCCACCGCCGACTGTGAGGTGCCCATGCGCGCGGCCACCTCGGTCTGCGACAGCCCGGCCGCCTGCCGCTCCGCGGTCAGATCGGTGACGAGGCGGCGGCGGTCCTGGGCCATGCGGCGCAGCGCCATCTCGCGGAAGCCCGGCAGCAGCGGCAGCCGTTCGCCCGGATCGGGATCCTCCGCCTCCCGGCCTGCCACCGGGTCCTCGACGCTCATACCTCTAAGGATATCTCATATTCGAGATTTGCGGCAGCTTCGGGAGCAGGCGACCGAGATCCGGGGACGACCCCGCCGGGGTAAAGGATATTTTCGTAATCAAACAGTTATCCCCGTGAAAATTCCTCACCTGCGGGGGCTCTGCTAGCGTGCCGCGTTGGGTCACACCACCATGCGGCCGGTTTGGGCTGCCGTCGAAGGTGAGAAAGATCATGCCAGGACGCCTGACCGCCGCTGCGCACGGGCGACGCAGAGCCGGTTCCATCCTCCTGGTGGGAGCGTCCGCCGCGACGCTGGTCCTCGCGCAGGCGGCCACCGCCGTCGCCGCACCGACGGTGACCTCGACGGCGAGCCAGGCCCAGCAGCCGCTGTCGGCGGCGCAGGCCGCCCAGCTGTCGCAGAACGTCAGCCAGCACGTAATCGTGTTCCTGAAGGACCAGCCGCCCGCCGCCAGGGCGGGATCGGCGGCCGCACGGATCCGCTCGAATGCGGTCGCCGCGAGCCAGAGCCCGGTGCTGAGCGAGCTCCGCCAGGTGCATGCCACCCACGTCCGGCCGTACCGGCTCGTCAACGCGTTCGCCGCCACGGTGTCCGCTGGCGAGGAAGCGCGGCTGAAAGCGAACACGTCGGTGCAGCGCGTCATTCCCGACGCGATGATCCAGGGCCCGGCCGCCCCCGCCGCCCCTACAGGGCCGGCCAGCCCGGCGGCTCTGGCTACGCTGCCAGGCGCGTGCACCTCTGCCGCCAACGGCGAACTCGAGCCCGAGGCGCTGTCGCTCACGCACACCGACTCGGACACGGGCACGAATACCGCGCGCTCGCTGGGCTTCGACGGCTCCGGCGTGCAGGTCGCGTTCCTGGCCGATGGCCTCGACCCGAACAACGTGAACTTCATCCGGCCCGACGCCAAGTCGGTGTTCGACTCCTCCATCGGTGGTGATTACACCGACTTCAGCGGCGATGGCGTCGGCGCCGTAACCGGGGGCGCAGAGGCGTTCCTCGACGCCAACGCGATCGCGGGGCAGGGCAGCCACGTCTACAACGCCCAGAACTTCAGCGCCCAGCCGCAGCCCGCCGCATGCAACATCCGGATCGAGGGCGTCGCGCCGGGCGCGAGCCTGGTCGGGCTGGACGTGTTCAGCGCGATCAACGACACCACCACCTCGAACTTCCTGAACGCGATCAACTTCGCCACCACCGTGCATCCGGTGAACGTGATCAACGAGTCGTTCGGCGCAGACCCGCTCCCGGACACGTCCGCCGACGCGATCAAGCAGTTCGACGACACCGCGGTCGCAGCCGGTATCACCGTCGTGGTCTCCAGCGGCGACGCCGGGCCGTTCAACAGCATCGGCTCGCCCGCCACCGACCCGAAGGTCATCTCGGTGGGCGCGTCGACCGACTTCCGCTTCTACGCGATCACCAACTACGGCGAAGCCCGCACGTTCGCGAAGACTGGCTGGCTGAACGACAACATCAGCTCGCTCAGCTCGGGCGGCTTCAGCCAGACCGGCCGCACGATCGACATGGTCGCCCCCGGCGACCTGAGCTTCGCGTCCTGCTCCACCAACACCGCGATCTACACCGAGTGCACGAACTTCGTCAATCAGGCCTCGCCCATCGAGGAAAGCGGCGGGACCAGCCAGTCGTCACCGCTCACCGCGGGCGCGGCGGCGCTGGTCATCCAGGCCTACAAGAAGACGCACAGCCTCGCCAGCCCGTCCCCGGCGCTGATCAAGCAGATCCTGACCAGCACCGCGACGGACCTCGGCGCGCCAGCCTACGAGCAGGGCGCCGGCCTGCTGAACTCCTTCAAGGCGGTCCAGCTCGCCGAGTCCATCAATGGCGGCACGCCGACCGGGAGCACGCTGGCGACCAGCACCAGCCAGCTCAACGCCGTCGGCTCCGCCGGGACGGCGCATCACTGGACCGTGACCGTGACCAATGAAAGCACCGCCACCCAGACGGTGACGCTGTCGGGCCGGAGGTTCGGCGCGCCGACCAACGTGACCACCGGCACCGTCACGCTCAGCAACACCCTTTCCCCGCACCTCACCAACTACCAGGGCCTGCCGGCCAACTACGGCGTGCTGCACTTCAGCGTGCGCCGAGATCGCCTACCCGGCCAAATTCGGCGCGGGCAACAACGCGCGGGTGCGGCTGATCCTGATCGACCCGAAGGGCCGCTACGCGGCTCACTCGCTGCCGCAAGGCGTGGGCAACTTCGGCAACGTCGACGTCATCAACCCGGCGGCGGGCACCTGGACCGCGGTCATCTTCAGCCTGCAGTCCGGTTCGCTCGGCGGGACCGCTGGCACGGTCCACTTCGAGGAGAGCACCCAGAAGTACGCCTCGTTCGGCACGCTCAGCACGTCGAAGTTGACCCTCAAGCCTGCGGGCATGACAGGGGCTAGCGGTACGTTCACGTTCTCCGCCACGACGCCGGGCAGCCCGGGAGACGCCGCGGGCTCGGTGGTGCTGAAGGCGAGCACCGGCACGACATCCAACGGCACGACGTCCATCCCGGTGACCCTGCGCAGCCTGGTGGCCGTGGCCCTGGGCGGCGCCTTCAGCGGGGTGCTGACCGGCGGCAACGGCCGGCCCGACTTCCCGGGCAACGGGCAGATCCAGTACTACGTCTTCCACGTGCCGTCCGGGACGCAGGCGGTCTCGGCGCACGTGCGGATCGCCAACGACCCGCAGGACCAGGTCAACGGCTACCTCATCGATCCCCATGGCCAGATCCAGGGCTACGGCTCGAACTACCTGGCCACGAGCTTCAACAGCTCGACGGGTACCTTCGGGTTCACGCCCGGGCTCACGATGAACGTCAACACCGTCCACCCGGTCGCCGGCCAGTGGACGCTGATCGTGGACTTCAACCAGCCCGTCGTGGGCAACGAGATCTCCGAGCCGTTCTCCGGAAATGTCTCCTTCAGCTCCGGCATCGGCGTCAGCACCGGCGGGCTGCCGAACAGCACCACCACCAAGCTGGCCCGCGGCTCTTCGCACTCCTTCACGGTGAAGATCCACAACGGCGGGACCGCGCCGGAGCAGTTCTTCCTCGACCCGAGGCTCAACACCTCGGCATCGGTGCATCTGTTCAACTACTTCACCAATCCGGTCACGCTGCCGCTCTCGCCGCCAGCAACCCCCGGCGAGTGGATCGTGCCGACGGAATCGACGGGTGTCACCATCACGGCGTCGGGCGCGACCTCGCCCGTGACGTTCGATGCTGGCCCGTTCACCGGCGACCCGGACCTGTTCTCGGGATTCCCGACCAGCGGACCCAACCCCCCGCCGCTGTCCTTCGGGGCATCAGGCGGCAGGCTGACGTCGGGTGGCTGGGATGCGGTCCCGGCGCTGGTTCCGCCTCCTGGCGGATACAGCTCGCCGTCGGGAACCGGAAGCGTGCACCTGGCGGCCACGGCGGTCATCAGCAAGTTCGACACCACCATGACCGTCAAAAACCTGCCGGACTTCTGGCGGCTCGCGGTGAGCAACGTCGGCTTCGGCCTGCTGCGAATCAACCCTGGCCAGACCGTGGCCGTCACGGTGACGATCCGGGTGCCGAGCAGCGCCACGCCTGGCACCGTCGTCGGCGGTCATCTGTACGTGGATGACCTCGTTCCGTTCCTGCAGGATGCGGGCAGCGAGCTGGTGCCGATCCCGTACACCTACACGATCAAGTAGCCGGCTCTTATACACAGGGGCTAGGTCAGCTAGCGGCCGCCGGGCCGGGGACTCCAGGGTCCCCGGCCCGGCGGCGCGTTATGGACACGGCATTCCGGGCACGCGGCTGCTGCGCCCGGCACAGCGGGCCTCAACTGAGCGAGCGCGCCCGACTGGACCGCCGCGGATGCCCAGGCCGCCGTGCGCGCGGTGCGCCGGCGCCCCGTGCGTCTGCGGACCGTGCGCCCGGGGACCGTGCGCCCGCGGATCGTCCGGCCGCGGTAGGTGGGGCTGGGGACGTGATGAGTGGCCGGGGTGACCCCGGCCGCGTCGTGCAGCCGCTCGATGTCCCGAACCTGGGCGTGCTCGGCCAGCGCGACGACCATGCCGGAGGCTCCGGCCCTGGCTGTGCGCCCGGAGCGGTGCAGGTAGTCCTTGTGATCGTTCGGCGGATCGAAGTGAACGACAAGCTCGATGTCGTCCACGTGGATCCCGCGGGCCGCGACGTTGGTGGCGACCAGGACCCGCGGGCTTCCCGCGGCGAAGCCGGCTAGGGCCCGCTGCCGCTGGTTCTGGTTCAGGTTGCCGTGGATCGCCGCGGCATCGACGCCCGCCCGGCCGAACTGCCTGGCCAGGCGGTCCGCGCCGTGTTTCGTCCGCACGAAGAACAAGGTGCGCGCCGGGCGGCTGGCGATCTCCGCGGCGACCGGCACCTTGTCCTCGGCGGACAGCACGAGCACGCTGTGCTCGGTCGTGCCGCCATCGATCGATTCCGGCGCGACGGCATGCAGCGCGGGATCGCTGAGGTATGCGGTCACCAGCCGGCCGACGCCGCGGTCCAGGGTGGCGGAGAAGAGCATCCGCTGCCCGCTGGCGGGCGTCGCATCGAGGATCCGGGTTACGGCGGGCAGGAAGCCGAGGTCTGCCATGTGGTCCGCCTCGTCCAGCACCGTGATCTCGATAGCGTCAAGCGTGGTGGCCTGGCGGTCGAGCAGGTCAATCAGCCGGCCGGGCGTCGCGACCACGATGTCAACGCCCCGGCGCATCCGCTCGATCTGGCGCCCGATCGCCACGCCGCCGTAGACCGTCGTGACGGTCACGCCGAGCGGCTGGCCGAGCGGCGTGAGC
>WNFM01103976.1_pt2 | contig 11685 bp, 13 predicted proteins | sample 5400271 | NCBI WGS metagenome assembly WNFM01 (sample SAMN13153352, study PRJNA577476) | soil metagenome | isolation source: 60 cm saprolite on Douglas fir-dominated hillslope | place: USA:California | collected 2013-09-17 | reverse complement strand
GCCCTCAACGCTGAGTTGAAGCCGCTCGACAGCTTCGTGCTGCCCGGCGGCACGCCATGCGCCGCCCAGCTTCATCTCGCGCGCACGATCACGCGGCGGGCCGAGCGGCTGGTCGCCGCGCTGGCGTCGCGCGAGACGGTCAACGGAGAGGCGCTCAAATATCTCAATCGCCTCTCCGATCATCTCTTCGTCCTCAGCCGGCACGTCAACGGCAAGGGCGCGGGCGACGTTCTGTGGACGCCCGGAGCCAATCGCTGAGCGGGATATGATGAACTTATTGCCTTCGCGTTGTGCATGTGCACAATTCCGGTGCGCCGCGCGGATTTCCGCCGGTTGCGAGCATTCTAGTCCGCTGATTTCCTGGAAGGCGATGATGCAGGGTTGCCGATGAAAGTTCTCGTCGCGGTGAAACGGGTGGTCGACTACAACGTCAAGATCCGCGTCAAGGCGGACAAGACAGGGGTTGAGACCGCCAACGTCAAGATGTCGATGAACCCGTTCGACGAGATCGGCGTCGAGGAGGCGATCCGCCTGCGCGAGGCCGGCATCGCCACCGAGGTGATCGCCATCTCGCTCGGCGTCGCGCAGTGCCAGGAGACGATCCGCACCGCCCTCGCCATGGGCGCCGATCGCGGCATCCACGTTGTGACAGATGCCGAGCTGCAGCCCCTCGCCGTCGCCAAGCTGATCAAAGCGGTGGTCGAGAAGGAGGCGCCCGAGCTGGTCATCCTCGGCAAGCAGGCGATCGACGACGATTGCAACCAGACCGGTCAGATGCTGGCGGCCTTGCTCGGCTGGGCGCAGGGCACCTTCGCCTCGAAGCTCAAGCGCGAAGGCGACCGCCTCTTGGTGACGCGCGAGGTCGATGGCGGGCTCGAGACGGTCAATCTCAAGCTGCCCGCCGTGGTGACCACCGATCTGCGCCTCAACGAGCCGCGCTACGCCTCGCTGCCCAACATCATGAAGGCGAAGAAGAAGCCGATCGAGCAGCTGACGCCGGAGGCGCTCGGCGTCGACGTGACGCCGCGCCTGGTCACGCTCAAGGTCGAGGAGCCGGCGAAGCGCCAGGGCGGCCGCAAGGTCGCCTCGGTCGCCGAGCTCGTCGACAAGCTCAGGAACGAGGCGCGAGTCATCTGATGGCCATTCTCCTTCTCGCCGAGCACGACAATGCCGCGCTTAAGGCCGCGACGCTCAACGTCGTCACCGCCGCGGCCGCGATCGGCGGCGATATCCATATCCTCGTCGCCGGACAGAATTGCCGCCCCGCCGCCGAGGAAGCGGCGAAGATTCCCGGGATCGCCAAGATCCTCGTCGCCGACGATGCCGCCTACGGCCACGGCCTCGCCGAGAACGTCGCGCCGCTGATCGTCAAGCTGGTGCGCGAGGGCGGCTATAGCCACGTGCTGGCGCCGTCGACCACCTCGGGCAAGAACATCGCGCCGCGCGTCGCCGCTTTGCTCGACGTCATGCAGATCTCCGACATCTCGTCCGTCGTCTCGCCCGACACTTTCGTGCGCTCGATCTATGCCGGCAACGCGCTCGCCACCGTGCAGTCGAAGGATACGGTCAAGATCATCACCGTGCGCGGCACCGGCTTCGCGGCGGCGCCCGCCGAGGGCGGCAGCGCGGCGATCGAGACGGTCGCCGGCGCCGGCGCGGCCGGGCTGTCGGATTTCGTCGGCTCGGAACTGTCGAAATCGGAACGGCCGGAGCTGACCAGCGCGCGCATCGTCATCTCGGGCGGCCGCGGCATGCAGTCGGGCGACAATTTCCACCTCTTGGAAAAGGTCGCCGACAAGCTCGGCGCCGCCGTCGGCGCCAGCCGCGCCGCCGTCGATGCCGGCTTCGTGCCCAACGACTACCAGGTCGGCCAAACCGGCAAGATCGTCGCCCCCGATCTCTATATCGCGGTCGGCATTTCCGGCGCCATCCAGCATCTCGCCGGGATGAAGGATTCCAAGGTCATCGTCGCCATCAACAAGGACGAGGAGGCGCCGATCTTCCAGGTCGCCGATTACGGCCTCGTCGGCGACCTCTTCAAGCTGATACCGGAGCTCGATGCCGAGCTGGCGAAAGGCAAGTAAGCGATTGGATCGATCATGATGAAGACGATCGGCGTCATTGGCGCCGGCCAGATGGGCAGCGGGATCGCCCATGTTTGCGCCCTCGCCGGACTCAACGTCCGTCTCGGCGACGTCGATCCCGCCGCGCTCGAGCGCGCCGTGGAGGTGATCGATCGCAACCTCGTCCGCCAGGTCAGCCGCGGCAAGATCAGCGAAGGCGACAAGCAAGCGGCGATGGCGCATATCGTCACCGGCACGGACTACGCCCAATTCGGCGATTGCGACATCGTCATCGAGGCGGCGACCGAGAAAGAGGCGGTCAAGCGCGAGATCTTTAAGCTGCTCGTGCCCAAGCTCAAGCCCGAGGCGCTGATCGCCACCAACACCTCGTCGATCTCGATCACTCGCCTCGCCGCGACGACCGATCGGCCGGGCAAGTTCATCGGCATGCATTTCATGAACCCGGTGCCGGTGATGGAGCTCGTCGAGCTGATCCGCGGCATCGCCACCGACGAGGCGACCTTCGCCGCGGTGCGCGAGCTCGCCATCAAGCTCGGCAAGCAGCCGGTCGCCGCCGAGGATTTTCCTGCCTTCATCGTCAACCGCATCCTGCTGCCAATGATCAACGAGGCGGTCTATACGCTCTACGAGGGCGTCGGCTCAGTCGATGCGATCGACACCGCGATGCGGCTCGGCGCACATCACCCGATGGGGCCGCTCGAGCTCGCCGATTTCATCGGCCTCGACACCTGCCTCTCGGTCATGCAGGTGCTCTACGAAGGCCTCGCCGATTCGAAGTATCGGCCTTGTCCGCTGCTCGTCAAATATGTCGAGGCCGGCTGGCTCGGCCGCAAGGCCAACCGCGGCTTCTACGATTATCGCGGCGAGAAGCCGGTGCCGACACGCTAGATATGGTAGGACAGCGGCCAAGAGCTTGTGCTTTTCTCATCGAACTGTCACAGTCTCGGCGTATGAACGACGCAGTGAAGGATTGACGGAGACGAGGTCGGTGCTCGATGTCGTTGGATAATTGTCCGGCATTGGTGCTCAACGCGGATTTCCGTCCGCTCTCCTACTTTCCGCTCTCGCTGTGGTCGTGGCAGGAAGTGGTCAAGGCGGTGTTCCTCGACCGCGTCAACATCATCTCGGAATACGAAGAGGTGGTGCGCAGCCCGAGCTTCGAGATGCGTCTGCCGAGCGTCATCTCGCTCAAGGAATACATTCCCGCCGCGCGCCGCCCCGCTTTCACCCGGTTCAACGTCTTCCTGCGCGACCGCTTCAGCTGCCAGTATTGCGGCGAGCCCTACCCGTCGCACGATCTGACCTTCGACCACGTCGTGCCGCGCTCGCGCGGCGGCCGCACGACCTGGGACAATGTCGTTACCGCCTGCTCGAGCTGCAATCTCCTGAAGGGCAGCCGCCTGCCGCGGGAAAGCGGGATGTATCCGCGCTTGAGACCGGAGCAGCCTTCGACCCATCTGCTGCAGGAAAACGGCCGTGCCTTCCCGCCAAACTATCTGCACCAGAGTTGGCGGGATTTTCTTTACTGGGACAGCGAGCTGGATCCGGCTTAAAGCCTGGTCGACAGCCAGATCGCCAGGCGCGAGCCGGCCTTGACCACGCCGCTCAGAACCTCATAGCCGAGCATCTCGCGGGCGCCATGGGCGATCGCGGTGGCGCGGTGCGCGTTTTCATCGGCGCGGAACGCGTCGATCGTCTCGCGCAACGCCGTCTCCTCGTCGCCAAGCGCCGCGCTCTGGGCGCCGTAATGGGCGTCGATGACCTCCTCGACCGCCACCGTGCAGGCCATGGCCGCCTGCTCGCCGAGCAGCGCGGTTGCAGCGCCGAGCGCGAAGCCGGTGACGTGCCATAGCGGCGTGAGCGCCGTCGGACGAACGCGCCGCGCGACGATCAGCCGGTCGAATTCGGCGAGGTGGCGTTTTTCCTGCTCGGCCATCTCGCGGATCGCGGCGCCGGAGCGGCTGCGTCCGAGCACGGCGAGCTGACCGTCATAGATACGCGCGGCGCCGTATTCACCGGCATGGTCGACGCGGATCATCCGCGCGACCGTATCGGCGGGCGGCCTGTCGCCGGGCAGGCGGTGGGTGCGGCGCGAAGCCCCCCTGTCGGCGGGAGCGTTCATCGCCGGCCGCCTCTGATGACGGCGCTGGCGCAGGCGGCGGTGAGGAGCAGCGAGGCGAGCACGTTCCAACCGGCCAGCGAGACGCCGAAGAGGCGCCAGGACGGCGTGTCGCAGCTGACCGGCTGACGCGCCAGCAACTGGGCCTTGAGCGCCTCGATCGAGGTGGCGCCCGTCACGCTGCCGGTGCATGCGCTGGGACCGGCGAACCAATGTTGCTCGACGCCGACATGATAGAAAGCAAGAACGGTGCTGGCGGCGAAGAGCAGGGCGCATAGCACGATGACGGCCCGCATCGCCCGCTCGCCGCCGCTCAGCAGCGCGACCACGGTGGCGACGATGGCGGCATAATAGGGCCAGCGCTGATAGAGGCAGAGCTCGCAGGGCTGCAGCCCGCCGACATATTGCGAGAGCAGTGCGGCGCCGACGATGGCGGCGCTCGCGACAAGGACGAGGGCGACGAAGATGCGTGGCGAAGCGGCTTCGACCATCGTCTAGAGATAGCGCAGGATGAGGAAGCCGCCAACCAGCACGGTGACGAAGGCGCTGGTGACGAGCATCAGCCGCCGCTCGATGAAATCGCGCACCTTGTCGCCGAACGCCCAGAGCAGCGCCGCGACCAGATAGAAGCGCAGCGCGCGCGAGACCAGCGAGGCGATGGCGAAGGTCGCGAGATCGAAATGCGCGACGCCGCTTGCGATGGTCACGAGCTTGTAAGGGATCGGCGTCATCCCTTTGAGGACGATGATCCAGGCGCCGTAATCGTCGAACGCATGCTTCAAGGCGTAGTAGCGGCCCATCGCGCCGTAGAATTGGAGGACCGGGCGGCCGATCGCGTCGAACAGGTAATAGCCGATGGCATAGCCGAGAAAACCGCCGGCCGGGCGAGCGCCATCGGGATCATCAGCACGTCGGGCGGCAGCGGGAAGAACGAGCTCTCGACGAACGAGACGGCGGCGAGGGCCAGCATCGCGTGCCGGCCGCTGGCGAGACGAATCAGCCAATCGTAAAGGCGTTTCAGCATGATGCGGACGGTGGCCTCCTCGGCGGCGCGGCGGCGACCCTATCATGCGCCCGGGTGGCTCGGAAAAGGCTTTCGCCGTGAGCGAATCGCCGCAGGTTGACCCGCATCTTTCGATAACTATAGTGAAGCGCTCGCGATAGCCCCTCTGGCGGAACTGGTAGACGCACGGGACTCAAAATCCCGCGATCGCAAGATCATGTCGGTTCGATTCCGACGGGGGGCACCAGCGACCGTCTCACTTCACGATGCCAACCTCGCGCAGATAGCGCAGCACGCCGGGGTGGATGAGCTCGCGGCGCGGCGCCGCTTGCGCCGTATTCGTCGCCGTCGTCTCGCGCGCCTGCGCCAGGCGTTGGCCGAGCGCCGTCTCGCCGCGGTGCAGCGCGCGAGCCAGACGATAGGCGGTGTCGTCGTCGAGCGTCGGCCGCGCCAGCACGAAGCTCCACGAGCCCACCGAGGCGATCGCCTCGTTCTGCCCGGAATAGGTTCCGGCGGCGATGGTCAGCGGCTTGAGGAAGCTGTGCTTGGTGCGGATGCGCGCCGCTTCCGCGGCGTCGGGCGCGATGAAGCGAGCGCCGCCGGGATCGCTGGCCACGGCGGCGAAGCCGGGCCAGCCGGTGCCGCCGCCCCACAGGGCGGCGACCCGCCCATCGAGAACCATCGCCGGCCCGTCGCCGGCGCGGTCGAGATAGACGGCCTCGAAGTCCTTGTCCTGGTCGAGGCCGATTCCGTCGAGCACATAGCGCGCCAGGATGACCAGCCCCGAGCCGCTGGCGCCGAAGGCGACCCTCTTGCCGCGCAGGTCGCCGATCGTGCGGTAGGGGCTGTCCGCGCGCACGACGAACATGCCGGGAGTGGAGTACATCGCGGTGATGATCTGGAGGCCGGAAGGAGGGCGGCCGATGCCGGCGAAGGCTTCATAGGCGACCTCGCCCTGGACGAGCGCGATATCAAGCTGCTCCGCCTCAAGCAGCGGCACGTTCTCCGTGCTCCCCTTGGTATTGCGCGGCGTGACGGCCAGCGAAGGATCGGTCGCGTTGATCGTCTCGGCGAACGCCGCACCATAGAGCGGAAAGCCGCCGCCAGGCGTCGCCGTCCCGAGGCTGACGGCGGTCGGTTGTGCCGCATGGGCGGTCTTGGCAGTCATCGAGAATCCTCCGAGCGCGGCAATGGCTCCTGTCACGGATAATGCCACCGCGGCCCAGCAAGGGGTGCCGCGCCGGCGCGGCGGCGGCTGCCTCATGCGCGCAGGCAGAGCGCGGCGTTGAGGCCGCCGAAAGCGAACGAGTTCGAGAGCGCCGTCCGCACGCTCTGGCGGCGCGCCCCTTCGGTGACGTAATCGAGATCGCATTCCGGGTCGGGGCCGAGATAGTTGGCGGTCGGCGGCACGATACCCGTGCGCATCGCCTGGATGGTGGCGATCGCCTCGAGAGCGCTCGAGGCGCCGAGCGCATGGCCGTGCATGCTCTTGGTCGACGAGATGGCGAGCTTGCGCGCGTGCGCGCCGAAGACGCGCTTGATGGCGCGGGTTTCCGTCGCATCATTGGCTACGGTGCCCGAGCCATGCGCGTTCACATAGTCGATCTCATTCGATTCGATTCCAGCATCGTCAAGGGCGCGCGACATCGCCAGGGCGGCGCCTTCATCGGAGGGGTGCACCATGTCGACGGCGTCGGCGCTGGCGCCGTAACCGATGATCTCGGCGAGGATCTCGGCGCCGCGCGCGATCGCCTGATCGCGCGCCTCGAGGACGAGGATGCCGGCGCCCTCGCCGAGGATGAGGCCGCTGCGCTGCGCGCTGAACGGGCGGAGCGCGTCGCGGGCGAGCACGCGCAGAGCTTCCCAGGCCTTCAGGCAGCCCCAGGTGATGCAGGCTTCGGTGCCGCCGGCGAGGGCGACATCGACGCGCCCGCTGCGGATCATGATCAAGGCTTCGCCGAGCGCATGGTTGGACGACGAGCAGGCGCTCGAGATCGACATCACCGGCCCGGTGATGCCGAAGGCGATAGCGGCGTGGCTGGCGGCAGCGTTGTTGATGAGCCGCGGAATCATCAGCGGATGCAGGCGGTCCTTCTTCAGACCGAAGAGGCGATGATAGCCCTCCTCCAGCGTCGAGAATCCGCCGATCGCGCTGCCGATCATCGCGGCGGCATTGCGCCCGAGCTCGCCGGGAAGGGCGATTCCGGCATGCGCCACTGCCTCGCGGCAGGCGACGAGCGCCATTTGCGCATTGCGATCGAGCAGGCGGATCTCGCCTTCCGCGAAATGGTCCTGCCAGCGAAACGGCGCGACCGCCGCCACGCGCTCGACGCCGTCATAGGAAAATTCGGGCGTGATCAGGCTGAAGCCATTGCGCCCCGCGACCAGCGCATCCCAGAACGGATCGACACCGACGCCGAGCGCCGACACGCAACCGTAACCGGTGACGACGACCCGCCGCGCCGACGCGTTATGTGGCGGCACAACGCTCACGCGGTGCTGAATTCGATGCCGCTGACTTCGGGAAGACTTGCCGCTCTCGCCATCTACCTCATCCGATTGTTAACCGTCAGTGCGGTTGAGGTACGCTTGCCGCAACGCGATCGTCCGTTATCCCGCTGTCGCCCCGTTCCGCTGCAATACCAGTTGCTGATCGATCCAGCCCGACAAATCGGCAAAGCTTGCCTCGCGGGCCTCCTGATGGCTTTGCATCAGGCTGACATCGAATTTCTCTTCGATCTCAAACATAACCTCGACTAGATCAAGGCTATCGATATTGAGATCGCCTAGTTTTGTGCTTGCCATCAGCGGAGCCGCATCGTCTTTCTTCCATTTTCCAAGTATTGAACGCAGATCTTGCTCGACCGACATTATAGTATCTCCTTCGTCTGCCGCCCTGTTTCGTTTGATTTAATTTTCTCAATATTGGAGACATCGGATGCAGAAGTCGAGCATTTTTGCTGCCGCTGCAGCCTTGAATGTTGGGTAACCCAGCTGGTCCGACGTGCCGAAAGGCGCATCGACGGGTGATGCCGTGCGAGCGGCCGCCTGGACTTGGCTGGCTGGTTTTGCGCCGCCGTCGGTGCTATTGTCGCCTTGCTCAATTCCATCATGAGAATTAAGCGACGTGCCTGCGAAGAGGCCGGCGTAGCCCCGGAACAGGGTTGGGCGTGTCGTTCCGGCGGCGCCCATTCCAACAAGGAGCGCACCAGCATTGCAGGATAAACGAACCGGCGCAGATGGCGCGGGCGGATCGGGCGATTTGGCGGCAGCGGAGCGCTTGCAGGACGGCAATCGGGTCCGCGTGCTCGACGGCTTTGCCGCCTATCGCATGATGCAGCGACGCATCGCCGATGCGGCGCAGCGCGGCATCATGATGCCCTTTTTCCAGCCACGCGACGGGATGAGCGGCGCTACGATCCGCTGGCACGGCCGCGAGCTGATCAACTATTCCGGCTACAACTATCTCGGCCTCTCGGGTCATCCGGCGGTGTCGGGCGCCGCCAAGGATGCGATCGACCGCTATGGCACCTCGGCGTCCGCGAGCCGTATCGTTTCGGGCGAGATCGAGCTGCATGGCGTGCTGGAGCGTCGGCTCGCTGCCTTCCTCGGCACTGAGGATTGCCTCGTCTTCGTCAGCGGCTATCTCACCAACCTCACCGTCATCGGTCATCTTTTCTCGCGGCCGGACGTCATCGTGCATGATGCGATGGCGCATAACAGTATTATCACCGGATGCCGTCTCTCGGAGGCGCGCGTTCTCAGCTTCCCGCACGAGGATTGGACGGCGCTCGACGGTATGTTGACGCCGCTGCGCGCCGGGGCCCGGCGCGGCCTGCTGGTCAGCGAGGGCATCTACAGCATGGATGGCGACATCATCGATATCGACCGCGCCGTCGCGGCGAAGCGTCGTCATGATCTTATGCTGATGGTCGATGAGGCGCATTCCTTCGGCGTTCTCGGCCGCACCGGTCGCGGCGTTTGCGAGCATGTCGGGGTTCCGCCGAGCAGCATCGACATTCACATGGGGACGCTGAGCAAGGCCCTGGCGAGCTGCGGTGGCTACATCGCCGGCGATCAATCGCTCATCGACTATCTGCGCTTCACGGCGCCCGGCTTTCTGTTCAGCGTCGGCCTGTCGCCGGCCGATACGGCAGCCGCGCTCGCGGCGCTCGATGTCCTCGAAGCCGAGCCGCAACGACCGATCGAGCTGCAGGAGCGGGCGCGCCTGTTCCGTCGCCTTGCCCGACAATCGGGTCTCGCCGTCGCCGGTGCCGAGGAGTCGCCCGTGGTGCCGCTGGTTCTCGGCAATTCCGAACTTTGCATCCGCCTCTCCCTGGCGCTTGTCGAGCTCGGCATCAATGTCCAGCCGATCATCTATCCGGCAGTCGCCGAGGACGCCGCGCGGCTGCGGTTCTTCATCACCCACGGCCATAGCGAGGCGCAGTTCCGCGCGACCATTCCGCATGTCGCCGAGCAGCTCGAACGCCTGCGGGCGATCGGTGAATGACGGAACGCAGCCAGTGACAACGATTCGCTGGGGCATGATAGGCTGCGGCGACGTCGCCGAGGTGAAGAGCGGTCCGGGCTTCTACAAGGCCCGTGATTCCAGCCTGGTCGCCGTGATGCGGCGCAATGGTGCGCTCGCCGCCGATTACGCGCGGCGCCACGGCGTCGCGCGCTGGTACGACGACGCCGAAGCGATCATCGCCGCTCCGGACATCGATGCCGTCTACATTGCGACGCTGACCGACAGCCACCGCGACTACACGCTGCGTTGCGCCGCCGCCGGCAAGCCGGTCTATGTCGAGAAGCCGATGGCGATGAATCACGCCGAATGCCGCGACATGATCGCGGCCTGCGACAAGGCCGGGGTGAAGCTTTTTGTCGGCTATTATCGTCGCGCCCTGCCGCGTTTCCTCAAGGTCCGCGATCTGATTGCCGACGGCGCGATCGGTGAGGTCAGGTTGGCTCGCTCGCAGCAATTCGCCCGTTTGCCGGCGGCCAGCGCCTTCGCCGGCGGTGCCGTGCCGTGGCGCGTCGATCCGGCACTCAGCGGCGGCGGCTTCTTCTTCGAGGCGGTCTGTCACACCTTCGACTTCCTCGATTTCCTCTTCGGGCCGATCGAAGATCTGCACGGCATAGCCGGCAACAAGGCGGCCGCCTGGCTGCCCGAAGACACGGTCGTCGCCAGTTACCGCTTTGCCTCCGGCGTATTCGGTTGCGGTGCCTGGTGCTACGCCGCCGACCACGATTTCGAGATGAATGAGATCGTCGGCTCGCGCGGCAGCCTGTTCTTCTCGACCTCGGAGCCGATGCCGATTCGCCTGGTCCGCGGCGGCCAGACGGACGAGATTGCCATCGGCGATCCGCCGCATGTCCACCAACCGCTCATCCAGACCATCGTCGACGAGCTCAACGGCGTCGGACGCTGCCCGAGTACCGGCGAGAGCGGCGCCCGCACTGCCTCGGTCATGGAGGGTCTGCTTGCCAGCTTCTCAGCGGGAATGACGCGCTGATTGCCAGCCTCTTGATTTTACTGGATAATCGCAAAGAAAATGCAGAATTGGGGGAGCGATTGGGGGAGCGGGGATGTGTGCGGCCACCATTGCGCCCCATCGCGATATCACCTAAATACGCCCCTTCGCATGGCAGGTGAGTAGCGCATGGCGCAGACGATAACAGCGGTTCCGGCTGACGCTATCCGCAAGACGCATCAGGGCTTGATCCTTGGTGCGCTCGGCGTCGTTTATGGCGATATCGGCACGTCGCCGCTCTACACCGTCAAGCAATGCATCGCCAGTATCGGTGGAATCACGCCGGACATCGTCTATGGCGTGCTCTCGTTGATCTCTTGGGCGCTCGTCATCGTGGTGACGCTGAAATACGTCATCGTCATCATGCGCGCCGACAACCGCGGCGAAGGCGGCACGCTGGCACTCACCGCGCTCGCACTACGCTCGACCAGCCGCACCGGCCGCCGGCATCGTTGGATCCTCGCCGCCGGGTTGACCGGCGCGGCGCTGTTCTACGGCGACGGCGTCATCACGCCGGCGATTTCGGTGCTGAGCGCGGTCGAAGGCCTGAAGGTCGCGACGCCGGTTTTCGAGCCCTATATCCTGCCGATCACCGTCGTCCTGCTCCTCGGTCTCTTCCTGGTGCAAAGCCGCGGCACGGCGCTGGTAGGCGGTTTCTTCGGTCCGGTCATGGCGGTCTGGTTCATCGTCATCGGCTTGCTGGGTGCCATCGAGATCGTCAAGCAACCCGAGATATTGTGGGCGCTCAATCCCTACTACGGCATCAAGCTGCTGACCGATAATCCTTGGCACGGCTTCGTTCTGCTCGGCGCCGTCGTGCTGGCGGTGACCGGCGCCGAGGCGCTCTATGCCGATATGGGACATTTCGGCCGCGCGCCAATCCGCACGGCGTGGCTCCGCCTGGTCTTTCCGGCACTCCTGCTCAACTATTTCGGCCAGGGC
>WNFM01344631.1_pt1 | contig 11686 bp, 16 predicted proteins | sample 5400271 | NCBI WGS metagenome assembly WNFM01 (sample SAMN13153352, study PRJNA577476) | soil metagenome | isolation source: 60 cm saprolite on Douglas fir-dominated hillslope | place: USA:California | collected 2013-09-17 | reverse complement strand
TTGGCGTGGCTCATCTGGTTGGTCGTGCACATCTGGTACCTGATCGGCTTCCAGAATCGCTTGCTGGTCATGGTGCAGTGGGCGTGGGTGTATCTGACGCATCAGCGCCGCGCCCGGCTGATCGTGCCGCCCAGCCTGCCCGAGGCGTAGACGGGGCGTACGGGCCGGGCGCGGCAGAAGCCACCGCATCACGCCGCGTTGCTACGTGGACGGCGTTGTCGTGGGCGCGGTGGATGAGCCGTGTGTGCCCGACAGGTCCCTCAGCAGCCGGGCGATCTTGCGCAGGTCGGTGGTCGCGGCTACGAGATCCTGATGAGCCGTGCGGATGTCGTTGACGTAGTCGATGTAGTCCTTCTTATAGGACGAGGTCGGGTCATCGAACTGCGCGGGGGTCAGGGTCGGAGGCAGACCCTGCGCGCCGTCGATCTGCCCCTCGGCGGCGGCGATCTGATTCTTGAAATCCTGGTAGGCGGCGGCGATGGCGGCTTTGTCGCCATCCTTGTCAGCATCGCTGGACGTCGCCTGGATCGCCGCGTCGATCTTGGTCTGGGCGGCCCGCAGCTTCTGATCTACGGTGATCAGCATATCTAGCCAGAGGCGATGGTAGTCGCGCGGCAGTACCACCGCGAAAATGCGGAACTGGGTGTAGATCAAGGCGACGTCTTTACGCGCGTCCTGTACCGTGCTGGCGGCGTCGAGCGTCGCCTTCAGGGTCGCCAGGCCGCTCTTGTTGGTCGAAACGTCGTTTTGCAGGTCGGTCGCCTGGGCGCCTGATTCGTCACTTTGCCGCTCAGGGTATCCAGCGCCGTATCGCGCCGGGCGATCTCGTTATCCCCGAAGGCGCTGACGCACTGGAGCTGCGTTTGGCCCGCGGGTGGAGTGGCACAGCCCGCCTTAGGCGCGGCGAGCGAGGCTGTGGTGGCGGGCGCCAGCGCGGCGACACTGAGCATGAGTCCCAGGCTCAGCGCTCCAATGCGGTGCGCCGTGCCGCGTGGCATGCGGCCAAGGCTGTCGAGTATCTGCATGGCTCTCTCTCCTTGTCTGTGCGTAGCTCGTTCGACGCAGCAGCTAGGGCTGTGTCTCGTTCTCCTGGCTTGCGTAATCGGCGCCAGCATCGCTTTGCGCGCTGCTGAGAGCGTTGACGGCATCTTGAACCGCTTGATTGGCATCCTGGACCGACTGCACACTGGAATTTTGCTGGCTGGTCCGCTGCTGTGTCGTCTGCTGGCTACTGGTGTTGGCGCCGGGCTGGACACCATGGGCGCCACACGCCGAGAGCGCCAACACGGCAACCAGCGCGATCACGCCCACGAGCCATACTGTGCGGGAACGAATTCGCATGAAGCTCGCCTCCTGTAAGTCAGATGTATGCGGACTGCGGCGCACCTGCGTGTCACCACTACCGTGTTCACAGTAGCGTTCCCCCCTGAGTAGGGACTGAGTGAACGATTAGAAGTCGCTCAGTTTTACGGCAGCACGGTCGCATCCACGTTCGGCACCATTCTTGCTCGATATGCGGAATCGAGGAGACAGTGGGACCTTCGTACTGCACCGTGTCTGTCGATGTACAGTTCCCCGACCAGGTGGTACGATGGAAGCTCGCTAATCGCCGCGTTACCGATCTCCCCTGGCGCTTTATCCCAGCTTGCCAGCGCCCGACGTCTGCGGCGCGGGTTGGGCGCGCGCAGCGGGACTACCCGCCAGGAGTGGTTCCCCTCGGTGGCGGCGGCGACCAACGCAGCAGGCGCGCGACGCGTGCCGATAGCTTGCCCTGGCAGCGTGTGAAGGCAGGACGTGGTGGACGCCAAACAACTCTGGCAGACCGCGCTCGAGCGCGTGCGCGCGCGCGTCAGCTCGGCGTCCTTCACCACATGGTTCAAGCCCACGGAAGGGATTGAGCTCAGCAGCGCGCACCTCTCAGTCTTTGTGCCAAGCAGCTTTGCCTGTGAGCACGTTCGCCAACGCTTCGGCGATGTCGCGGCGCGCGCGGTGGCAGAGGTGTACGGCGGCCCCTTGCCGGTGACGTTCACCGCGGTCCGTCCCGCCGCGCTCATGCGCTCGCCAGACGCAGCGCGCGGCTCCGCGGCTGCCGCTGCTCCAGCGCTCCCCGCGCGACGGCCACCGCCCGCCTCTCGGGAGATGCGGCGCAGGAGCGTGTCTGCTGGACCGCGGGCCACACATCGTGCGCGGCAGGCGCTGCTGGAGACTCCAGTCAGGGCGCCCCTCAGCTCGCGCGGCCGACCTACCTCATCGCTGGCGCAGCCGGCTCTCCCGCTCACGGCCGCGGGCGGGCGCGCTGATCCGCAGCCGACCTCCCAAAGCGATTGGGCGCGCGAGCCCGGCGTGTCCGCAGCCGTTCCGCGAGCGCCGCGCACGGGAGCGACACCTCTCTTGGGGCCCGTCGCGCCAGAGGCGGACGCGCCCGCCCGGCATGTGTTCGAGACGTTCGTGGTGGGCACGGCCAATCGCCTGGCCTTCACCGCCGCACAGCAGATCGCCGCCGCTCCCGGGCAGAGCTACAATCCGCTGTTCATTTATGGCGGCACCGGCCTCGGCAAGACACATCTCCTGCTCGCCATCGCGCAGGTGGCCCGCCAGCGCGGGTTACGCGTGTGCTACGTGCCTGCCGAGCGCTTCGCGAACGACATTATTGAGGCCATTCGCCACCACACCACGCCAGACTTCCGCGCTCACTACCGCGCGGTAGACGTCTTGCTGGTGGATGATGTCCAGTTCATCGCTGGCAAGGAATCTACCGAAGAAGAGTTCTTCCATACGTTCAACACGTTGCACGAGGCCAACCGCCAGATCGTGCTGAGCAGCGACCGCACGCCCAAAGCCATGCACCACCTGCATGACCGCCTGCGCTCGCGCTTTGAGTGGGGCCTGCTGGCAGACATCCAGCCGCCCGACTTCGAGCACCGGCTTGACATCCTGCGTGTCAAAGCCGCGGCGGCGGGGATGCTGGCCTCTGAGGCGGTGCTCGTCGCCATCGCGCGGCCCGATGGCCAGAGCGTGCGCGCGTTGGAAGGCGCGCTCAACCGCGTGGTGGCGTACGCCGCGATGCTGGAACAGCCGCTGGAAGTGGACCTCGTGCGGCACGCGCTCCAACCACTGGGATCCGCTGGCTCGCGTGAGGTGAGTAGCGATCATGTGCTCGCGACCGTCGCGCGGCACTACGGCGTGACGGTGGAGGCGTTACGAGGCAAGGCGCGCGATCACGCCATCGTGTGGCCGCGGCAGGTAGCGATGTATCTACTCCGCGAGGAAACGCCGGCGTCGCTGGGGCAGATCGGCCTGCAGATCGGCGGGCGAGACCACTCGACGGTGTTGCATGGCTGCACGCACGTCAGCCAGAAGCTCATGAGCAGCGACTTGCTGCGCCGCGAGCTGGAGGAGCTGCGGACCACCTTGCACAGCTGAGGCGACCCAACGCCCGCGACGCGCATGAGCGCGGGGACGGCGGCTGATGATGATGCGCCCCCCCGCCGCGGTGATGCGGCGCCTATCATACCGGGTCCCCTTACCGAAAATGGGCCAGAAAGCCGTCGGCTGGGCGTCGGCCTACTCCGACCACTTCCTCCCTTTCTTCTCCCGGTACAGGTGCGTTTGGCGAGCAACGTACATCCAGTACAGCAACATGTAGAGGAGCAGGATCACGCCGACGATCACCACCGCGGCTGCCGCGCCGCTGGAATTCGCCGACACTCCGGCCAGCACCCCCAGGCCGGATGCTGTCACGAGGAGGCCCAGGTACAAGCCCAACGTGAGAAAGACCGCCTTGGTCCTAAGCGCATTCGTGCTGATATACCTGGTTATCCTGATCCGAGATTCCGGGTAGGACTCCAGGTCCAGGGCACGCTCCACGGCTCCACTGTGGAGGGCTTCGTAGTAGGTGTCGAGGGAGAATAAGGCGGCGATCAAGACCATGATCGCGCTAGATATGGCCGCCGAAGAAGGCGTTTGCCGTGAGCAGTGCAGTGACGAGGGAGAAGCCGATCTTCCTGAGGTCCTCCAGGATCGTATCGAGGCGGCCGATCGTGGCCCGGCATTCGGCCCACTCCTTCAATAGCTGGCCGTCTGCGCTCCAGAGGGTAGACGTCGCGCCTAGAGGCTGGGCGCCGATCTGCTCGTGCTCTGCCATGTGATTGGCCCTCCATTGGCATCGCCGATGTCGCGAGGTGGGGCCGGATACTGGTCGGCACCCAGCTGAGCGCTGCGGGACACGCGCACACCTCCGTTCCAGCCGCTGAGCCGCCTGCCCATGCGTGGCAGCCTCGTGTTCTACAACGCAGCAGCGGACTTGGTAGGATCGCTGATAGCCCACCTACCGTGCTCTATCAGCCAGGTGGGCTACGATGCCAGAGATCCCAGAGATCGGCAAGGGCGCGTGGGGAACGCGGGCCTTAGGCCAGCTCGCTTTCCAGCTCCTCCGCTGATCTGTGCGGCGCGATCGTGGGAAGCCGGAGCACCAGATCGAAATCATCATCGGCGGCGATCCGGTTGTGACGCTCCACGCCGCAGTCCATGCAGCGATGGATCAGCATATACTCGCCACCCGCGCGCTGAAACCTGCCAATCGGCGCCATCGTGCCGCCGCATGCGCTGAGCCGATCGCCTGGGAGGCGCTCGTCCACATGCCGCGAATGCAGACATGTCGGGCAATGGTTTCGATGCCGGCCGCCGCTCGGCACCGGCACCACGAAGGCCCGGCAGTGGCGACAGCGAAACTCCTCGGGCCGATCACGCCGCTGTCGGCGCACGACAGGCCGCTCGCGCGCCTTGCCCGTTCGCTCGTCGTCTGCTGGCTTGCGCTCGGCATCGTGTAGCCGGCGGCGTGCGCGGTTGGACCGGCGTACGCCAAACTGCGCCTCGGCGAGGGTCTCGTCGTCGTCCGACTCGTCCATCATGTTCTGTGGCAAGGGGGATCCCTCGATACCCTTCTCTCGCGTGCGGAGCAGCAGCGCGTGGTCATCATAACATCTGTTCGGCGAGCAAAGTGGAGTGAGATGAACGCAGAGACAGGCGCACGTCTTGCGGCCCGATCTTCTCGTTACGTCGCCCCAGCGCGTACAATACGAGCATGCCGGTCGTCAACGGCGACGGCCGTGGTGCCCCCATCGTAGGAGGAGAGCTTTCGATGCACGCCCAGGACATCATGACCCATGAGGTCATCACCATCTCCCCGAGCGCGACGGTCCGCGACGCCGCTCGGCGGTTGTCTGAGTATCATATTAGCGGCATGCCGGTGGTGGATGCCGACGCGCGGATGGTAGGCATCATTACCGAGGCTGACCTGATCAGCAAGGAAGGTGCCACCGTCGCCGATCTGATGACTACGCGCGTGATCAGCGTCTCCGAGCAGACGCCTGTTGACGAGATCGCCCAGATCCTCACGAGCAATCGCTACAAGCGCGTCCCGGTGCTCCGACATGGGCGGCTGGTGGGCATCGTCAGCCGAGCCGACATCGTGCGCATGACGGCGAGCCGCTGGGTCTGCCCCGTATGTGGGGCGATCCAGATGGGCCATGTGCCGCAGGAATGCCCGAGCTGCGGCATCGCTGGCGCCCGCTTCGAGCGCGAGCTCAACATTCGCCCCGAGATCACGTCGCGCCAGTAGGCCCGAAGGTGAAGATCCCCACCCGCTTGACCTCCGCGTCCTCCAGCTCACGCGTGGTTGGCACCTGGTATTCGGCCAGCCGAGTCAGGCCCTCGCGCGGCAAATAGGTGCGGCCGGGATCGCCGATCAGGACGCGGATTCCACCCGCGTGGGCCGCCTGCAGCCAGGCAAGCATGCGTGCGGCCAGCGGCTGTTCGTAGCAGACGTCGCCTGCCAGGATCAGGTCGGTTTGCGGTGGATCGGCGTCGAGCAGGTCGCGCTCAGTGAAGTCAACGCGTACCCCATTGGCCCGCGCATTGATCGTCACGGCAGCCTCACAGAATACCGCGATGTCCGCCGCCAGCGCATACGCCGCGCCGGCCTTCATGGCCGCAATGGCGCACAGGCCCGAGCCGCTGGCGATGTCGATGACGCGTTTGCCCGCGACTTCTGCGGGGTGATCCAGCAGATAGCGCGCGATCGCTTGTCCCCCCGCCCAGGCGAAGGCCCAGAACGGCGGCGGCACATCCACCTCGCCCAGCTCCTCTGCGGTCATCCGCCAGATCGGCATGATCTCGTCGGCCAGGCGCAGCTGCAGCTCTGGCGTGTGGGGCGGCCGCTGTAGGCGCGTGTTCCGAACGATGAAGGCACACATGTGTGACATCATGGGGCCTCTGACGATGCAGCGACTCGCGCTGCCTGCCGAGCGCGTTTCATTCCGCGCTGACGCGGGCGGAGGCCGAGGCACGGCGCCGTGTGGCGTCGCCAGCCGCCGCTTCTGGCGCGCCGGCGCTCGGCGCGCGCCCAGCGAGCGCGTACACCCGGCGGAGCTGAGCGGCCTCGTACGCCCAATCCGTCTGGCCGGGCGCCGTCTCGATGAGCGGCGTCTCCAGCAAGACGGTCGCGTCGGCGAGACCAGGCGCGCGCAGCAGCGTCGCGATGCCCGCGGCGCCGATGATGCCCTCGCCGAGGCGCGCATGCACGTCGCGATGGCTGCCGAGCGGCACCTTCGTGTCGTTGAGATGCAGGACGCGTACGCGCCCTGAGCCGACCGTGCGCTCGATCGCGTCCAGCGTCGCGTGGGCGCCCTCCGCCGTCCCGATATCGAACCCGGCGCCCCACAAGTGAGCGGTGTCGAGGCAGACGCCCAGGTGATCGGCGTACTCGGGCACGGCGCCGAGCGCGTCGGCAAGGTTCTCCAGGCGGTAGCCCAGCTCGCCGCCGGCACCCACATCATTTTCGAGCAACAGCGTCACCGTGCGCGGCGCATCCACGAGCGTCTGGCGTATGCCTTCCACTAAGCGCGCCAGGCCCGCGGCTTCGCCGGAGCCCATATGGCTGCCGATGTGCAGCACGACGCTCGTGGCGCCATGGCGTTCCGCGCGGTCCAGCGTGGCCCGCAGCAGCGCGACCGATTGGGCGAAGAAGTCGTCGCGTGGCGAGGCTAAATTGATCAGATAGGTAGCGTGCACGACGATTGGCCCCAGGGCGAGCTCCGCGGTCTTCGCGCGGTAGGCGGCCTCCGCCGCCGGCCGTGGCTCCGGCGCCCGCCAGCCACGTGGATTCGTGACGAAGACCTGCACCGCTTCACAGCCAATGGTGTGCGCCGTCTGCAGCGCTCGCAGGGGGCGCGAGCCGGTGGGGATGTGCCGCCCGATGCGCATATGGCCTCCAGTTCTCCCGCGCTACTCCGCGCCTACCTCAGCGACCTCGCCCACCGCACGGCGAATGCGGCGGGCCGCAGCGGCACGGCTCGCCTCAATCGCCGCCGCCTCGGGCTGCTCGGGGGTGGGCAGCGCGTCCAGACTGCCCAGGCCGAAATGCTGCAAGAACTCAGAGGTGGTGCCGAAGAGCGCCGGTCGGCCCACCGTCGCGGCGCGCCCCATCTCGATCACCAGCCCGTGCTGCGCCAGGCTGGCAAGCGCTCGGTCGCTATTTACGCCACGGATCGCCTCGACCTGCGAGCGGGTGATGGGCTGGCGATAGGCTACGACGGCCAGCGTTTCCAGCGCCGCGGTGGTCAGCTTCGTCTGCGTCGGCAAGCCCAGCAGCGCCGCGACGAAACGCGCGTTCTCCGGCGCGGAGACGAACTGCACCTGATCGCCCAGGCGCTGCAGCCGGATGCCACGGCTGTGCGCCTCACACTCGGCCTCGAGCGCGCGCAGCCCCTCGCGCAGCTGCCGATCATCGACGAGCAGCAGCTTGCGCAGCTCCGTCAACTCCACAGGGCGGCCAGCGACGAAGAGCAGGCTCTCCAACGCCGACCGTAGCGCCGCGCGATCCAACAGGCTCGCCGGCAGCCCAGGCAGCGTGGGGAGCTCGTAGGTTGGCTCCGCGGGCGTCTCGGCGTCCCGCGACTCCTGATTGCGTGGCATAGCAGTGATTATAGCATGGCTTGCGGCGCACGCCGGATGGCGGGCACGGCGTCACCGGGGAGCCCGATGGCCCGCTGAGGAGGGCTGAAGGCAGGCACTCTCCTGTCGGCGAGGTAGAAGCTCGCCGCACGCATAGGGACAAGACTAGCCATGGAGCGGTGGCGCCAGGAGAGCTCGCGTTCTACACTCCCTATGCACCTCACAGACGGCGAGAAACATCCTCGTCAACGCAGCAGGTGCCAGCTACCGGAGTGCGCACAGCGGCACCGACGGAGGACACTCACCATGTCAGCACTCGATTGGATCTTCACGAGCGTGTTCATCGCCATCTACATCTTCTTTCTGTTCACCGTCTGTATGATGACGTTCCAGAAGGGGCACATCCTGCTGGGCATTCTCGGCATCTTCGTGCCGTTCCTCTGGCTGATCGGCGCCATTCTGCCGGCCAAGCCAGGCTCACGCTATCAGATGGCGGAGGCGATGCGCTACCAATCGATGACGGGGAGCATGACGCCCCAGGCGTGACGTGAGCGCCCGGAGGGCTGGCCCGGCGGCCAGCTCGCTACTCGGCTACGGCCTCCTCGCGCTCCATGCGCTCGGGCGCGTCCATGCCGAGCAGCGTGAGTGTGCGCGCGAGCCCGGCGCGCGCCGCGGCGAGGAGCCGCAAGCGGGCGAGCTTCACGTCCAGCGCGACAATCGCACCCTGCTTCAAGATCGGGCAGGTATCATAGAACACGTGGAACGCTTCGGCCAGATCCATGCCGTAGGCTGTCAGATGATGCGGCTCCAGCGCGGTGGCCGCGCGCTCCACGATCTCCTCTAGTCGCACGAGCTGCCGCAGCAGCGCCAGCTCCGCCTCTAGCTCTGGCGCGGGGTCGCGGGCGAGCGCCAGCGGATCGGCGGCCGCATAGTCCGCGGCGACGATGCCCTGGTCCTGCGCTTTGCGGAACACCCCGCAGGCCCGCGCATGCGCGTACTGCACTGAGAGGCCTGGATTGTCGCTCGACTGCTTCTTCGCCAGATCGAGATCGAAGTCCAGGGGCGTGTCGTTCGCGCGCATCAGCAGGAAGAAGCGGGCGACATCCGCGCCGACCTCCTCATACAGATCATCCAGCGTCACGCCGGTGCCCAGACGCTTGCCCATCTTGACGACCCTTCCATGCTGCTTGAGGCTCACCTGGCCGTAGAGCAGCACGTGCACGTCGTCGGGATGATGCCCGAGCATGCCGGCAGTCGCCTTCAGGCGCCCGATGTAGCCGTGGTGGTCCGGGCCGAGCACGAAGATCAGCGTCTGGAAGCCGCGCGCGAACTTATCGCGCATGTACGCGATGTCCGAGGTGATGTAGGTCGGCTCGCCGTCCGAGCGGACCACGACGCGATCCTGGTCGTCGCCGAAGCTGGTGGACTTCATCCACACGGCGCCCTCGCGCTCCTCCAGATAGCCGTTGGCGCGCAGCGCTTCGATGCCCTCCCGCAGCTTGCCTGAGGGCTCGAGCGTGGCCTGATTGAACCAGACGTCGAACTCCACCTTCAGCCGGCGCATGGTGTCCTGAATATCGGCCATGATGATGTGCGCGGAGGCCTCGCCGATGCGCTGGGTGCGCTCGCCATCGGGCAGCTCCAGCAGCGCGCGTCCGTCCGCCGCCAGCAGGCGCGCCGCCACGGTCTCGTAATAGGGGCCGTAGTAGCCGCGGGGCTTTTTCGTCTTCGGCGCCTCGTCCGCCGCCGTCTCCTCGCCTTTGGTCTTGCGGAACCGGCTCGACGGCTTCTCCACGTCGGGCTCGGCCTCGATGGCCGCGTCCTCGATGCGACAGCTCACCGGCTCGCCGAGCGCATAGCGGCAGTAGCGCTCCATCGACCAGCCAAGCTTGTTGATCTGCTGGCCGGCGTCGTTGAAATAATATTCTTTGGTGACGGCATAGCCCCCCGCGCGCATCACATTGCCCAGCGCGTCGCCGATGAAGGCCCCGCGTCCGTTGCCGACCGTAACCGGTCCGGTGGGGTTCGCGCTGACATACTCGAGATTGACCGCGCGCCCATGGCCGACGTCCACACAGCCCAGCTGATCGCCAGCGTCGATCACGGTGGCCATCTGGCGCAGCAGCCACCCCGGACTCAGCCGCAGGTTGATGAACCCTGGTCCGGCCACCTCGACGGCGCTGACCAGCTCGTAGGCCGGCACCACTTCCACTGTCTCGCGGATGCGTCCGGCGATGGTCTCCGCCAGGGCGCGCGGATTCGGCTTCTCGCCCGCCTCGCGCAGGGCGGCGCCCAGCTTCATCGCGATATTGACGGCATAGTCGCCGTGCGCGGCGATCTGCCCTGGGGGAGCTGACCCTCTTCTTGCAGCGCGGCGACCGACTTGATCACAATGTCGTGTATGGTGTCTCGTATCACAAGGCGTGCTCCTGCCTATTGACAGCTATCGTGGGGCAAGGGGCCTGGCGCGACCTGCGAGCGGGATATGCGCGCGGCAACGCCAGCCAGGGCGGCGCGGGCTCTCCGACACGATGCGGGCGTTCGGCGCGGGGCGCCGCCTCGCGGAGAGCCCTATCTACGGGGCAGCCCAACCCCACCGGCGTAGAGGTTCAAGACTTCTTGGAGGACAGGCAGATCTTCGAAGGCATCGTCGGTAGCCACGACCACCTGGCTCTGCGTCCTGGTGTCCAGGAAGGCCAGCGACGGGGGACGTCGCATCTCGCGCCTGTACCCGCTGCCCATCATACTACCGAGCGCGCCAAAGCGACCGACAGACGCCTGCGCCAATGGGGAGATTGTGTCGCGCTGCGGCGCGCCCGCCAGCCGGACGCCTTTTAGCGTCACGTAGGCGACGGCGGTCATCGGCACGTACGTGACGCGCCCTGGCTCGGCCCTCAGGTAGTGCTCAGGCGTGATGACCAGCAGATACTCGTCGGCGCGGGCTAACCGCCGCAGATCACTGATCAGCATGCCGAGTCCGCCAAACGCCACAGCCCCCACGAGCCCTAGGAGGATGATCGTAGCAGCCGCCGAGCCGAAGCCACCTTGGAAGTTGGAGGGCACGGTGGCCAGCACGAGCGGGATGAACAGCACGAACCCGAACAAGCCGATGACCGCCCAGCCAAGGGCCGCCCGCTGCACTCGGTCGCGCCGCAGTGGCCACACATACCAGTTGAGTGGATGTGTCGCCAACCGCGCTTCACTCAAGATGCGCTGGCTGTCTATATCTTCCGAAGATGCTGGTCGCGACGACTGCATGCGTCCCATCTTTCATCGCACGGCCCATAGCGCACGGCGGTGCGCTCTACGAGATTATAGCATAGGAGGCGGCTTCTCACCGTCCAGCGCCAATGGGACGTGGCGACACGATCACGGTCGTGGCGGCCTACCAGTCGGTGTCCACACGACGCACCCCCCTGAGGCCTGCCCACCTCGTGCCTGTGCCCTGAGGGTCAATTCCAGCAAGTGGCTGTGGCTGCGCGCCCTCGCGCGGGGCCGCTTCAGCGAGCCACCCGCCTGAGGGCCGCTCTCTCCCCTCATCCCCTACTTCACACAGCCATTCGCTCGCTGAGGCTCGCTGCTCCCTCCTCTCGCGCCCCTGTCTCTCCCAACGGAAGCCTGTGGGAGAGGGGTCGGGGGTGATAACTAAGTACCAATTTTGTGGCGTTTCATCCTGTTTTGTGGTATTCTAAAGGCATGAAGCTGAGCGAATATGCCCGACAGGTGGGTGTCA
>WNFM01317159.1_pt1 | contig 11686 bp, 8 predicted proteins | sample 5400271 | NCBI WGS metagenome assembly WNFM01 (sample SAMN13153352, study PRJNA577476) | soil metagenome | isolation source: 60 cm saprolite on Douglas fir-dominated hillslope | place: USA:California | collected 2013-09-17 | reverse complement strand
CCGTGCATCCGCCGATGCTCTATCTCGGCTATGTCGGGGTTTCGATTTCTTTTTCGTTTGCGATTGCCGCCTTGCTCGAGGGCCGGATCGACGCGGCCTGGGCGCGCTGGGTGCGGCCGTGGACGTTGGTGGCGTGGATCTTTCTCACGCTCGGAATCGCGATGGGGTCGTACTGGGCCTATTACGAACTCGGCTGGGGCGGCTGGTGGTTCTGGGATCCGGTCGAGAACGCGTCGCTGATGCCGTGGCTCGCCGGCACCGCATTGCTGCACTCCGCGGTGGTGATGGAAAAGCGCAACGCGCTAAAGGTCTGGACCATCCTGCTGTCGATCCTGACGTTCTCGCTGTCGCTGCTCGGCACCTTCCTGGTGCGTTCGGGCGTGCTGACGTCGGTGCATGCGTTTGCGACCGATCCGACGCGAGGCGTTTTCATCCTGCTGATCCTCTGCCTGTTCATCGGCGGCGGCTTATCGCTCTATGCCTGGCGGGCCTCGACCCTGAAGCAGGGCGGGCTGTTCGCGCCGATCTCGCGCGAGGGCGCGCTGGTGCTCAACAACCTGTTCCTGACCACGGCCTGCGCCACCGTCTTCATCGGCACGCTATATCCACTGGCGCTGGAGGTTTTGACCGGCGACAAGATTTCGGTCGGCGCGCCCTTCTTCAACCTGACCTTCGCGCCGCTGTTTGTGCCGCTGATGATCGCGGTGCCGTTCGGGCCGCTACTCGCCTGGAAACGCGGCGACCTCGTCGGCGCGGCGCAGCGGCTGATCGCCGCTGGCATCGCCGCGCTGATCGCGATTGCGTTGCTGTTGGCATGGACCCATGGCGGCAGCACGTTTGCGCCGCTGGCGATCGGGCTTGCGGTGTGGGTCATCGCCGGCGCGCTCTCTGATCTCGCCGAGCGCACAGGGTTGTTTCGGGTCGCCGCAGGAACCGCGATGCGGCGTGCCCGCGGGTTGCCGCGGGCGACCTGGGGCACGGCTTTCGCCCATGCCGGCGTCGGTGTCGCCCTGATCGGGATCGTCTGCGAAACCACTTGGAACAGCGAATACATCGCCACGATGAAGCCGGACGACGTCGCCAAAGTCGCCGGCTATGAATTGAAGCTCGACGGTTTGACGCAGCGTCAGGGCCCGAACTTCCGCGAAATGATCGCGCAATTCACCGTGAACCTCGACGGCCGACAGCTCAGCGTCATGACGCCGTCGAAACGCAGTTTCACCACGCGGGGATCCTCGACCACCGAAGCAGCACTGCTGACGCGCGGCGCCAGCCAGTTGTATATCTCGCTCGGCGACACCACCGCCGACGGTGCGATCGCGGTGCGGATCTATCACAAGCCGATGGTGCTTTTGATCTGGTGGGGGCCGGTGCTGATGGCATTCGGCGGCATGCTGTCGCTGTCGGACCGGCGCTTGCGCGTCGGTGCGCCAAAACCCGCGAAAGCATCGCGGGCGCTGCAGCCGGCGGAGTGAACCTTTGAAGCAGTTCCTTGCATGGACGTTTGTCGCTGCGGTGTTGATCGCAAGCCCCGCGGCATTTGCCGTGCAGCCCGACGAGATCATGGGCGATCCGGCCAAGGAGGCGCGGGCTAGGGACCTGTCGCGCGAGCTGCGCTGCATGGTGTGCCAGAACCAGTCGATTGACGATTCCGAGGCACCGCTGGCGCGCGACCTGCGGCTACTGGTACGCGAGCGGATCGCGGCCGGCGACAGCGACAACCAGGTGATGGATTTTCTGGTGGCGCGTTACGGCGAGTTCGTGCTGTTGAAGCCGCGCGTCAATCAGCACACGCTGGTGCTGTGGCTATTGCCGCCGCTGGCGCTCGGTGGCGGCGGGCTGGCGCTCTGGCTGCACAACCGGCGGCGCAAGTCTGCCGGCGATCCACCGTTGCTGCATTTGACGGAAGAGGAAGAAGCCCGGATCGATCGCCTGCTCGCGGCTGAATCGGGGCGGGAAAACCAAGGCTAGCTTCCGGCGGATTGCCAGCGGACCGATTTCCACTATGACGTCGGGCTATCAAGAAGAACATCATCAGGGAGAATTTGAACATGGCCTTGTCGCTCTACGACGCCACCGTGGCGAACTATCTGCAGATCCTTGGCGGCCTCAACGGCGTGCTCGAGCGTGGCCTCGCTCATTTTCAGGAAAATAACATCGATCCGGAATCGATCGTCGAGACGCGGCTGGCCGCCGACATGCTGCCGTTCCGGTTTCAGATCATCTCGGTCGCGCAACACTCCCGTGGCGCCATCGAGGGCGTGCAGCAGGGCGTGTTCAAGCCGCCGTCGTTCAAGACGCCGTATGACTTTGCCGGATTACAGGGGCTGGTGGCCGACACCCAGAAAGCCCTGTCGGCCCTGACGCAAGACGCGGTCAACGGGCTCGGCGGCAAGGACGTCGCGTTCCATCTCGGCGAACGCCAATTGCCGTTCACGGCGGAGGGCTTTCTGATGTCGTTCTCGCTGCCCAATTTCTATTTCCACGCCACCACCGCGTACGACATCCTGCGTACCCACGGCGTGCCCCTGGGCAAACGGGATTTCATGGGCCGGTTGAACCTCAAGAAGGCCTGAGCCGCAGTGTTCCGTCATGGCCGGGCAAAAGCGCGAAGCGCGTCTTCGCGCAGATGTCCCGGCCATCCACGTCTTAGGTGTCTACAAAGAAGTAAGTCGTGGATGCCCGGGACAAGTCCGGGCATGACGAAGGAGCGGGCAGGGGCAGTTTTTGCCCTCCAAAAGCCACCTTTCCGCCTGCGCTAAGCCATTGATTGCCTGCGCTAAACTGCCGCATCGCTAACCTCCTTCATTACAAAAATTTAACTCCCTCGCCAGCGCGCGGTAAGGCGGCAAACCCCATGTTCAGTCCTGTCAGGTGCCCATGCCCCGCACCGTCGATTTCTGGATCTGGAGATTTCAAGCAATGACCGAACGTCCCGTCGATCTTTCCTCGCTTCCGTCCTATCAGGCGCCGCGGCGCACGCTGTTCTCGGCGCGCAAGTTCGCGCTGATGGCTTCCGTCGTCGCCGGCCTCGGCATTGCCGTTTACGGCTTCTCGCCGTCGCAGGGTCCGGTGGATGTGTTCTCCACCGCCGCCCACGCACAGGTCAACAACGAGGTGCGCAAGGTCGCGCAGCCGGTCGGCTTTGCCGACATTGTCGAGCGCGTGAAGCCGTCGGTGATTTCGGTCAAGGTCAACATCAACGAGAAGGTCGCCAGCAAGGACGACAGCGCCAACAAGGACGAAGATTCGCCGTTCCAGCCGGGCTCGCCGATGGAGCGCTTCTTCCGCCGCTTCGGCGGTCCGGACGGATTGCCTCCGGGCATGCGCGGTGGACCGGGTGGCGGCCGTGGTGGCCGTGGCGCGGTGACCGGCCAGGGTTCCGGCTTCTTCATCTCGGCTGACGGCTATGCCGTGACCAACAATCACGTGGTCGATGGCGCCGACAAGGTCGAGGTCACGACCGACGATGGCAAGACCTACACAGCGAAGGTGATCGGCACCGATCCCCGCACCGACGTCGCGCTGATCAAGGTCGAGGGCGGTTCCAACTTCCCGTTCGCGAAACTTTCCGACACCAAGCCGCGCATCGGCGACTGGGTGCTCGCGGTCGGCAATCCGTTCGGCCTCGGCGGCACCGTGACCGCCGGCATCGTCTCGGCGTCGGGCCGCGACATCGGCAACGGCCCCTATGACGATTTCATCCAGATCGACGCGCCCGTGAACAAGGGCAACTCGGGCGGTCCGGCGTTCGACGTGTCGGGCGAGGTGATGGGCGTCAACACCGCGATCTATTCGCCGTCCGGCGGCAGCGTCGGCATCGCGTTCTCGATCCCCGCTTCGACGGTGAAGAGCGTGATTGCCCAGCTCAAGGACAAGGGCACGGTCAGCCGCGGCTGGATCGGCGTCCAGATCCAGCCGGTGACGGCTGATATCGCCGACAGCCTCGGCCTGAAGAAGGCGGAAGGCGCGCTGGTGGCGGAACCACAAGCCAACGGTCCGGCGGCCAAGGCCGGCATCGAATCCGGTGATGTCATTACCAGCGTCAACGGCGAGCCGGTCAAGGATGCGCGCGAACTCGCCCGCACCATCGGCGGCCTCGCGCCCGGCAACGCCGTCAAGCTCAACGTCGTGCACAAGGGCCAGGACAAGGTCATCAACCTGACGCTCGGCCAGTTGCCGAACACGATCGAGGCCAAGGCCGACATCGGCAAGGACGATGGTGGCAGCGCGATCAAGGGCGCCGACGTGCCGAAGCTCGGCATGACCGTGGCTCCGGCCAATAGCGTTGCCGGCGCCGGCAAGGATGGCGTCGTGGTGACCGAGGTCGACCCGAAGAGTGCGGCCGCCGAACGCGGCTTCAAGGAAGGCGACGTGATTCTGGAAGTTGCCGGCAAGAGCGTCACCAATGCCGGTGACGTCCGCGAGGCGATCAACGCCGCCCGCGCCGACAACAAGAACAGCGTGCTCATGCGCGTGAAGAGCGGCGGTTCGTCGCGGTTCGTGGCAGTGCCGCTGGCCAAGGGTTAAATACGAGATGGGAGGTTTCGCGCGGGTCAAAAGCTCGCTCCCACTGGCTCCCTTTCGATGGAATACGCCCCCCTCCGTCGGAAGGGTCAAGGGGCGGCGGAGTCCCCCAGCTCCGCCGCCCGCTTTTTCGCCCGCATTTTTCCCGCATTTTTTTCACTTAATCGAGATTGCTCCGGGTCGCCTTGCATCGGCTGGCGGCCCGCGCCATGGTGAGAGAAAGTCCATTCCCGTGACCTCAACTGCCTCCGAAATGCGCCTCTTGATCATCGAAGACGACCGCGAGTCCGCCGACTACCTGGTCAAGGCGTTCCGTGAGGTCGGTCATGTCGCCGATCTCGCCAGCGACGGCGAAGAGGGGCTGTCGATGGCCGACGGCGGCGACTACGACGTGCTGGTGGTCGACCGGATGCTGCCCAAGCGTGACGGCCTTTCCGTTATCGGCATGCTGCGCGACAAGGGCAACCGCACGCCGGTTTTGATTCTCTCTGCGCTCGGCCAGGTCGACGATCGCATCAAGGGCCTGCGCGCCGGCGGCGACGATTATCTGCCAAAACCCTATTCATTCGCGGAGCTGCTGGCCCGCGTCGAAGTGCTGTCGCGCCGTCATGGCGGTCCGGCTGAGGAGACCACCTATCGGGTCGGCGACCTCGAACTCGACCGGCTCTCCCATCGGGTGGCGCGCGGCAAGGACGAGCTGACCTTGCAGCCCCGCGAATTCCGCCTGCTCGAATATCTGATGAAGCATGCCGGCCAGGTGGTGACCCGCACCATGCTGCTGGAAAACGTCTGGGATTATCATTTCGATCCGCAGACCAACGTCATCGACGTCCATATCTCACGGTTGCGCTCCAAGATCGACAAGGGCTTTGAACGGCCCCTGCTGCACACGATCCGCGGCGCCGGATACATGATCCGTGACGGCATTCGGTAAACTGATCCGCACCACGGCGTTCCGGCTGACGCTGGCCTATCTGTTTCTGTTTGCGCTGTTTGCCGCGTCGCTGCTGGGCTATTTCGCCTGGAACACGCGCCGGCTGATCACCGAGCAGATCACCACGACGGTGAACGGCGAAATCGCGGAGATCAACGAAATCTACTCGCGCCGCGGTCTGCGCGGGCTTGACTACACCATCCGCAACCGTGCGCTACGGCCCGGCGCCAATCTCTACCTCGTCACCGCGCCGACCGGGATCGCGCTCGGAGGCAACGTCTCTTCGCTGGCGCCCGGCGTGATGGCATCATCGGGCTGGTCGGAGACCGCCTATCGCCGGCTCGACGACCAGGACACCGGTGATCACCGTGCACTGGTTTACGTCACCCAGTTGAGCAACGGTTTTCGCTTGCTGGTCGGGCGCGACCTCGAAGAGCGCCGGCGGCTGTTCGGGATCGTCGCCCATGCCGCGCAGTGGTCGCTGTTGGTCGTGATCGTGCTCGGCATCGGCGGCGGCATCTTCGTGGCGCGGCGGGTGCTACAGCGGATCGACGCCATGACCGGCACTGCCCAGCGCATCATGGCCGGCGACCTCTCGGGTCGTTTGCCGGTTGGGCGCAGCGGCGACGAACTTGATCGGCTGGCAGAAAACCTCAACGCCATGCTGGAGCGGATCGAGGCCCTGATGGTGGGCCTGAAGGAAGTCTCCGACAACATCGCCCACGACCTGAAGACGCCGCTGACGCGGCTGCGCAACCGCGCCGAGGAGGCGTTGGCAAGCTCCGGCAGCGAGGCCGAGTACCGCGCGGCGCTGGAACGGACCATCGAGGAATCCGACGGGCTGATTCGCACCTTCAACGCGCTGTTGATGATCGCGCGGGCCGAGTCCGGGCAGGCGCGCGGCAACATGGACGATTTCGACGCCGCCGACGTCGCCAACGGCATTCAGGAGCTCTACGAGCCGCTGGCCGAAGACGACGGCATGACCCTGCGCGTCAAGACCGCGCCGGTGCGGCTACATGGCAACCGCGAGCTGATCGGCCAGGCGCTGGCCAATCTGGTCGAGAACGCGATCAAATACGGCAAGCCGTCGCCGGTGGTGCAGCCGTTGGACGCTGCGACCGCGGCCCGCACCCGGGAGATCCTGATCGAGGCGCGGCGCGAGGGCGATTCCGTGCTGCTTAGTGTCAGTGACCATGGACCGGGAATTCCGGAAGGCGATCGCAAGCACGCGGTGGAACGATTTGTGCGGCTTGAAGCCAGCCGGACGCTGCCGGGCTCCGGCCTCGGCCTCAGCCTGGCGGCGGCGGTGGCGACGCTGCATGGCGGTGAATTGAGGCTTGGCGATTCGCATCCCGGCCTGATCGCGACGCTGGTGATCCCGGCACTTTCCGCCTCCAGTGAGAGGCTTGCGGCTCAAACGCAGGATGTGCCACAGAAGGTGGCATGAACTCATCCGCGCCGGGCAACGCGGAAGGACATCGGTTGGCCGCGCGGTTCGCGGCGGCGCCGCATGTCTCCGCTCCAAGCAATGCCGAACAACACTTAAGAGACTGGCTCGCCGAACTCGAGCCGGAGCAGTCGGCTGCGATCGATGAATGGCTCGACCGCCCGCATGCGAAGAGCATCCTGCTCGGGATCGCGGAATTCTCGCCCTATCTGTTCGACCTGATCCGCGCGGATGCCGCGCGCCTGATCCGCGTGCTGGCGTGCGACCCGGAACAGCACCTTTCATCCCTGATCGAAAACACTTCGCGCGGCGTGCTCGCGGCCAGCGGCGAGACCGAGGTGATGCATTTGCTTCGCCGGATGAAGGCGGAAGCAGCGTTGATGATCGCGCTGTGCGACATCGGCGGGGTCTGGCCGGTGATGCGGGTGACGGCGGCGCTGACCGATCTGGCGGTGAACTCGGTACAGACCGCATTGCGGTTTTTGCTGCGCCAGGAGGTCGGGCGCGGCCGGATGACGGCCGCCAACCCCGATCGGCCCGAGGAAGGCAGTGGGCTCATCGTGCTTGCGATGGGCAAGATGGGCGCGGGCGAACTGAACTATTCCAGCGACATCGACCTGATCGTGTTCTTCGATCCCGCCGCCACCTCGCTGGTTCCGGATATCGAACCGGCGCCGTTCTTCGTGCGGGTGACGCAGGCGCTGGCACGGCTGCTACAGCAACGTTCGGGCGACGGCTATGTGTTCCGCGTCGATCTGCGGCTGCGGCCGGATCCGGCCTCGACGCAGGTTGCGATGTCGATCGACGCGGCGCTGCATTACTACGAGCGGGAAGGGCGGACCTGGGAACGCGCGGCGATGATCAAGGCGCGGCCCTGCGCCGGCGACGCCAGGGCCGGCGACGCGTTGGTATCGGAACTTTCTCCGTTCGTCTGGCGCAAGCATCTGGATTTCGCGGCGCTCGCCGATGTTCACGACATGAAGCGGCAGATGCAGACCTATCGCGGCCAGAGCGAGATCGCGGTCGAAGGCCACAACGTCAAGGTCGGCCGCGGCGGCATCCGCGAGATCGAGTTTTTCGCGCAGACCCAGCAACTGATCGCCGGCGGCCGGCATCCTGAATTGCGCGTGCGCCCGACGCTGCTGGCATTGAACGTGCTGGCGAACAGCAACTGGATTACCTTCGATGCCTGCCACGAACTGACGGCGGCGTACGAATTCCTGCGCCGGGTCGAGCACCGGCTGCAGATGATCGCCGACGAGCAAACCCATGCGTTGCCTGATGAGCCTGCGGCCGTGGAGCGCTTTGCGAACTTCTTCGGCTATGACAGCCGTGCTTCCTTTGCGAAAGACCTGCTCGGCCATCTCAATATCGTGCAGGGTCACTACAGCAAGCTGTTCGAGGGCGATCCGACCGGCACCGCAAAACTGCCCGACGTCGACTACAGCGGCGGCCCCGACGATCCGCGGCTGCTGGCGCATCTGGCCACGCTCGGCTTCAAGAAACCGATCATGGTGGCGAAGACCGTGCAGCAATGGCTGGCGGGCGATTATCGCGCGCTCCGCGTCGAGACCACCCATAGCGCTTTCATCGAGTTCGTTCCCGGCCTGATCGACGGCCTCGCGCATGCCGAAGACCCCGACGACGCCGTCACCGCGTTCGATCGCTTCCTCGGAGCGCTGCAGCGCGGCGGGCGGCTGATTACGCTGTTGAGCCAGAACCGCGATCTGGTGGCGCTGGTGGCGCTGGTCCTCGGCGCCGCGCCACGGCTCGGCGACATGCTGGCGCGCACGCCGCAGATCATGGACGGGTTGATCGACCCACGTTTCTTTGGCGCGATGCCGGACCAGAAGGAATTGTCGGCGCGGCTGGCGGCGACGCTGAAGGACGCGGACTCCTACGAGGACTTTCTCGATCGTCTTCGGCTGTTCGGGCAGGAGAGCCTGTTCCTGATCGGCACGCGAATCCTTTCCGGCACGGTGTCGGCGCAGCAGGCCAGCGTCGCCTTTGCCGATGTCGCCGAGGGCATCGTGAATACCGTGCATGGCCTGGTCACTGATCGCTTCGCGGCCCAGCACGGGCGGATCAAAGGACAGGAGACCGCGATCCTGGCGATGGGCCGGCTCGGCAGCCGCGAGATGACGGCGTCTTCCGATCTCGATTTGATCCTGCTCTATGATTTCGACGATGAGAATCCCGATTCCGACGGCGAGCGTTCGCTGCACGGCGCGCAGTATTTTGCCCGCTTCACCCAGCGCCTGATCTCGGCCTTCACCACCCGAACCAATTACGGCGTGCTCTATGACGTCGACATGCGGCTGCGGCCGTCGGGCCGCGCCGGGCCGGTAGCCTCACGGATTGATTCATTCGCCGACTATCAGGAACGCGAGGCCTGGACCTGGGAGCACATGGCGCTGACGCGTGCGCGCGTGATCTCGTCGTCGCCGGCGTTTCGCAAAAAGATCGAGGACGTCATCCGCGCCGTGCTGACGCGGCCGCGCGATGCCGCGGGCACGGCGGGCGACGTCGCCGACATGCGCCGCGCGATCGCGCTGGAGAAGGGCGAGGACGACGTCTGGGATTTGAAACTGGCTGCCGGCGGCCTCGTCGATATCGACTTCATCGCGCAGTACCTGCAGCTCGTTCATGCTGCGACAAAACCCGAAATCCTCAGCGTCTCGACGCTGCAGGTGCTCGACAACGCCGCGCGCCTCGGCGTGCTGCCGCAATCGGAGGCCGTGATCCTGCGCTCGGCAACGCGGCTCCATCACGACCTGACGCAGATCCTGCGGCTCTGCGTCACCGGAAAATTCAACCCGGAAACCGCGGGCGAAAACCTGCAGCGCGTGATGGCCCGCGCCGGCGACACGCCGGATTTCTCGACACTGGAAGCGCGGGTGCGCGAAACCCAGGCCGAAGTGCGGCGGGTGTTTTCGGAAATTGTCGGGTGAGCACGTAGTGCGTAGGGTGGGCAAAGGCGCCCTTGCGCCGTGCCGACTAGTCGTCGTCCCGGACAAGCAAAGCGCGATCCGGGACCCATACGCCGCGGCGGTCATTGTCTGGGCAGGATAGCGAAGGCGTTCTTTCAACTACTGGCGACGGTGGCCATGGGTCCCTGCGTTCGCAAGGACGACATCCCCTACGCCTGCTTCAGCGTCTCCAGCGCATCGCGCACGTTCGGATCTAGTCCGGCGCCGCCGCTGTCGAGATGCGCAAAAATCTGCTTGCGCATCCGCGGATCCCAGAACTTTTTGATGTGTTCGGCGATCCCCGGCACCGCTTTGTCGTGGCCCTGGCTCCGGAAGAACCAGCCGATCTGGTTGGCCATGTAAATCAAACGCTCAGGCGACGACATGAATTGCTCCGGTGGCGCCGGTCTTGACTTTGGGCGCGTTTTCCCCGTTGCCCGTGATCCGCTCCGGGTGGGTGAAAATTTCAAATCCATCCGAACGCGCGATGGCCGCGAGCGTGATGCCGGCGGCGTCCGCCATACGAACAGCGAGCGCTGTCGGCGCCGACACTGCGACCATCAGCGGGGCGCCGATCGCGGCCGTCTTTTGCACCATCTCGACGGAGACCCGGCTGGTCAGCAGCACCATGCCGTCGCCGGCCACGACCTTGTCCTGTGCCAGCGCGCCGGCAAGCTTGTCGAGCGCGTTGTGGCGGCCGACGTCCTCGCGCAGCGCGACGATGCCGCGCGCCGGGGTCCAGAACGCGGCGGCATGCACTGCGCGGGTTTCGATGTTGATCGTTTGCAGTGGCGCGATGCCGACCATCGCGGTCATGATCTCGCGCGGCGAAAACGAGCGGCCTCCGGCAACCACCGCCGCGGGCCGTACAGCCTCGGCGATGGAATCGATGCCGCAGATACCGCAGCCGGTGGGGCCGGCGATGTGACGTCGGCGATCGCTGAGGAGTGCTGCTTTCGACGACGCCAGCCACATCCGCAGTTCGATACCGTCGTCGAGTTCGACAATGTCGACGGAGTCGATCTCGTCGGCGGACTGCACGATGCCCTCGCTGAGGCTGAACCCGATCGCGAAATCCCGCAGGTTTTGCGGCGTGCCCATCATCACGGCGTAGGTGCCGCCATTATAGGTCAGCGCCAGTGCGGTCTCTTCGGGGATCAGGCGCGTGCCTTCACTCAGGCTGCCATCTCGCCAGATTTTTCGATCCGCGGTAGTGACCGAGCCGGACATCGGTTACTCCGCAGCTTCCGCCGGTGCGATCCGGCGCGACTGACGGGCCTGCTCGTCATAGGCCTTCTGCCAATCGGACGGGCCGTTGGAGGGCGAAATCTCCACCGCGGTCACCTTGTATTCCGGGCAATTGGTGGCCCAGTCGGAATACTCCGTGGTGATGACGTTGGCCTGCGTGTCCGGATGGTGGAACGTGGTGTAGACCACGCCCGGCGCGACGCGATCGGTAATTTCGGCGCGCAGCGTGGTCTCGCCGGCGCGGCTCTTGAGCCGGACCCAGTCGCCGTCGCGCACGCCGCGCTGCTCGGCGTCGTGCGGATGGATTTCGAGCCGGTCCTCGGCATGCCAGACCACGTTCTCGGTGCGGCGGGTCTGTGCGCCGACATTGTACTGGCTGAGGATGCGCCCCGTCGTCAGCAGCAGCGGGTATCGCGGCCCGGTGCGCTCGTCGGTCGGGATATATTCGGTGATGACGAACTTGCCCTTGCCGCGGACGAAGCCGCCGATATGCATCACCGGCGTGCCTTCCGGCGCCTTCTCGTTGCAGGGCCACTGCACCGAGCCGAGTTCCTCCAG